>ERZ802830.26-NODE-26-length-115926-cov-13.3958_pt1 | contig 115926 bp, 88 predicted proteins | sample MGYA00345654_ERZ802830 | MGnify/ENA primary metagenome ERZ802830 (study PRJEB30503, sample SAMEA104212375) | marine metagenome | biome: Westerlies Biome; feature: [SRF] surface water layer (ENVO:00010504) within the epipelagic zone...; material: water...
ACGCACTGGAGTTTTTGACATGCTTGTTGTGACGGCCAACTGGGCGATTGGTGACGGCACGCTGTGGCGACGGCCACTGCGAGGCTTGGTCTCTCGAGCATGGGGAGTTATCCAGCGATCGGCTCTTCGTGCTGGATTCAGGCACGATGGTCAATACCGGCCACTTGAACGACTCGATATTGTCTTTGCTGGTGACACATTCGATTTGTACGCCAGCCGGCTCTGGGCGACCGGTGACGTTCGCCCCTGGCACCGTTCAACTTCTGGCGAAACTGCTCGTCGTGAGGTAGCTGCTTCTGCCTTGCGACGGGCAGCTGTACTGAATCGATTTGCTCGGCGGCTCCTCAATGAAGGCCTTGTCGTCCCAAGTGCCACCCGGCAGGGTCGGCCGCACCTGCGACATCCCACCGTCGTGCCAGTCAGCGTGACGCTGCTTTCCGGTGATCGAGACGGCTCCCTCGAACCGCCACACAACTGGCCTCAGGGAGTCCACTGGGCCCACAGCTGGGCAGCTGGGAAATGGCAGGTCGAACACGGCCAGCGGTTTGACCCTCTCCAAAACCAGTCGAGTGGCCGCCACGACGGGCCCACTCTCATTCAGTCGATGCACGCTCGTCTGATTGCACCATTTGCATCGCAGGTGGCGGACTTCATGCCAGCAGCAACGGGCAGGCTTGGCCGGTCACTCCGTCTCCTGGCTGATTGCCACCCGCTTGATGTCTCAGCGGCCTTCTGGCATCGATTGCTGCCCCGCGTGACCGCAGGTGATCAAACACACACCGAGAAGCTGGCCACCTGCTGGCGACGGTGTGTCGACGCCTGGCAGCGAGAAGCCCACCGGGATCAGGTCGATGTTCCTGCACACTTTGATTTTCTGGGCCGATTCGCCGCATCGCTGCTGACCCCTCCCCAGCCGGATCAGGCAGCCGCCCTCCTTGCCGATCTATGCGGCCCCGCCGCAAAGCGATCAGGCAAGCCGGCCATGTCCGGCCTCGTGCTCGGGCATCTTGATGAACCTGTCGCCACACGTGCCTGGGGCCAGGCAATCTCATGTCATTGCCTCGGGCAGCCAGCAGTCACTCCCGTACAAGGCGGTGTCGTCGCAGGAGAAACAGTTGGCGTGTCACTCGTTCAGCCACTCGGCATTCCGCGACAGACAGCCATACCGAGGTGCCTGCATGTGGTTGATAACGGCGTTGATGAACGTGTTGAACCACTCGACTTTACTGCCATGAGCCCCGGCGTCACGTGGCAGCCAGAAGGCCCTGTCGTTGGTCACCCAACACGCATGCGGCCACGCTCAAACGAAGCAGCCTAATCGCAGCAGGCAGACCATGTCAGACTCTCCGCACGTAGATACTGAATCTGAAGTTGTACTTGTGCTGTCAACATTTAGTGATCTGGCAACCGCAGAAACCTGTGCCAAACATCTTGTCGAACACAGTAACGCCGCGTGTGTGCAAATTGATGGTCCAATACGCAGCGTCTACCAATGGAAGGGTGACATACAAACTGACGAAGAATTTCGCCTGCTCGTCAAAACATCTCCAGAATCACTTGATGAATGCGTCACCGCTCTCAAACAGCACCACCCCTATGAACTTCCAGAAATTGTGGTGCTTCACGCACACGCAAGTGCAGCCTATGCTTCTTGGGTAACTGAACAGACCTCAGGAAGAAAATAGTTGTGAACGATACAGGCATGTACGCATTTGAGTGTTCGCTGCATGCTCCTCCTGACAGCGACGCCCCTGCATCTGGAGAACCACTGACTGATTCCTGTGGGCAATGGCCAACACTTCTGATTGCCCAAGATCAACTCAGCACACCGCTACCAATCGGGTTTGATGATGTCCTGAACCAGCTTGGTAATCTTCCCAGACTGTACGCTGAACCGGATGGCTCATTTGTCTGGACGAGTCCTCAGGAAAACACTCGCTGGCAGGTCAATGGAAATCTCTATGAGAGAAACGACCGCGTGCTGTTCGTTGAAATCAAAGGCTCTTGTCCGGCGTCAGAATTTGATCAGCTGCTGGCATGCTTTCTTTCAGTCGAGAAAGCCTGCGTCGTACAACTTACACGGCCAGCTGTCTTTGTGACAGCAGAAGTCTTCCGTGCCCATGCAGGGGCACGAGGTCAGGCGGGTGATGGGGCCAGTCTGCTTCCACCGGAGACATGTGGCTGGTAATCGTTTCAGAAGCGAAGTCGATAGATCGCCACCGCCAGCGTTGCCCAGCCGATCAGAAGCAGAACACCACCAATTGGGACAATTGCTCCGAGGATACGAATATCGGTTAATGCCAGAACGCCGAGGCATCCACTGAATATCAAGACGCCAATAACAAAACATCCGGCAGCAACAGTGAAGAGCGTCGTCAGGCCAGCGTTTTCAGAACCACTTGCAAGGCTGCCGATGGCAATCAAAACAACCGCATGGAACAGACAATAGCGAACCGCTGTCTCCCAGTTGGCTGCATGACCATTGGCTTCAAGCAGATCTTTCAGGCCATGCGCACCAAAAGAACCAGCAGCGACACCAAGGAAACCAAGTACGGCACCGAAAACACAAAGCAATTTAAGCATGAGAACAACTGCCACAAGAAAGGGTGAATTGACAAGCAACCACTACGGCCGCTCGACACCAAGCAGTTTATCCTCTTCCTCTTCCTGGATGATGATTCGTGGGGTCACCATCAGCATCAGGCTCTGTGTGGTACGGGCAATACCGACATTTTTAAAGAGTCGGTTCACGTATGGGATTTTCGAGAGCACTGGAACGCCATATTCATTTCGGCCTTCCCGCATTCTTTTAATACCACCCATCAGCACGGTGCCACCGTCTGGCACGCTCACAGTCGTAGTGACCGTTGTGAATCGGAATTCAGGTTGCTGGATTGTTGTGCCATTGGAACTGAAGGCTGTTTCAGAGCTGCCCTGTGTCTGGAATGAAAGACCAGGCTGGAACGGGAGCATTCCGCCAGTATCAGCCTGTGTGCCCTGCTTCTCGTCACTGCTCTTAGCAGTTGTCGATCGTTCACCTTCAAACTGAAACTCGTCAACCTGACCAATTTCAGAGAAGAATGGGACGAGTGTGAGACGCACAAAGCGGCGATCACTGGAAACAACGGCCTGAACATTTACACTCGTTCCCTCAGACAATACGGTGATAACGGGCTGTTGAGCTGCGGCAAAGTCACCAACAACAGGAACGACACTCGTTACAAACGGTCGCTGTGTCGTGTCAGACACATACGCATTTTGTCCGTTGAACAGAGTGACCTTCGGTGCCTGCATGATGTTGCCACGGGTATTACCCTGAGCAGCTTGAATCAGAAAGTAGGCTTCGATGTCTGAAAGAATCGCAAAGCCAAAGTTTGCAGCCGAAGAAGTCACGTCCGGCAGACCTGGGAATGATGGATACGTACCCGGGCCAAAACTGTTTTGTCGAAACGGAAGGGAGAAGAAGCTTGATCCACCCTGCTGGCCACCCTGCTGACCACCTTGTTGACCACCTTGTTGACCACCTTGTTGACCGCCCTGCTGGCCACCTTGCAGACCACCCTGCTGACCACCGACCTGACCGCCACTAAAGGTCGAGACGCCCGGCTGTCCGAATGCGTCGAGTCCAATAAGTTGTGACGGTCCGCCAGGGGCTGCAGTGAGGCCTCGAGAAAATGGACTCGCTGATCCACTCGCTGTTGGAACAGCAGTCATGTTCAGTGGCTGATTCACACCTGTTTGTATATTGAAGTCAAAGTCGACGCCGATACGTTCTGCAAATGCATCGTCGAGCGTGATGAACCGAACCTCAATGGTCACCTGTAAATCCTGCAGGCGGCGGAGTTGGTCGAGAAGATCAGCAATTTCTTCATGGACTTCTTGTGTCTGACTGACCACAAGACTGAGATTTGTCTGAAATGGCATCATAGCACCAGGCCCACCGACAGTGTTCCATGTTGTTGGAGCCACGGTTTGTGTAATGAGTTCAATCAGCGACTGAAAATCAGCTTGACCACCACCAGAACCAGCGAGGGAGGGTGACGATGATCCGCCGCCGACAGAGCCACCTTGAAGCTGAGCCAAGACATTTGGATTGGAACTGCCTGTGCTCGATGTTGGTCCGCCTCCCATTCCGTTGGTGATACCAGCTGGAGTTGGGCCCACTTCCACTTTAGCCTGCGTCGGTGCCATTCTGGAGTACCCTTCACGAAGGGCACCCGTGATACCAAGATTTTCCGATGAGAAATTTGGAATCGGAATAACAAGGTCCGCAACGGGATACGACACGCTATAGACCTCACCCTGCACAAGCTGCGGGCTTGTGATTTTCAAGACCTCGTCACGAACGACGTAATCAAGATGAAGGGGTTCAAGTAATAGCTTGAGGGCACTCTTCAGAGAGATTGACTGATCGAGTGAAATTGTCACAGGTGTATCAGTGCCAACAGATTCACTCTCTAATCCAACAAGATCCAGGTGGATTGGTACATCAGCCTGTCGGGCAAGATCATCAAGAACTTCGGCCAGTGGCTGATCCCGATATTTTGCCTCGATCTGATTCGTAAGTTTCGACTTGATTTTGATTTCTGCAGGAGACATTTCAGAGCGACCTTCAGCAGCGAGTCGAGCTCGGCTCTTTGTCAGGTCTTCCCAGTCATGCGTTTCTGGGAACTCAATTGGGCCAACAAATGGTGCGCTGGATGCTTCAGCATCTTCGATGACATCAAGGAATCCATCGCTTTTACTGCCCGCAAGCATTTTTTGAGTATCGAGGCGTCGAATGACTCGGCTTTGACTCAGTAACTGACGTGCAACAACACTGTCAGGTGAAAGCTGAGCTGCTTTTTTGGCAATGACTTCAGCTTCAGCGAAGCGTTGTTCGTCAATGAGCACGTTGTACTCTTCAACAAGTGTTGCAAGTCGTTGCTCGACTTCTATTTTGCGACCACGATCCTTGTCGATCTTGTCTTCAATCATCGCGTTCTGGCGATCGAGCTCGAGCTCATTTCGTCGTTTGCCAGTAAGTTGTTCTATCTCTGAACGAGTGCGTTGCACACGTCGACCTAAAAGTTTACGGGTGGCTTCCGGAAGTGCTGTCTCTGCTGCTACGGTCTCAGCAGTGCTGTCGAGTAGCTCAATCGCTTCAAGAGGATTCTTTTCAGCCAGCCGTTTTGCTTCAAGCTGCTGTGCTGCAACTTGTGCTGAAAGTTTCGCAGCAATGACATCGGGAGGCAGAGATTCAGTGGGCGTGGTCTGCTCAGCAGTATCAGGAGCCTCTGTCTCAGCTGCACACAGTGACCCTGTCATGAGCAAGAATGCCATGGTCAGTACTACAGCAGCATTTCGTTTCGGCGTTATCAGAGCGAGAACATTGCTTCGCTCGGAACCGCTTGCCAAGGCCATGCCATGAATCCTGTTGTGTTGAGTAAAACCGGTTTGAGGCCAGAGAAGTAGCCGCGACCGTGTTTTGGGGTCAACCCCAAGAAAAAAAGAGGGTCGGTAAGCCCTTGCCCGGTTTTCCTGCTTTGACAGGACAGCCAGAGATCAGCAAAAAACAGGTCCCCTGTGCTAATAAGAAGGTGTTTTTCTAATTAACAGTGTGAGGATCACGTTTGAGTCGTATTAGCACGCAGCCGGCCTCGTGAGAATGCAGCGTTCGACTGTTTCGAGGAGTTGGTCCAAGCGAAATGGTTTGAAAAGCACAAGCTCTACACCTGCCTGACGTGCTTTGACGATCGAGTGACCAGGGTCATACCCGAAGCCAGTCATCAGAATGAGTGGGACTGATCCAATAACATCCTGAAGTTTCACCAAGAGTTCGTAGCCACTCATGTCGGGCAAGCGAATGTCAGAAATGATGGCATCGTACGACTTTTCTTTCACGGCCTTCACCATTGAAATTGCTTCATTTCCATCGCGAGCTGTTTCCACAATACAGCCTTGTCGCTCAAGCAGGCTATGTGCGGCTGCTCGAACTTCATCATCAGCATCAACGACAAGAATTGATCGGTCTTTTAACGTTGCTTTCTGTCCCGTTAGCCTGCCTTGTGACTGTGCGTAGCTCGGCGTCATTTTTTCACCGACCTTTTGAATCACAAGTTTTATATCACGGGCGTTTTTTAGAATGCGTTGGAGTCGCTCGACAACATCAGGCTCGTGACCAATGTAGCGCTCCATGACATTGACTGTGTCGTTCAGTAATTGATCAACAGGTAAAGCAACTGCCCCATGAATAGCCTCAACACTTTCAGCGGCGGTGCTCGCTTTTTCAGCTACGAGTAGTTCAAGTGTGTTGAGTGATGCAGCAACATCCTGAGCAAAAATATGAAGGAACTGCAGGTCAGTGTCCGTGAAGCTGCCCGGCTCTGGGCTCTCGACGTTGAATGTCCCAATGACTTCCGTATGCATAAGCAGTGGAACTGTGATTGAACTTTTGGCCCCTTTGCAGCCTTCAAGAAACCGGACGTCTTGTATTGTGTTGTCGCAGAAGTAGCTTTTGCCGGTGGCTGCTACATACCCGGTGACACCATTGTTTTCTTCACGAGCGAAGAGGACTCGTGATTCTGCTTCTGGCTGCATGCCCTCGGCAAGGAGTGGTTCCAGCCGACTGGTTTGTTTGTCCAGAAGCCGAATTTCAAGGACATCAAATTTGAGCAGGTCTTTTGAGTAATAAATGATGTTGCTTTTGAGTAGTTCAATCCGTTCCTGAACTGTCATGTCAGCCAACTCAGTTGGTGTGAGATCGGCTAATGTCTGTCCTGCCTGATGAATGGCCGCCCGCTTTTGTTGTTCGAGTATTGTTTGACTTACATCCCGCACAACGACCACAGAGCCTTCAGCACCATCATGAGGTTGCTTGCTTGTGCTCTCAGATACAGGAGGAGGTAGACAGAAAAGAGGAGAGGATTGAAGATAGAGAAAACGATCATCAGGCATCCGGAGGATGAGACCTCCTGCAGCGGCTGATGCTTCGTTATCAAGCCACGTTACCGGAATGGGTCGATCACCCGTAGGGTGGACCCAGACTGGTGATCCGAGTGCTGTGAGGAAATTTGCCGAGGGACCACCTTTGCCATCGAACAGCGATTGCAGGATGTCATTGGCCCACAGAACACCACCGCCGGAATCCAGGAGTGCAACTCCGTCTGGAAAATGATCAAGGATTGTTGGTCCCATGAGGAAGCCTGCAATGGCTTCTGGGGCTTTCGCTATTTGCCCAGTGAGCACGACAGCAGTAATCGGCTGGCCCGCTACCATGGCAACGAGATCAGTTGGTGAGTTCACTGAAATAAACTCACACGTTTCTGGGTTGAAAAGTTCGGCAGTCTCACTCAATGCTGACGCGGATGGCGTATCACCGGGGGTACCTGCAACGATTATTTTGGGCTTGGACACCCTGTGATCTCCAGTGAAATACGAGTTCTCTAATCTCGAAAGTATAAATCCGTGCGTCGAGTCTCGCCAAACTCTGGTCGGGCGTTGCCCTGAGAGCCTCGAGACCTATACTCAAATATAGGAAACGCGGGCGAAATTAAGTTTTCTGGCGTCTATCAATGGCTCGACCCAGTCGCTTTTTTCCTCCGTGGCATAGAAGTAGACATCCTTCCGACGTTTGATGCCTGGTGTCGTGGATTATATCATCTGCTCAATAGGCCGTAGCAGTGATGTCAAATGTGTGACGAGGAGTGCCGTGGCCACAACTTCCATTCCAGAAGACTCATTTTTGGGTCGTCATCAGTTTTTACTGTATCGGCTTTTTTCGCTTGCAGGTTTTATCCCCGTAGGCGCATTCCTGATTGTTCATCTTTTGACGAATGCGTCAGTTCTTGGCGGTGCAGCGGCATTTCAATCGCGGGTCGATCTCATTCACTCTCTTGGCCCTTTGTTGCCAGCGGTTGAATGGATATTCATTTTTATACCAATGTTGTTTCATGCTGTTATGGGATTTGTCATTATTGCAACTGGAGTTCCAAACATCGGATCGTATTCGTACCAGGGCAATGTTCGCTATACGCTGCAACGTGCAACTGGCATGATTGCGTTTGCTTTCATTCTCTGGCACATCACCCAACTTCATTGGATGGGTGCACCAGTGGGCGGCGGACAGTTTGATCCTCATCACGCAGCGAGTTCTGCGGCAGTCGCCTTGAAGCCAGTTGCGATCACGCTGCTCTATGCGACAGGAATCATCGCAACTGTGTATCACTTTGCGAACGGGTTGTGGAGCATGGGTATCACGTGGGGCATTTGGACAAGTCCAGCTGCAATGCAGAGAGCCAATTGGCTCAGCCTGTTCGTTGGCATTGGTCTTGGTGCTGCTGGTCTTGGTGCACTCGGTGGAATGCGGTCGATCGATGTTGAAAAGGCGAAAGAGATTGAGACGCGGATGTACAAGGCACGGCAGATGTTAGACGGCGGAATCTCGGCAGAGGCTCAACAGCATTCTGCTCACGCAGTCAGTCTGAGCCGAGAGTCATCGAGTGTGATGCCTGCTGGAAGCACCTCGTCTGCAAATAAAGAAAAGCGAAGTAAAAAAAAGGATTAATTCATGACACAACCACGAGTCCTCGTTATCGGTGGTGGTTTAGCCGGCCTTTCCGCCACAATGCGTCTAGCCGAACTTGGTGTACATGTTGATCTTGTGAGCCTTGTTCCGGTGAAGAGATCACACAGTGTCTGTGCCCAAGGTGGTATCAACAGTGTGAATGCCGTCACCAGGCAACAGGGTGATAATGAGTGGAAGCACTTTGATGACACCGTATACGGTGGCGATTTTCTGCAGCACCAGCCTCCAGTGAAGGAGATGGCCGAATGGGCACCGCGTATCATCGACCTGATGGATCGCCTCGGTGTTCCCTTCAACAGAACTCCCGAAGGATTTCGAGACCAACGCCGCTTTGGCGGCACGCTGTACAAAAGGACCTCTTTCGCAGGTGCCACAACAGGCCAGCAACTCCTCTACGCCCTGGATGAACAGGTGCGTCGTTGGGAAGGTGAAGGCCGGGTGAAGAAGTGGGAGTTCTGGGACTTTCTCGAACCGGTCGTGGATGACGATGGTCGATGCATTGGCGCTGTGTGCCAAGATATGGTGACAATGAAATTCAAGGCATTTTCTGCCGATGCTGTGATTCTGGCATCAGGTGGCTGTGGGCTTCTGTATGGTCGATCCACCATGTCGATGATTTGTACAGGAAGCGCCGTCAGTCGTGCCTACAAGGCTGGGGTTAAATATGGAAATGCAGAGTTCATACAAGTGCACCCGACTGCGGTTCCAGGAGCTGACAAACTGCGGCTGATGAGTGAAAGTGCTCGTGGTGAAGGTGGACGAGTCTGGGTCCCACGAAAACCACAGGATGCCCGTGACCCGAAAGATATTCCCACGGACGAAAGATATTATTTCTTGGAAGAGAGGTATCCGGAGTATGGGAATCTCGTTCCTCGTGACATTGCTACTCGTGAAATTTTTGATATTTGCACTACCGACGGCCTGTCGGTTGAAAAGGATCGTCTTTGCGTATACCTCGACCTCACGCATATCCCTCGTGAGACACTCGATAGAAAACTTGGTGGGATTCTTGAAATTTATGAAAAGTTTCAGGGTGTTGATCCACGTAATGCCCCAATGAAGATTTTCCCAGCAGTTCACTACTCGATGGGAGGGCTCTGGGTCGACTACGAAAAGAATGAAAATGGGGGCTTGGTAGAAGGGTCGCCACGTAATCAACAGACAAATATTCAGGGTCTATACGCAATTGGTGAATGTGATTACCAATACCACGGCGCGAATCGTCTTGGTGCGAACTCGTTGCTGTCATGTATTTTCAGCGGCCTCTTCTGTGCGTCAGGCGTGATCGCTGGTGGCAAGAAAAATACACGTGATGAGACAAGCCCAGATTTTATCGCGGCAGTGAAAAAACAGGAAGAAATTCACCAAGCGATTCTGTCTCGGCCTGCAGGGGAATCGAATCCATACGATATCCATCGACAGCTTGGCGACATCATGACCAGAACGGCAACCGTTGTGAGGCGCAACGATCAACTCACTCAGGCTTATGACGATGTGTGCCAGTTGGAAAATGTTTGGCAGCACTGCAGCCTGTCAGATACTGGCAACTGGACGAATCAAAACGTGGTATTTACCAAAGCGGTCGGGGATATGTTTCCGCTTGCGAAACTTATGTTGAAGGGTGCGTTGCTTCGGGATGAGTGCCGTGGCGCCCACTATAAGCCAGACTTCTCAATGCCAGGTATTGAAGCAACTGAGCCAGTGGAGCAAAGAGCAGAGGCAGAGCGTTGGTGTGATCGCTTTGAAGCGAATACCAAAAAATGGCTCAAGTCAACGATCGGTGTTCACGGAAATGATGGGCATCCGGTTATCACGTATGAGGATGTTGATACAACACTCATTCCACCGCGGCCACGACTTTACGGCCTTGTGGGCGGAGAGGTTATTGAGCAGGTTTGGAAAGAGCGGACCGAAAAAGCGACTGAGACAGCAACAGTAGGGTGACGGTACAACAGGCTTCGAGACACCTTGTTTATTCATTGATAATTTGGAGTGATCATGATTACGGCATCTACATTACTGAACTCGGAAACAATCGCCGAACACGAGCAGTCTCCGCAGGAAATTCGTGTTCGGGTTTTGCGACAAGATGCGCCGGGTGAAGAAAGTTACTGGCAGCAGTTCGCGATCCCGTATGAGCCAAATATGAATGTCATCAGCGTGCTCCAGAGAATCGCAGCGATTTCAAAAGCTCAGGATGGCCGAAAGGTTGCGCCCGTCGCATGGGACTGTGCCTGCCTTGAAGAAATTTGTGGCTCGTGTGCAATGCTGATAAATGGTCGTGTTCGAATGGCCTGTTCGTCTCTGGTCGATAACCTATTCAAGGAAACACCAGGTGAAATTGAACTGAGGCCGCTTACAAAATTTCCTGTTGTTCGGGATCTGAGTGTTGATCGAGAAAGAATTTTTCATTCACTCCAGCGTGTCAAGGCATGGGTTCCGGTTGATGATTCGTATGATCATGGTCCAGGGCCAAGAATTTCACCAGAAGAGCAGGAAGACGCATATCCTCTAACCACATGCATCAGTTGTGGATGCTGCATGGAAGCCTGTCCGCAATTTAATAAGATTGAAGTTGTGCAGCGAGAAGAGGAATCAGATGAAGAACTCGAGTCCCGTAAGCAGTCAGCCTATGATCAACAGTTTCTTGGACCGCATGCGATCAGCCAAGCTGTACGTTTTAATAGCCATCCAACAGGCAGTATGAATGCGGATGAGAGAATGCAGTCACTCACTGGCCAGGGTGGTATTCAAATGTGTGGTAATGCCCAAAACTGTGTTGCGGTATGTCCGAAAAGTATTCCTCTCACGAGGTCTATAGCTCGTGCTGGAAGGGCAGCAACTGTGTGGGCAATAAAGAAGTTTTTTGATCGCTGAGTGCGAACAGAGATGCCCACGACCACAACCCATTCTTTCAGGTTCTCATGAATGGCGTTGAAGAAACATATGCTGACTCAGGCGTTTTCTCGCTTTGTTCTGCAGCGAAAACCGAAACCAGCTCGAATTGCGTACTGTTCGTTTGTATGGTATCGTCTCAGAAAAGAAGAGATTTTGTAGTACTTTGCTCTCTATAAGCTGGTTGTTCCCGCTGAAAATCACCCGGATGGAACCCGAGGTCTTTTCAGACTTGGTGTAGTCAGACCCGGCTGTTCATTGTGGCTTGCACAAGAATGATGAGAGCAACTCACATGAGAGAAGGTTCGGAGTGACCAGTCAAGAACAGCCCCGGCGGCGTCGCCCTGCCGAGGCAGATAGACGTTCGTCCCAAGGCACGGAAGGCCGGGGGAACGCACACGACGAAGCATCGCCATCTGCGAATACTTCCACTACGCCAATTCACGAAAAAAACGACAGCGGAGACTTCACGACACTTGGACTTTCCGCCACGACTCTCCAAGCAGTGGATCGAGCCGGATACACTCAGCCGACTCCGGTTCAGTCAGGAGTTATTCCAAGAGCAATTGCAGGAGTTGATGTACTCGGACAAGCTCAGACTGGAACCGGTAAGACCGCTTCGTTCGTGCTTCCGATACTCGAGTTACTCACACGAAGTCCAGGACGAGGCCACGGTGTGCGGGCACTTGTTCTGGTACCCACGCGTGAATTAGCTGTTCAGGTTCGTGATGAATTTGAAAAACTTGCGGCAGGATCCAATCTTCGATGTGTTGCTGTCTATGGTGGAAAGCCTATTAAGGCTCAGATTGATAAGCTCACCAAAAATCCGGAAGTTGTAGTCGGCACACCAGGGAGGGTCCTTGACCACCTGAGTCGAGGTACCCTTGTGCTCGGTATCCTCGAGCTCGTGACGCTCGATGAGGCTGACCGTATGTTAGATATTGGCTTTCGGCCAGATATCGAAAAGATTCTTCGGCGATGTCCTCAAAGCCGACAGACGTTGCTTCTCTCTGCTACTGTTCCGCCGCCCGTTGCAAAATTAGCAACTCGCTATATGCGAGACCCGGAGATTCTTGACTTTTCAACGAATGAAATTTCTGTTGAAACAATTGAACAGTTTTATTTTACAGTTGATCCCACGCGTAAGTTTGCCTTACTCGAACAATTACTCGAACGTGAGCAGCCGCGGCAGGCCATAGTTTTCTGCCGTACAAAACGCGGAACTGACAAAATTCATGAGCGTCTCCAGCGGCGTAGGAAAAACAAGAAGGCCAGTGTTGCATGCATCCACGGTGATCTCGCACAGAATGTACGAGATCGTGTGATGCGGCAATTCCGGGAAGGTCAGATACAGGTTCTGGTGGCAACGGACGTCGTGGGTCGCGGTATTGATGTTTCCGGCGTTTCGCACATTATTAATTACGATATACCAGAGTTCTGCGACGACTACGTTCATCGGGTGGGTCGAACTGGCAGAATGGGCCGTGAAGGAATCGCGTATACATTTGTTGCTCCAGAGGAAGGTACGCAACTGACTCGTATTGAAATGCGAATCGATAAACTTTTGGAGAGAAGCGAAATTGAAGGATTCTCTGCGCTTGCTCCAAAACCGACCGCCACGCTTCCTGCTGACCAACAACAAACTGGAGACGGCAAGGGTTTGAGCGACTCCTCAGGAGAAGCCCCGGCTGCTCCGAAACCAGCACCGTCGCTTCTTGGAAGGAAGCGTGGGCCAAAGCGTTTTCGTAAGGCGTTATAGATCTTGGAACCGTACGGATAGGCAGAATGTCAGAACGGGCAGTACGGCAGCGATTACAGAGTCTGGAATTGGCAGGAGTAACATGCTTGCCAAAGACTCAGGGGTATTCTGAGGGGCATGCTGAGAGGCAAATAGATTCTGCAAGCGTTCGAGAACGAGCGGACGGTTCGAATCATGCTGATCAGCTGCTTCAGGTTCTTCGTGAGGAAGTAGCCGGGTGTCAGAAATGTCCGCAGCTCGCATCTTCTCGTACACAGACAGTTTTTGGTGCAGGCTCTGCACATGCTCGACTCTGCTTTTTCGGTGAAGCACCAGGAGCAGATGAAGATGCATCAGGCATCCCCTTTGTTGGTCGTGCCGGACAACTGCTGACGAAAATCATAGAGGCCTGTACTCTTTCTCGCGAAGAGGTCTATATCCTCAATGTGTTGAAATGTCGGCCGCCTGAAAATCGCCGCCCTCTGCCCGAAGAGGTGGAGAATTGTCGTTCCTTTTTTGAGCACCAGCTCAAGATAGTGCAACCCGAATACATCTGCTGTCTTGGTGCAAGTGCTGCTCATGCTCTGCTTGAAACAACAGATTCAATAGGATCACTTCGAAAAAAATGGTTTGAATACCAAGGGAGTCGTGTCATGTGTACTTACCATCCGTCCTACCTCCTTCGGAACCCTTCAGCGAAACGTGATGTGTGGGAAGACATGAAACGACTTATGGAAGCAATGGAGATACAGCTTCCAGCACGCTGAACGAGCTGTATATGGGAACATCACGATTGATCAAGTAATGCCTTGCTGGCGTGCTCGATTACAGATAGTGCCTGTTGTTCATCTGCTGCCTCTGCAATGATCCGTACGATAGGCTCGGTGTTACTGGCACGTGCCAGTAACCATCCGTCAGTAAATTCAATTCGGACACCGTCGAGCCGGCTTACGTTTGCCTCAGGGAACGCATCAGCAACACGCTGAAACGAGTTGCCAACGTCTTGTTTGGACCAGCCGGAAGGAAGCACAATTTTCGTTTTTTTGATCGTAAGAGGAGGGAAGTCCTTGATCAGGTTGGTAAGAGGTGTGAGTGTCCCACCCTCGGCCATGCGTTCGAGAATAAGGGCCATCGCGACAAAGGAGTCTCGAACCAGGCCAACACGAGGGTCGATTACACCGCCGTTCCCCTCGCCTCCTAACACAGCGTTCCTCTTTAGCATCTCGTCGACAACATTCGCTTCACCAACAGCTGAAAGCGTGCATGGTGCGCCGTGTCGTTGTGCGAGATGCACGGTGAGTTGGCTTGTCGAGCAGTTGATGACGACCGGACCTGGTGATTTCATCAGTACGGCATCTGCTGCAAGGGCAAGCGTTAATTCTTCACCCAAATAGTCCCCTGTATGACTAGCGATAGCGAGTCTGTCTGCATCGGGATCTTGAAAGAAGCCAATGTCAGCTCCGGCTGCTGGTATCTGTGGCAACCAGTCAATAAGATTATCCGCTGTTGGTTCAGGTTCATGTTCAAACTGGCCGTCAGCAGGCTCTCCAACAACAGTGACTTCACAGCCAAGTGCTTCTAGGAGTGGTCGTGCCAGTCGACTGCCCGCACCATGACCGCAGTCAATCCACACCTTTGGTTTCACTTTGCGAATTGAATCAACGTCAACAATGGCAAGAACCTTGTGGAGATGTGGAAGCGTGCTTTCAATGGCACGAACATTTCCATGGGCAGACTCCTTTTGTATTTTTGGTGGAGCCCTTCGAAGAGCCTCGAATCGTAGTCGCACTGCGTCGCCCGCCACAGCAGGGAGAACACGCCCTTCTGATGAGAAGAGTTTGAGTCCATTATATGGGGCTGGATTATGACTGGCTGATATCTGTATGCCGCCGGCTGCATTCTTTTCAACAATAGCAACTCCGACTGTTGGCGTTGAAGCGATATCGCAGTCGAGCACGTCTCGGCCATTTGCGACAATCGCATTGGCAATGGCTTCTTTAAGTGCTGGTCCAGATTCCCGGCCGTCTCTGCCGATTACAACAGGCCCAGCAGGAAGGGTTTCGATGAAACTGCAGGCATATGCCGCCGCAACATCGTTGGTGAGTGCTTCTCCCACGATTCCTCGGAGTCCCGAGACGCTGACAATAAGTGGTTCAGAATGCTTTGGATTCGTTGCGGTATCATTCTTCATAGGTTTTCCAGTGGAAATAGCTGCATGTTTTCGAGTTGCAGAGTATAAATCCAAACAAAACCTGACGAACACCCGTGTTTTTATGGAGTTTATTGATGGCGTCAATGTCTGCTGATTTAGTGACTGATTGTCTCGCGCGTTTAGACGAAGCCCATCAGAATGGTGTGATTACTGACCATTCGGTGGAAACCATGCGAAGCTGGTTGAGGGAACCTCGGTATGCAGAATTTGCTGAGCAGCTTGCGGATCTTATTGTTCGTGCAAAAGCAGATCAAGAAATTTGGAAATCACTGGACGATGCCTATTGGACAGTTATTCCCTTTGGTACTGGGGGACGACGCGGAAAAATGTTTCCCGTTGGATCAAATGCGATCAACGACCGTACGATCGGGGAAAGTGCCCAAGGGCTTGCTGAGTATGTCATGGCAACCCGTGCGAAAGGAAGTGAACCAAGTTGTACGATCGCGTATGACACCCGACATCGTTCAGAACATTTTGCCAAGCTGTGTAGTGAAATTCTTTTAGCAGCAGGGTTCAAGATTTTTTTCCTGCGAGGATACCGGAGTACTCCCGAGCTTTCGTACGCGGTTCGTTATACCGAGAGTACATGCGGCATCATGGTTACGGCGAGCCATAATCCGCCCAGTGACAATGCTGTCAAGGTGTACTGGTCTGGCGGTGTTCAGGTGTTACCACCTCACGACAAAGGTATTATTGAACGGGTCATGCAGGTTAATGAAATCACCCGATTCCCATTTGATGATGGGGTTGAAAACGGACGAGTTGTTTTCATGGAAGATGAGATCGACCCGGCTTTTGTGCGTGCCGTGTTAAAGCAGGCAACACCTGGTTCTCGTGATCTTTCAGTTGTATACACGCCGCTGCATGGTGTTGGGGCCACCGCTGTTCTTCCTGTATTGCAGGGAGCAGGTTTTCAGAATGTGAGGCTCTACGGCCCACAAGCTGAGCCCAATGGAGACTTTCCTAATGTTCCTGGACATGTTGCGAATCCAGAAAATCCGGAAGTGCTCACTGGTGCAATTGAGGAAGCACGCAACCGCTCTGATGACGTGGTTATGGCAAGTGATCCAGATTGTGATCGGCTGGGTGCTGCCGCTGCGTTAGCGCCAAAGAAAGACAGTGACTGGAAAACATTTACAGGAAACCAGCTCGGTGCCCTATTAGCGGAGTGGGTGCTCGAAACGAAAAGACGACAGAACGTTCTTCAGCCAACAGATACGATTGTCACGACTCTGGTTACGAGTGGTCTCGTTCGTCACATTGGTGAAAAGTACGGACTGAGCGTCATCGATGGGCTCCAGGTTGGCTTTAAATGGATTGGTCGAACGATCGATGACATCGGTCCAGAACACTTTGTTTTTGGTTGCGAAGAGTCTCATGGATATCTTGCAGGAACACATGTCCGTGACAAAGACGCAAGTGTTGCAGCGTTACTTTTGGCTGAGTTAGCAGCAGAGCTTAAAGCACAAGGAAGGACATTGCATCAAAAGCTGGATGATCTGTTTTGTATACACGGGTGTCATCTCGAACGGCAGGTGGCGATCAAGTTGCCAGGGGCAGCAGGTATGGATCGCATGCGAGAGATCATGGCAGGCCTGCGGGCCAATCCGCCAACAGAATTGGGAGGCCTGGCCGTGAGACGAACAAGAGACTACGGTCAACTGAAAGTCCACGATCCTGAACAAGGCGAGATGCCATTGAAAGGTGAGCAAGGAGATCTTGTTATCTTCGATCTTCTTGATCCGGAAGGGACAGGTGCAAAAGCTTCGGGGCCTCTGTTTCCTCCACTTGGCAATGCGGTAGCAGCCAGGCCCTCGGGCACCGAACCCAAAATCAAGTTTTATCTTTTTGCCGTATCCCAACCGATGTCTGCAGAAGCACTGCCAGCTGTAAAAGCTGCATTGGAACGACGTCTGAATCTCCTGGAAGAGGATTTACGGAGTCGAGTTGGAGTGTGAGAACAGAGGTGCATGTGCCGTGGGACCTTAAAGGGAAGGCATTTTGAGCCCAATCCTCTTATGAGTTGCCTGGCAAATGTCATTTTCCTCATAGAATGCATAGATGAGCGATTCCTCTGATTTACATTCTGAAACGTCTCCAGCAGATACTGATGGATTGGCTACGACCGCCGACTGCGCTGCAGCGGCGAAGAAGGTACGAGACTTTCCGCAGACGGCGGGTGTCTATTTGATGAAGGACAGTGCCGGTCGAGTGATCTATGTTGGAAAGGCAAAAAATTTACGGAGCCGCGCTGGGAGTTACTTTCTCAAGGCGGCGGAAGTTGATCGACGTACAGCTGATCTTGTTCGTGAAATACGAGACATTGACTATCTGGAAGCGGATAGTGAAGTCGATGCACTTCTTCTTGAAAGTCGGCTGATTAAAGACGTGCAGCCACGATTCAATTCGTTGCTCAAAGACGATAAAACGTTTCCATATTTGCAGATAACCACGCACGAAGATTTCCCTCGTATCGAATTTACGCGATCACCGGCCTCGAAAGGCGTGAAACTCTATGGACCATTTCCGAGTGCAGGAAGCCTTCGTGGAGCAATCGTTGTGCTCCAGAGAATTTTTAAGTTCCGAACGTGTTCGCTCGATATCGATGCGGATGATCCCCAGTGGAAGTGGTTTCGCCCATGTCTCCTAGCATCGATTGATCAATGTACGGCACCCTGTAATCTGCGGATTACAAAGGCGGATTATCGAAAAGACATCAACCGGCTCAAGACATTTCTGGAAGGTGGGAAGAAACAACTGTTGAAGGAGATGCACACCGAAATGCAGGCGGCATCGCAAGATCTTGAATACGAAAAGGCAGCGAGGCTTCGTGATGAAATCAGACTCCTTGAACGGCTTCATGAACGTGGTGATCTTGAGGAACATGTTCAACCTGAGGTGTTTCTTGTCGATCCAAAAAAAGGACTCGCTGGCCTTGAGAAAGTCCTGGGGCTTTCAGGGACACCACGAGTCATAGAGGGTGTTGATATTGCTCATCTCGCTGGCAATGAAACGGTTGCCAGCCTAGTCCAGTTCATTGATGGTCTTCCGTTTAAACCGGGTTACAAGCGATACCGGATTCAAACGGTTGATGGCATTGATGACTTCAAAAGCATTCACGAGGTCGTCTTACGAAGGTTCTCCCGTCTGCTTCGAGAAGGGGCATCACTTCCGGATATATTTCTGATTGATGGTGGCAAAGGTCAACTGTCCGCTGCGCTTGATGCGCTGAATTCCTTAGGAGTAGAACCACCATGCATTCTGTCGATTGCCAAAAGGGAAGAAGAGATTTTCTTGCCCGGAAAATCGGAACCGCTGCGTCTATCACGAGATGCGTATTCGTTACGCTTGTTGGAATATGTGCGCGATGAAGCCCATCGGTTTGCCCAGCACTACCATCATCTCCTTCGAGGCAAACGAACACTCGCGGATGACACCTGATGGATTCGATAGGTGTCAGAGGAGATAAGTCTGATTGGTCGTTGCATACAAACAGACGAATTATTCGCCCTGTAGCCAGGAGCGGGCAGCGTCGATCTCACTTTGATCAAAGTAAGCAATTTTTGCCGTTGTAAACGGCTTACAAAACCACGCCATGCCCTGCTCCCACTTCTTTTCACCGACCATGGCAACTCGCTCAATTTCTCCGAAGTGTTTCATGTCAAATTTGATATCTTCCCACAGTGCACCCACGTCCCAGCCGGAAAAGTCGTGCATTGAGAACAGAATTTTAACTTTCCCCTGTTTCATTTCTGATTCGATGACTGGAACAAATTCGTCATAGTCGGCACGGGTTAGTTTCCCGGTTGTAGCCACTTCGATGGTTCGGTCGTTTTGTAGATTGGTTACCTGAACAGCCATACAATCACCCCTCTTTATGGTGGTTCTGCTGGTTTTTTTATACATCACCAGCTGTTTGCACGAGAAATCTAGTTGTTTTTGACACCCCGATTGGTGCGTAAGAGGCGACGGATAGCTAACATTAAAGCAAGTATCCTCACCATTCGATGAGTATACGTAAACTATTGCTTTGGGACTACTTAATAAGGGAGACAGCCCGTGAATCCTCATGACATCTCGCATTCGGTGAGTAATCGTTGTGATTTTTTGCGTCAACTGAAATCAGGGAACCGAAGAGAATTCTTGCAAGTTGGTTCGTTAGCAGGCTTTGGTCTTTCATTGGGGTCCTTCCTAAGCATGCGGTCTGCTCAAGCTGATGCAAAGCAGTTCGAGCATTTTGAAGGTACGGCCAAGAGCGTTATTCATATCTGGCTTCCTGGTGGATGGTCGCAGCAGGAGACCTTCGATCCCAAGCCACTCTCACCGCTCGAGTACAGAGGGGAGATGGGTACAGTCGAGACAGCGTTGCCTGGTATTCGCTTCAATCAGCACCTCAAAAAGACTGCAAAGATCGCTGATAAAATTACAGTCATTCGTTCAATGACCCACGGTGAGGCGGCTCATCCACGTGGTACGCACAATATGTTCACTGGGTATAGGCCCAGTCCCGCAGTCACTTATCCAAGCTTCGGTAGCGTTGTGTCGCACGAACTTGGTCCACGAGCAAACCTGCCTCCATATGTCTGCTTGCCGAATTTGCCAGCGCCTGATGCTGAGGCTGGATATCTAGGAAGTGCGTATGGTCCTTTCACCCTCGGTTCAGATCCAGCGAGTAATAACTTCACAGTCCGGGACCTTTCACTGCCCGGTGGCGTTGATGCAAAGCGATTTGAGTCTCGCCGTCACCTGCGGAACGTTGTTGGCAGGCACTTTAATCGCCTTGAAGGTTCTGACAACATTACAGCTATGGATAGCTTCTACCAGCGAGCGTACGACCTGGTGAGTTCGTCTAAAGCACAGGCAGCGTTTGATATCAATGTTGAGCCGAAAGAATTACGAGACCGATACGGTCGGAACCAAGCAGGGCAGCGAATGATTCTTGCTCGACGACTCGTCGAAGCAGGTGTTCGCTTTGTCACCATGTCATATGGCAGTTGGGATATGCATCAAAAAGTAAAACAGGGGATTGATCGAACGCTTCCACCGTTTGATCAGGCATTTGCCACCTTGATTGATGATCTTGAACAACGTGGGTTGCTCGATTCAACACTCGTTATGGTATCAAGCGAGTTTGGCCGTACGCCAAAAATTAACAAGGATTCTGGACGCGACCATTGGCCCAAAGTTTTCAGTACCGTGCTGGCTGGTGGTGGGGTGAAGAAGGGCCTGATCCACGGTGCTTCTGATTCGATAGCAGCAGAGCCATTTGATAGCCCAGTTACAATCGAGGATCTTGCAACAACGGTTTACCATTGCCTCGGAATTGTCGCAGAGAAGGAGCTGATGGCCCCTGGAGCGCGTCCGGTCGAGATTGTTGATGGTGGGAAGGTTCGGCACGAGCTGCTCGTCTGACCCGGCCCTGTTCTATGGATGTGTATTTTCTGATCCACCCCCTCCTGAAGAAATTGATTGTGTGATGGAAAATAGGAAAAGTTGTCAACGAATTGTTGCACGAATAGCCGCAGCGGCTCTCTGTAGTTGCGTGTTCTTTCCTCATGTGTGTCGAGCCGCGCCAACCATCGGAAGAATTGTGCCTGCTGGTGCAACGCAAGGAAGTGAAGTTGAAGTACTTGTGTTCGGTACAAATCTGCACGAACCACAGACGCTCTTTTTTGAAGATGGGATTGTCCAGCAGACAAAGATTGAATCAGTAAACGATAAACAGTTAAAAGTGGTTCTGAACGTTCCGAAGGATGCCCCGTTTGGTAACCATCGCTTTCGAATTCGCACCAAAAAAGGTCTTTCCCAGCTTCGTACTTTTCGAGTCGGGCCTTTTCCTCAGGTCACTGAGGCAGAGACCGATCCTTCCCAGAAAAAACCTTCCAATAACACCGTGGAGGAAGCGCAGGCGATTCAAGTTCCGCAGACTGGTGGGCTGACAATTGCTGGCGTGGTGGAGAAAGAAGATGTCGATTGTTATCAGGTTGGCCTTAAAAAAGGCGATCGTCTCTCGGTTGCAGTGGACGGCGTTCGGCTTAATTACACGCCGTTTGACCCTTACATTGATATTGTCGACGACGATGGTTTTGTGCTCACTGCGAACGATGACCATCCGCTGATGGAACAAGATGCGATCATGGCGTTCACGGCCCCCGAAGATGGGAACTTTTTTGTTCGTGTACGCGAAAGCGCCTACGGCGGTAGTTCGGCTTGTAGTTATCTTTTGCATGTTGGTCAATTCCCAACGCCATCGGTGGCACTTCCTCCAGGAGCAAATCCGGGGTCTGAGGTCCTTGTGAAATGGCTTGGTGATCCAGCAGGTGAATTTGAGTCAAAAGTAAAGATTCCAAATTCTTTTCCCCGTGCGTCCTCCGAGATAAGCCAATTGCTTTCAGTGCATCCACGCCGTAATGGAGTGATTGCGGCTGAAGCCGTCCCGCTTCGAGTGACAAATCTTCCGGTGAGCAAGGAGACCGACTCGAATGATTCACCCAATGGGAATCCATCTGTCCCTGCCCCCGCTGCAATCTGGGGACTCCTTGAAAAAGAAAATGACACTGATTGGATAAGGATCGAAGCACCAAAAGGTTCAAAATGGTCTGTCAAAGGATGGGGCAGACGCGTCGGGTCACCCATTGATTTGACCCTGAATGCGTATCGAGATAACGAAAAGCACGCTCGGATAACAGGCAACGATGATTCGTCGGGGCCCGACAGCCTTATGAACGTAACAACACCAGAAGAAGGCTCATTTCTCATTCGGGTGAGTGACCACCAGAAGCGTGGAGGAGAAATGTTTGTCTGGTGGCTCGAAGTCGAGCCCATCACGCCCCGTGTTACGTTTTCAGTCCCCCCCTCACGGACAAAATCACAAGATGACCTGTTTCCACAAGTTCCGCGGGGAGGCCGCACAACGGTTGTTCTCAATGCCTCGCGACGTAATTTTAGTGGTGATGTAAAATTGCTTGCTGAAGGTCTTCCAGAAGGTGTGTCTGTGACCAGCCCACCATTTCAGAATGGTACTCCAGGTAGTTTCATCGTCTTTGAGGCTACAAAGGATGCACCAATTCAAGCCGGAATGGTCGCCTGCAAAGCGGTGGATGCTGCTGATCAGAATAAAAATCTTGGGAGACTTGAGCAAGCAACCGAGATGATTCATGGCAACCCAAATCGTACCCCGTGGCGATACAGCCGAAGTACAGAAATGCCAGTTGCCGTGGTTGAAAAAGTCCCAGTTTCTCTGGAACTCATTCAGCCTGCCGTTCCGCTTGTGAAAAATGGAAAAGCAGATCTTCTGGTTCGTGTCCATAAAGACGAAGGATTTAAAGGCAAGGTCCGGTTATTCTTTCCCTTCAAGCCACCTGGAATCGGCGCTGCATCTGGCGTCGATGTACCCGCTGACAAAACTGAAGTGGTGTACCCAATTAACGCAAGCGAGAAGGCTCCGATTCAGGATTGGGATGTTGTTGTGTCTGCAACGGTGACATTTCAGGGAGAAGATGCGAAGGGTCGTCCGACAATACGAATCTCATCGAAACCGATAAAGCTCACCGTGGCTGAGCCATTTGTTCAAGTGGCCTTAGACAAGGGAATGGCAGAGCAGGGACAGGACACGACCTTCACCGGTACAGTAACCGTCCCGACAGCCTTTACAGGTGAAGCGAAGGCTGTGCTACTGGGGCTTCCTGCCAAAACAACGTCTGAGCCCCTCGTGATTACTTCAGAGAGTAAAGAAGTCGAGTTTTCAGTCACCGTTGCCGCAGATGCTCCAGCAGGTAGGCATGCAAATATTGTCTGTGAAGTGCATGTTCCTCAAGAGGGGCATCAGATTGTCCATCGCATGGCTGCGACTGAATTTCGAATCGATAAGCCACTGCCAGCGAAGGCTTTAGCTGCTCCAAAGCCGGAGCCACCAAAGCCAAAACAGCAGAAGAAGAAAATTTCACGTCGTGAGCAATTAAGAATTCAGGCACGGGCGGTTTCACAATCTAGTCCAGTGAAAGAATCCAAAGGAGCTGCTCAGTGAAAGACGAAGCCGGAGCAGTTCCATATTCGATGAGATGTCAAATCCTGCGGAAGTGCATCGTGCCAGTGCTTTATTGCTTTGCCGCGACGTCTTTGTGGGCTCAGGAAAAAACAGTTCGGGAAATAAATGTTTTTCCACCTGCAGTTCGGCTTGATTCAGCACGAGATTTCCAGACGATCATTGTTCAGGCAACACGCGAAGACAGTGTGACTGAAGACGTAACACGTTCTGCCAAGATGGCTTTCAAGAATTCGGAATATGCCACGCTCGAACGGATTGATGGTGATGCCGGCACCTCCATCCGGCTTTCTCCGAAACAGGATGGCGAGACAGTGCTGGTGGTTACATATGGTGGACATCAGGTCGAACTTCCAGTGAGCGTTCAGTCTGCAGCAAAGGAACCACCGCTGTCTTTTCGTTTAGACGTCATGCCTGTATTTGCCCGCGCTGGGTGCAATATGGGAAGTTGTCATGGGGCAGCTCGCGGGAAGGATGGATTTCGGCTTTCCTTATTCGGTTTCGACCCGGCTGGTGATTACCATCGATTGACACGAGAAATGCCCGGGCGACGAATTAATCTTGCGAATCCTGAAGGAAGCCTGGTTGTTCAGAAAGCGGTGGGTGCGGTTCCGCATACAGGCGGGAAGCGTTTCGAGAAAGATAGCGAACTTGCAGATCGTCTCATTCGTTGGATTGCAGCAGGGGCACAGGACGACCCAAATGCTGGCAAGGATACTCCAAAATTACAGGCGGTCGATCTATACCCGCCCACAACTCTTCTTGAAGGTGAACAGGCTACCCAGCAGTTGGTGGCAGTTGCCCGATTCTCAGATGGCACCGATAGAGATGTAACGGATCTCGTCTGGTATGGATCAAACAATGATTCATCCGTTGCTATTACGTCGTCGGGCAATACTGCCAGTGGGCAACGAGGAGAGTCGTTTGTTATGGCCCGCTACGACACCATAACAGTCGGTGTTCCTATAGTGGTCATTCCAAAGAATCTTACTTTTGAGTATCCCGAACAAGACGGAAACACGTGGATTGATGAACTCGTCGACACGAAGCTTAAAAGCCTTCGTATTGCACCGTCGAATGTTTGTGATGATGAGACATTCTTACGACGAGTAACGATTGATCTTGTTGGTCTTCTTCCAACAGAGGAGGAGAGAGACACGTTCCTTGCTAACCAATCTCCAGATAAAAGGTCACAGTACGTCGAGCAATTGCTCAGCCGAAAAGAATTTGTTGACCTTTGGGTGATGAAATGGGCAGAAATCCTACAAATCCGCTCGATCAATAATATTGTGGATAAGAAGGGTGCCTTGCTGTATCACCAATGGCTTGATCGACGCATTGCCTCAAATCAGCCAGTTGATCAAATGGTGCGAGACTTGGTAACGGCTTCTGGTGGCACCTTTGAAAATCCTCCCACCAATTATTATCAGGCCGAAAGAAACACCCTGAAGTTGACAGAAAATGTTGCGCAGGCCTTCTTGGGAATGCGGATTCAATGTGCTCAGTGTCATAATCACCCATTCGATCGATGGACAATGGATGATTATTACGGGTTCGCAGCCTTCTTTGCCCAGATAGGACGGAAGAGGGCAGAAGATCCGCGGGAGACCATTATCTACAACTCTGGTGGTGGTGGAATGAAGCATCCTGTGTCCGGCCAGACGGTGTCACCTAAATATTTAGGAGGAGGTGAAGCAGAGGTCACAAATCGAGACAGGCGAGAAGCTGTTGCAGAGTGGCTGGTATCACCCGAAAATCCATTTTTTGCCAAGCGAATTGCCAATCTCGTGTGGACTCATTTTCTTGGCAGAGGCATTGTTCACGAGCCAGATGATTTTCGTGTAAGTAACCCACCAGTGAATGGCCCATTGCTTGATGCGCTGGCGAACCATCTCGTGAAGTCAAAGTGGGATTTCAGAGGACTGGTCAGAGAAATTGTAAATTCAAAAACATATCAGCGAGCATGCGACACCAATGATACAAATGTGCTTGATAACTCAAATTTCTCGCATTCGGCTGTTCGACGGATTCGGGCAGAGGTACTTCTTGATATTCTTGCTCAGGTAACTGAAACGAAAAACAAGTTTCCTGGTCTGCCAGAAGGAGCTCGTGCGGTTCAGGTAGCTGATGGTCGTACATCGACGTACTTTCTAACCACTTTTGGAAGGGCAACTCGGGAAGAGGTCTGTTCCTGTGCAGTAAGTATGGATCCAAGCCTGTCGCAGGCACTTCATCTCCTGAATGGAGATGTCGGTAATCAGAGAATTCAGCAGGGTGGTGTCATTGATCGCTGGATAAAAGAAGGACGGCCCGATACTGAAATTATTGATGAACTCTTTGTGCGTTGCTACGGAAGATCTCCACAGGAGCGAGAGCGTGTAGAGACACTCCTGGCCGTTCATAATGGTGCAGAGCGTAAGCAGGCCCTCGAGGATGTTTTCTGGGCGCTTTTAAATTCACCCGAATTTATATTTAACCATTAGTTTTCTGAAGCATGTTCTCAGTTCGCACTGAAATAAGTTTTGAAAATACAAAGCAATGAATAGATATCTCAATACGATGAAAAGAAATGACACGCAAGAATTTCCGTGGCAGTTTCTTGCTGTTGTGTTCTGTGCAATTCTTTTTCCTGCATCAGCAACTATGGCGGAAGACAAACCTCCAACATACGAAGATCATGTGTTACCAGTTTTTCGTGAGAAGTGCTGTAGTTGTCACAATGCAGATCGGAAAGCCGGTGGGCTTGATCTGACGAGCTACCAGCAAATGATGGCCGGTGGTAATTCAGGTGATGTCGTTGCCGGTGGAGATGCTGACGGATCCTATCTATGGCAGGTGGTCAGTCATGAATCAGAACCAACGATGCCACCTGATGCCGACCGTATTCCTGATGCGATGTTGAAGGTGATAAAAGAATGGATAGCTGGTGGAATTATTGAACGGGACGGAGCAAAGCCTGTTGCTCAGGAGGCAAGTTCTTCACTCGCCCTTGATTCAGGTTCAATTGTAAAGCCCAGTGGTCCACCAGTCATGCCACCTCGATTGTCCCTCGAACCACATTTTCACGGACTTCGACCAACAACGATTCGAGCGATTGACGCCTCGCCTCATGGTGATCTGGTGGCAGTTGGGAGTAGTCAGCAGGTTTTATTGTTTCAGCCACGAACACGTGAATGTATTGGTGTGCTTCCTTTTCCTGAAGGTGAGTGTACGAATCTTCGGTTTTCTCGAAGCGCGAAACTTCTTCTTTCGGGTGGAGGTGTCGCTGCCAAAAGTGGTCGGGTTGTGATTTGGGATGTAGCCAGTGCTCAGCGAGTAATGGAGCTTGGGGATGAGTTTGACGAGGTGTTAACCGCTGATCTCTCTGCTGATCAGCGTCTTGTCGCTTTGGGCGGATCAGCAAAGGTTGTACGTCTGCTTCAGACATCAAATGGCGTTGTAGAAAGTGAAATAACAAAACATACGGACTGGATAACCAGTGTGGCTTTTTCTCCCGACAGTGTGCTACTCGCGACAGGTGATCGGGCAGGCAATCTTTTTTTATGGGAGTCTTTTGGTGCCCGTCATTGGGGTGATCTCAAAGGTCAAAAAGCTGGTGTTACAGCGATTGATTGGCGAGCAGACGGGGTTGTGCTCGCGACAGCGTCCGAAGATGGCACGATTCATCTCTGGGAAGCCGATACTGCGAAGAAGTTGAAGTCCTGGTCTGCCCATGGCGGTGGAACAACCGATGTAAGGTGGCTCAATGATGGGCGGCTTGTATCGACGGGTCGCGACCGAAAAGTAAAAGTTTGGAAAGCCGATGGTAGCCTGGAGAAAGAACTTGGAACACTTCCAGATATTGGCACAAAAGTAGCAGTTACCTCAGGGCATCCCCTTGTCATTGCCGGTGATTGGTCGGGGCAGGTCACAGTTTATGACGGTAGCAAGCCAGCAAAGCTTGGCGTGCTTGATTCTAATCCAATGCCACTTTCACAGCGTATAGATCGTGCCCAAAAAATGGCCATTGCCTCGAAACAAATTGAGGAGGAGGCTCTTTTAGAAAAAGAAAAAGCAATAAAGACCGAGGCAAATCTTGTCGCCCGGCTCGCTGCAGCCAATAAAAGTCTCGGTGATTCAGGTGCCGAGCAGAAAAAGAAGAAGGCTCTAGCAGAAGCAGCTGCTGTTGGATTGAAGACAGCAGAGGCTCAACTTCTTGTAGCAAAAACAAAGGTAAAGAAGGCAAGTGAAATAGTCTCATCTCTTGAGAAGACGGTGAATGATACGAACGAAAGTTCAGGAAAAGAGGTTGCTGGAAAAATCCTGAATGCAGCAAAGAAAACATTACAAGAGACCCAGGCATCAGTCCGACGTGCCGAACAGAGACATCAGGAATCACGAGAGATAAGCACTACTGCTATGAGTGAGCAGAAGGCTGCAGAAAAAAAACGTGCTGATGCGAATTCACAAGTTAAGCAACTCAATGAACAGGTGGAGAATGCAGCTGTCCAACGTAAAACGCTCAGCGAAAAACACACCAGCCTAGTAGGGAAACACAAGGCATGTGAGAAGAGTCTTGAAAAGTGGCAAGAGGAACTCACCTTCGCACAGAACGCACGTCGGGAATCCGAGTGAAGCTTTGTCGGCCAGCCGTCTTTTGGCGTACAAACAGTAAGCGTACTGTTTCGACACGTTCGTTCAGGCCAATAGTTGTAGGGAGATGCCCAGGCATTCCTACTTTGGGCAACTCAGGGGTATGCTGCAAATAGATACTGAACTTTTTCAGTATCTATTCAGCTGGCTTTTGAAACAGCAAGCATTCAGGTGGGTTTCATGATGATAAAAAACGAACCAGCCAAGATGTAAAATCTAGGCTGGTTCGTGTAGGTGTCGATAATACCGCAGTAGCTTAGTTGGTCTGCGATGCCGGTTTTTGCTCGGCTGGAACATCGCCACGAAGCACTCCTTTGATAGGAGCTCTTGATGGGTCTTGTTCCATTTTCTTAATGAGAGCAAGGCCGGAAATCATAATTTCCCGATGAGCTTTTTCATGATCCGTGAGGTTTTCATTCGCCGAGAGTCGACCCACATACGCCGAAATCTCATTCGTGCCAGACTCAAACTCTTTCATATTTTCTGCAATGATGGTCTCGATCATCTTTCGAAGATTTGGAGCAATTTTACCAACTGCTGCTTCGAGCTCACCTTCTTTTGATAAGTCAAGCCTTTTTTCCTTGGCTTGAGCGATGACATCATTAAACCCTTCATGAATGACATCATAAGCCTTCTTTTCAATTTCTTGAAATTCTCTATCAAAGAAACTAACGAGGAAGGAATCAGCCTGATCAAGAACCTCGGGTAGAGCGTCGAGAATCATTTTTTCACTTCGGTCGACAACCATTGGTGCTTGAGCCTTGAGTGACTCAGTAAGTTTTGCAGGTGCCTGTTGGAGTCGTGGCTCGACTTGGTCGGCAACGAGCTGGACAAGGGTAGGTGCCTCAGCAGCAATTGCGATGGTCGTCGATAGAAAACGTAGATAGAAAAACACTCCAACAAGAAGGCATGCCATGACAACAACAGTAAGCGTTACACGGCTTTTCGCCTTTGTGGCATTTTTGGCTACACGATTTTCTAGGGCCTGCAAGCGGTTTTCAACAGTAGCTAAATCTGGGTTAGACATTGTTCGAAATCTCCATGATATAAATTGGGATAGTAGATAAATGTGTGAAGCTGAAAGCTCTTCGTTCTATAGGTCATCGCTTGTACTGAAAGGCGAATCTGTTTTAAGAACCGACATGGTAGGTGCGACAGAACGATCAACAATAAGTAGAATGTTGTGCATGAATCGTTGCTGAAGCAGTTCTTCGTTCATATTCATTGCTGCCTCCACTGGAAGCGCGTCAAGCAATTTACTAATACGTTCGACTTCGACGTTCGTTAAAGTCTGTATTTGTTTCTGAAGTTTTTCACTCTCAATCGCCATCCCTTCCACGGTAATTTCAGAAAGTCTTTTGACGTTTTCAGGCGTGAGGCTAGGAATTTCAGTTTTGACATCAGCGGCTACTTTATCAGTAACTCTCTGCAGGCTTTCATTTGCCTTTTCCTGCAACATTACAGGCATGCGATTAGCCAATGATTTTGCCTCTTCTGTAATCATGGCCTGAAGCTTAGGACGAAGCGTCTTGAGGCGTTCCAGTGCTAATTCACGATATGTTGGGACAGCCTCCATAGCGGCTTTTGTAAACTTGTCTTGGAGAGTCGGGAGTAGCTCATCAGCCTTTGCCTGCAAGGCGGCTTGGAGTGTTTCCTCATTTATTTGTGTTTTTAATGTTTGGAAGAGATTGATTCCAAAGATACCAATCATCGCCAGAAGTAATAAGGAACCAATCAAGACTGTTGTTCGGCCCGAACGTTGAGATCGACTAATGCTGTCCAGGTTTTTTTCGAGGTGATCGATTGCCTGGGAAAGCTCTTCAAGATTCTTTGGCGTGTCAGAAGGTTGACTATCAGTCATGTGCCTGCCCTTTTAGAATTGAGGATGCGTTAGGAAATTTTGAAAGCGAAACGGTGTAGAAGAGGGAATCAACTTCAAATTCGTAGCAAGCAAGTTGGTCCCCATCGCAGAAGATTAATAGCCTTCCGTTAGGCTGATGTTAGGATAAATAAATCCAGTAGCTTAACTTCCCCCACCCCGATCCTCGTTTTCTACTTTTAGTCGTTTTCAATGTCAAATCGCCCCCCCGAAGATACTGCTGTTTCAGTAAAAACCGGCCAGTTTATTGTGTCACGGCTTACGCCGTCACAACCGGGAGCCCTTGGCATTGTTGGCATTTATGGAGACAGAGCATGCCTGATTCTCAATGCTTATTTTCATGCATTTAAGGGCACTTCGATTGAATTGTTAGCCGTTGGTTGTATTGCAGTTGGCCATTGGTATCACGAACTTGCGACCAATGGGGAAAGTGTTCATTCATCTAGGGGAGGTTGCGGTCAGACTCAAAAGAGCCAGGAATGTGTTGTCTTGGTGCGCACAGGAATTCAAAGTTGGGAAATTCATACTCACGGTGGCATGGCTGTTGTTGAGTCTTTTCTTGAGATTTTTGAATCAGCAGGTGCTGATAAAGTTTCATGGAATAAATGGCTTACCTGTATGCAAAAAGACACTCGAGACACCACCGTTCGGAAACAGCTTGCTCAAGTCGATGGTTCTTATGCAGCTCAAATACTTACGAGGCAACTCGCGGGTTTCTTTCAGAGCGACATCAGTCGAGTTCAGCAAGTCCTTGATATGACTCCGAGATGTCTGGATCGGCTCGTTGTGGCACAAGCGATTATCAATCGTTTGAAGCAAGCTGCCCGAATTGGTTTACGCTTGACCCAACCCTGGCGTGTCATTCTATTGGGGCCTGTTAATGCCGGGAAAAGCAGTCTAGTAAACGCACTCGCTGGATATGATCGGAGCATTGTATCCCCACATGCAGGTACAACACGTGACGTGTTGGAGACACGAGTTGTGATTGCTGGGTGGTCAGTGGATTTCATCGATACAGCAGGTTTCCATTTGGCTGATACTCAAAAGAAAAAAAAGAATGAAATTGAAAGAAAGGGAATTGATCGAGCTGCCGTGGCAGCAATGGAAGCCGATCTCATACTACATGTTCAACCATTGGACCAATCGGTAAATGACGGTTTCTCAATAACCAAATTAGGTGATGATCTTCCACCGTATATCACCGTTGGTACGAAGTCAGACCTCTGTGACACCAAGCAATCATGTGAAAAGACAGTTTTAGAGCCATTGGTTCGGACATCTGCACGAACTGGTCACGGAATAGATCGTCTTATACAAATCGTGCTCGAAAAACTTGTGCCTGAAATACGAGAACAGCCCGACTGTTTTCTCGAAGGTGTTCCGATATCACCAGAAGATGTTGATGTCGTGAGAAAACTTCATGAACAAGCAGAATGTTATTCACGTGATTTGTGATTCCGCACTAAGATTTTTATGGGCACTTCAGTAAATGGGGCATTCTTTCGGAGTGAGGAAAGAAGATACCGTTTATAAGGTGCCGTGATGCTTTCAGGAGAACTTGTCGAAAGAACAATTGTTGGTGGAGCAGTGTCAACCTGTGTTGCGAAATAAATGCGAACGGGTCGGCCTCGGCGATCAGAAGGTGGTCGGGTCGCTTGAGTGGCAGCATGAATCATTGTATTGAGCGCAGCTGTTGGAACCCGAGCCTGACTCTGACGAAAGAGTCGTTGTGTTGTGTCGATTGCCGCTTTGACATTACGTCCGGTTTTGGCAGTCACAAATGCAATAGGAGCCCAAGGCATCGTGCGGAAGGTGTCACGAAGGTATTGCGCCCACTCGCTTCGTTCTACATCTCCAGCGTATAAGTCCCACTTATTCACAACGAAAAGAACAGGTTTCTGTTGTTCGACAATGAGATCAACAAGCTGTTTGTCAACTTTCCCTACAGGCTCCGTCGCGTCGAAAAGCATCAAAACCACATCAGCGCGCCGAATGCTTCTTTCGGCGCGATGGGTTGAGTAAAAGTCGATATCACTTTTTCGACTTTTTGTTCTTCGAAGTCCTGGCGTATCAATTGCAAGAAAAGAGTGACCGTCTACTTCAAAACGAACATCAATACTATCACGTGTTGTTCCCGCAACGGGGCTGGCAATTACTCGTTCTTCTTTTGCAAGAGCATTGACAAACGTACTCTTTCCTACATTTCGACGGCCGACGATAGCAACCTTCATTTCTGGAAGGTCGGTTGTGGCCGGAACATCATTTTCCGTGGTTGTTGGCAGAAGTGTCGTGATAGCTTCGACTAATTCATCACGGTGACGGTTTTGTTTTGTACTTGTAACAATCGGTGAACCAAACCCAAGTTCATCAAAGTCATGGCCTAAGACATCATATTTTTCATCATCAGACTTATTTGCTACCAGTAGAACATTTGCACCGGACTGTCGGAGGCGTGCAGCCACTTCCGCGTCTGCTGGAATGCGACCAGTTCGGATATCAACTACGAAAACGACTACTCCGGCTGTAGCCAAGCCAGCTTCGATCTGCATGTCGATCTGTTCAGTCAACCCATCTGGATCATCAAACCCCATACCGCCGGTATCTATCAGGTCAATTATCTTTCCACCACATTCAATCCGTTGGGTCAGACGGTCTCGAGTGACACCCGCAGTCGGATCTTCGATCGCAATTCGTCGCTGAGAAAGCCAATTGAAAATACTTGACTTTCCGACGTTTGGCCGACCAACAATAACGACCTGCGGAGTAGAAGAGAACATGCTAGGTGGGTTCGCAGGGAGGGAAGATTTATCTGGTACGGCTACAGTCAGTTGCTTATTACGGCAGCAACTGTGTCTATAGTTACGTTCTTAATGATACCACGCTCGGTGATTATCGCAGTGATGAGGTCAGCCGGTGTGACGTCAAAGGCTGGATTAAAGCCGCGAGCCGTTGCTGGAGTGGATTGAAAGCCAAACGGCTGAAGGATCTCATTCTCATCGCGTTCTTCGATTGGTATTTCATCTCCGGTTTGAAGTGTGAGATCAAATGTAGTCGATGGAGCTGCAACAAAAAATGGAATATTGTGAGCCTTTGCCAATAATGCCAGGCCGTACGTCCCAATTTTATTCGCAGTATCTCCATTTGCCGTAATTCGATCAGCTCCAACAATACAGCAGCCTATCAGCCCAGTTTTCAAGAGGTGGGCTGCAGCTGCATCTGCAAGCACAGTGACTGGAATCTTTCGCTGGGTGAGTTCCCAGGCAGTAAGCCGAGCGCCTTGCAGTAAAGGCCGGGTTTCGTCAGCGAACACATGAAAACGACGGCCTTGTTCCCAAGCAGTCACAATCACACCAAGCGCCGTGCCAATGCCCCCTGTTGCCAAAGCTCCTGTGTTGCAATGAGTCAAGAGGTCGCCATCAGGAAGAATTGAAGCACCATATTCACCAATTTTTTCACAGAGACGCTGGTCTTCTTTCTGAATGCACTTCGCCTCATCAAGAACAGCCTTGGATAACTCTAAGAAATCTGGATTTTTACCTGCATTTAAAATGAGGCTTTCAATGCGTTGGATCGCCCAGCGGAGATTTACAGCAGTCGGCCTTGAAGTTGCGAGATCCTCTGCACGTTGTTGAATGTAGGCAATCTTTTTCTCACTTGATTCCTCAAGGTGTATGGCCTGATGAATTGCCAGCACCATTCCATAGGCACCGGCGATACCAATTGCAGGTGCACCGCGAACCCTCAATGATTGAATCGACTCAACTACCGTCGGAACATCTTTGCAAACAACATGTGTGATCTGGGTTGGAAGTTGGGTCTGATCGAGAATCTCGAGATGGCCGTCGCTGTTACCCCGCCAGCAGACAGTGTTAATTTCATTCAGAAGAGGTGTGTTCATTGCTCTTGAATCGTTCCGTTACTGAGGGCCTGTGATGAATGCTTCCTGAAAAAGATGGCGTACTTGAATGAGGATGATACCGAAAGCAGGAGTGCTTATTCGTTTGAGAAAGGATTGGGGCTGCAGGGGAGATGAAATGATTTTGCTACGGCCGGCTGTATAAGTTTGCCCTCAAAGATATTAACGGCCGTTTGAATCGCCCGGCTCGTATGTGCTGCGGCCGTGAGGCCTTGGTTGGCAAGTGTGAGGACGTAGGGGAGCGTAGCGTTACACAAAGCGTGCGTACTTGTCCGTCCGACAGCGCCCGGCATATTTGTCACACAATAATGCACGACATTATCGACAACAAATGTCGGCTCAGCATGTGATGTTGGGCGGCTCGTGGCAATACAGCCGCCTTGGTCAATTGCTACATCGATAATAACAGAACCGGGTTTCATAAGACGCAAATCATTGCGTTCAACGAGGTGTGGTGCACGAGCCCCAGGGATCAGCACACTGCCGATGACCAGATCAGCACGGCCCAGCCATTCTCGGATGGTATGGCGATCGGAGTAAAGGCAATCAATATTGGGCGGTGTGACGTCATCAAGATATCGAAGCCGTTCAAGATTCGTATCCAGCAGACCAATATTTGCCCCAAAACCTGCTGCTACTTTGGCCGCGTTGGCTCCGACAGTACCGGCTCCAAGAACAAGAACATTAGCAGGCGGAACCCCCGGGACACCCCCGAGCAGAATGCCTCGTCCCATCTGTGGTTTCTCGAGGTATTTTGCACCTTCCTGAATGCTCATTCTTCCTGCCACTTCACTCATCGGCTTCAGCAGGGGCAGTGCTCCCTGTTCGTCACGAAGTGTTTCATAAGCGACAGCCGTCGCGCCTGTTTCGAGAAAACGTTCTGTCAATTCTCGATCAGCGGCGAAATGAAAGTAGGTGAATACAATCTGCTGTGGCCGAATAAGTGCTATTTCGTCTGGTTGGGGTTCCTTGACTTTGACAATGAGATCAGATGAAGCGAAAACTTCAGGCGCAGTGTTGACGATGGTCGCACCGCACTGTTCGTATGCGCTGTCAGGTAATCCAGAACCGCTCCCAGCTGTTTTTTGCAGCGTAACAGTGTGGCCGGATCGTACCAACTCTTCTACCCCAACAGGAAGAATCGCGACGCGATATTCGTCTTTCTTCGTTTCCTTTGGGATACCAATTCTCATACGTCGTGCCTCCCCGACTTAGGAGGTCATTTTCTTCGCAAGCTTATAGGTCGCTGGCATAGGCAACGGATAGTTGCCATCTTTATCCGGAACGACAGGAGGAGTTGACTCCCACGTAAGGTTGTCAGGCATTAAGTTGTAATCAGCGGCCAGAAGCTTCTCATATTCCTGCGGCTTGCCACTGTACGTTGCCGTTCGACCAAGAACCGCTGAAAAGGTTGAGGTTGCCCCATAGTAGGCGTTGTTGAGCGGCGTATCGTTACGGATAGCAGCTTGGAGTTCGTTATGTTCGACCTGATACGGGTTCGTGGTGCCACCGGCATCTTTGCTCTTTGACTTGGTCGGCCCTTCGTATTTCCAAAGAACTTTCCCAGAATAATCTGTTATTTCACCAATTTTCACAAATCCTTTTGTTCCCTGGAATTCTTCATTTACTCGGTTCTGGCCACCTGGGAATTGTCGGCATTGACTGGCAATGCGGACGCCATTGGGGTAGCTGAAATTCACAGCATGGTGATCGTAAATTTCACTCGGCTGTCCGACCACTCTGTTCTGCTTTCCTCCGACGCCGTATGCCGATTCAGGAAGCATGTCAAGGAACCAGTTTGCAATGTCAATATTGTGAACATGCTGTTCGCAAATGTGGTCACCACAGAGCCAATTGAAGTGATACCAGTTATGGACCTGAAATTGCATTTCATTCATTTCGGCTTCGCGTTTCCGGTACCAGATGCCACTACCATTCCAGTAGACCTGGCCTCCGATGATATCGCCAACCATGCCATCACGGACTCGCTTGATTGTTTCCCGATAGCTTGCCTGGTAGTGTCGTTGAAGTCCGACAACCACCTTTCTATTCATTTCATCAGCTTTCTTTGCGACCTCAAGTACAAGACGAGCACCTGCGCTGTCAACACAAACAGGTTTTTCCATGAAGACGTGTTTGCCCGCGTTGATAGCAGCTTCGAAGTGGTACGGACGAAAGCCGGGAGGAGTTGCCAGAATGACAAGATCACAATGATCAAGAACTTTCTTGTACGCATCAAGACCATGGAACTGTCGTTCTTTTGGAAGATCGACTTTGTCTTTCATTTTCTCCACTGCTCGAAGCGTGCGGCTAATATTGCTTTCGAAAGCATCTGCAACAGCAGTCACTTTGATATTTGAACCATTTACACTCAGAGCCTGAGTTAAGGCACCAGTACCTCGTCCGCCGCAACCAACAAGACCTATTCGGATAACTTCTGTGGACTGAGTTTGGGCATGTACTCCGCGCATCGAAGCGAGCGCACCGCCAGCAACGGTAGCAATCTTTACGGCATTGCGTCGGGAAAAACGCGGACTATCAGAGTTTGGTACGTTGCTGGACATGTTCGTCTCCTGCGAGGATATTTGACTTAGGAAAAATCCGTTCTCGGGCAATTTAAAAATAAATGTCATGTGCTGCTAAGGCTTACAGCCCCAACCGCAATATTCTCAACAAAGATACCGGCTTGCCAGCCACTTGCACAGGTGGCAGCCAAACATCCCTAGTATGCAGGGATTGAAGAATCAATTTCATTCCTCCACGCTTCAATGCCACCCTTGAGACTCTGGGCATTGTCAAAGCCTTGCTCTCGGAGCCATTTTGCTACGCGGAGGCTGCGGACTCCGTGGTGACAGTGCACAACAAGTCGTTTCTGCCTCCAAGGCTCTAATTCATCCAATCTTCCAGGGATTTCCTGCATCGGAATGAGCTTCGATTTGGCAATTTTTGCAATGGAATATTCTTCTTCTGTACGGCAGTCGAGCAAGAGGCAATCGGCGGGTTTTAATGCATCAAACAGTGTTGAGGCGTCGCTCGGAATAATCTCTGTTGGTAATGTCATTATTAAAGTTTATTGCAAAACAAATCATTACGGCTAGTGGGTGCTGTTGATTGTACGCTCAATGTGTTCACAATGGTGAGAACATACTAAAAGGTCGAGCGAAACAATGCCCCTCAGTCACATTGATCCTATTGCTGCCCGTATGTTTGCTGTCGAGGTTGTAAAGAAACTTCGACAGCAAGGATATGAAGCAGTCTGGGCAGGGGGGTGTGTTCGTGATCAGTTGTCAGGCCGAGTTCCCGTAGATTACGACGTTGCAACGTCTGCTCACCCGGACAGTGTCAGAGAACTTTTCGGTCGCAGGCACACGATTGCCATTGGTGCTGCCTTTGGAGTGATCACAGTTATTGGTTCGAAAGCATCTGGAAATGTAGAGGTTGCAACCTACCGTTCGGATGCCGAGTATGTTGATGGACGTCGTCCGGTAGGCGTCACTTTCTGTGACGCACAGGAAGATGCCCTGCGTCGCGATTTTACAATCAACGGTCTTTTCTTTGATCCAGTCGAAGAAGTTGTTGTTGACTACGTGGGTGGGCAGCGCGATTTGGACGAAGGGATTATTCGTGCTATCGGTGACCCAAGTATGCGATTTGGAGAGGATCATCTCCGGATGTTGCGAGCTGTGCGTTTTTCAGCCAACTTCGCATTTCCATTGGAATCTCATACTCGGGATGCCATCGACCTGCTGGCTCATCAACTTGTATTAGTCAGTCCAGAACGGCTAGCTGCGGAGCTTCGGTTGATGTTTTCTCGAATAGGCCGTGGTCAGGCACTACGGCTCCTGGTGGGCACAGGTCTTGTGAATCCTTTGTTTGGTGGCCGATTGAACAAAACAGAGTCTTTTTGGTCAAGTGCATCGGACGCCCTTGATGCCCTCAATGAGCCGAGTCTACCGTTGACTATTGCAATCCTCTGTCGGGAAGAGCCTGAATTAGTTGCTGGCATATGTAATCACCTCCGACTATCAAATTATGAGAGAAGACTTGCTGCTTGGTTAGTCGAGGCACTTTCTGTTCTCAGTGCAAAGGATGCTGGATCCGATTACTCGCATGCTCCGTGGTCCCGTCTCCAGCCATGGCTTGCCCACGAGTGGCGATTTCAATTGGCTGATATTGTGGGATCACTTGCTGTGATTCATTGCTTTTCATCAGAAAAAGTGGCTTGGGTAAGGCAGCAGGTACAACGGACTGACGCAGAGCTCAATCCTTCCCACTTACTCCGAGGCAATGATCTCCTACAACTCGGTGTTCCGTCTGGACCTGTTGTTGGGCATCTTTTGAATCAATTACGATCGTTGCAACTTGACGAAAAAATCATCTCACGCGAGGCAGCCGTCGAGTGGGTGAAGCAACAATGCGTCGATGAGTAATGCCGCAGCATGTTTCTTGTAATGGTCATCGCGGTGGCTCATGCGGATCAGGTAGATCCGAGAGAGAACGGAGTTGAAAAACCTCCAGGAATCGTGGTGTTGTACGGTAACACGGGATCTCTTCTTGAACATCAATCTGGTCACGTGGAAGTTTGACCAATTCGAGTAAGCCGCGCCGCACCAGTTGTCGCATAACTGCAGGAGTGGCATCACACCCAAGTCGTGTCAAATCGTCTCGAGCTACCGGCTGGTTCCAGGCAACGACAGCTAATGCATCAAGCGCTCCTGCATCAAGTCGTACGCGACGTGTTTTGGCCTCGAGGACGGCACCGTATTGACGAAACTCTTTCCGGAGTCGAAGGATCCAGCCGGTTCCTTCAGATACAACCTCGTACGGGCACCCATTGATTTCATAGCGGTGCGCAAGATCTCGAGCGAATTCATCAATTTCTGACGAACGGACACCGCGCATCAGATTCGCTACCCGTTCACTTGAGAGTGGCTGGCCCTCCGGCAGACCAACAAACAGAAGAGCTTCCAGAATCGACTGTGGATTCACACGGCACGTTGGAGTCTGTGGTGTGTCGGCAGCATCGCTTGTTTCGTCAAGGTCCGGCGATGTGTCAATCTCTACGACTTCTTGTGTGCCTTTTGTTGCGGTCTCATACGGATCTTGCTCGCCCATCATGGCGGCAAATGCCTGCGCTAATCGATCGATCGAAAGCCCTCCTTCAGCAGGAGGTCCACCGAATCCACCCGATGGTTTTTTTGCCTTCCGTGGCTCATTCGTCACGAGTTGAATTCCTATTCTTGTCAGTACTCATTAAGTGAGTGCAGAAGTCCAAGACCTGTTCGGGTCACATCTGATCACTTCCAGCGTTTGTCAACATTCGTTTTCATGAATTGCAGCGCATCGCTGGCCAGTTGTTCCTCCGTTGAGTACATCTTTCGCCATATTTTGGTGGCAGCAACAATTGCCGGAAGTGCTAGACCGAATGCCTCGACGACCATCCATCCATCCCAGTTCGTTTTCTTAATGGCGTCAAATGTCTCATCCCATGCAACATGCCCTTGTCCTGGAGTGCTTCGGTCATTTTCTGAAATATGAACAAGTTTCGTCCACGGCATTGCAGCATCGATAGCATCCGTCAGATTTTTTTCTTCAATATTTGCGTGGAATGTGTCATACATCATTCTGACATTTGGATGGTCGACTTTGCCTATAAAAGAAACTGTTTGGGCGACGCTCGTGAGGAAATAGTTTTCAAATCGATTGAGATATTCAACGACAATTGTGACATCAGCAGTCGAGGCGTACTCGGCAACCTGCCGCATTGTTTCGGCTCCCCACTTTATTTCATCGTCTGTTGGTCCGCACCCAGAGAACTCACCAAGAGCAGAATGAGTTGGTCCAGCCAAGAGTTTCACGCCGGAAGCATGGCAACAATCGATAGTTTTTTTCATTGCGTCAACTGCCGCGGATCGTACGCTGGCGGATGGGCTTATTGGATTATCTTCTGCCCCGCGAATGGTGACAGCGGTGCGCTCCAAACCAATGTCATCAAGTTTTTTTCCCCATTCTTCATAGAGTTTTTTGTTTGGATCAAACAGTGGCATTTCGACGCCGTCATACCCCATGGATTTAATGGCCTCAACCGTGGGTATGAGGCCATCATGCATCGAATCAGTCCAAAGAAGCAGATTAATACCGTATTTCATAATGAAGTGCTTTACTGAATGAGGAGTGTTCCAGGGGCCGTCACAGGATATTCTATCTTTCATTCAACACCGTTCGCTACAAGAAGGCAAGTGCGGAAGAAAAGGTGTTGTTATGAACTTGTTCAACGGCGGCGAGATGGCTTTTTGAGAGACCTGCCTTGTGACGTGGACGGCACACTTTTAAGTGGCTCAGGAGATCCATCAAGTGCCTGGCCGCTTTTTATAGATGCCAGTCGCTTTCGAATGTGTGCAACATAATCTGCAGAAAGTTCAAATCCGAGGTATGAACGACCGAGCTTCTTTGCGACTGCCAGCGTTGTGCCACTTCCAGCAAACGGATCAACGATAAGATCCCCTGGGTGGCTTGATGATCGGATGATTCGTCCAAGAAGTTGTTCGGGCATCTGGCATCCATGCCAGCCAGATCGTTCCTTAAATGTTCCACACACTCGAGGAAAGTACCATGTGTCTTCGTCTGTATTGAAGCCACTTGTCAGGTCCTGAGGTCGTAAAATCCATGTGTCATCCGGAAGCCGTCCTTTTGGGTTTGCTCTGCGATCACCGTAGACCAATTCACGGGCCGATGGCACCCTTATAGTGTCGGCGTTAAAGGTGAAAGACTTTGGGTCACAGACGAAGTGAAATAAGTGGGCGTGTGAACGATTGAACTTCTGCTGACAGTTCACGCCAAACGTGTAGTACCAGACAACCCAACTCCGGCATACAAACCCGAGTTCTCTTGTCGCAATGACCTTGAGTTCAGCAGCGTATTCATCACCTATGGCAAGCCAAAATGTTCCGTCGGGTCGAAGAATACGACGGATTTCACTCATCCAACGCGTAGACCAGTCGAGATAGTCATCCGTTGAACGGCGGTCGTGATAGGTGTCGTATGAATAGCCAATGTTAAAGGGCGGATCAGCAAATGCGAGGGGAACGCTATCGGATGAAACACGACTCAGTAATTCAAGACAGTCGCCCTCACGGACTCGGCTTGGCGTCCGTTTGCGAGATAATCGTCGACTGGTCTTCTTTTTCTTAGTCGTCATAGTTCAGAAATGTACGTGCCGCATAGCTCGCCGTCCATCTGCATAGGTGCTGGTGCAGTGTTTTTTCACTCCTAGAACCAATAGCAGATTTTGAAGTATTGGTTCAGTCGCCTATCCATCGCATGACGCTTTCAATAGTTGGTAGACGATATTTATCAATGATAAGAAATGCTGGGACAACAAGAGCACAGAAGAAAAGAGCGAGTATTGTCGAGAAGACAACTGGCATAAAATTTTGCCAATGCGCAGTGGGTTCTCCTGCGGTCATAAGCCCGTAAAACCAGAGCGGCCAAAGATGAATCATGTGATGTATGAGATAGATTGACAGGGAATGTTTGCTGACAACACGAAACCATTTTGCAAGAATCCTGAAGGATGGAGAATAGTTTTTCTCGTCAGGTTTTTGATCAACAATCCTATGGAGTGTGAATAGACTGAAAGTAGACACTCCAATCGCCCCAAGCAGGTAACTACTTGAGGCTGGAAACATTGTTCTCCGATAGATAAGAGGAGACAGGAAAGTGAGTTGTTGTAATGAGAGAGATGCTGCAATGCATCCAATGCTCAAGCACGTTACTAAGAGCAGCCTCGAGGGTCGCTTTCCTTGGGATGGAGTTGTGGCTGATGGGAAGAGTATGGGTGCAATAACAAAGCCGGTAGCCGGCAAAATAATCCAAGGGAAAATTGGGAAATATCCCGTGACAAGGTATCCAAGGACAACATCGGAAAGTGTCCAGTCGTACTCGAAATATCCATTGATCCAGTACGCGTAGTAGTCGCTGATTCCTTGGAGAGCGGGGCTTACAACAGCCACAAGAATAATGCCGAAAATCAATACTTCTGTCGGCATCTTGCGGATGAGGTTTAAGAAGATGAGTGCGGATCCAATAAAGGTGAGGATGTCCCAGTTGAATGTGTCTTCAGGCAGCCAGACGAACACGTTGAATGCAAAGCCAATTCCAATAAGAAAAAGGCCACGACGAACAGTTCGTTTGGAGATTGTGCAATCATCGAGTCCCCTGTCTCTTTGTAGGGCGAGCCAAGAGTGGTAACTCACGCCGGCCAGCAATGTGAAGAGTGGCGCTGCCAGGCCAACGGGCAGCCACCAGAGATGCTCTCGAGAAGCGGGGCCAGCGGCCGATTGGCTGTACTGAGACGACAGGTTTTCTACAAAGTGGACCAGCACCATCATTCCGATAGCCGCTGTTCGCAGGATATCAATAGACAGGAGGCGCACGAGATCAATTTCCAGCGGTCGAGAGCAGGTCAACAAGTAGCAGTACAATTTCTGCTGCGAGCAAGAAAACAATTGCCCAGATCAGAACATATTCTCGCTGTGAGAGCACATATTCGCTCACGCGTTGCCCAGTCGTTTCATAGAGCCGAATTATAGTGTCGAGTTGTTCGCCGGCGAATTCCTCACGGTCGATCAGTCGAGAACGATCTCGGAGTCGTTCGCCAAGTTGGCCGGCAAGAGTTGGTGGGTGTTCCGGTGCTAGATGAATACGGGGTGAGAGTCTGGAGAGTTTTCCTGCCAGTGACATTGCTTGCTTATACCGATGAGCCAGAGCGGTAGCAGATTCTCTGTCTGAATCATGAAACGAAAATCCACTTGGCAAGTCATTCTCGTAGTGTTCCCATGCTGAAGGAAGTGCATGTTCAATAGCACTGAGTTCAAATGCCGTCGTCGTGAAATCTAGAACGGCATGCTCGGCCTTCTTGAAATGTTGAGGTGCCGTGGCTAAGACCATTCGTATTGGTGTCCAGACGACAAGCGTTCCATACAGTTCAAGAACAATCGGTTTGTCACATGATTGACCGGCATGAACCCAGGCGAGGCATTCGTTGAGATGACCTTCAATAGGATCTTCAGTAGAAATTTTTAAAAATTCAATACTTTTTCCTTCGGAGATTGATGGGAATCGAACCTCCTCCACATGTCTTCCGGGTAGAGAATTCATGGATGCATTTGCAGTCCCTCCTGGGCCATGTCCTTGGGGAACATGCGGAACGTTTGTATTCATTCTTTTCCTACTCTTTGGCTGCTGCCATCGTTGTGATCCAGCCTGCAGCATAATCGGCAGAATCTAGTACGCCATTTAATGTGGAGTCAAACAGATAATCGCCTACTACGAGTAGGTTTGGGCATGTGCCAGCATCAGGGCAATGTCTTGCATCAGCCCCGCGCTGTTGGAATCCACCAGGTTGAGCACTTACTGCGCCGAGCCAGCGATGTATTTTGGCCTCACAGAAAAGTTCTTTTGCCTCGTCACGGTGCGACGGGAGAGAGTTGATTGCAGCAGAAATAAGTTCCTCATCACTGTGTTCTGCCATCTTTTGGGCAGCAGCGCCTCCGAGTAGCCAGCCAAGGACTCCATGCCGTGCTTCCGGTATTCGCGACGATTCGTCATAGAGGCAACAGCCATCGAAGGCATCAAGCATACAGTACGAATCGTGGAGCCATGATTTCCAGAAAGGCTTCTCAAAGAGGACTGTGATACGAAGGTAATCAGCCGGATGATCATGGTGAGTAATGTGATTGTGCATTGCAGACGCAAGCCTGCTGTCAGGAAAGACCAGTTTCTTCAGTGGCTCTATCGGAAGCGCGACGACAACCGCGTCAAATTCTTCATTCTGACGGCCCTCATCCGTTTCCCAAGAGAGTTCTAGTGCATTTTGTTTGCCCTTTTTGACAGTTGTCACTTTGGTATTCAAGCGAATGTTTGCAGAGAGGCGACAGGCAAGAGCATGTACCAGAAGATCATTGCCTCCAGTAATGCTGTACAGCTGCATATAAGCCGGGTCATTCATGAGATAGTTGTCGAGTCCGTATCGATGGCTTGTCTGAAAAGGCTCTGCGGCAAGATCACTGTGGATATGCTGCTGGATATATTTTTTTGTTTTATTTGAAAGGCAATCGAGTGATACGCTAAACCGTTCTTCTTGAAGGCTCGTGTCCCCTGAGTTGACGTGGGAGGTTGAGGTACCGTCATAAAACTGCCGTGGTGAGACTTCTGTTTTCGCACGGTCGTTGAACCGTATGAATTCTCGCAGCGCAGCCTCACCTAGACGGTCGTGCAAGCCCTCGATCGTTCCGAGGATCTTGTTATCTTGGACTATTGATGTGCCACCCATCGACTGCGTTTGAAGACCAAAGTGCTCAATGAGTTCTCGAAGCGGATCTTCGTCGACTAAGGAATAATCATAAAACTCAGCTGCACCAGCTTCGTACTGTACTCCTTTCGCTGAAAACTGCTCAGTCAACAATTTTCCGCCGAGTCGATTACTTGACTCGAAGATAGAAATGTTGAGGGGTGTGGAGCAGAGTTGCTCAAGGCGATAGGCAGTAAAAAGGCCACCCGGCCCTCCACCAATAATCCCAATATTCCACCGTGGCATGTTCATTATGGTGTCTAACGTCGTGTCACAGCAAAAAGTTGCGTGTAGGCAAGTAGTAAAACAGTCAGGAAAATTGAATTGTCTTGCAGAAACAATATAGGGGGACGGATTCTAGTCCATTGTGGCTAGCATAATCGCAGTACGGCATGCAACCTTGTAGGTTTTCAGGTCAAGCCATTCATTGGTTGTGTGGATGTCATGCTGGCCGCAGCCAAGAGTGACTGTTGGTATGCCGTTGGCTGCCATCCAATTAGCGTCTAAACCACCGTTGGAAATGTCATAGTACGGTGTGTGGCCGAGGGCTTCGAGAACGTTGTGTGCAGTTTTTACTGAGAGGTCGTTTTTGTTGAGACGAAAAGCTTCATAATCAAGTCGTTTTGATATCGAAACAGTTCCTTTACGACCGCTCGCTGATTTGACACGGTTTACGGCCTTTTCAAATGCCTTTTCTATCGCCCGGACAATTCTGTTTCGAAACACAGTGTCATGTCCCCTCGCTTCAGCCCGGAGAGTTGCGCGTTCTGCAACAACGTTGGTGGCAGCACCGCTATGGAGCACTCCGATATTACTTGTCCCTCTCTTCGATCCTTTTTCAACTAATCCGTGCCATCCGTCTTCATGCAATGAGGCGATGGCAAGTGAAGCAATTGTGATTGCTGAGACACCTTGTTCTGGTGCAACCCCGGCATGGCTTGGGATTCCCTCGATGGTGATGTCGAGTCGTTCACCACCTGTCGCCCCAATCGTCAACTTGTCCACATTCCCACCGTCAAAATTAAAGGCTAATTTCGGTTTGCCAAGGTCGCTCGCCTTGACTGTACGAGCACCCCACAGGCCAACTTCTTCTTGTATTGCAAAGAAGAATGTAAGTGGTGGATGATCAATTTTTTTCCGGAGGATTTCCAGGGCTGTTGAGAGCACGACACCACAGCCGGAACGGTCATCAGCACCAAGGCCTGTCTCTGGATTACCACTTTTTACAATGTCTCCACGAAGAACCGGCTTTGTTCCTTCGCAGACAGGTACGGTATCCATGTGCGCCATAAGGAGCCGCCGTGGTCCTCGGCGGGTGCCCGGAAATTTCACAATTAAGTTTCCACAAGTACCTTTAAGAGGTGTTTTTTTGTGCGCCTGGTCAAATGAAATGACATTTTTTGAACAACCGGCATCGAGCAACTTTTTCCGAATAAATTCAGCAACCTGTTTTTCCTGTCCTGAAATCCCCGGAATTTTTAGGAGATCAAGAACGTTTTTTTGCGCCTGTGCCAAATCAATCTCGGGTATGTTTGTCTGGTCTTGTGCTGCAGATTGTGCAGTACGTTTCGCCTCGGTGCGAGAATCTTTTTGAGTCCGTGGACGAGAAGGCTTTTTTTTTGTTGTTGTGGAGCGTGCCATGAAAATTTTTCTTGCGGGGATTATGCAGGGGTCGCACGTGTCAGCATGTGTGCATGATCAGTCATATCGTGATTCATTACACAATATTGTACAGGGCCACTGGCCAAAGGCAGAGGTCTATGATCCATTCGCGAACCATACCGAATCAGTAGGGTATAGCAGTGGTCATGCACGGGATGTGTTTTGCCATCATATACGAATGTGTCAACAGTTTGATGTGTTGATTGCATATGTCCCTGAGGCATCAATGGGAACAGCAATTGAAATGTGGGAGGCACATACAAACGCAAGGTTTGTCATTACGATTACTCCACTAATCCATAATTGGGTGGTTCAGATTACCAGCAATAGAGTCTACGAAAACACGTCAGCATTCGTGGAATCACTCCGGTCTGGTGAGATCGATAAACTGATAGAACAAGAACGAACTCCTCATGGATCTCCTCATGATTGAGTAGTGGCGAGAGTCACCGGATGGATCAAGGGGCGGTCCATCCGTAGGAATGCATGAGAGTAGTGATCGCGAAAAGTGTACAAGCCGCAAGGCCAGCAGCAGCCCAGTCATCGGCCATGATGCCGAGACCGTCTGGAAGATTTTCCAGCTGCCGACAAGGAGGTGGTTTCGTGATGTCAAACAAGCGAAAAAGCAGAAAAGCGAGAAGCATGACCAGCCATGTTCGCTGTTGGGAAGGAACAACAAGAAGTACAAGTGGCATTGCGGCAAATTCATCAAGAATGATGGACGATGGGTCTTTTTGTCCTCCGAGTTGCCGTGAAGCGATCGTGCAGATAGGAATACCAATACAGCACACTGCCAGCCAGAATGCGCATTCGATGAAGAGAGGGAATTGGGCAAACGAGAGTGCTGTAATAATTGGTAACGCGGCTGCAGATCCCCACGTTCCGGGTGCTGGACGGGCTCTGCCGATCCAAAAAACGGTTGCCAGTAGCACAGCGGGATGACCCCAGACGGCAGGCTTGGTCAGGTCAGACGGTTCGTTATTCACAGGGCTGTTCCTGTTGGCAGACTAAGAAAACGGTATCATATAGGAAGTATTCTCTCGGATGGAATGTTTTCGTTTAAAGCCTGCAGGTTTTTCCGTGTCCACTTCACAAAACCCTGATTCCCAACCGTCTGCCGAGACTTCTATTGGCACGCTTGGTCTCGTTGAGTATCCGCATCCGGCACTGTTTCGGAAGTCAAAGCCCCTTCTCCGTATTGATGAAGGAGTTCGTGACGCCATCGAACAGATGTTCGATATCATGTACGAATCCCACGGTGTTGGGTTGGCTGCAAATCAAGTAGCCTTGCCCTATCGAATGTTTGTGGTCAATGCTACCGGTGATCCACATTCTGGTGAGGAACTGGCCTTTCTGAATCCAGTATTGTCCCGCCCGCGTGGTACAGCAATACAAGAGGAGGGGTGCCTCAGCCTTCCTGGCCTGCGAGCTGACGTACGACGGCCACAGCGCGTGATAGTAGAGGCTTGGAGTTTAGATGGTCAGCCGATACGCATCGATCTTGATGGCTTCTTGGCCCGTGTTGTTCAGCACGAATTTGATCATCTCGAAGGACGTCTTTTTACTGACAGGCTCCCGGATGCGGCAGGTCTTGAAGTAAAGCGAGATCTCGAATTGCTTGAAGATATTTATCATGGGAAGCAATCCCGCGGTGAATTGCCTGCGGAAGAAAAAATTGTAGCGGAACTGGATCGGCTCGAAGACCAGCGTTGTAAGTCATGAGTACGCTGGATTCCAATCAAGGCTTGTCTGTTGTGGTCATGGGGACGGGTCCATTTATCCTCCCTTCATTCGAGTCTCTTCTGGCATCAAGGCATCGCGTCGTTGCAGTTGTTACGCGTCCAGCCCGTGCTGCTCGTGGAAGGCAAGCGCCAGTAAACCCTATGCGTGAGGCTGCAGAAAAAGTTGGCTTTACCTTGCTTGATCCACCGGATGTAAACGCCGTTGATGTGCAAGATGTAATCAGGGCGTGTGAGGCTGACATCATGGTAGTGTGTGATTACGGCCAGATTCTTTCAGGAGATACTCTTCGTACAACTCGTCTGGGTGGCATAAATTTGCACGGTTCGCTTCTTCCACGGCATCGTGGAGCTGCGCCTGTGCAGTGGGCTATTCTTTGTGGTGATAAAAAAACAGGGGTGAGTGTCATTCATATGACACCAAGGCTTGATGCAGGTTGTGTTCTTGCAACTCGGTCTACACTGATTGGAGCGAAAGAAACATCCGCTGAGCTAGAAGCACGTTTGGCTCAACTCGGAGTAGATGCGGTTTTAGAGTCACTCGACAGTCTGCAGCGAGTAGAAGATGCTTCTGGCAATGAGGCACACTTGATGCTTGGACAGATTCAAGATGAGAGAATTGCAACGCGGGCACCAAGGATTACAAAGCAAGACGGTGTTATCAATTGGGAGATGACCGCTATTGAGATTGACCGCCGCCGAAGGGCCTTTGATCCATGGCCACGACTGACAGCGTTCGTTCCGCACATGAACGTTTTTCGTAGGCTTGTGTGCTTGGAAACGGAAGTTGTTGCAGGTCAGCCGGATGACTCTTCTGCTCCGCCAGGAGTAGTTGTTGAGATTCGCAGCGATTGCTTAGTTGTCGCATGTGGTGGAGGAAGTCGACTCGCGATTCAGCGAGTGATACCAGAAGGAAAGCGAGCTATGCCGGCAGCAGATTTTATTCGTGGAAGTTCCCTACGAGTAGGCTCTCAGTTGCCGGTTTTGGTTGCCCCTGGAGACACTCCGCAATCCTTAGGATAAGATCAGGAATATGTCCTCTACGAAACGCTTATTTATTGAGACCGTCGGCTGTCAGATGAATGTTCTCGACAGCGAACTTGTCGTCGCTGCATTACGTCGTCAAGGATGGGATATGACCGCTACGATGACGGACGCCGATGCGATCTTCTTTAATACATGTAGTGTTCGTCAGCATGCCGAAGACAAGATTTATTCAGCCCTTGGCCGAGTGCGTAAACAAAAGAAAAAGGTTCCGAAACTAATTGTTGGTGTTTTGGGGTGCATGGCCCAAAAAGATCAGGAAATGATCCGCGCACGAGCGCCGTGGGTCGATCTTGTTGTTGGACCCGGGCAACTCCATAGAGTCCCCTACCTCGTGGATTTGATTCAGGCGGGGAACGGACCACAGCTTGAAGTCAGTCTGGATCGCAAATCAGGGAGTCGGCTCGAGGTTGTCGACAGCTTTGAAAGTTATGATCCAGATCGAGATGCAACGATGCGACCGACTCCGTTTCAGGCATTCGTTCGGACGCAGACAGGCTGTGACAAATTTTGTGCTTTTTGTGTCGTGCCAAGGGTACGAGGGCCAGAGCAAGCCCGGCCACCACATGCCATTATTGCCGAAGCAGAAAAACTGGTTGCAGAGGGTTGCAGAGAAATAACACTCATTGGACAGACGGTGAACAGCTATCGTTGGTCTGATGGGGGGAAAACGTCTCGTCTATCTGATTTGTTGGTAGGACTGAATGCAATCGATGGATTGGATCGCATTAAATTTGTCACAAATTACCCACGTGACATGACAACGGATTTGATTCACGCAGTCCGTGATCTTCCAAAGGTTTCACATTATATTCATGTGCCAGCGCAGCATGGGTCAGACGACGTCCTGAAGCGTATGAAGCGTGGATATACCATAGGACAGTACATGGAAATGCTTGGTCGCTTGAGAGAAGCAATTCCTCATGCTGCTGTGTCAAGTGATTTCATCGTTGGTTTCTGTGGTGAAACAGATGAAGAATTTGCATTAAGTATGGAACTTGTGAAGACGGTAAAATTCAAGAATAGTTTTATCTTCAAATACAGCCCAAGGCCGGGGACAAAAGCGTTTGATAGGCAAGCAGATGATGTGCCCGAAAGTGTAAAAAAGGAAAGAAATCGTCTTCTACAAGAGGCACAGGCGGGTGCAAGCCTCGAAGGGAATCGACGGTTCGTTGGTTCACGACAACAGGTGCTTGTTGAAGGGCTTTCGACGCGTGATGAGAGGCAGGCAGTAGACCCGGGGCCAGATGGTCTTGCGCAACTTACCGGCAGGACGATGTGCGATCGGATTGTAGTCTTTGATGCACCACTTCGCCTGATCGGTAGACTGGTTGATGTGGAGATAACCTCTGCTGGTGCTTGGAGTCTTGCTGGAGACGTAGCTGATGATTTGGCGAACGCCATCCCCCTCGATCATTTAGAACAATCGGGTCCATCTGTGCACCAGATTGAGGTGCCGGCGCACGCCGCTCCCCAAGGTACACAAAAGGCGTAAAGAGTTATCAAGGCCGACACAGTACCTAGAATCTTTTTTTGAACTGATCAGGCCACCATGCCAATGCCAGATCGAATGAACTCCTGCAAAGTTACGCAATTTCTTGAAGACCGATCCGGTCTTGACCGGTGGGCGCGAGATATTGGCCTCAGTGATGGTGAAAATGCGAGTCAGGTTTTCAAGAAACTGGTATCGCAGGACGTAGACGTCGATTTACTCGGGCGTCTCATCAAAATCCTGGAGCGTCTCCTTCCGCTGTACGGTGAGGCAGATCGACTTCTTGTTACGTTGGGTCGATTTCTTCAAGCTGTGGGAAGTCCACTCTCGACAATTGCATTATTTGAACGCGAGCCCGAGGCTCTGGAAGCACTTCTGGCTATTCTTGCTACGAGCCCATTTCTTGGTGAGATTGTGATTGCTGAGCCGGATGTCTGGGAACGTATTCGGAGTGGTGGTGGCAGACCAGAAAAGCGAGAGTCTCTTCGGGATATTTTGAGGTCTGAGGTTGGCGACTCGCTGGACTCTGCTTTTGTTATGCAAGTTCTTCGACGGTTTAAACGCCGAGAGATTCTCCGTGTTGCGTATGGTGATATCGTTAAGCATCAACGACTGGAAACAGTTGTCGATCAGATTTCAGCGATTGCGGACTGCATTATTGATGAAGCTCTTCGCGTGGCACTTTTACAGCAGCAACAGCGTCGCGGTAGTCCCATCACAGGAGACGGTCGACCTGCAACAATTACAGTGATAGCTCTTGGGAAATTAGGTGGAAATGAACTAAATTATTCGAGTGATATCGACCTTGTTTTCTGTTATTCCGAAGACGGTGATATTGCAGGATCAAAGACATATACAACCAGTGAATTTTTTGAGCGTGTTGTCCAGCAAGTAACGCGTCTGATTGCCGACCAAACAGAATTAGGGGCTGCGTATCGCGTTGATTTGCGATTGCGACCGTATGGAGGCCAAGGCCCACTTGTATTACCACGTGTAGCGCTCGAGAGATACTACGACAGGCAGGGGAGAACATGGGAAAGGCAGGCCTGGGTAAAGGCTCGGTGTGTTGCGGGTGACCTGCAGTTGGGGGAAGATCTGCTTGCCAATCTTCGTCCTTGGGTCTACAGCCGTTGGTTACCACGGACCGAAATCAGCGGCATCCGAGCTCTGAAACGCCAGATTGAGCGGCGGTCTATTCGTGAAGGTGTCGATTCTGCTGACCTGAAGACAGGCCGGGGTGGAATTCGTGATATTGAGTTTACTATTCAATTTCTGCAGTTACTCAGTGGTGGTGATGAGACCGAAGTTCGAGTGGGCAACACAATTGAAGCAATTCGACGTCTTGCAGCAAATGGAAGCCTGAATGATCAAGAAAGAGAAATTCTCGAACGGAACTACCGGCTTCTCAGAACAGCAGAACACCGACTCCAAATTCTTTATGACAGACAGACGCATCGTTTGCCAGAAAATGAGGATGAATTTGCTCGGTTAGCAGGTCGTCTTGGGTATGGCAGGCAGGCGAATGCCGCAACTAAACTTCGTGAAGATCTTGAAGAAGCTACTCGGCTGAATAGAAGGATTCTCGATCATCTCCTCCATGATGCTTTTCCGGGTGAGACAACACCAGAAGCAGAAGTCGATCTGATTCTTGATCCAAAACCACAAAAAGAACTTATTGATAGCGTATTGGCTCCTCGCGGATTTCATGACGTGACGCGAGCGTATCGAATGGTAAATGCATTGAGTGAAGAGTCATCTCATTTTCTTTCAAATCGCCGATGCCGACACTTTTTTGCCTCAATCTTGTCTCGATTACTCGATCGAATAAGTGCAACACCGGATCCAGATGCAACATTGACTACACTTACTTCCGTGAGTGAGTCACTTGGCGGAAAGGGTATGCTCTGGGAACTTCTGAGTGAATCGCCTGGGGCTCTTGATCTCACCATACGTTTCTGTTCTTCCTCGCCGTTCCTGGCAGACCTTCTTGTAAAAAATCCTGGGATGATTGATGAACTCCAGGACAGTCTTTTGGGTGGTGTTATGCCGATCCGAGATGACTTAGAGAATGAATTATGGGAGTTGTGTGGACGGCATTCTGTAGATGTTTTGCCCAGCCTCATTGCATTTAAGGTTTCAAAACAGTTACGGATCGGCATCAACGATCTTTTAGAACAGCGGTCACCCCACGTGATTGCTGCATCACTGTCTGATTTAGCAGAATCGCTTTTGCAATTTGTTGTCTCTAGGCAGGAACCGATATTACCTCAGAAAATGCGCCCCCTGAAAAAGGGCGTCGACTCGGTTGAATCCATGGGATTTATCGTACTGGCAATGGGTAAGTTCGGTGGGCGCGAGATGAATTATGCCAGTGATGTTGATGTTGTTTTTCTTTATGACGAAAAAACTGCTAGAGATTGCTTGGGTGAGTATTCTGATTCTGAGTTTGGTTTTTTGTTTGGTGAAATAGCAAATAAAGTACTACAAGTATTTAATCAGTTTACTCCCCAAGGCCGTCTCTACGAAGTTGACTCAAGACTTCGCCCAGGAGGAAGGAGCGGACCTATCGTGAGTTCACTGGAGGCTTTTCAGCAATATTTTTCACCCGAAGGGCTAGCTGCTGTTTGGGAGCGACAAGCACTTGTTAAAGCTCGTGCTGTCATTGGTGGAGAAACTGCTGTCCAGCGGGTCAAGTCAGTTATTCATGAAGCAGTCTACGACCACAATTGGAAAGAGTCTGATTTAAAGGAAATCTATGCAATGCGACTCCGTATGGAAGAGACCGCAGCTAAAGATAACCTCAAGCGTGGGCCTGGTGGTGTCGTTGATATTGAATTTCTTGTTCAGGCGCTCCAGTTGATATATGGCAAGAATAATTTTGACCTTCAGACACCAAACACACTTGCCGGTCTCGATTCGCTTGCTCTCGCGGGGATCATGAAAAATGAAATGGCACAATCCCTACGTAATGCATACGACCTGTTGCGAAAAATTGAGGGCAGGCTCAGGCTTCTTGATGTACGTTTAGGACATGTATTTCCGAAGGGATATCGGGAACGCAATCAGTTAGCGAATTTGCTGAACCGTGAGAATGGAGAGGCATTAGCTGGCGAAGTATTTCAGACAATTCAGTGGGTGCGCAGTGTCTTTGATGAAATATTTTCTAGTGTTCAGTCCGATCTGGCTGGAAATAAAAATCTTAGTGAGTCTCAAGAAATTTGAGGGCGTACACACCAACGATTATAAGAAAGCCAAAAAGTAAGGTTATTCCTTCGAGGTACTTGTCAAGAATATCTCGAGCCTGTTTGCCAAATATTCTCATGATGGTGGCAACCAAAAAAAAGCGACCGCCTCGTCCAATTGAAGAGGCAATTATGAGAGTAGGGAGTGGTACTGAGCAGGCGCCGGCCGCGATTGTAAAAATCTTAAAAGGTATTGGTGTGAATGCTGAAAGTATCAGCCATAGAAAAGCATTCTCTTGGTAAAGAGATTCGACATAGTTGAATTTTTCAGGCGTAAACCCGGGAATGACACTATAAAAGAAAGTATCAACGAATTGCCACAGTCCCCAGCCAATCGCCCAACCCACAACAGCTCCTAGAACACTCGCGATCACTGATACGGCTGCAAAAAGATAACTCTTTTTTGGCTTCCCAACAGAGAGGGCAATTTGCAGAACATCTGGTGGAATTGGAAAGAAAGAACTCTCTGCAAATGATATTCCAGCCAAGGCAATCATGCCATGTGGGGAATCCGCCCAAGAAAGCACCCAGTTATAAAGTCGTCGTAGTAGCCCTCGACGTTGAGGCGATTCCACCTCGGAGGCATCTGCTTTTGATTGCTCAATAATAGGAGTATCTGACGAGGTCGGCGTGAAAGGCATGCTGTTATCCTAGGGATTAGGAAAATCATAGCATGTGCCGAGATGTGAAGTTAGGCCGTTTCCGGCTGCGTTGATAGCCACTCGCACAGAACTTCGTGAGCTGGAGTCACTACGAGGTATACAAGAAGTGAAAGAAGGGCGAGGTCGCGAAAGTGAGCAGAGTTTGAAAGGCTCCACCACGTTACTCCTAATAAAATCCATGTAGGAAGAAGGAGAGGGATCGCGGCTTTATGGACACTGGCGACCTGTCGCAAAGGGTGTATTTCTGCATCAGGTGAGGTGAAGTGCTTTGCTAGTGCAGGCATTTGTCTCCAGCTGTGAAAAGCCAAAAAGTATATTCCAATACCGAAAAGCGGAGATGTGATGAGTTCGAGGATGCCAATGAGACAATATGAAAAAAAGACGCTAGATGTTTTCACAAGTTCTTTCGTGCCGTGCGTTTTTGAGTATCGAGCCGAAGAAATGAAAATAAAACACCAGGAGAAAAAAGCTATAGCGAGAAGCGCAAGGCCGGTGGACGCAATGTGTGATGCTGAGTAAATCGGATGGGTGAGTAAAGGCAATCCAAATAGTGTACGCGCTGGCTCAACAAGAGTTATAAGCTCTGTAGCAACAGATGATGTAGCGGCTGGCCAGGCTGCAAGCGGCATGCCTATGACGATGCCACCTTTCGCAAAGCTCAGGAGGAGATGCTCATAGGAAATACCAGATCCAGATGGTTTGGTATTTTCAGCACTCCCGAAATGCCAGAGGCTGAGGACAATGAATCCGATGAGGCTTATCGCAGGAGTGAAAATGAAGACTGTGAATACGCCGATCATGGAGACGACATACCATAAAAAAGCTTCCCATACTTTCCGCCCTTTCTTCTTCGACCGAAGCACAGCGAGATCAGCTGCGCCATGGGGCATGCCGACAAAGAAGAGTGCAATAAGCCAGGGAAGCACCTCAATGTCTTTGGGTGTTTCCTGCCTGAAATAGAAGGAACAGCCAGTCGTGGTTCCAATAAAAATCAACGGCAATACAGTAAACCAGACTGTCTGCTTTGATAGACCATATGCCCCATCACGGATCGTATTCGAAAAAAATAGCTTCCGCTGAACTGTCTGACTTATCGCGAACATGGCAACGTTCCCACGAGATGCAGTCATTTGGAATGGCGGTGAGATTGTCTCACCGCCATTCCTCAAGAAATGACTAAGCTGCCTGCTTTGATGAGTGGGTCAAAGCTTCAATGCCCCAATAAGCTGCCAAGCCAAAGCCGACCTTATTGATGACATCAGCGACGTTATAGAAGATTTCTCGGACTTCACCATAGCCACCGTACGCCATGAGGAACCCGATTGGGTATATCGCCCACCCTATCAAAATGAACAGTCTCATTGTATTGAGTGCTTTAGCGATAGGCGCTGGGGCTGAGTTGATGGCGGACCCAAGGCCAGTGTAGAGCGTCGCAACAATTAAAAGTTCGAGGACGCATGCAACCAAAAAGAAGCCCCACCATTCCGTTGAAGCAACTGGTGAAGTCTCTGCAATGAAGGCGCAGACAATCATGCCTATATCAAGGGTTACAAGCTGCACAAAGAACTTTTTACCTTTATCACCAAGCCTCAGTAAGAGTGGGAACTTGATAAGCATTAAGGGCGTTGTAAAGAGCCAGTCGATATAACGCAAAGCGGTTGGAAATTGTCCGCCAGATTCTTGATATACATGAGTCATTTTAAAGTAATGGAAACATGCAATGCCACAGACGAGACCTGCACATACCATCGTGCTTCGGTATGCCACATCAACATTGTTTCGCATGAGCAGAAAATATGCTGCTCCGGCGCCCATCGCTACTGTTCCTGCAAAGAAAAGATAGAGGGTGATTGACTGTAACGGAGTATTTTGCGTCCAGTCAGAAGAGAGTGCAGCCAACGTTCCGCCAGCATTAGCCAAAAGGGCAATCATCTTAAACTCCTTGTAATTTCAGTTAAGGAACAGTGCCGATCACTAGGAAAAGTTCCCCGAGATAAACTGGTATGTGCCAGAATTCCAGACACCCTACCTTCTTCTGAATAATAGCGCCAGAAATGTTTTTGACACCCTGATCAACAGGGTGTTTTCGCCAAGATTTAAAGCCCGGTTTGACCGATTTTCGCGGTATGAGCCTGCTCTGCGAGATCAAAGCCAGCCGTTTGAGACCAAGCGTTGAGGAGTTCATGAAAGACCGGCCCAGGGAGGCCTTTCCCAATGGGGTTTCCATCAATTCGTACCGCCGGAAGTACGCACCAAGGTGTGCTTGTCAGAAGGATTTCATCGGCAGTTAGGAGTTCATCTCTATTGAAGGACCGTGGTTCCCAATGAAACCCTGCATCCTGTGCCAAACCTTTGAGGTAATTCATGCTTATGCCCGCCAGGGCGTCTCGTTCAGGGGGCGTGACGATAGTCCTTCCATGCAAAGCAGCGATATTTGCGGTTGATGTTTCACTGATACGTCCATCTGCATGCGACAAGAGGGGCCGGGAGCCCTTTTCTGCTGCGGAAGCCTCCTGCTCGGCAAGGAAATAATGGAGTCGACTGCGCACTTTGGCAGTGATTGGCCAGCATTCCTCTGGAACTTGTTGGATACCAACACACCGGAGATGTATTCCAGATTCATAGGAATCTGCCCATAGGCTGTAGGCAAGCGGAAATGTGTGGACGCTTACCGAAGGTTTTCCAGCCAAACCATTGTTCTGTGCCGGCAATAGCCCAGGAGTAATGAAAACAATAACGCCAAGGTCGTCGTCTTCTGGCTTCTTGTCTTGCGTGAGCAGCCTGTGATTATGCGATGCGACTTGATTAGCAGCAGAGAAAATCGACTGCATAGTTTCGTCTGGATGAACGCCTACTTCGTGAAGTGAATTTGCGAGCCTTTCAGCATGATCATCAGGGAGGAAAAGCTCACCACCGATAGTGCGCAACTGTTCGGTTACAGTGGCCCCCAGCACGAAGCCAGCATCACCAGGGGCAATAGAGAACTGATCACGGGGCAGAAACGTTCCGTCTTGCCACGCTATCTCTGATGGATGTACCTGCCGATTCATGAGTTACTCAACAGTCAGCAGTGCCTTTCAGTCATTACGTTTCCGCTGACACGCGGAAGCCTTCTATGTGGGCAAGTTGGAGTGGAGGATAGGGGACTCGAACCCCTGACCTTCTGGCTGCCAGCCAGACGCTCTCCCAACTGAGCTAATCCCCCTCGTAAGGTACTCGCTCACAAATTTACAGGCTCAACCAGAGCAGCTTTATTATTCTCTACGGTTCAAACCTATCGTGCTCTTCTATCAGTGTCAACGTGATAGGCCGTGTTCGGGTCAAAAGTGTTCTGGCAAAATTTTGTGCTGCTCTGGTGTAAGGCGAGGCTCTCAATCAGACTAAATAAGATGATGCAAAACGAATAGTTACTACGTTGGAAATGCCTTATGTTTTCAGGAAAACAAAAACCTTCTGGAGCAGGTTCGTGGGGAGAAATGCCACGAGCATGTGCGACTGTTTTTTTGGCAATCTATTTTACTGGACTTGGCCTTACTGTGGCGTGTAATACCAGTAGTGGTTCTTCTTTACTTTTGAGTGTCGTGAAAGGGAAACTGTTTTCTTTTTGGCTCGTGCCTCCCTGGCTTGATCTTGGCTTTGACTATTTTCTTACGTACGGCCAGCAAGCGGATGCCACTCGCTACCTTGAGCTTCGGAAGCATGGTGAAGACAACTGGTTACGACTATCGGGACCGAATGTAAATTATCAACAATCGATTCGTTGGCAGCGACTGCTTCGTTCGGTTGTTTCCAGTGATGAAGAGGCAGGTAGAGAAAGTCTTTTGATTGAAGGATTTTCAGGAGCAGCTTTCAGACTATGTGAAAGTATTGACATTGATCTACGGATTCTTGTTGAGCCGCGACCTGAGCGACAACTACCCATAGATACTCCTGCCCCAAGTGTTCTCTATGAGGCCAGGGTTCGTAAACTTGCTGGTGGTGATATTCAACTGATTACGAGCGAGCATCGTCGTGAAGTGGCACCGGTCATTTCTGGAAGTAGTGGTGCATAATGGGCGATTCAAAAAGTGCTTCGGCTGAACAGATTGCCGAGGGTGTACTGGAGCAGACATGGGAGAAGTATTGGTTTCTGCCTGCTGCCAGCCGGTCACTTGCTGTTGTACGTATTGTGACGGGCATTCTTGGATTGCTTTTATGTGCGACCTATGGAACAGATCTTTCTGACTGGTTTGGGCCTCAGGGCTGGCTGCCTATCGATTCTATAATTGCCTGGCGATCGTCTTTTGCTTATTCCATATTTGATGTGTGTGAGAGGAATACCGATCTCTCGGTCGCCTTCTATGGCCTTGTCTTTCTTTTCACCTTACTCACTATTGGTTTCATTACCCCAGTGACTTCACTTCTGGCTGCTCTTGGATGGGCTTCACTGCTTCATCGTGGTCCAATGCTAGCTGGTCCTGCAGATGACACCATGGCGATCCTTCTTTGGTGTCTTGTCATTGGAGCCTCGGGAGAACATTTTTCTGTTGATGCGATGGTACACAGGCGACTCGGTTGGCATTCGGGTCGACCTCGAGTTCGTACTCGCATGGCTGTAGGGCTTTTGCAGGTGCATGCGGCAGTCATTTCTCTGGCTGCGCTTCTTGCCCAACTCAAGGGTGATGTGTGGTGGAATGGCACAGCCGTGTGGTGGATTGCAACGCGAAAACCCGGGCGAGTGGTTGATATAACAGGTCTCCTTCTGCAGTCTGAATATCTGTGCAATGTCCTGACGCACGGAGTAATTGTGTGGGAAGCGATCGTGGCAGTTGGGATTTGGTTTACGTTGTCACAGAAAATGGTTGCACGAACTGGTCTTGTCGTATGGCCAATCGTGGGTATTTTGACGGCTTGCCCACTCTGGGGTTTGGCGATGGCCACCCTGACTATTCCGCTCACGCAACTTGTTAATGACGCCTGAGTCATGAATACGTGGCCGACTGAAATAAGCAAACTATTTCAGTCCGAGGAGTTCTTTGAATTGATCGTTGTTTAAGACCGTGACGCCGAGTTTTTCCGCTTTGGCAAGTTTGCTTCCGGCTTCATCGCCTGCGACGACATAGTCCGTTTTCTTTGAGACACTCGAGGACGATCTACCACCGGCCTGCTGGATTGCTTCTTCGGCTTCTTGTCGTGTAAAGCTTTCGAGTGTCCCTGTTACAACAACCGTTTTTCCTGATAGTGGTCCCTCGCGTATATCGTTGGTTTGTGGGACTTTCATGCTCACACCTGCGGATATCAGGTGATCAATAACATGCGTACCATAATCGCTCGTCAGCCAGTCATGAACACTCTCTGCAATGACATCCCCAATTTCATGTACAGCAGCAAGTTCTTCAACGGTCGCTTTTCGTAAGAGGTCCACCGAGGGAAATCTCTCGGTAAGAAGCGTCGAGACGCGAGGACCTACATGACGAATGCCGAGCGCATTCAGTACACGAACCAGGCCACGGTCACGGCTATTCGCTATTTCTGCTAGGAGTTTGTCGGCAGACTTCTTTCCCATCCTCTCAAGTGATTGCAATTGGAAGACGGTGAGTGCGTAAAGATCTGCATAATCCTTCACCATGCCGGTAGCAACGAGTTGTTCAACGAGTTTGTCTCCAAGACCACCAATATCCATTGCATTGCGTGATGCAAAAAACTTGAGTCGTTCGCGCTGTTGTGCAGGGCACTGGTTATTTGGGCAGCGTATATAAACGCCACTTTGCTCACGAATGAGTTCTTCGTTGCATTCAGGGCAATGCTTCGGAAAACACCATTTTGGCAGCTTTTTCTCTCGGAGATGCTTCTCAACACGTACAACATGAGGGATCACTTTTCCAGCCTTTTCGACCACCAGTACATCGCCGATCCGAATATCTTTGCGTGCGACTTCATCGGCGTTATGGAGGCTTGCACGGCGAACTGTCGTGCCGGCTAATTGAACTGGGGCAAGATCAGCGACCGGTGTCACGGTGCCACCCCGGCCTACCTGAACTCTAATATCTAATAATTGAGTCGTCGCTTCGAACTTCTCAAATTTCCAGGCTATTGCCCACCGAGGACTTTTTGCTGTGTTCCCAAGTAGCTTCTGCTGTGACAGTCGATCAACCTTAATGACAAATCCATCAACCTCGAAGTCGAGTTGGTGTAGTTCTTCGATAAGAGTTGTGCCAGCATCAATGAGGTCATCAAGTGAATCAAATCGCTGTGTTCTGGGGGCTACTGGCAAACCGGCATTTTTGGCCCACGTGTAGAATTCAAATTGAGAGTCAATGTTCAAGGATTCCATGTTGCCAACACCGTGGCAGAAAAAACGTAATGGACGAGTGCCACATTCTCGGGAATCAAGTAATCGAATACTCCCGGCAGCTACATTGCGAGTATTTGCAAATGGGGGAAGCCCAAGAGAAGACTGCGACTCGTTGAGTGCAACTAATGCAGAGTTTGTCATGAACACCTCTCCACGCACCTCAACTTGCGGGGGAGGCTTTTGTAATCCAAGGCGAAGAGGTATCGCCTTAATTGTTCTGACATTGTGCGTAATGTCATCACCAACAACACCGTTCCCCCGTGTCGCGCCGAGAACGAGGAGACCTGATTCGTAGATTAAAGATGCTGCGACGCCGTCTATTTTCAGCTCAAGCACCCAATGAACAGGATCGTTATTTCCAGCTTCTTGAAGATATTTTTTGGTTCGAGTGCTCCACGCCTTAAGGTCTTGTGTGTTGTATGTGTTATCAATTGATAGCATCGGTATGTGATGCTGCACGGAGGCGAGAGTCCCAATCGATTCACCACTCACACGCTGAGTCGGGCTGTCAGGCGTAATCAGCGACGGATTGTCAGCTTCAAGTCGTTGAAGCTCTAAAAGAAGCTTGTCATATTCCAGGTCAGATATTTCAGGTTGCGCCTCACTGTAGTAAAGCCGGTCATGATGCCGGATTTTCTTACAGAGATTCGTAATGTGCTTGGCAACCTCGCTCACAACCGTTTCGTTTCCAAAGGTGGATCACTCTCAGAGTTGCTGTCATTTGCCAAGTGTTGGGGCTGACGAATCTTTACATTGTGTTGACTATTTACGTGATCGACTGCTACTGCACCAACTGTAGCGATGGCAAGAATGATTAATTGTCCAGTGAGAAGGCTTGTGCCGTGACGGTCCATTATCTCTTCGAGAGGATGTGACTTTTCTGTGAGAGTTGACTGCGGACGAATACCACGCAGCACAGAGAGGCAGTAACTCGCGGCAGTAATCGTGAAGGTAAATCCGATGACCCCTAGCACGATATAAAACGGATTTTTTAGTTGTCGATGCATGCCATCAGTATAGCTGCTCAAGCAAAACGATCAGGGAACGTTTGGTCATTCCAATCCAAGATTCAATCTCCATGAACACCTGGCCGGCAGTAATCACCGGCATTGGCTTGGTATCTATTGGTTTTTAACGGTGGGTGGGCTGTGAAAATGCCATGAACGACACCATCAAGAGCGGGTGATTTGATGATCAATACGCAGTGAAGCGCAGGGCACTTAAACGGACGGTATGCCCCTGAATAAAACCTCGTGTAATCCAAGGTTGGGGAACCAAGGGCCTGATTATTGACGCGTCTGAGGTCTCATTTGCCAATGGTGGGATGGAAGAGAGGTGCAGTGAACAATGATTGGTTAATTTTTCCGCATTCCAGGCGGAGTGGCAGGAGCCTGGTTGCCCTCAAACTGTCGTGTTTTGATAAGCCGTATTCCACGTCTGAAAATTATGGTTTCAGGAGATGTTTATTGAAGGCCCATGAGTGAGGCTTTCAATTCCTGCAAAGTCGCAGAGGAGAGACTCAGTAACAGATTGCGGACAACTCCATACCAGAAAAAACATGGATTCACGTATGAGGCGTTCGATTGGATGCCCCTTTACAAAGCCAGCTCCTTTCGATGCAGTAAGTGCGGCCTGTGATGTTCGGGTCACTAGTGTATTTGCTCGCTGCCGAAGTAGATTTCGTTCCCGAGTATTAATGCCATATGTCGTGGCTTCAAAGAGATCAGCTTCAATAGTAGAAACTTCTTTCTCAATTTCACTTGTAATTGGTTTCAGCGCATCCCTACGAAGGGATTCTTGTTCGAGTATCGCGAGTGATGCACGAGTACTTCCTATGGCCAAGGCGGTTGTTCCCAGCCCTCCAGTCTGAGGGCCTGTCTCAGATTGTGGCGTAATCTCGGCTTCTGTTGACACGTCTTCTAACTCGATGCTCGATGTCCGGCTCCCTGTCAATGCGAGCAAGTCCATTGGAGGGGCCACTTTTATGCCCGAGCTATTCATGCGGAGGATAAAGAAATGCGGGGTCGCTTGAGATTCTTTCGAGTTCAGTGGTACCGCACCTGTAACAAGCGTATTCACGCTGTCGGCACCGGTAACCCAAGGGCACTTGCCATGTAAAGACCAACCCAAATCTATTTTTTTTGCAGTCAGGATAGGACGTCCTAGATGTTGCCTGCTTGTCGTCAGTTGAGAAATACCCACAGTGGTAGACTGTTGACCTGCTGCCAGGTCAGGAAGAAACCGTGCTCGGGTTTCCTGGCTGCCACGAGATATAATGCGAACGGCGCTTGCCCATTGCGTGAGTGCCAATGCTGTGGTGAGACAACTCGATGCAATGGAAACTAGAAATGTCATGACTTCAGTTTCCGAAGCCTCCGTTCCACCATCATCTTTCTTTATCCAGCCCGCGAGGCAGCCGTGAGAAGCAAGTTTTGAAAAGGCACCACTTTTCCAAGGCCCCAATTCTCTTGTTTTTGCATCAATGGATTTGATCTCCTGGCAGAGTTCTGCCAGTGATGAACCGGTCGGAAATGGAGGAGGGAAAATCGCCATGTATTGCCTCAATATACCCTGTTTTGTGAATGCACAAGCGAATGATTCTACACGTTTCCTCCTTGTGCTTACTGACTTAAGCAGGCTACGGCATACCACGATATACTGATCATTCCTGGCTGGTGCCCTACCATCTCCGTTCCTCGCTTGGAGTTACACCGTGAGCCGCATCGACGACAGTGTTGGTCAGACTGTAGAAACGAACACCCAGAACATCACTCAGCAGACGCTTGTTCTTGATGAGCTGTCTCCTCAGTCACTGTATGCAAAGTGCACAACATTGGCTCAGAACCTTTGGTGGAGTTGGCATCCAGAAGTGACGAATTTATTTCGTGATTTAGATCCAATACGCTGGAGGCAGCTCGATCATAATCCAATTGCTTTGTTAGCAGAGTTTACTCCCGAGCGACTAGAGTCGCGGGCAGCTGAACTTGTATTATACAGTCGAATCAATCAAGCACATCGACGACTCAAAGAGTATCTTTCAGCTGATTCAACATGGAGTAATGTGCATGCAGGTGTGCTCGGTTCAAATCCGGTTGTTTATTTTTCTGCGGAGTTCGGTATTCATGAGTCGGTACCAATTTACTCCGGAGGCTTGGGCGTTTTGGCCGGTGATCACGTAAAGAGTGCGAGTGGCCTCGGTATCCCGCTCGTTGCAGTTGGTCTTTTTTATAATCAAGGTTATTTCAGACAACAGCTAGATGTTGATGGATTACAGCATGAAGAGTATTTGGACTCTCGAGTTGATCTACTGCCGATTGAGTCTGCCACTGACAAACACGGGTCTCCTATTACAGTTACGGTTGAAACACGGTCGGGCCCGATTCATGCGAAGGTTTGGCAGATGGCGGTTGGTCGTGCCAATCTCTTCCTTTTGGACTGCGATATTGATGGGAATGATTCTGAAGATCGTGAGCTAACCAGTCGACTCTATGGTGGTGATACAAGGACTCGGATTCGACAGGAAATGGTATTAGGTGTTGGAGGTGTCAAGGCTATTCGGGCACTTGGGATTGTTCCGGGCGTGTATCACCTCAACGAGGGTCACTCGGCATTCGCTACGCTTGAAGCCGTTCGTGGTCGCATGGACCGAGACGGATATTCGTTTGATGACTCAGTCAGTCATGTTGCTCGTCAAACCATTTTTACGACACACACGCCGGTACCAGCCGGTCATGATCGATTTGATGGTGGACTGATTGAGGAGCATCTTGGCCCAACTCGTGATGCTCTTGGTATCTCACATGATCAACTGATGTCGTTCGGACGGGTTGAACCTCATAATCACGAGGAGCCATTCTGCATGACTGTGCTGGGGCTTAAGTTGTCACGTCGTGCCAACGCTGTGAGCGCCCTGCATGGCCATGTAAGTCGACGGATGTGGTCAGATCTTTGGCCCTCACGAGTCGAGGAGGAAGTGCCCATTGGTCACATTACCAACGGTGTGCATGTACAAAGTTGGCTTTCATGGCAGATGCTCCAGCTTTATGACCGTTTGTTTCCCTCTGGATGGGTTAGTCGCATGGGCGAGCCGGATGTCTGGCAGAAGATATACGATGTTGATCCTGGGGAACTATGGGAAACCCACTATGCGTTGAAAAACCTCTTGCTCCAATTTGTTCGGCGGCGAGTAACAAGGCAATGTAATCGCCGAGGAGAGAGTAACGAATCGATTGAAGCTGCTCGTACGGTACTCGATCCAAATGTGCTTACGATCGGATTTGCAAGACGGTTTGCAACCTATAAAAGAGCAGCACTGTTTCTTACGCAGCTTGACCGGCTTCATGAGTTAGTAAGTGATAGAAATAGACCTATTCAGATTATTTTTGCAGGAAAGGCTCATCCCGCGGATGAGCCAGGGAAGGCCCTCATACAAAAAATTGCAAATCTGCGACATGATTCACAAATGGCAGGCAGAATCGTGTTTGTGGAAGATTATGATATCAATGTGTGCCGACATCTTATTCAAGGCGTTGATGTGTGGCTCAATAATCCAAGACGTCCTCTCGAGGCCTCGGGTACAAGTGGCCAAAAAGTTGTTCTCAATGGTGGTATCAACTGTTCGATTTTAGATGGTTGGTGGGCGGAAGCATTTAACGGTCGGAATGGGTTTGCGATCGGCCGTGGAGAGACCCACGCCCAAGATGACATCACCGATCAGCGGGATGGAGAGGCCTTGTTCGATGTGCTTCAGCACGAAGTCGTTCCACTCTTTTATGAACGCGATGTGGACGGACTTCCTCGTGACTGGATCAAAATGATGATGCACTCTATTTCATCATTAGCGTGGAGGTTTAGTGCACATCGAATGGTGATGGACTATGCCAAGAACGGTTATGTTCCTGCAGCTGGTGGTTTGTCCTGTGATATGAATCACCGCTAAGAAATCATTGGGTATTACGCTGCCTGGGTGCGACGTAACTCGTGGTATGGCGTGGACTTTAGAAGCACGCATCCACGAAGCACTTCAGGCTTCCCAGGACTCCCAACGGCAGCTGTTGGGCAAGCGATAATGCCACTGAGTTGATCCCATGTTTCTCGGAGAGCGAACGGAACTGAGCAGGCACTCACATTCCCTGCTCGTTCAGTCAGTCCGTTTATAAGCTGACCACCGATCCCATACTCTTCGAGTTTCATTCCTGTGAAGCGGACAATGCCAGTACCCGCTTGGTGGGGCACAACATAGTCAACGTCATCTCCAGAGAGACTTGAGGCTTCGAGTGCTGATGCAACAGCAGCCGACATTTGACGGGGAGCTGTGTCGGCAATAGCCATGCCATCAAGTGTGTAGACAATCCGTTTATCTGCGTGGGCAACTCCACCATTCGGCAAAGGTATTGGGACGTTTGCTCGCTGCTCAAAGTTAAACGCGGAGTGTTCAATCTGTTCACGGCGAGCATCTGCGTGTAAAAGTTCAAAGTGTGCGGGGTGCCGACGACTTGTTAATGGTGCAATGAGCGTTGCTGAGGCCATGTCGCCGAAGAGGCCAGCAGTTTGGCTACAACTGTAATCTGTGATTCGACTTATGCGACTTGCCGCAACGACAAGTATAAAGTCATTGTTTTGTAGATTAAGGCGAGAAGACCAACGCTTTTGAATCAGGCTCAAGGATCGACTGTACCCACAACAAAACCAGTTGATACCAAGAGTTCGTATCTGTGGCACATTCAGCCGCTTCGTTAGTTGGCGGGCAGCATGTTGCGGTCGTTCATGTCTGGCTTGCGACTTTCCAAGAAAACGATCAGCAATTGATGGTGGTAAAAAAGAGGGCGACGCAAATAAGATACCCCGGCAGTCGGCAAGGTTGCAGCCGGTTTCAGCCTGCAGCTTCCGAACAACTCGTACACCCATCGTCACTTCGTCTTCTAAGGAAATAGCCCTCGCCTCAATACCGGTATGACGACTAAATTTTCTTGGCATTGTCTCGCCAAACCATGCGTTGTTCAGTATCCACGATGGTCGGTGTACGGAAACAGCTGAGATACCAAGGCGATTTGTGTCTTCTTGTATGTCCATCAAGCTTTCTGACGTTTTGTGTACCGTAAGGCGGATAGATATTGGCAATCCGGAACATCTGGTGCTAGCCGAAAAAACAGTAATTTCTTTTGATTTACGATGTTTTTCCGTGCATGAATCACCTGAAACGCGTGCAATACTTACTTCGGGAATACTTCCGATTCTTCAGTGACGCAAGTTTCCCACTAAAAAAGGTGTTCTTCCTCGGGGAAAACGGATGGTTCGTGTTGTATTAATCGTGTTAGTAGCCGCTGGATTCTTCATTACTGGAGATATTCCATCTGTCGTTACGGGATGCAAAAATGCCTTGGTAGCTGTTCAAAATAAAACTCAGGAAGTTTTTAGCTCAGCGGAATCGAAAATATCGTTGGGTTTTGGTGAACAAGAACAACAGCATCGTCTCAACAATGACGTATCTGCTGGCGTGAGAGATTCGGTCACGCCTTCATGGGAACGGCTTCCACCGGAGGCAACGCGGTCAATTGATCAAGGACAGTTGGTGGCAGGGAGTCGTCTGGTTCTGTGGCTCGTCAGGAAGAACACCGTTTCTTCAACGCAGGTCGATGTCATTGATCCCCAGACAGGGGAGGTGTTACTCACTCCGACAGATATCCCTTCTTGCGCACCAAAGAGGGGCCGTATCGACATGAATGCTCTTCGAGAGGGTGGCGAAGTCTCGGTCCGCTACAGCCACAGCCAGCCGCCGCATTTCAGTGATTCTGACACCGTCACGCAGCAAGAGGGTCTGGGGGCAGTCCTCGGAATTGAGCACAGCCGTTCCAAACAGGAATAAGTTGATAGCCAGAGTCAGCTGTCACTTGATGTTTCTGCCGGTGTAGTTTCTGCCGGTGTAGAAGCTTCAGAATCAGAAACCTGTTTCTTGGAGAGTCCGATTTTTCGTTCTTCGATATCGACACGAAGAATCTTGACATCGATCGGATCGCCAACCTGAACCAATTCCTCTGCATTTTCGACCTTATCATCTGACAGTTCCGAAATATGCAGGAGCCCTTCAAGGCCATCTTCAAGACCAACGAAGACTCCAAAATTGGTGATTTTGGTAATTGTTCCATGAACAACATCGTCAACCTTGTATCTATCAGGAATATCAGCAGTCCAGGGGTCATCCTGCATCTGTTTAAGGCCTAATGCAATGCGCCGCCGCTGCTGATCAACGGATAGAACTTTGCACTCAATCTCCTGGCCCTTATCAACCATTTCACTTGGGTGAGTGACTTTGCGTGTCCAGGACATGTCCGTGACATGGAGGAGACCATCGATCCCCTCGTCAATTTCAATGAAGGCTCCATAGTTTGTTAGATTTCTAACAACGCCTTTAACGATGGCGCCTGGTGGATAATCTGCAGCCACTTTTTCCCAAGGATTCTGCTGCGTTTGTTTCATGCCCAGGGAAATCTCTTGTTTGTCCTCATTAATAGCAAGAACAACAACCTCGACTTCATCCCCGGGGGAAACAAGTTCACTCGGGTGGCTGACTCGCTTCGTCCAGCTCATTTCACTAATGTGAACGAGTCCTTCTACGCCGTCTTCAAGTTTCACAAATGCGCCGTAGCTCATTACGTTTACAACGGCACCCTTGCAAATAGTTTCGACAGGATATCTATCGGCGACCTTTGCCCATGGACTTGGTGTTCGCTGTTTCATGCCGAGCGCAATTTTCTCACGATCACGGTCAATGTGTAGCACCTGAACTTCGATTTCCTGATCAATCGAGACCATTTCACTTGGGTGACCAATTCGTCCCCAACTCATATCTGTAATATGGAGCAGGCCATCGATGCCTCCAAGATCAACGAATGCGCCGAAGTCAGCAATGTTTTTCACAATGCCTCGGCGGACTTGTCCAACCTCGAGCGTTTCCATGAGTTGTTTCTTACGCTCAGATCGTTCCTGTTCGATAAGTGCTCTACGGGAAACGACAATGTTTCGACGGGCCTCGTCAATCTTCAGGACAAGGCACTGGATTGCTCGGTCGCAATAGTCACCGATGTCAGCGGGTCGCCTGATATCAACCTGGCTAGCTGGAAGAAAAACATTAACCCCAGCGATGTCAACGAGGAGACCACCTTTGATTTTTCGAAGGACAAATCCTGTTACAACGTCATCCTCTCGAACACTTGACATGACACGCAGCCAGTCTTCGATTCGACGGGCCTTGCGTTTGGAGAGAGTAATGAGTCCTCTGTGCTCATCAACAATATTTTCTTCGATGTCCTCTAGAAGGACCTTAATGACATCCCCGACTTCTGGGCCAGGTTCTGTTTCATCCCATTCATTTCGTGGGATATGGCCTTCACTCTTGTACCCTACATCAACGAGAACAAATTCATCGTCAACTCGTAAAATCTTTCCTTCAACAACACTATTGATTGCGAGAGAAGGAGCCTGGCCAACATCAAAATCAGCGGCATCACTTCCGCCCATTGCCAGATCAAGTTCCTGTTCGAGTTCATCTCCTAAATCAAGTTCACGGATAAGATTTCGGTTGACCATACGTTCGCGGGGTTAGAGGAATGGATTGAGCTCAAGTGCTCTCAGAAAGTATCCCTCAACGACAATAACCGTTGGGTTTCCTCTCTGATGCAAGCCTTGGAGTCTAGCAGGCGGACCAATGCTGAACAATTGATATGCATCGCGTGCGATGAAAAGACAAAGACTCATTCCCCAGACTTCCCAATCGCACCCATACGGGATCTTGGTGTCGAACAGGTCGGGACTTGCCGATTGCTCAAATATGACTCAATTTTCGCTCCAAAGCCGCAGTTTCGAGGATCTCTGCCGACGAGATCTTCTGCGAATACTTGCAGCGACAGTTGGAGGAGCGATTTCATGCAGGCAGCTTCTTAGTCAGTTTCAAGAGACATCTTTGAATAGTCATGCTCCCCAGTTTGGTGTTTCAGGGATTCAGCGATATCGGGTGGGTGTTCGTGTTGTAGCTCAGGGCGGGCGATGTCGAGATATTTACGCGACGTTGCCGGTGCCTATGGATTGGCCAGAGCAGGGAGTGCGAATAGTCGACGAAGATACGACGACCGATATTCGACGCTTACGGTTCCGAGATCTTAATGGTGCGGCTCGACAAATGATTGTTGAAATACCCGATCTGGCTGCTGGGAGGGAGGCAAAAGCAATAGTGACATATGAACTCGAGCGTTCTGCGATCTTGGCACCGCAAACAACAGAAGACCTGCGACTGCCATCAAAGTCCGACCACGACCTTCGAATATTTCTTCGACCGAGTCCCTACATCGAAAGCCGCAACAGTTCGATTGTTCGGCTCATGCGTGAGACAACAAAAGACGTAGAAGGTTGGAGCAAGGTAGAGGCCATTTATGATGTTGTACGCCAGCGTGTCGAATATCGTAATGGCGAACTGAAAGGTGCTGCTCGTGCTCTAGCAGATGGGTGGGGAGACTGTGAGGAACTCACCTGTTTGTTTATTGCGATGGCAAGAGCTGCCGGTATTCCCGCAAGGACAGTTTGGGTTGAGGGTCACTGTTACCCAGAATTCTATCTTGTTTGCCCAGAGGATAAGGGGTACTGGTACCCGTGTCAGGCAGCAGGAGCCCGGTCCTTTGGAAGCATGCCCGATCTCCTTCCAATCTTGCAGAAGGGCGATAACTTTCGAGACCCGGATCGTCCTGGTCGAAGCCTTCGGTATGTTTCAGAGTTTATCCGAGGTTCGGCGATTGGTGGCGCGGGCTCTCCTCGCGTTATCTGGGTTCGTGAAGGAGCCTGACGGCTGATAAAAAATCGGGTCAGGCATCAGCAGTTTGCGGTGCAGCTGACTCCGACGGTTTATCTGATTCTTCGGGAAGGCCCAACACTTCTGCATTGTTGGTTTCCTGCTCATCAGTAACTGCTGGAGCAAACCAACGCGGCACGATGGGAAGGCCAGCGTCTTTCCAGAATGTTTCAAGCCGGTCACCAGCTAAGCGTACAATGCGCTCGCGGCCAATACCCTTGAGTGCTTCTCGGGTGGCCCATGGTGTAACAGGCCCTTCGAAGCCTGCCTTCTCGGCAGTATTAAGAAGTTCTACGGAGTTTATCACTCCGGTTTCACCGGGCATGAGTCTCTGGCTCGCACCGAGTTCGTTCGCAGCTACGTCTGCGGGAGCATCGGAGATTCGCAACTCAACAATACGGTTTGCCGGCAGTTGAGAAATTACAGATACGGATTCACCACCGACGTGAAGTGACCAATTATCAAGGACAACTCCAATTGAATCGTGAGAACTTGAAATAAGCCCGAGTAATCCTTCGTAGTTATAGATAAACTGATGTGAGAAATCGGCCCTCTGATCAGCTTCAGGAATGATGGCAAGTCCAACTGTGACATCATGCTTCGCTGCCATGCTCCCAATCTGATCAAGACGGCTTCGATGAAGCTCAAAAAAATCTTTGAATGCATGCTCATCTGAACCAGGGACCACCGTTGCCGTAGCACGGCTACATTCGGTTGCTTGGGCCATCTCAAACAGTTTGGGAAGTTGCTCGGCTTCTGAGGCAAATGTTGCATCATCCCCACCAAGCGTAATTGGCAGATGAATTGAGGACGCCTGGAGCCGTGCACTCACCATAAGTCGGCGAGCATGGTCCACACCGTAGATCTCGGCTTGTTGGCAGAAGTCAAGGATGTCGATATCCATGCCATCAAAGCCAAAAGACAAAGCAAGTTCAATAAGTTCACTTGGGCGTCCTGAAAGTGGAAGACCAATGGTGCTGAGATTCCTGAACACGGAGGGGGCGCTCCTCTATCAAAAAAGGTAGAGAAATGAATGTTGATCAAAATGATTACATTCATGACTCGCTGGATGTACACGCAGTCCAGAGTATGCACAATTACGAGTCATTTTAGAAGCGGTCGCATTTTGATACGACCTGATACGCGAGGATGAGCATTTTGCAACGCAGCGCAGCATTTTGCGTCAATTTTTTCCTAATCGTCTCAGTCTGGGCCTGAACAATACTCAGTTGCAACGATATTCTGGTTTTTTTTAATCAAAAAGGCACTTCGGTAGCGCAGCAAAGCTGAAGCTTTTAGGTGACATACCCAAAAGGGCACGGGAAATGCACTGCTTCAGAACAGTTTCAAAAAGCCTCAATACAACCACGTAACGACAACTCTTTTTCTTACGCACGGTAGAGCAGAAAGGTTCTTCAATATGAATATTCTTTTTCCGAATCGCAATTCGGTGAGAACCCGCTTCTGGCGGCGACGCGGCCAAGCACGACAGACTCAAGCAGCCTTAACGGGCGGACAGTATTCCGTTGAGCAACTTGAACCAAGGTATCTTCTTACGGCTGCTCCGTCAGGCTATGAAACAGTTTCAGCTGACTGGTTCGAGACAGTCGCTGAGCCAAGTTTTTCCATAGAGTCATCTTTGGGTTCTTCTGCTACCGATCAGTTCGGCGCCTTGGGCGATGAAAGCAGTTCGACGAATTTTGAACAAAATAGCTGGATTGTGCGGCTTTCGCCATCTGTTTTGCAGACGGTGTCGCGAGTTAGCGATGCAATTGGGCTGTTCTCATCTGCGCCTGGTCTTCGAGTGCTTGGGGGCCTTGGTTTGCCTGGACAGCTTCTGTTGGAATCGTCTGCGTGCTCATCGGAAATATTGTCGTATCTGGAAGGCCACGGATTTGTCTCTTCGTTTGAACCTGATCTTCCTATCTCGGTTTCGACGTTTTCAGCTACATCAACGCCAAATGATCCTCGCTACGGTGACCTGTATGGCCTTCATAATACTGGGCAAAGTGGCGGTACGATTGACGCAGATATAGATGCCCCTGAAGCCTGGCAAGTGAGTACGGGTTCCCGGGACATTATTGTTGGGGTTGTTGACACTGGAATTGATTACACCCACCCTGATCTTGCCGCGAATATGTGGGTGAATCCTGGTGAGATTGCTGGCAACGGAATCGATGACGATGGGAATGGCTTCGTTGACGATGTACATGGGTATGATTTCGCCAACAATGATGGTGATCCCTTTGATGACGAAGGACACGGAACACACGTCGCGGGAACTATTGGTGCCGTAGGCAACAATGGTCTTGGCGTTGCCGGCGTGAATTGGGAAGTCTCTCTCATGGGACTCAAGTTCCTTGACGCCAATGGGTCAGGTTCAACATCGGACGCGGTTCAAGCCATTAATTACGCAACCATGATGAGGAATCAATATGGCCAGAATGTCAGAGTGACAAGTAATAGCTGGGGCGGAGGTGGGTCGAGCAATGCAATGCGGCAAGCAATAGAGGCCGGCTCTGAGGCCGATATTCTATTTGTTGCAGCAGCGGGGAATGACGGCATGGATAACGACAGCAATCCTCAGTATCCAGCCTCTTATACAAGTAATGCTGTCATTTCAGTTGCTGCAACAAATCGAAATGACACACTTGCTGGCTTTAGTAATTATGGTGCGACAAGTGTTGACCTGGCAGCGCCCGGTGTTGGTATTGTGAGCACTGTGCCAGCTGGCGGCTATTCATCATTTAGTGGCACAAGTATGGCAACCCCTCATGTTGCTGGAGCAGCCGCACTTGCCTTGGCAGTTGATCCCACACTGACTGTGTCCCAACTGAGGACAGGACTGCTAGGAACAGTTGATGCGGTAGGGGGGTTGTCCGGTAAGACCGTGACAGGAGGCAGGCTTAATGTAGGCCGGCTTGTTGAGAGTCTTTCGAGTGAGCCAACGATCCCATTGCCACCCTCCGGGCTGAATGCGAGTGATGGCACGACGCTTGGTTCAGTACAGATTTCTTGGGGATCGTCACTGTTTGCCGATAGTTACACGCTGTGGAGAAGTGGGGCAGATGATGTTTCGGCTGCGTCGGTAATCGCAGATAGTCTTTCCACCACAAGCTATCAGGACCTAGCGACGGATGTGAATGAAAGCTATTACTACTGGGTGTCTGCAACAAATGAGCTTGGTACAAGTCCATTAAGTGATTCTGACAGTGGGTTCCATTCTCCAAGCCGATCGCCGAACGATGCATTTGTGGATGCAATTATTTTAGAAGGTAATCAGCTCGCCGCTTCAGGAACAAACATTGACGCTACAGAAGAGTCTGGTGAGCCAACACATGCCGGCGTTGGGGGTGGCAAAAGCGTTTGGTGGACGTGGACATCACCAGCTTCTGGAAGTGTTGAGATAAATACTGTTGGAAGTGGCTTTGATACCGTGCTCGCTGTGTATCAAGGATCACGTGTAGATGATCTAACACGAATTACTAGCAACGACGATATTGATTATGGAGTTGTGCTGCAAAGCCGCGTTACCTTTGAAGCCACAGCCGGGCAGGCATACCAGATTGCAGTCGATGGATGGAGTGGAGCTACCGGGTCTATTGCGTTGGCTGTGACTCTCGACGCCCTCGTTGCCCCTGATCCAATCACCAATATTTCCCTTGGTAATTCCCAAGTTGACGAGAATCTGCCTGCGGGATCACTCGTAGGCGTTCTTGAAGCAGCGGGTGGTGAAAACATCAGGTATTCCTTGGCTCGTGGAAACGGTTCTGATGACAACAATAAGTTCTCAATAAGTGGGAACATCTTAAAGACAACCGGCTCTTTTGATTACGAAGCCGACAACTCATACACAATTCGAGTGAAAGCAGTTTCTGGTGATGATTCTTTTGAGAAGACGTTTGTTATTTCAATTACTGATCGGAACGATGCCCCAGCAGTCATACTCTTATCAGACGGAGTAGTACCTGAGACGGCAGGGGTTGGCACATCTGTCGGGGAGTTCACGGTACTTGATGAGGACGTTGGTGACTCTCACACTCTATCGTTGGTGAATGGTGAGGGCAGTGATGGCAATACGCTATTCGCAATTGATGGCAGTACTCTAGTGACAACGGGACAATTCGATTTTGAGACGAGTGAATCGCACTCGATCAGGGTGCGTGCCACTGATGCCACGGGAGAGTCGGTGGACCGAGTCTTCACGATCGTTGTCACAGATGTTCCAGAGGGACTTCTTGTTGAGGAACTTGTTCCAGATCGAGATGGTTTTCGTATTCGATTTACTGGCCAGCTCGATGTATCGAATCTTGATCTCCACAATCGAGCAGCTGCTCCTGAATTTCTCGACGTGACGTTGCGGGATACAGATGGAAACCTGATTGAATCAGCTATTGCGATCGACGACGACCAGAATGGTTTTCGTTTGGTGGTAAATAACGGTGTTCTGGATGCCGGTGAATACACACTTACTGTTCGAAGTGGAGAGAATGGAGTAGTGGCAGTTGATGGTCGCCTGCTAGATGGAAACAGTGACGGAGTGGTGGGCGACAACTATGTGTCAACATTTACGATTGAGCCGCTGTCGGTCGGCACTGCGATTGTGGGTGTCCCAGGATTTTTTGAGACTGCAGGCCAAGAAGTTAATGTTCCAGCCTCCTCTGCTGGTGGTATTCCAATCGTTGTGACGGCATTAGAAGGAGTCATGTCACTTGATATGGAGTTGTTTTACAACCCTGAATTACTGAATATTTCTGGTGTTGAATTAGCGGCGGGTATGCCTGCTGGTGCCTTGTCATTAATTAATGTGCTTGAGCCAGGCCATGCGGTAGTCGGATTCTTTTCGCCGCAACCACTTGCAGCTGGAAGCTACGAGGTAGCTCGTCTTCTGGCCACAGTGCCAACGAATGCGGAAAAAGACCAAACTCATGTGCTTGATGTAAGAGGAGCTAGTCTGAATGAGGGCATGATTCCTGTTTTTGATGATGATGGTATTCATGTCGTAGCAGTTGGTAACAGAGCGCCAACAGGGATTACTCTCTCCTCGACCACTGTTGTCGAGAACAGCCCGGCTGGCACGGTCATTGGACTGCTGGAAGCCATTGATCCTGACTACGGAGATTCATTTACCTTTGAGCTTGTAGCCGGAGAAGGCGATAGTGACAACGCGTCGTTCTCAGTTGATGGTAGGCAATTGTTTACAACCACATCCTTTGATTTTGAGTCTGGTGCAACTCGAGGAATCCGTATTCGAGTGACTGACGGTGAAGGAGAGTCCTTCGAGGAAATTATCTCTATTCAGATTGAAAACCAAGTCGAGACGCTTTATGTCACCGAATTAGTAAGTGCCACTGATGGTTTTCGGATTTCATTTAGCAGGCCAATTGATGTGGGTGTTGTGAATCTCTATGACGCTATGGACGTCTTTGGTGAATCTGACATAACTCTTCGTGGAGCGACAACGGGGGATGTGAATGGGTCTTTAGTCATCGCTGCTGATGGTCGTAGCTTGCAGTTCGTTGCGAATGGTGCACTTGCCATTGACTCATATTCAGTAGTCGTTCGCAGCGGAAGTGATGCATTCCAAACAGTGACCGGAGAGTTGCTGGATGGCAATGCCGATGAGGAAGCTGGTGATAGCTACAACGGCACGTTCACGATTTCAGAAGTGCCGACAGTTCGGTTAGCTATTCCGAGTTTTGCGAGGGGGCCTGGGCAAGACGTACATGTTCCAGTTGGGAGTGAATCAGGGATTCCGCTTGTTTTGGAGTCTGATGGATCTGTTCGTTCACTCGATGCTATTTTCAGTTTCAATCCGGAGTTGCTAGATGTTTCAGATATTGTGCCTGCGGTTAACCTGCCGGAATTTGTGACTTTTTCAACAGAAGTTCTAGAGCCGGGGCGAATTGCCTTGAGGTTTGATGCGACGGAATCTTTCCCAGATGGCGGAGGGGCTCCTGCAGGTCAATTGACAATAGCGAATGTAATGGCTCAGGTTGCTACGGCAGCTGAAAATGGATCATCAGCACTTCTCAGTTTAGAATCAGTTGTAAGTAACAGCACCATTACTGTTGGTGGAAGTAATGCTGTTCAACTGGTAGCAGCACTAGGTGATACCAGTGGTGATGGTGCTTATAGTTCAGCAGATTCAGCCCTCGCAGCGAGACTCGCGATGCGGCTGGATAGTGGGCTTGTTAATTATCCTGTCGTGATTCCTTCGCTCGTGGCAGATGTGAGCGGGAATGGAACTGTTTCAATGCTTGATGCTGCAATGATCGCAGGAGTAAGTGGTGGAAGCCAAGGCCCTGATAGTGGCTCTGCGTCAGCACCAAGGCAGATGCTGTTGCGGCACGAGGGAAGCTTCCGGAGAGCTGATGTGATCGACGTTTCGAGTGTACTTTCAGACGTTGACACAAAAGTACTTGCTGAGTCTCGGGATTCAGCTGCCTCTCGAGCACAAGCCTTTGCTGATATTGCTGCAGGATGGGCTGCGAGTGTGGCAGCAAATGAGAACAGTACGTTTTCCTTTGCTGAAGACAGTGATGAATCCGCTGATAGTATTTTTGTAGACCCGGGACTTGTCTAGAAACTTTTTTTCAGAAAGTTGCGTTACAGAGATCTACAGGGATTTGGATTGATTTCGGCCTATTCCGGCAAGATCAACACCAAGCCTCTTAGCTTTCTTGTAGAGCGTCGTCCGATTGATGCCGAGTGATTTAGCTGCGGCATCTCGGCGCCAGTTGTGCTGACGCAGGGCATCTAAGATAAGACGCCTTTCGGGCGCAGCCATCTGCGCTTTAAGAGAGTCGTCAATGGCTTTTTGGGGCATGGTTTCTGAGCGAGCTGTTCGTCTACTCCCTGCTCCCTCTATCACTCGAAGCGGAAGGTCTGTCACATCCAATTGCTTACCTGAACCAAGGAAGGCAGCCCGTTCGACTGCATGAATGAGTTCTCGCACGTTCCCGGGCCAGTGGTGTGACTCAAGGCACTCGATAGCTGCATTTGTAAAGCCCTCTATTTCTCTTCCGGTTTGCCCCATGACACGTCTGAGGAAGTGCTCGGCGAGAGGTTGTATGTCTTCTCGTCTTTCTCGCAGAGGAGGTAACTCAATTTTGATGACATTTATTCGCCAGAAAAGGTCTTCACGAAATTTGCCGCACTGGACAAGTTCTTCCAGATTTTCATGCGTCGCAAGAATGACTCGGGCGTCGACTTGCTTTGTTTGTGAGCCACCAACAGGTTCAAATTCAAAATCCTGCAAAACACGCAGCAATTTCACCTGCATTGCCGGAGTGGCGGTCGCAATTTCATCGAGGAAGATTGAGCCTCTATCGGCGCGTGTAAACATTCCATCTCGTGATGTAGTGGCACCAGTGAATGCACCAGCATTGTGCCCAAAGAGTTCACTTTCAAGTAATGATTCTGTCAGGCTTCCGCAGGCAACCTCAACGAGTTGGTTGCTCGAACGAGTGCTCCTGTGATGAATCTCTCGAGCGAGTAAAGACTTGCCTGTGCCGCTCTCTCCGGTTATTAAAACCGTTGCAGTTGTCGGGGCGATTTTCTGAATGACTCGTGATACTTCGCGCATCGCTGGACTGGTTCCAAGTATTTCTTGGTTTTTGACCGGGCTGCAAGGCGTTGTCGATTCGCGTACGTCTGATGTTATTTTCTGTTTTCGAACCGTATCGAGGGCGTTCAGCAGTTCCGTGTCATTAATCGGTGCAGTGAGAATAGTATCTGCGTGAAGTGCAAGAATGGTTTCCTGCGCAGTTGTTGTTCCAAAAGCAATCAGGTGGGCCTCTTCCCAGACCGAGCGAAGCAAGGTCGCTAGGCGAACACTTCCGTTATCAGGGAGTTTCCCATCAAGAATGCAGAAATCGTAGCGATGACGACCAATCTTTTTAATGGCATCTGTGACATCACCTGCTGCAGTGGCATGCCATCCAAGTGAACAGAGCCATTGGGCAATGCGAGAGGCCATTCGGCGATCATCGTCAACGACAAGTATCCGGTTCCATACATGCTTACTCGAGTTTGCGACGGCCTGAGGAGTTGCCTGATTCTGGAATGCTGGCATCGCTATTTCCTGGAGACTGAGCAACGTACCGGATGACAAGTATCCGGGTTTCACGTTGAGTACGGTGGCGGAATGTAAAACTCCATAGATTCCTAGGCCACAGAACGCCACCAGAAAAGTCTCTCTCAGCCATATAACCAATATATATTTCAGTGCGTGGTCACCAATGTGTTGTAATCGTTACAACCGTGCCTTGGTACCACGATACCGCTGATCAATCATCGGTTGTCGATGATGTGGTTTTGGCTTCCTTGGAATGGGATTCGTGCTTGGTTTCAGACGAAAACCGTTCCTCGTTCACGTGTTCAGTCTGATGCGGGGCGGCTGAAACACTGCTGTCACTAAGGCGATCGGCTGCTGGCCCAAATATCAGTTCACGATTTTCAAGAAGGCTATCAGGATTCTCATCGAGAATATGCATTCTACGTTTTCGGAACCAGAGGAATGCGGCGACGGCAAAGGCAACGATGCCGGCTCCAAGCACAACCAGTGTGAGGCCTTTTTCTGCAGACTGGATGAGTCCGGTGATACGGTCCCCAAAGGCATACGCCAAGCCAAAAAAAGCACTGATAACAATGGAAGCACAGATAAAATCAGCGAAGAGAAACCACCGGTACTTCACTCGAAGAATACCTGCTGTGAGGTAGAAGGGGCTTCGCAGTCCAACAAGAAACCGGGCTGCAAAGAACGCCTTAATTCCATGTTGTTGGATGAGAAGTTCGATCTTCTTCTCTCGCTCTTCTGTGAGGAATCCACTTAGAAGGCGGTGTTCTCTCAGAAATCGTGCCCCGAAAAAGCGTCCGATTGCGTACATCAGGCTGTCGCCGAGTAACGCCCCAACCAGGCATGCTGGCAGTGCCCACCACCAATCCAAAGCTTCGGCTCTACTGGCTACGCCAGCGGCCACAATGGGCACTTCTTCAGGGACCGGTAGCCCCAAGCCAGTGAGTGTCAGAAAAAGCACGATTCCAAGATACGAACCCTGCTCCAACCATTGGATCATATCTAGTGTTATTGCACGGGGAAGGGGTTCAGTACTGAAACGCCAGCCAATCGAATGAGTCGTCTTGCCGAAACGATAAGATCACCTTCTCAGAAAAGCCATTCGAGTGTGCTGATGTCATTTACAAATCCCTGTTCAAACAGTGGTTGTTTTGGAAACAGAGAACTTTTCTAGTGTAGTCTGAAAATTATGAAATGTGTAAAAATGATCAATCTTCTGTCACTTCTGGCTGTGGTCTTTGGCCTGAATAACCGTTAGGCCCGGCGTTGTTTGATTCGGCACAAATTCTTCGGTGTCGAGATTGGCTAAAATTGCAGTCAATCGACTGGTTCGCTCTTCTTGAACCACGAGTATTGCAGCCACAGAACTCCCATCAGGCGCAATGTGGTCAATTTCTTGCGGGCCCAAGATATAGGCCGCGGTTGCCAATGCATCGGCCTCCGCTGCAGTATCAGCAAGGACGGTTGCCGAGAGAACACCACTGGCAGGTTGGCCTGTTCGCGGATCGAGTATGTGGCCGATTTTCTGTCCCTTTTCTATAAAAAACTGAGTACCAGATCCGCTTGTACCTAGTGCCTTGTTTTGAAGCGTGATTGTGCCAATCCGTTTCTCCCGAAGAAGTGGATGCCGGAGCCCAACAGGCCATCCATCACGCCCAGTTTGTTGTCCTGCTAAACCTCGCGTACCTCGGCTCCGGACACTGCTATGCCCACCGTGAATGAGAAAGTTTTCGATACCCTCCATGTCAATGTGGTCTATCGCTTTATCAATTGCCCACCCCTTGCCAATAGCCCCAAGGTTTATCTCAACGTCAGGTTGCTGAAAACGTATTTTGTGTTCATGCTCATGAAATTCAACATTTTTCATCCCAGAGCACGCAACGGCTTCGACGAGTTTTTCTGGCGAAGGTGTTCGTCCTTGTTTCTGAAGAAACCCCCAGGCTTTGATGAGTGGGCCTGTGGTTACATCAAAGGCACCGTTGGTTTGGGAGTGGAGTTGCTTTGCCAGTAACAATAAGTCGAACACGTCCGGTGACAGGTCATGCCATCGTGTAGACGACGATTCATTGATTCCTGAAATTTCACTCGATGGTCGATAAACCGAGATTTGCTCTTCAATATGCTCAATGATGTTGAGAGCATCGGTGCCGATCGATGTTGCGACACTATTGTCTAATAGGTTGAAAATAACCTCAAAGCGACACCCCATCGCTTCACGGCCAACAACAATTGTGTGGACCGTTTCCACGTTTTACTCCTCACTGCAGTACTGGTTATCGTGGTGCTAGTCCGCGGTCAAATGCATCCTGATCTCTCCTGAAAACTGCTAATTCCGTGTCGAACCGTTCCAGTGGAATCTTATAGCTGGGGTTTTCGGCAGTATGTGCGTGACAATGTGCAACAAGTAGCCGGTATAAAAACTTAAAGAGCTGACGAGGCACACGAACACTTCGCAAGCCATCAATCAATCGGGTCTGGTTGACTTCAGGTTCAAATAGTTCGGCGAGAGTTGTCGGAGGCTCTTTGACGCTCGCAGCCTTGAGCCTCATTGAGGCAATGTCATAGAGAGTTTCTCCAGACCACTCCAATGACGGTATAAGATTCTGCTTGTCGAGTCTTGCTCGTTGATTGAATGACTCATCTTCACGTTCAATGAATCGATACAACTCATTAGGAAGTAGCATCTTGAACCCAAGCCCGGGTGATTTCAGGAACTTATTGTCAAAAATGGGCCAGATAATTTGCTTCATGCGTTCTGCAGAGCCGTTTATGACGTGTGGTTCATCGAGTCGATCAATGATCACGATCATTCCACCATATCCAACAGCTTGCAGTATCCCCTGAAACTTTGCGAATAATTCATAACGATCGTCACTTCTGGCCATAATCGGAAGAGGCTGTCCCGCAAGATCAGCCTCAGGCATTTTTGCAAGTGCTTTAGCGAGTTGGCCTACTGTTCTATTTCCCGTTCGCATGCTTCGAACGATACGAAATGCTTTCCACCAGCATTGACACCTTCGCCATAACCACGGCATCCATGTTCCAGCCAAAATAAACCACGGCCACCACAGCGCTAGCCAATCTAAGTTTTTCGTCGAGACGCTGGTTGCAATGGCGGCCACAAAAAGAGCGGTCGCTGCCAATCCCAGAAAGGTCGGCCAACGGCCCAGGAGGGATCCGTAACCAACCCGCCAGCGAAGTTTTCTCCAGCGAGAAGGAAAAGTTTCAGCTGTCGATTGATCATAAAGTGCAGCAAGCAAAGTGAGGTCACGAGCGTGCGGTCCACTCCATGCATGACTCTTGCCATCACCTACTGGTTCTGTTTTTGAGCGATGAATAATTGCTGAGACGAGTTGGGTGACTGCCAGGGAGAGGATTGCATCCATATGATCCCACAGTTTCCAGTGTCCGAGTGACTTCTCGAGTGGGCGGTTTCTTCCGCTGCGGCTGACGAAACGGTCAAGGAACGGATTAAAGTCATCGTAGATGACGACAAAAGAAGGCTTTTTGCTTCCGTCGGGGCCTCTACTTGTTTCGTTATGACGTTCAAATTGCCGAACCATTTGCAGTTTGAGCGCTGTTTTGCCAGCACCCTTTTCACCAAAAACAATCGATGTACTCGGGTCTTCTGGAGATCCATAAATCTTGTCCCACCCGGGGTGAAATGTGGATTCCAAGCATGTTCGCTTAAACACGGTGTCATTTTGGGCATCCTCTTCAGCAAAGGGATTGCCCTCGATTCCGTGGTGTTCTAAGAACTCCTGGATTTTCATTACTGCCTTTTACCTGTTGAGGGAGGTGAGCTTTGCGAAAGAAGAAAAAGAGATATCAGTTTGTGGAGACCATACCTTCGATCATTTTTTGAAAACCATCTGCTGATGCCTCTACAGTTGTTGCAGGTCCATAAAATTTAATGAAGTAATTGCCTTTGTCAGGTGTTTCAATAATAGCTGCCATCATCCGATAATTTAGTCGGTCTATGGACTGTCCTCCCGCAAACGGGCCACCAGGCATATCTTTGAAGGTTCCTGATACATCAACACACGTTACTTTGCATCCTGCAATACGTAATGTTTTCAGGGCCGCTTTATCCTTCGTAGATGAGCCGTCTGGCTGGCTGAATTGGCCGTACCATCTGTCAATATTTGCCTCAATGCTCCCACCAGCGCCCATGGAGGTCATACGTCCTGGTTGGTCATCAGGCTTCACTGGCTCGATAGCAAATTCAGTCTCGACTATTCGAGATCGGGGCTGGACTTGCTTCCAGCCAGCAGGAGCAGCGAGTGACAATTCACCATTCGCGACGGTGAACTCAGCGGCAGCGTCAGCTAACACAACATGAACTGGCATAATGAAAAGCATTGCGACAGACAACATGCTCAACCCTAAAAAAAGTCGGGATAGAGACAAATGCATAGTACAGTTGGATCGTAATTTCATGAGAATGCCTTGGGAATGGTGTTGATTTACAATTGTTGCATAACGCGCAAGTGGCACGGAGGTGCGCTAGGAGTATTTTTATTGTCACTGAGCATCACCATCTGTTTCAATAAGTAGGCGTTTTCCTGCAGATGGATAGCGAATCTCAGTATTGTATTCGTTTAGGCTCTCCGTCGGCAACCTTTCAACGACGAGCTCAAGCATTGATGCAATGTCTACAACCTGGGACCGGATCAACTAGAGTGCCTTGTAATTCATTGGTATCCGCATGCATGCCTACGAAATTAGCTATCACCTTCTCTTGATGGGCAGAAGATTACTTGGCAGAACTTGAGGGCGCTATTGATTTCGGAAAAAATCTGGGAAAACGATTGCCACTGGTTTCCAATCAACCCAATCCGTTCGCCACACGTAGACATGTGCGCTAATTTTCGAGGATGACAGCAAGGCTAGTAGTTCCGAGCCTTCCATTGCACTACTCGGTTCACCACCGGGAGGTGCAATTCTCCATAACTGACTGGGGGCTTCATCAAGTACCGCCGGAACGACATCCGCGCTTTGGCTCTCGCGCACGTTGGGTTGAGTACGCACGTGTTGTGAAGCTGCTCCGTCACCGCTAAATGGTGAATCAAACTCTGATTGATGACCAGTTGGCAAAGATGGTGACTTTTGTTCTCTCGTCGTATGTTCTTGAAGGGGGACTCGGAACTTCTCGCCACACTGCGGGCAACGTACTCGTAGACCAGCAAAACGATCTTTGAGATTTGTGCGATGCCCATTTGGGCAAAGGCAAATGATACCCATGAGATTATGATAGTGAGTTGTTGTTTAGCGCAGGTTCGAAGCAATGGATTTACGAGCATTATTTTTCAAGAAGCATCGATATACTATTGCAGAGATATAACCGTGTAAAACGGCTACTAGAAGTATAAACATCTTCTCCGGAAAGAAAATGAATGGCCCATTTTTCAAAAAGTACAGAGACAGACCCATCATCAGCAGGTAACGAAGATCAGGACGCCCCATCAGAAGTTGCCATAGTAGGTGACCTTACAGACAACGCTGCTGATCTTGTTGATAAATTGCTTGGAGTTGAGCCTGGCAGCAAGTGCACCATTTATTTTGATTCACCCGGCGGGAACCCGTACACAGCGAATTCTTTGGTCACCATGATTCGCCTCCGCGGTTTGCAAGCGACAGGAATTGTGACAGGAGAATGTTCTTCGGCGGCAGTTTGGCCGTTTGCGGCATGTGCTCGTCGCCTTGTGACGGCATCCAGCGTGTTGCTCTTTCATCCAATGAAATGGCAAAGTGAAGAGCAGGTTGGTATCCGTGAGGCGACCGAATGGTCACGTCACTTTTCTAGTCTTGAGCTTGAAATGGATAGTCTGTTGATTCGTCTTTTTGGTATAGCGGAAGACTCTGACAGTGCCAGCCTGATTCGGAAATGGTGTGACGAGCATCGGTACGTTACGGGTTGTGAACTTGCTGAAGCTGGTTTGGCCGAACTAATTGACTTGAGTCCATTGGAATGGCTGCGTCAGTAGGAACCAGCAGGAAGACACGTCAGGATTTTCACGAATGAATTCATCGATAGTCGGCATGACATGCTGAACAGGCTTGGCTTATTGACTTTGCTGCGTTTCTGGCATCTTCGTAGTCTCCTTCGTTGACAGCAGCCCGTACTTCCAAAGCATACTCCTTCATTTTCCTAGCATGCGCTTTGTAGTCAGAGTCGTCCCAGTCAACAAATTCCGGTTGCACGAGTAACTCGCCAAAGCAAGCCACTATTTCCGCCGCATGAACCAATTGATCAATTGAGTTTGAAAAACTTTTTGCAGAGGCCGTTCCAGAGGTCAGTCGTTCATCAGCAAGTTTTAAGCGACGCATAAGTAATGATCGTTCACACAGTTGGCTCCACTGGAACGGTTTCGTTTCATCACTTTTGAAGCTGCTCACTTCACCACGGATTAAATTTTCAAGATCTCCGACACTCGTAGTTGCGGTTGCAAATGAAGCTCCTCCTTCCCGGTCACATCGATAGGCTGATCTTTCAAATCGGTCACGGTAGCCGATTGCATTTTTCTTCCAACTTGAACGCACGTCTTCTTCTTTGTCGTAAGCAGAAATGATTCCAAAGCAAACAGACAGCAGTCGGAATTCATCAATTGCATCACCAATATGACTGTCAAAAAAAGTCTTTGTTGCAACGATCTTTTTTAACCGAGGCATTGCAGTTTTAATTTCATCATCGAGTGTTGATCCTGAAATGAGTTGTGACCAAGCCAGCTCAGATCCGGTTTGGATTGTTTCATTCGTTTTTTTTGATTCGGGCGTTATCCTGAAATCAGGTTTTGGGCCGACAAGAAGTCGGAAGGCATCTCGTTCAATCACTTCACTTTCAGGAAGATTCTCGGGTTGTGGTGCCTTTTGACGTTTTGTTGGACCTGCCAGTCCGATTCCGTAGGGTGGACCGTGGCTCAAGAAGAGAATCAGAAGCAGCCACCAAACACGTTGTTTTATCGTGGAGAACCCGTTGGGCCAGGTTGACTGTGTGTTGATATTCAAAGCGTAAATCCCTGCTAGGAATGTGCGATGATCGATTTGTCTATAAATTTGTTCAATGTGGATTTGCGTTATTCGGGTGGACAGGGCAATTTGGTGTGGCTCAGACCAATTCTCTGAATGCCAGTTTTCACCTTGACCGCATCCTATCTTGGGCATCATGATCTGTAGAGTCGAGAATACACTCCGTCGGCAAGATATCGCGACGTGCGCACGCGCGTAGATGGTATCACGCACAGAGTAGTTTCGGCGCACTTTGTCCAAAGAAAGGCTTTTCAATGGTTTCTCCTAATCCGTCACCGATCGGCGGCGTGCGAGATTTGTATAAGCAGCGTTTGAAAAAAGCTGTTTCACTGTGGCTGATTTCGTTTATAGCCGGGTGCTGCATGCTTGCCTTGACGAGTCAGTCAGGGTGTTCGGCAGGAGGAGCTGAGCCTTCAGTTGCCGCGAACATCGAGCCAGCAAAAGTCGCTGTAACAACATTTCTTGAGGCAATAAAATGTGGAGACGAGAACTCTGCACTGGCAATGCTGACAGACGTCGCTCGGGCAAAAACTCAAGAGTTGGGTCTTTCTGTTGCTCCTCCAGTGAAAGATACGGCGACCTATCGAGTAGGGGCTTGTGAAACTGTCGAGGGAACTGATGATATCGTTCACGTGGCAACCACGTGGACAGATACGGATGCAGAGGGTTTCACAACCACAGATAACGTGATCTGGGTATGTAGGCTTGATCCTGAGGGTTGGCGTGTAGTGGGTATGGCCATGAGAATTTTCCCAGATATGCCACCTTTGTTGTTAGATTTCGAAGACCCTGAAGACATGCTCGCGAAACAGCGGCTTGTGGCAGAGGAGATTACGCGACGGGCCAAACTGGCTATGCAGGACGCAACTCAAGAGCCAGCAACCCGTACGGCGTCTGGCAATTCTGGGACAGTTGTCGAGTAGTACGAAAGACTGGCGACGAGTTCTTTGTGGTGTTGCGCCGTTCGTGACACGTTTCCTACGAACTGGCAAACATTCTGCCAAACAAGCACATCCCCTCCTTGGAAGGGGTTTGTTGTGGCCGGGAGTTGAGCTTCTCATTTTTTTTGCCTGAATTCAGATGATTTAACCAATAGTGGTACACGCCTCGTCACGGCCACGTAGGCATATCTGCTTGTCAACAGTCCCGTAAAAACCACCTAACCCTCCTAGTCTGCTTGACAGTCTTATTTTGACTGCTAGCCTTTTCCTCAAACTTGCTTGGTGGAAGTATCGGCCGACCTGCAACACCTGCAGGGGGGTGCCGCGGGTTGTTCCGACGAGCTTTCAATGACAAGTTTTGTTTTCGGTTGCTCTGCTCCGGTGGCCGTCCCGGGTCGGATTTGTGTGTTGACGGCAACCCGGTGCAATACGGCACCACTTAACTTGTTTCGGAGAAAGACATGAAGCGTTTTCTGGGAATTTCATTGGTGGCGTTCATCGCCTTGATCGCCTTTACTTTGATTAGTGTCGACACTACTGCTGTTGCAGGTTTGCGTGACCGTTGTGGTTGTCATGGTCGTAGTCACAAGCTTTGTGAGCGTCTTGCTGAGCGTCGTCAAAGCCGAAAAGCAGACTGTTGTGAGCCAGCGGAATGCTCTGATTGCACCAGCGGATGTGCAGACGGTAACTGTGGTGGTGGCTCCGTCATCACCGAAGAAGCTGCTCCTACAGAAGCAGCTCCTAAAAAAGCTAAGAAGAATAAGAAGAAGGAAGCTCCTGAAGCTCCAGCTAAAACCTAATTTCGGTTTTACGCAACATGCACGAATCTGCCCTGAGATTCATAGATTAAGTACCGGATCCTGTGTTATGCAGGATCCGGTTTTTTATTGCATGGATCGCATGCTAGAAAATACGACCTATTGAGAATTCGCCGGTGTATCGGCGGGCCTATCCTCACTACCAGTATCCAAAAGTTTTTGTAGAAATCGTCGTGCAGGTCGATCCTGTTGAGGGGCGGCTGAAGGATCTTTGCTCTTATTCTGTTCTCGTTCTGCTCGCCTCCTTGCAACCTCGTCAAGAAGCCCACCCACGGCATCGATAACCGCATCGGTGGTTGGGTCATCAGAAATATCAGCAGGAAGTAGGTCTTTGAGTTGATCAAGTTTTTGTGCGTTTCCAACCTTTTCTTCTGAAGTCATCTGGCTCGTGGAATTGTTCATGCTTGGATCGCTATCTGGTAATGATGGTAGCTGCTCCGGACTACCACCAGTTTTTTGGGATGCCTCATCCAGTGGTGTCTGTTTTTTCTTATCCCGTAATTCTCGAATAAAATCAGTAGCGACATCTGCCGCGGTCCGTTTCAATGAGGCGTCTAATTGAAGTTTGGGATCATCAAGAGTTCCTTCTACAGACGCTTTTATGGTTTTTCCGGCGAGTGCTGCAAAGAGCGGTCGGTCGGTGGGCAGTGAATCGGGTATTGGTAGGGAGAGCGTAAGATCGATTGAGCGATCATCGATACCGACGGATCCTTCGGATACGATGTCGAGTCGATCACCAGAAGTTTTGAGGGGTATTCCAAATGCCAAGCCCTCATGCTGGATGCGACGGTCTGATTTCCGGAAGTGTACTTTTGATGACTCTGCTATCCGTACTGTGGGAGGTGTCGGAAGTCGTCCAGGCAATGCAGCAATGATTTTTGCCACCATTGGCCCTGGGCCAACGTCAACCGCATGAAGCGTAAGAGACCCGTCAACCGTAGCTGTTTTTTCTTCTCCGACAATCCATCGAGCTTCGTCAATGATGAGGGAAAACTCACCACTTGCACGAGTTGTATTTGCGAGAATAGGTGCAGCGTAGGCTAAAGCCCCCGCAGCAACAGAAGCGTTAAGTTGAGCATGATCTAGAAGAGTGACGGGAGTCAACGCCCACTCCTTTCTGCCGTCGGCGTACTGGTTTAGAACAGCCTCAACTTCAATCGCTTTACTTTCCCAAGGGGAGCTTGTCCACGGGCCTTCGATTCGTATACGCGCATCTTTGACTGAAATACGAACGCGCTCATCGGCTGGTCCCGTAGGCTGTTGGGAGGGTGGCGATCGGTTGTCTGAGCGGTTACTCAATTGGCTTGTTCGAGGCTTTATGCCAATGGTTTCTTGAAGGTTTGAGACATGGTTTTCGTTATACGAAAGATGAAGCTGTGTATCTTTGACAGTTACGAGTCCAAGCCGACCACCGTTTCTGATAATTTCAAGCAAGCCTTGCGTGCCTTCGATGCTGCCAATGCGTATCGGTGTTGGTCCGCTACGAGCGGAACGGAATTCAATGTCTTGTATTGTGAGCGGCGAATACCAGCCGATTGACGCTGCGCCAACGAAAACATCTCCCTGTAAATTCGGAACTGATCGGATGATGAGTTGACGAACGCCATTCGCGGAGACAAGCCACTGTGGTAGCAATGCAATTGTTACGCACGCAATCAGGACGAATGTAAGCAGCCCCATCCCCAGGACGCTGTAGCGTCGTTTCTTGGGTTGTTGAGACAGGTCATTCTTGATCGATCCACTCTGAGGAGATACCGTCTCCTGGTTTTCTTTTCGGAGTGCTGGAGTATTGCTGTTCTCTACTTGTTCTGGTTGTTCTGGATTGTCCGCCATCGCTTATTCCTGTTTAAATTCTAAATACACGAGAACAACTGAGGCAGTCTTGTAGATAGAAACGAGCCTCTGACCTGTTCCATATTGTACCCATGAGAATACTCCTTGTTTTAATGTAAAGTATAGGCGGAAAACGGAGCGCGCAGACTTTGCGGGCGTAGCTCAGTTGGTAGAGCACTAGCTTCCCAAGCTGGTTGTCGCCGGTTCGAATCCGGTCGCCCGCTCTCTCATTGCTCAGAATGGTGTTTCAACCAGAGTGTGCAGGCCGTAGCCGCGGCAGAAAGAACTCTGGAAAAACCTTCAAAACATGATCAGAGTTTTCAAGCGTAACGATCTGCTCTTTGAAACTGTTGTTGAAAGGGTAACAGCATAAGTGTCTCTCGACGGAGTGTCCAAATGTATTTCTTTTGGCCGACTTCCGCCTGAACAGATACGTTACCTTTTGGTTCAGTAGACCAGGTGATGTTCTTTGAGGAGCCAAAGACCTAGATTCAAAGGCTAATCTTATTTGGCAAATATTCGTGTAGGTCGATTGTGTGTTCTCTCTTCTACCTCCACTCCATTATTTTTATTGGAGAACCTACGCTTCTGAGTGGCAATGAGTATTATTTCGAGTGTACGTTTAATGTTTCCGACGGTTTAGAAAGTCTTCTTGAGGAGTAGAAATATGAAACACAAGAGAGACGAGTATGTGCAGATGAGCCGATTAGGATTGAGTATCAATCGGCATGATATGCAACCTGCAGAGGTAGAGGCGTACTATATCTGTGACTCATGTGGTGAAGAGATAGTCGTGCCAGTCGATGTAACTGAAGGACTCCACCAAGACTATGTTGAAGATTGTCCAATTTGCTGCAATCCTATGGTGCTCCATGTCGATATCGCAGAAGACGGTCAGCCATTGATTACGAGTGAGCACGAATGACTTAGGCAGCTTGTTGCCAAGGTTCCATGGCTGCTTTTCGAAATTCCCACGGTGGTGTCGGCGAAGCCTCTGACCAGAGGCCTCGTCTAGCCTCTTTGGCATCTTGTTGGTCTTTGGTGAGTTGGCTCTCTGATTGTGGCTCTGGCCATGCTGCACCCGCAATCACCATCTCACGCCCTAAGTCTTTCCCGTTTACAGAGACTTTACAGACCACGAGTCCATCTGAAGTACTTCTAATCGGAATAATAGCTAGTGATTTTCCAAATATTAAGTCTGCAAGTGTGTCCCGCGCGGTACGTCCATAGGGTTGACCAAGTTCAGGCGCATCAATTTCAGAAACTCGTACTTTTTGTTGCTTCCCTGCTGTGTCAAGGCAGGTAAACGTGTCACCGTCGGTAACGCCAATGCATCGCCACCAAGCAACCGAGGCAGTGGGGGAGGGGACAGTCGCAACTGCTGGTGTTTGAGGGATGCTCACAGGCTGCGCTGATGTAGTGATCTTCTGAGGGGCATTTTGTTGAGGCTGTGCCACCAAAAGAGCGCCTGATTCAGCAGGAATTGTAACTGCCACAGCGTTGGCCTGAGGCTTACTTGCATCAATCGCAATCGTTGCCCAGTTACCCGAAGGCGGTGGTTGAGTTGCCAGGGAGGGCGCTGCGTGTGTCGGTGGTGTTGGAGACGCGGGTGGTGTTTGCGGTTCCTGCCTTATTTTTTGGGGTGGTAAAGGAACGCCGGGAATCCAAGAGGACGGCGGTGTCAATTCAGTTTTGTGAGCCACCGGCGCGGACGGCGTTATCGGCGGAGCCGAAGCCCATTGTGAAGGAAAAGTACTTGTTGGTGGGGTGATTGGTTTACCAGCAAGTACTGGCGCTGCGGCTGGAAATCGGAAGGGCTGAGGACGGTAATGTGTCACTCGTGGTACCGGCATGACAGCGCCGGGACCAGAAACTGTCTGAACTGTAAACCACCAAGGTCGACGGACAATCGGTGGCGGCGGAATGTATCCAGGAGCTTGAATACGGCTTACTGGCACCTGGGTTACTCCTGGTGCAATAATGACCTGCTGGGCGAAACTTGTCGTACCAACCAATGAACAACAGAAATACATGAAACAGTTGCGACACGGACGAGTGACTGAAATGACAGACGTTTTTTTCAAAGTGGGTTTGATCATGATGAACTACAGCTGGCTGGTAAAAGCATTTGGAACGATCAAAGACATGGTCACCTCTTCTTCTATTTTTCGGCACAACACAGCTGCTGGAGCCGGAAAATCCTTTTAATTCAGCTCACTTTATGGAAATTAACGTATTATCTTTCTTCATCAGTCCCCCCATTTCTCCTGGTTGGAGGTGGTTCTTGCACGCTGGAAAGTTCTGGGAACAGTCCCGGTCGGAAGGAGTTCTTCCGCTTAAAGACAGCCGAATATCGTCTTGGAAATGCCCTCCAATGACATGCTTCATGATGCAGCAAGGCGTCTTTCTCGTGTTGCTTACTCTTCTGTCTCTCCCAGTTCATGTACACGCTAGTGAGCAAGCTCCGGTTCATGCAAAGACGTATTCGGAACCAGTGAGTTTTGATTGGAGGAATCTCATTCACCGATCGCAGCTTGCAGGTTTACATGTTTTCGAGGGTGATCATCTGGTTTTGATTACAGACCGTCCTCGTCGTGTTGGTGACGATATGGAAAAATTACCAGAAATTTTTGATGAGGCTGTCAATGTCTGGGCAGACTACTACAGCATTCCATTATCAGTTGTCTCAGACTGGAAGGTCTGTGGTTGTTTGATTGTTGATCGAGAGCGATTTCGAGAGGCCGGCTTGCTGCCCGATGCGATTCCAGATTTCACAAATGGCTATTGTGATCACTACAGGTTCTGGTTCGTTGATCAGTCAAACCCAGCATATCGACGCCATCTCATGCTGCACGAAGGCGTTCATGCATTTACCACGACCTTGCTCAATATGAGTGCACCCACATGGTATACAGAAGGCATAGCGGAGTGGTTGGCAACACATCGGCTGATGCAAGATACAGAGACGTATGAGCACACTCCGATACCATCCTCATCGAACGATGTTGAACAGCTTGGTCGTATTGAGATGATTCATCGCCTTTACAACGCAGGTGGAGCTACAGGAATTCAAGAAGTATTTAAGCTCCGTCCAACACGTCATGGAACGATTGATTCCTATGCGCTAGCGTGGTCGGTTGTGGCTTTTCTGACAACTCATCCGCGGTACCAAGAGGCGTTTGTCGCCATGGAACAAAACCCGTTCGATAAGCGAATGACCCATCGTTTAACTACACATGCAGGTTGGAATCCGACTGTGGTAAGCCGTGACTTCAATGCCTTTATTTCAGAAATTGATTACGGATACGACACGGACTCTATGATTATCGATTGGTCTCAAGGAGATCTCGTTCCAAATGAGTGGGTAGCAAGTTCTGTGGCCGCTGATCGTGGCTGGCAGAATCCAGGCTGGTGCTTGGAAGCCGGCCAACATTACCGACTTCAGGCGACAGGCCTCTGCACAGTAGGTGCCATCCAAGAAGGAGATGGTCAACTTGAGTTGAAAAGTACAGCTGATGGCATCTCAATTGACTGGTATCGTGGCAAGCCTCTGGGAAGGCTCCTTGCAGCTCAGTGGGTTAACAAAGGATCTAAATCCCGCTTTGAATTAACCGGTGAAGGTGCCGAAATAGATTTTATAGCCCGTCGAAGCGGACCACTCTTTCTGAAGATTAATAATCCACCAGGCCAGCTTCGAGAGTGTCGAGGAGCGATCCGTGTTCAGATAGTTCACGACGAATCCGTGGAACTGTCTCCTTCTGAGAAGTGAGATCGACGCATGCAGTTCTGACTTGTGGGTTACGGTGAGAGCAAAACAGTTCAAGAATCAAACTGCAAGTGGGCGAGTCATTTCAACAGGTACAACCCACTCCTCGTATTGCTCCGGGGTAACAAGGCCCAGTGCAACTGCTGCTTCTTTCAGGCTTGTTCCATCGGCATGGGCTTTTTTTGCAATCTTTGCAGAGTTTTCATACCCGATGTGTGTGTTGAGTGCTGTTACGAGCATAAGCGAATCGTTGAGGTGTTGTTCTATGCGATTAAGATTTGGTGTTATTCCTGTTGCGCAATGAACACGCATTGAATCACAGCCATCTGCAAGTAAATCCGCGCTTTCTAATACATTATGAATCATGACTGGCTTGTAGACGTTCAGTTGAAAATTGCCCTGGCTCCCAGCAAAGGCTACTGTTGCATCGTTACCAAAAACCTGAGCACAAACCATAGTCAATGCTTCGCACTGAGTTGGGTTTACTTTACCGGGCATTATTGAACTGCCAGGTTCATTTTCAGGTACTGCAATTTCACCAATGCCGCAGCGTGGGCCACTTGCTAGCCAGCGGATGTCGTTGGCAATTTTGAGAAGTGCCATCGCAAGTCCACGTTCAGCCGCACTTACTTCTATAAGTGCGTCATGAGCAGCAAGCGATGCAAATTTATTCGGTGCCGAGATAAAGGGGTGGCCTGTTTCCTTGGAAATAAAAGTCGCGGCCTTTTCGCCGAAATCGGGGTGGGCGTTGAGGCCCGTTCCAACGGCAGTGCCACCAATTGCCAGTTCATAGAGGCCCGGTAAAGCGCGTTCTATTCCCAAAAGCCTTTCATCCAGTTGTGTGCGCCAACTCGAGATTTCCTGGCCCAGCGTTATTGGGGTTGCGTCTTGTAAATGAGTTCTTCCAATTTTTACAATCGCCCCATATCGCTGTTCAAGATCAGCGAATACATCTCGTAGTAGCTGGACAGCCGGAATCAGACGACTATGAATAACGTCTACGGCAGCAATATGCATTGCCGTTGGAAATGTGTCATTTGAAGATTGTCCACGATTGACATCATCATTGGGGTGGACTGGTTTTTTTGAACCCATGTCGCCACCGGCAATCTCTATAGCTCGATTTGAAATGACCTCATTGGCATTCATGTTGGACTGTGTGCCACTACCGGTTTGGAATACAACAAGTGGAAAATGGTCATCAAGCGTGCCATCAATAACTTCATTTGCAGACTGTACTATGAGGCCAACTTTTTCTTCCGGTAACTGTCCAAGTTCACCATTTGCCAGAGCTGCGGCTTTTTTCAAAATGCCCAGGGCACGTTTCACAGCACGCCCCCACTGAAAGCGTTCAACACCAATTTTGAAGTTGTCACGTGAACGTTCAGTTTGAGCACCCCAGTAACGGTCTGAGGGAACCCGAACCTCTCCCATGCTGTCAGATTCAATTCGGTGTGACTCAGACGGGTTTGGCACGATGACGTCCTTTCGGGAGAAGCAGAGGGGGTAGAAGTCGATCCCCAAATTGTCAGAGGTAGAGGCCTTGTTTGCAACCCGTCCGCATTACAAATATACGGGGGATGGTCACGTGCTGTTTTCTAGCGGACGACAGGCGGCTGTTCTTCTGGAATTTCTGCCGTCTGGAGTTGTGGTGAGTCACCGAGAGCGATTGCAATCCAACCGTCCCAACTCATAGCTTGCAGAGTGGTAAGATTTTGGAGTCGAGGATGGTCGGTGAATTTCCTGGGCACAATCGGCACCGGTCTTTCTTTCGGAAAAATTTTCCCAAATATTGTTCGTAATGCGAATTCAATCCGTCCTCGGTGCCCGGGTCCACTGATACGAATTGGCCCCTCTCGCTGTAGAACAATAGTGTTTCCAGAAGCGACGGGCTTGTACGTAACGCCGCCAATAACGTCATACCAGTTTCGCCGACCACTCTCGAGAGCATCAATAGAGATTTTTACCTGGATAAGTCCTTGTTCAAAATCAACACGAATTGGTTCAACTTGTTCAAATGCAACGGAAACACCTTCCGGTAGATCTTCTGGAATCTTTTGTTCCAAACCCAACTGTTGTTGTACGTGAATAAAGAGTTCTTCCAGTGTAAGTTGTTGGCCCTTAATCCCGAGTTGTTCAAATGCGTTATTGATAGTTGATTCATGAACTTGATAGCCGAAGAGTGTTCCATCTGGCTCACGAGGCCGAGGGGTATGAGCCGCCAGCTGGGTGTCAGCGTTGAGCCGCAGCCGAAGTGTAGCCCTGTCTTCTGTTGTTTCCATAAATGGAGTCGGACTGAGGCCAAGTCGTACGAGTGGCTGCCAGAAGCTGTCTTCAATCTGATTTGATAGTGCTGTAAATTTTTCCTCTGACTCCTTGTCTGTCTTGCGACACGATTGCCAGACAATTTTTTGAGCGACTTCTCGATTTGCTTCTGGGAGACTGTCTGCATGTTGATTGCGAGCAAGTGTCCGCAGTAAGGAACCCATGAGTGGTACAGAATCAAAACTTGTAGAAACATTCATGAGCCGAGCGCGGTTCGACGCCGAAGCTACCGATCGGCCTGCGATGAGACCCTCACGACAAATTTTCATCGGTTTTTTTACGGTGAATTGGCCGGATCCTCTTGATGTAAGTGCTATCGGCCCGGTTTCAGTTATTGCATAGGTTGAAACGTGGCCGTCAACGATGAGGTCAAAGCAGATTTCATCAGCATCGGGAGTCAGGTCAACAGATGTTATTTGCTCAACCACGCGTCGACCTCGAACGGGTTTTCCAAGAATGACATCTCGTACTGTTTCGGTTTGGCTTGGCGATTCCGGCATCAGTCTTGTGAGAAATGCTTCATCGAGAGCGACCCGAAAATTTGGTGCTGCATAGTGATGAATGACTGCCTCGCGAAGTGTGTCGAATTGTAATAACTCTGACTTCTCTACCGCTGAGAGAGCCTGTCGGACTTCTGTAGCACGTATGGCATTTGAATTCACCTCGAAGTCTTCGAGTGATGCAAGAAGAGAAGAGATGTCATCCAGTGTTTTTCTTTCAGCATCTGTTTGTTCTGTGAGTCCCTCAGAAACAATTGCAGCGGCATGCCATGTTTTTGTTCGGCGTTTAACGGCAAAGGCGGCTCGCCGAATCTGAACTGCATGATCAATATCGGGAAGAGTGTCAGCCAGAGCCATCCCATCATCGAAGCATTTTTCCAGAGCGATAAGAGCGGGTTTCGCCTGAAGATCATGTGGACCACGAGTTGTCGCAATGTAAGAAAAAATGGACGCCGTCTGTTCCACCCATTTACGAATGTCTTTATATGACGATGGCCGCGGAGGGCTATCCGCGGCCAGTTCATCAAGCTCAAGCAAAAGTTCTGTTGGTGGTGGCCATGCCGTTATTGGTGATGTGGCTGTTGCCAGTGTAGTGGCTTCAAATCGCTTGATATTCTGACTGATGCGGTCACGTATGCGTTCCCCCGGCGTTGGCCCTGACGCTGGCCTGAATCTCTCAATAAATCGTTTTATTGGTGGCTCTGGCTGAGGTTCAGTAGCTGAATTCCCCTTTGTATTGTTAAGAGGATTTGAAACCGGTAATGGTGCGTTCGGTGGCGATGGTGATGCAGTTGCTGTACGTTCCGCGGACAGCCGTTTTACAATTCTTTCCCGTGGTGTATCCGACGATACCGGGGACTCTACTTTTGTACTTGTAATGGCTTCCGACCATGTGCCCTCGTCAAGATTGACCCAGGCTTTATCAGATGATAGGTGCTGGTCCGAATTGAAGTTCTTTGGATGTGTTGCAAGTGGGTTTCCGGCCTGCTCGAGTTGGAGCGGAGGAGCTGGAGCAGTTTCTGTATGTGGTCGAGCGTACCGAGGGGTAAGACGCACATCAGGATTATTGTTCCAACGTTTGGGTTGCGGCAGCGAAGGAAGCGTTTTTGTTGATTCTGCTGAAAATGGCTCAATCTTCTTCGTATTCGCTGATGAGAGAGGCAGTTTGGTCTCCGTCTTGGATGGATAAATCGCCTTGCTGCTGGAATTCTCATCAGGTGGAAGTTCTGCGGTTGATTGCCCCAAAGTTCGTGTCAAAAGACTTTGCACAGGTACCGTCTTCTCTACTTTGTCGAGCGCGACAGCCGCTGCTTGGAGGCCCTTTACTACGGCGTCAGATGGTCCTTGAGAAGACTCTGGAGTCGGAGCGGCTTTCTTGGCTTCAACTTGTGGGTGATCCTGTGAAACCGTTTGTGTACTTGAAACTTGTGTACGCGAAACAAGAGACCGCAGTGAGTCTGGTGATTCGACATTCGTATCAGCGCTCACATGGCCCTGTGTGTCCATCGGTTTCGGAGCTGGACGATCGGCTGCGGCCTGTAGTGCAGAAGCAAGAGGCTGCGTTTTCAGATATGTTGAATCACCATTCGAAACCAATGATTCTGGCTTTTCAGCAGCGACTGACGTGGCAATGTCGGCCGCATGTGCTTCAGAGTTATCAGGTTCCCGTTCCATAACGGGTTGTGCTTCTAATGCACTCCGATTTTCATTCACTGGCGATTGTACGAATTGCTCTCCTGAGTCTCTTGCCGGCTCATCAAGTTCAAATGGTTGGAGTGAATCTTTTGTTTGCTCTGTTGGTTCGGAAACGGGGATTCCATTGAATGCAGTAACAGAGACAGAACCATTGTCAGCCCGTTTTGCAAGATTCTCCAGAGAAAGTATTTCTTCAGTGGAGAGCATTACTGCTTGAGGAAAGCTGGTCGTGTTTGTGTGTATTTCACCGAGTGTCAGAAGATGGTCTCGGAGCGAATTACTAAAAGACTCTGCTGATTCATTTGGCAGGTTAGAAAGACTAAGTGGCTCGGTAATCTGCGGTGGTGAAGATTGGGCGTCTGTAATAACTCCCGGTACAGCCTGATTATTCTGAGCAGTACGATCCACGGACTCACCAGGAAATCCAAAATAAGGAGTATCCACTGATGTGCTGCTAAATGGTTGAAAAGCCACAGCCGTGACAAGAAGTCCAGCTAAGAACGACGTCGCGAAAATAGCACAAGCTTGCTTCTGTGACATACCTGTCAATCCTAAAATCACCGGTACCGCTTTTTGGTACCAGAGTGACAACCTAGTAATCAGGAGCAGTGCTCAGGCCACCGCCTGAAAGATTGGATCGACAGAAATCATCGGAAAAATGATTATCACTTAGAAAATCGATAAAAATTCACAACTGAAGGGTACCTTGAGTGAAACAAGGTAACTCAGGCAGGGAAGAGAGCCTTTCGTCGCGCTATGCTCGCTCAAGCTTTGCCGTCCAGGCATCAACTAGAATACCTAAGTTCGCATTTCTATCTACACCCTGCCGTGCATCCAATGAGTGCTCAAGGCATTGTGTTATTTCTTCTGGTGACGCATTCCAGGCACTGATTGTAGAGTCAAGAATTTCGTCTGCAGGACAGGTCACACCATGACTTACATGGAGCTTTGTTCGGAAAAAATCAATTGATAAGTCCAGAACGAGGCGTAGTCGAGTTCGTCGAAGAGAAGGTTCTTTCCCAGCTGCTTCGACAATGCCAATTGTTTCACGTGTGAGATCAACTCCACGCAGGGGCTTTTCTGAGAGCATTGTGAAAAGTTTTGTTCGGAATGATGTGAGCTCTTCATCGAGGAAGAGCCTTGCTTTCGAGAGACTCCCCTGAGCAATGCGGGCAATCTCTGCCAATGTTGAATCTGTTAACTCTTCACCATTTTGCTGCTGTTCTGTTTGGATAACCTGCTTGATAATACCGTCGGACAGAGTGGAAAAGCGTATAATCTGGCACCGAGATCGAATAGTGGGTAGCTGTCTTTCAAGAGTTGTTCCTACCAAAATGATAACGGCTCCGGGAGGTGGTTCTTCAAGTGTTTTCAGCAGGCAGTTAGCGGCCTCCTCTGAAAGATGATCTGCGTCTAGAAGAATTGCGAATTTTCTTGACGCCAGTTGTGGCCGTAGAAGAAGCCGCCAGCACAAGCCCGCGCGTAGTCGTTGTTCAGGAGAGCCGATCAAAGATTCGAGAGGAATCGTGGTTCGTTCAGTAGGCTTTTGTACGATATCAATATCTGGATGCGTTCCGGCAAGTGCTTGAATGCAGGAGTTGCACTTATGGCAGGCGGCAAGACTGTTTCCTGAATCTTCGCACGCTAGGGCCATCGTGAGAGCTTTTGCAAATGTAGCCTTGCCGATACCCTCCTGCCCGACGAATAAATAACTTCCTGCAATGCGTCCTGCTGCCTCCGCCAATGAAAAACGATTGGCTATCTGATCGTGCCCCTCAATTCCTTCCCAAGACATTGGATGAGTCTCTCTTCCTAGTTTCCCGTCGTGCAGTATTGGTGGTATCACAGTTCCGATGAGTAGTTGAGGATGTCTGTAAATGAAGATTGAGTAGCGGCAATAATCTGTGCTCGAACTTTTTCTGTAGTCCCTGTTGCATCAATAAGAACCGTGTTCTTTGATTGGGCTTCAATGCGGTATCCGTTCCGCACCTTTTCACGATACGCATCCCCTCGGCTTTCGAGACGATCTAAAGGTCGATTCATCCTTGTTGATGCTGTATCGAGATCAATATCAAGAACGAGTGTTAAATCAGGTTGGATGCCACATGTTGCAATTTTACCAGCCTCCCGAATGGCTTCAGTATCAAGGCCTCCAGCATGTCCCTGATAGACAATATTACTCATGAGGAAACGATCGGATATAACCCAGTCGCCATTCTGCAAGGCAGGCTGGATAACTTCTCGAACTAATTGAGCTCGAGATGCCATGTAGAGAAACATCTCAGCCTCGGGATCGAGGCGAAGTTCTTTCCGGTGAAGTAAAACGTCCCGCACTGCATCTCCCAACGGCGTCGAACCCGGGTCACGGCAACAGACAGCCTGGCAGCCCGCGTGCTCTAACCAGTCGGCGAGGGCACTTGCCTGCGATGACTTTCCAGATCCATCTGCTCCCTCAAAGACGATGAACTTTCCTGATTTCATGCAACTTCTCCAGCACGTTGAGACAAGCCCAAAAGATAACTCGGAATACAAATAAGGATCATTTGAATTACACGATAAGCCTTTCCATTACAGTTCGTAGCAAAGCAATAGTGTACGAGCCATTCGGTGGTTCGATGAAAAACTTTTTTCTTGAAGGGTGGTACATGGCATCGGGCGTGTGTGAACGGTTGTTTTTGATGTTTGCGTGCAGAGATCAAAGGTTCTTCCGGAATAGACGACTGCTGATTCTGCGTCGACTTTTCTCTACAGTGAGCACAGCACACTGGGGCAACGCCAAGGTAATTGAAGAGTTTTTGCTCAACACCGAGACTGATTCTTCGCGTCATAATTTTATTGTACTGAGAGTAGGCATTGCTTCAGTGACGGTAATGTCGTCGAGACATTGTGTAGAAAATTCTAATTGCACACACTCTTGATATCCGTTGTGTGGTGATTGACATCTGGCACGTAGTAGTAGGTCGTAGCGGCTGTTTTTAGATCATTACTTATTTTGTAATGTAAGGTACGTTGAGCATGCAAAAAAAGTATGGGTGGGCTCTGTGAACAAAAAACATAAGCAACCCTCGGCAAGCTTTGATCCTGATCAATGGGCAGGGCGTAGAAAGTCTATTTCTCGCTCGCTGCTTAAGTGGTACCACAGCACCGCAAGAGATCTTCCTTGGCGGCGTTCTCCGGATCCATACCGTGTCTGGGTGAGTGAGATTATGCTCCAGCAAACGCAAGTGGAGAGAGTAAAGGATTATTTCCATCGGTTTGTCACAAAATTCCCTAGTGTTTTCGATCTTGCTGAAGCCGATGAAGCAGTTGTTTTGAAATATTGGGAGGGCCTTGGGTATTACAGAAGAGCTCGCCAATTACATGCGGCTGCAAAGCTTATTGTGTCTGATCACGAAGGTATATTTCCTCACGATGCATGTGCTCTGCGTCAACTTCCTGGTGTTGGGCGGTACACGGCCGGAGCTATCTCATCGATATCATTCGATCTACCTGAGCCGATTCTTGAGGCAAACTCTCGTCGCGTTTTAGCACGTTTAACTCATTACGGCCGACCATTGTCAGGAAATAAAGATGATCAGCCACTCTGGGATATTGCCGCGGCGATTGTGCCTCGTGATGGAGGGGCCGGGGCATTTAATCAGGCACTGATGGACTTAGGTTCAATCGTTTGCACACCAGTGAGTCCTTGCTGTGAGACATGTCCGCTGGCTGAGCATTGTGAGGCGTATCAACGTGGTAGCGTTGATCAGATACCGAATGTGCCCACGCGGAAATCATCAAAAAAAATCAATGAAAAGGCCTATGTTTTAGTACACAAAGGCAAACTCCTTGTGGTACGTCGGCAGCCTGGAGAGTGGTGGGAAGGGCTTTGGGATTTTCCACGTGCCATTCCTGACCGAATGACAGCATGCGGTCGTCAGCGTCGTCTAGGTGTCATTGACTATAGCGTTACAAATCATAAGGTAACCTGTCAGATTCTATCAAAAATGGCATCGCAACGCCCGGCGGTTCGCCGGCACCAGCGGTGGCTATCACCGCTGGAAATTCAAAAATTTCCAATGACTTCACCTGGTCGCAAAATTGCACTATTGGCAGAAAAACATTTCTCGTGAGAAGGTTGATACGTCCTCGCCGTGCAATTCATTCTACAGTGACACTTTTGGCAAGATTTCTGGGTTTATCAACATCGCATCCGCGAAATACGGCAATGTGATAAGCGAGAAGCTGAAGGGGGATCGATGCAACAATCGGATTAAGAAAGTCAGGGCACTCAGGCAGTTCAATTACTTCATCAGCAAGGTGATGGACACGATCATCTCCCTCGCTGACGATGGCAATAATCGGGCCTTTTCGTGCCTTGGTCTCTTCAAGGTTAAGAAGAACTTTCTCGTAGACAGCGTCTTTAGGAATGAGAAAAACGCTCGGTGTAAGCGGATCGACGAGTGCGATGGGGCCATGCTTCATTTCTGCTGCGGGATAACCCTCAGCATGGATATAACTAATTTCCTTAAGTTTGAGTGCTCCTTCTAGAGCAAGTGGAAAATTATACTGTCGCCCAAGGTAAAGAAACGTGTTGGCATTCCGGTATCGCTCAGCAATACCACGAATAGTCGATTCGACTGCCAGTGCTTTTCTGATGAGTTCTGGAAGTTGTTCGAGTGCATCAATAAACACTACACCTTGTTCGTAACTCATGTGACGCAATCGCCCGAAATACAAGGCGAGCATTGCGAGAACAACACACTGGCTCGTGAAAGCTTTCGTGCTTGCTACACCAATTTCTGGTCCTGCATGCAAATAGATTCCGCCGTCAGCCTCTGTAGCGATGGTGCTTCCTATTGCATTACAAATTGCAAGAGTTGAATGGCCCTTTCGTTTCATTTCTCGCAACGCAGCCAGTGTGTCAGCCGTTTCACCAGATTGCGTAATTGCGAAAAGCAATGTCCCCTTATCAAGTGGCGGATTGCGGTATCGAAGTTCACTCGCGTACTCAACTTCAACAGGAAGTCGTGCAAACTCCTCGATCAGGTATTCACCAACAAGTGCCGAGTGCCAACTCGTACCACATCCAGTAAGGACGATTCTATTTATGTTCTGGAGCTGCGATGGCGTGAGATTGAGGCCACCGAAGATCGACGTTGCATCATCTCGATCAATTCGACCTCTCATCGCTGCTGTGACAGTCTCTGGTTGTTCGTGGATTTCCTTGAGCATGAAGTGGGCATAATCGCCCATGCCCACATCATTTGCGTCGAGTGAAAGAGGCTGCACAGTCGGCTCAATTCTTCCGGCATCTCGGTGAACAACTCGAAGCTGTTGGCGTTTGATGACAGCAATTTCATGGTCAGCTAGGTAGACAATCCTGTCGGTATGACCGGCCAGTGGGCTTGCGTCGCTTGCAATAAAGAACTCGTCATCACCGACTCCGATAACGAGTGGGCTCCCTAGTCTTGCAGCAACCAAGATATCGGGCTGATCCTGGAAAAGTACCAGTAGTCCATATGTGCCCCGTAGATGGCCGATCGCTTCACGAACAGCCACCACAAAAGGAGAGTCTGTGACGTCATCAGTCAGTCGCGGTCCCTCTGAAAGGATCTGCTTCAGGCAGCTGTCGATCAGATGTGCTATCACCTCTGAATCAGTTTCAGACTGGAAGACGTACCCTTCTACCTCGAGTCTGGCCTTAATGCTGTGGTAGTTTTCAACGACACCGTTGTGAACTACGGCCACTGAGGGTCCCTGTCCTTTCGCACAGCCACCCCCAAGATGAGGATGCGCATTGCCATCTGTTGGAGGCCCATGCGTTGCCCATCGAGTATGGCCAATACCGATAGAACTATCTGGTAGATCTTCCGTAATAAGCGCTTCTAAATTGGCAAGTCTGCCGGCAGATTTTTGAACAGAAAGATGCCCTTCGTGGTCCAGTACAGCAACGCCGGAGGAATCATAGCCACGATATTCAAGCCGTTGTAGGCCTTCAAGAATACGTTCACAAGCGCGTCGAAAACCGATATAGCCAACAATTCCACACATAATCACGTTCTCCGGGCAGATAAATCTCATAGGACCTTAAAGTCGTTTTAGGGTTCAATGAAATACGTCTTTTCAACTCAAGAGAATATGCGTATTTCTAATCATTGCGGGTGTGGTCTGGAGTCTGCGCACTTTCACTAAGCCACCCTGCCTAGCAGCTACAACAAAACCTGTACCATTTTGTCGCAAAAGATTTGCAATATGAAGTGTTCAGCAGTCATCACTATTCCAGCACGGCTAGCGAGTCAGCGACTGCCAAACAAAATGCTTTTAAATGAGACGGGTTGTACGCTCATTGAGCACACGTGGCGAAACGCATCCAAAGTATCGAAGGCCATCGATGTTTTTGTCGTCACCGACAGCAACACGATTCAGCAAGAGGTGCAGAGTTTTGGTGGCAAGGCAATTATGACATCTCCTGATGCAACGAGTGGAACAGCGAGAATAGTTGAAGCACTGCCGTCCCTGCCAGATGCCGATATTGTTGTAAATCTGCAAGGTGATGAACCAGAGTTGGTCCCTTCAGCAATCGACGCCGCCATTACCTGTTTGGAAGAATATCCCAAGGCACATGTGGCCACACTTGTAACGCCACTCCGTGAAAAGGATGCTCTTCATGACCCGTCTGTGGTCAAGGCGGAGCTAACACCTTGGACAAACGAATCTCTTCAGCAAGAGTTCGAATCATGCCCACAGGTTTGGCGAGCAATTACGTTCAGCCGCGCAGCGGTCCCGGCAGCAAGAGAATGGCATGATGATTTACTTAAAAAAACACCACCTCTATTTTGGCAGCATGTTGGCGTATATGCATACAGAAGATCTGTTCTCGACAAGTGGACTTGTCTGCCAGAATCACCGTTAGCTGACCTTGAGAGTCTTGAGCAGTTGCGGCTCATTGAGGCCGGTACGTCAATGATTGCAGTGGCGATTAAACAGGCAGCAAATGGCATTGATACTGCTGCAGACTACTCAGCGTTTGTGGAGCGATTTCGTAACCAGTAGTCAGAAAGACTAGTCAAAGGGCCTGCGTGGTTCCTCTTGGCTCGATCGCTGCTTCTTTCTGTTACCGATATTCTCTTTTTCGGAGCTCTCTTCTAAGTCATCCGGTGGTATTTCATCATCCTGAAGTTCTGCTTCAGCCATACTTTGTTTTTCTCGCCAAGGCTTTTTTTCTTCATAACTGCTCAACTCTTTTTGAAGTTGTTCATCGAGACCACCCTTTCCAGCATCGGCATCCAGTGCTTTCTGGCTAAACTTGCAGGCTTTCTTGAAATCACCGCTTTCGGCATATCCGGCTGCTAGTGTGCTGATTATATGTGCGGCTTTCCACTCTGTTTCTTCACAGGCTTTGGTAGCAAGTTCGATTGCTTGTGTTGCGTCCCGAAGATCATCATCCGGTGATGTCGCGAAAAGCCATGCAAGGTTATTAAGTACACCGGAGTCTTCTGGATGCAGTTTTAATGCAGCTTTGAGATCTCGAGCAGCCTTTTTGTGTTCACCAATGGAAATAAGAGCGTCGCTTCTTCCTCGTAAACTTAAAAAGAGTGTCTTGTTGAGATTGAGTGATTTTCCAAACCAGTCTATGGCCGCCCGAGGTTGCTTTGCGGCAAGATGCAACATTCCCAGTTGGCCCAGCACGAGTGGGTCGGGCGGGTCTTGCTTCGCAATGGTTGTGAAGTCACGAATGGCTGCTGAGTAGTCTTCAGAATCAGCAGCCATAAGCCCACGAAGTTCTAGTGCCGCTGCATTACCAGGCTGATCTTTCAGTACTTTTGCCAAGTCATTCGCAGCAGCGTCAAGGTTTCCGGATTGCTGCTGAATTCGAGCTCGCAGAACAAGTGGCACGGCTTTTTGGGGAGATATTTCAATGGCCTTATCGAGGTCAGCGATGGCCCCTGGTTGTTCTCCTAGCATCGCCAGTACACGTGCTCTTTGAAGCCGCGGTGCGACCGAATCAGGAGTAATCTCGATTGCTTTATCGAACGCGTTCTTGGCTTCCTCTAGTCTTTCGTCATCATCGAGTTCATTGTCCATCATGTACGACATGCCAAGAGCTTCGTACACGCCGGACTCATTTGGATCCTGTTTTAAAGCGGCAATAAAATCTTCACGTGCCGGTCCGAATTCGTTTCGAAGAAGTCTGAAAAGCCCTCGCGTACGACGGAAGCGAGTATCAGTTGGAGCAAGCGCAACAGCCTTGTCATAGTGAGCGGCTCGCTCTGGCCCATTTTTGAGTAAGTTGCCCTGAACAATATGAGCTTCTGCTAATTCAACAGGATTTTGATCGGGGGAAAGAAATTTGAGTGCCTTGTTGGCTGACTTTGTTGCCTCATCCGGATTTCCTCCTGGTAGGGCTTGGAGTCGAGCAATCATGAGATGTGCAATCCCAAGTTTGGGGTCGCGTTTCACTAATTCGTTAAGATCACGCATTGCGAAAGAACGCATTCTCGGCCAATCCGGCGTTGGGCGTGGAGCATCAAATATCGCATCAACGAGCATTGCAGAGCGGTCGATAAGCGTGCCGACGATGAGGTTGTTGGCAAAGTCTTTCGAACCTTCCGGGAGACCTTTACGAATCGCACGGCGACAGAGGTCAATAACTCGCTCATAATCATCAAGGCTTTGGGCTGATAATTTCTGTTCAATCGCAGCATCGAGATCAGGTTGGCCCTCATTACTAGTAGGGTCTTTCTTCTCAGTGTTTTCAGCCTCTGTTTCTGCTCCGATGCAAACCGGAGACATATCCACAGAAAGGCCCGCTATGCAGCAGGAAAAAGTTGTGAACCAAATTAAACAAGCCGTTTGTCGACTTGCAAAAGTAGACCGACAGTTCAGTAGGAAACGAGGCGTTTGCATACAGCTTTTCCTTGGAAACAAAGTGTTTTTATAAGGTTTAAGATCGGTGGAAAACGAGTGGTAGGGAATTAAAAAATGTAGCCGATTCTTTCGTTTCACCCGAAGGCTAATTTTTGGAGTCCAAACTATCGTGCGTTTACAGCGGTGCAGGAAGGTCACGACGGCTAAAGATATACCCCCCAATGACGTAGCCGGTAATGCCAATTCCCAAAAGAATTCCATTGTATTGGAGCAGGAGCTGCCAGTCAGACCAGACTCCTCCAACAAGTCTTTGTGGTTCATAGGCGTTGAAGACTGAGAGATACCCAACCCAGCTCAATGATTCACTCAAGCGGCCAACAAGTTTTGTGAGGAGCGAAGTTACGTAGAACGCGCAGAGAATCCCGATTGTCCTCCACCGATAACTATCACATGCCGACACACCTGTAGCCAAACCACTCATGCACACCATGAGCCCAAAGACGTTGAGAGTAGCTGGCAGGAAATGAAGCGGGTCCACCTTTCCCGACCAAGGGCCGAATTGTACGGCCGTAAAAACTGAGGCGTACAAGATTGTGCAAAGACAGAAAGCTCCACAGATAGTTGCGAATGCTTGGGTCGAATACAGAGCCCTTCGACGAATTGGTTGGGCAAGAATCATTTCAAGGGTCCCGCGTTCGAGTTGGCCAGACACAGCATCACTACCACGTGTGACTCCCCAGACCGTTGCAGTGAGTACGACAACCGGGTCAACAAAAGCCAACGCTACCCTGCCGACATGAGTCGCCACTTCTGAAAAAGGAACCCCAGACATTTTCTGCCAATCCTCAGGAATTGCCCGAAGAAGAACATCCTGAAAAGCATTCATTTCGATCTGGGCAGAAAGACCAATGTAAAGCCATGGGAAAGCAGTCCACAGTACAGCAAATGCTAAACCGAGCAGTGCTTGGTCTCCCCATGTTTTCCTCCAGATTGCAGTATTCCACATAACGATAGATTTATGCTCCTTGTGAGGAAGGCGAGGTGTGATGAGGGAGCGAGGCAGTGTCATTATGCCGACCGTCTTCTCGATGATAACGGTCGTACACAACTGAAAGTCCTACGGGTTCGATTTTGAGTTCACTAAGTGGTAAGCCAGACAACCAGTCAAGTACCCGGGTGAGAGAGTCAGTCGATTCCAGAACAACATCACTAGCAGATTCTTGCACGACTGAGATGCTTCCTGTCAGACTCTCTGGTATTTGGGTAAGCGGGCCAGTGAGTTGTGCACAGATGCGATGCCGTCTTCGAAGAGTTGCAATTGATTGTTCGTGGGCAATATGACCGGCTCGCATAATGACAACACGATCACACGTCGACTCAATTTCCGAAAGGACATGTGAAGAAAAGATAACTGTCCTTCCTGTATTACGAGCCTCTACAACTAATTCAAGAACTTCGGCCCGAGCGGACGGATCAAGGTTGGCTGTTGGTTCATCAAGAATGATCAACGGACAGTCAATTGCCAAAACCATAGACAAAGCGAGTTTCTGCCGCATGCCGGTGCTCATTCGTGAAACCTGTCTTTGGCAGTCGAGTTGGAGTCTTTCGGCAATCGCGGAGCACTTTTTTCGATCGCAATCTGCTCGTAGGCGAGAGAAAAAATCGAGCACATGGTGTCCTCGCATGCGGCGAAAGAGCCGTGCTTCACCAGGCAGGTAGGCTGTCTTTTCTCGGACCCGTACAGACTGTGAAGAGCAGTCAAAGCCTGCGATGCAAGCCTGTCCTGAGGTTGGTTTTATAAAACCCAAGAGCGTTCGGAGGAAGGTTGTTTTGCCAGCCCCATTTGGTCCCAGGAAGCCGAAAACTTCACCCGATTCCACACATATGTTGCAGTCTGTAAGCGCACGGAACGTGCCGTAGGACTTCGAAAGATTTTCAGAGGAAACAATCATTTTATTCGGTGTTCGTTTATTTTGACGGAACAATTGGAAGATGTCACGTTAGAAAATAGTAGCCGGCTAATCCATAACCGATCACTGCAATACATTTTCGAATTGTATTTGGATGATATTGGCGAGCGAGTCGTCCTCCAACTAAACCGCCAATTATGGCAGCGATAGCCATAATTCCAACCTCAGGCCATGCAACGATCGGACTGCTTGTAAAACTGGTTAACATGAAAGTAAGTGCAGCACATGCGCTAATGACCATTGCAAGCAAGTTTTTGAATCCATTCAGGCGATGCGTATCTCCGAGGCCAAGTCCACCCAGTACAGCGAGCATGAGGATTCCATTACCGGCACCGAAATACCCACCGTACATACCCATGAAAAACTGAAGAGTTGCCGCGAGTAGCAATGTTTTTGTCTTGGGGTGTTCTGTGGAATGCGGTTCTTTGCCATCAACTTTTTTAGACAGATGTTTTGATAGGTATGGCTGTACGGCGAAGAGAGTAGCTGCCAAAAAAATTAGTAAGGGGACAATCGAATCGAAGTACGTTGTTGGCAATACAAGAACAAGAAGCGTACCCAGAACACTTCCCGCTACACTGGGAAGCAAAAGCCAGAGTGACCATTTTGGTTGGCCGGTGCGCTCGTGACGGTATTCCCAGGCCGCAGACAATGTTCCAGGCCACAGACCTATGGTGCTTGTGGCGTTGGCGATAACAAGCCGAGACGGATCAGCAGGTAGAATTGCAGCGAGTGCTGAGAAAGTCAGAATCCTCCCGCCCCCCGCTACAGAATTAATTGCTGCAGCTACTGCTGTAACTCCAGCAATGAAGGCTAATGACGCCAGGGTAGGGGACGACTCAGTAAACAAAAAGCCATAAGCGCACGACATCATTCGACTGGTTCCGCTTGGCCTTCAGTGGTATTTGCGGACGCATGCAAAACGCCGCAATCAATCAATGTATAGCCAGCCCAGAAAAAGGGATGCTTTGCGTTTTGTGGAATGACAGAGTTTGTTATTTTGATTCGCGGTTCTCGCTCGAAATCAGGCTTTTCAGCAGTGATGAGATCGACCGCTCGTTGCCAACTCACTGCGGCAGGAAGTGGAGTGTCGCGCAATGTTTCACGTTGGCGGTCTTTTATAAATTCAATGCCTAGGTCTATTGCTGTGCGGCCCCCAACATTCCAGCGGCTTATGACAGCAGTCTCAGTCCCAGTTGCCACAAGATCCATAGCAGTCATGAAAAGATCACTGCCAGGTCGGTCGGTCGAATTGTTGAGGCCTCTGGAAACCTGTGTTTGCAAGCCCGTTAGTACAGCACATCGAGCGGCCTTATAAGGAGGGGCGAGCCAGTCTTTAAAAGACATGCCTGACCGACCAGCATGTGCGGCAATAAGAGGTCGGTCAGTAATTTTTCCATCTGCTGAGAGCTCATCAAAAATAACAAGTGTATCTGCTAATGAAGCAGAGATGCTGACAGGAACGTTACTTGTCTTTGAGGACAAGAAAACGGCATCGTTGATAGCAGCCTTGACGCGGTCGAGTGATTCAATAGCTTGCTCAGGTGAGTTGTTTCGGTATGTCAAGCTGGCCTGCACTGCAGTAAGGTGAGGGCTAGTTGCCTTATGCCGATGCCCGACAGCAAGGCTTCGGGTTGGTGCGTATCGGATCTGACAGACATCCTTTAGACACAGGAGTGTTTTGTTGCCGAGGTTTTCTGCTGTATTTGTTACTGGAAGCAATTCAAAGGGAAGGTACCACAGTAATCCATCCGGCACGATGATGAGTTCATCAAATTCTTCATGACGATGTAATGAAACCTCTGAATCTTCAAACAGCAAAGTAGTCAACGCTTCAGCATGGCTCTGCCATTGGTGGTTATCTAGCCTGTCAGTTTCAATAGGCCGAAGAGGGTGATAGAGACTAAGAGACCGCGCAAGTGCAATGATTTCTTTACGAACTTCTTCAGGTCGCTTTACTCTCCAAGAAGCAGCCTGTTTTTCTGCCTCTAGGCTCGCAAACAATCCCCAGTTCGTCCACGTAAATGTGAGAAGGCGTTGTTTACCGATAAGTCGTTTTCGGATTTCTGGTGTTTCTAAAAGTGGTGGAAATTGGAGCGGGAAAACATTTCTTCCGGCAGCAATAAAATTGATCTGATTCTCGAACGTTTGGCTTCTTGTGACAAAATCTTTCCATGACTCTGGATTATCCGAGAGCTGAGTGTCACGAGGCATGGATTTGGATTTCCATAACGACTTTCGTAGTAACAAACGTACTGCATCAGTTTCACTTAGGTTCGTTGCCACGTCTGGATAGCGAGCCAATATCTTTTTGCGAAGTGTTGTTAGCTCCTCGCTGTTTCCAGTAGTCGTTGAAAGTATTTTTAGGAGGTTGTCCCGACGGCCGCCTAGCGGCTGGTTTGTAAGCCAGCTATTACGTCGTTCATGTTCAATAGCATCGAGCCAGGCTTCATCGCCACGACTATTTGTAAGAAAGATCTTCTGTGTTACCGCAAGCCACGCCCCAAAAGCAGAAGTTCGATCCGTTGAAATTACAGAAATGGCATCAAGCGGATCTGTCTGGATGGCGATCGGCAGAGGGTCTGCAAGCAAAACTTCAAAAAGGTCATTTGCCTCTCGGTCAGAGTACGTTGATTCTCCGCGGACGAGCGAATCAGTCAAAAGCTGGGTTTGAAATAGCCTTGCCGAGCATCCCCGGGCAAGAGTCAATGCTTTTGCATATTCGGCGTCCCCTCGGCCATTGTTTCCCCCAGCATATGCAATTAACGCAGCTGTATATCTGGAGTACGCGCCACATCGCCCTAAGGCGAGCTCACTTTTCTCAAGACGTTGATTTAGTTTGAGTACCGATCGAGCAGCTTGTTGGATATCGCCTTGCTCAGCAAGTACTGCCGCAGCAGTCGAAAGGAGCCTCAGAGAGAGACTCGGCAGTTGTTTTTCAGACCAGGCAATGGCTGGTCTGACAGACTTTGGCAGTCTGTTATCAAACGCGAGGTGTGCATATGTAGCCCAACGAAAAGCTTCTTCTAATGCACGAGCATCTCCTTGAGCAGCGGCCGCAAATGTGGCCTGTTCGAGTGTTTTTCTGGCTGTGTCATACTGACCGGCATCAAGAGCAATTCTCCCGCCAACGAGAAGTGCCCATGGTGTCAGTGGGTGGTCAAACTGAGCTTCGAGGAGTAAGCCACGATTCAATAAGGGTAAGGCCTGCTCGTTTCTTGCTTGCGACCAGTAAACAATACCCAGGCAGACATCAATCCACTGTTGAGAAAAGTGATTTTGAGGAGCTGGTCTCTGCTGTAACCAGGCAGAGATAGCTTCTAAGGCTTGGCCATCCCGAGCCATTGGCCCAAGAAGATCAGCCCGACGATAGAGGCTGATGGCAAGTGACCGCATGATCTCATGAGGGCGTAGAGGGTAGTCAATGGGTGCTGCCAGTACGCCGCCACCTTGTAAAACACTTTGCGGATCAGATGTACCTAGCCGGATCGGCATTCGATCTGGAAGGTCGGAAAGTATTATCGCACGAGGTGATTGTCCCCATAGTTGCTGAGGACGACTCTTTTGAGCGTGAAGTGGTTGGCTTGGAAAGCGAATATCCTGTAACCAGTTCCCGTGAGAGGACACATGAATAATTGATTGGTTATAAAAACCAACAGCCTCACGGTAACGACCAGTTTCAAAAAGACATTCACCTACAATCGCAGATGCGGCAGCCGAATCAATCCATCTGTCTGCTCCAAATTTCAGGCACCCCTTGTACTCTTTTTCCGCAAATTCAAGTGCATCAGTGAAACTTCCAGATGCGAGGGCCCTTTGCGCAAGGTCGTATGCCTGGCCCGGAACCGTTCGGCCTCCTGGTCCAAGGAGAGGAGGCCCCTGACTCAAGCAGGTGCGTGCTGAAGATCCGTACGTACCGAGTCCTACCAGAGCTATGAACACGACATGAAAAAAACGGATCACGGATTACATTTCGGTAGAAGAGTGTGAATTACATGTGCCGCCCACTCGGCTCTTGGTGTAAGTACTTCCCCATTCAAAATAATGGTTGAGTGCGATGGGGGGCAAAACTGATCCGGTCCGAGTGCAGCCCCCAGAGCCGTCAAGAGGCTAAGGCATGTGACATTCGGGCAAATAGGTAAATGTGGCAGTATGAATTGAACGATTCTGCTGAAAATTGGAATTACCAAAAGTTTAGCGGTTACAGCGGTCGATACTCCTTTCATCAGGATCGGAGGTCACTGACCATGTACCGTTACTCTCGGAAATTAGTCGAACGAGCCGTCATGCAACGCTTTTTTATACTCTTTCTGGTCATTCTCGGTGGGGCGTCCCTTGTTGGATGTCAGGTTGATATAAGTGGTCAAACTCTACCGAGTGCTTATTACTTGCAGGATGACATCCAGTACTTCCCGGCTGGCCCAGAATTCAAGTTGTCCAAAGAAGCAGCGGCTCTCAAAGCCTACAAAGACCAAAACGGTGGAGATGCTCCGACAAACTGTGATACCTGTCGGTAGAAGATTCTGATTTTGGCCGTTTTGACGAGCATGGTTTCCAGTTTCGTGGCATGCGAGGGGCATGACCAGCCCGGAACCAGTCTGCCTGGGGAGTTCTACAAATCCCGCTCACCACCCGAAGTTCACGGGGAGTGCAACGTTTTTTAAGAAACTTTGACACTGGTGAAGACCAACTGCTTGCATGTTTTAGATCTTTTTGTATTATTTTGTGGGAAATAGACCCATTTAAATAATTATTAGTGATATCTTTGTGGGTATATGACCAAATTGTATGAGGAGTGCAATGTTTCGTTGGTTCCATCTCCTCGTCGAGACAGAAGCTTTCCAGTTCATCCGAAGCATGCGATGTCGACATGACGACAGAATCCGATTTATTGCTGGGCGAATTTTCGCGAACGCTCGACGAGCGTTATCGCATTGGCTTGCCATCAGAATTGGTCGAAACATTGGTTGCCCAAGGGCAGGAAGTGGTGCTAGCCAAAGAGAGGGCAGGTTGCTTGTCGCTCTGGAATGCGGTGGTTTGGAAGCCGCGGATCGACGCCGCAGTCGATGTTCTTCGAAGCAAGTTGGCTGCGGGAGTATTGGCTCAGCGAGTCGATCAGGTCCAAGGCGTTGGCCGTTTGCTGTCGACTCGGCATCGGACAATTTCACTTGCTGGCCGGGGACGCGTCGTTGTTCCCGATGGATTCAGAGAGTTTCTTGGTGTCGATCCAGGAGGTGATCTGCTCGTCGTTGGAGCTGCGGTGTGTATTGAACTTTGGAATCCCAACTCGTGGAGCGATTTTATTACCAATGAAATGCCGGACTTTCGTCGGCAAATAGATGAACTCACAGTGTGACATAAGGAACAGAAAAATTGATACTGGCCATGCCCGGATGAGAGGGCACGTTGACTTGTTTTGGAAAGACTCCATGCAGGCACATGACACAGCCACGGAACGGGCCATTACAGCACGGATGCTGCCACTGGACCTCCTCCGGGCATGGCCTTTTTAGAAGAGTTATTCACGCAATGCCCGGTGACGGCTTACTTTAGGAAATCGGTCACTATTCTCCCGCCAATTTTCGGTATCGATATCCAGTTGCAGATGAGACGATTCTATGGGAATCGTCGTGACACATTTTACGCCGCAACTGTCTTGCATCATCGGTCACAGCACACAAATGTATCTCTTCAAGAGTGTCACATCTGCAATGTCCGAATGAGTTGTCACTACCGTTGTTACGGAGTTGCCTACGGCATGTTCGATCACGGTGTTTCGATTGCTCAAAAAATGCCCCCGTACGAAATAATCGTTACCACACCTCCTAAATGGCATTCATGAGAGGTGTTTTGCCCATCATTCGTGTGCAATTCACGAAAAATCCAAAATGTCCCAGTGGTTTTTTCAGTCACCTTTTTGGTCACTTGTGCTGAGAGTGTTTTTTTCCCTGAAATGAGCGAACGAATGTGTTTCAGGTGCCGTACTGATCAGGTGTTGGCACATTGGTGCCAGTTTAATCCTTGAAATTGTTGCCCTCGTTTGCGGAAGCTAAAAGCGGGCAGGGCGCGATAGGCCGGTGACAGTCTTCAGAAATCTAAAGTAGGTGTCTTTGAGATCTGACAGGTGTTACCGCAGCAGAAAGGCAGGTCATCATGACCACTTGGACGTTGCGTTCTCTTTTTGGAGTAGGTGGAGAGAGAAATACAGTAAAGATCAATCGGCTGAGGCGTCACCGGGATAAGCAGTGGCGGAAGCGAAGGGCCGCTCGAGATCAGTACAATCCAGAATCACTTGAACAACGTGCAATGATGGCAGTTGTTGCTCCTGCTTATGAAGTATGCCAAGACTGGGGCAGTGGCTTTCAGGCAGGAATTGAACTTCAAAATCTTGACGTCGAGGCCGTCAATGACTGGACGATTTCGTTCGATTATGGGGCGGATATTTCTTCCATCTGGGATGCCACAATCGTTGCGCGTGAAGGTGACCGGTACACAATCGCAAACGCTGGCTGGAATGCAGATCTTGAGGCAGGACGGTCAGTCGCTTTTGGCTTTATTGGTTCTGCAGATGTTTCGGGAACAAACGTTGCAGCTCCCGTGAATTATTCAGTGAATGGTGATCCCATTGACGACGTTGGTGGAACTCCAGCACCCGCCCCGGCTGAACCATCACCAACAGATCCTGTTGCGACCAATCCTGGTCCAACGGCACCCGATCCAGTGGTATTACCAGGTGAGTACAATACGGTCTTCAATGTGATATCTGATTGGGGGTCTGGGTTCACCGGTGAAGTGGCAGTGCAGAACCTTGGTTCTGAAACACTCAAAGGCTGGGAAGCTTCATTCGATTTTGCTGGTGACATTGATTCCATCTGGAATGGTCAAATTGTCAATCAGTCAGGTTCTCGATACACGGTACGAGGAGCATTATGGAATCCAGATGTTTCTCCCGGTGGCACCGTAACCTTTGGTTTTAATGGCACACCAGGAGGTTCGCAGGCTGTTCTTGAGAACTTTGCTGTGATGGGAATTCACGACGCACCGCAGCCAATCTCTCCAAGCCCAACGCAGCCTACTCCACTTCCAATGCCGGCACCGACTCCAGTGGCCGATCCCGTTGATGGCCAAGGGAACGTATTTACGATTTCTCCATCGAGTCCAGATATTGTGGGCTTTAACCCTTCAACAGACAGGCTTGAATTCGGAGATGTGTCTGTTCACAACCTGATTATTGGAAAGACCGAATCTGGCGAGGTAGCAATTGTGAACCCATGGGCCTGGTCGCCAGAGTATCAGGTTGTCTCAGGAGTAGCCTTTAGTGACTTGACGACTGAAAATTTTGGCGTGATTGTCAACGAGCACCTTCGTCAAGATATCGGCGGAGTTCTTTCGTGGGAGTTAGGTGTTGGTCCTCGGGATGCGAATACCGTGTACGTTCGTTCGCATGAATATGGTGTACAGGAGCGCATCGAAAACTTTGATCCTGCAACAACAAAGTTGAGTTTCCTTTACTTCGGTACAAGAGAAAGACTGTCGGTTGACGATACCGATGAAGGCTTACTCATATCAGTCGAGCCAACAGGCCAAAGCGTGTTGTTAGTCGGTGTTGCAAAGAGTGATCTGGTTCCTGGTAACATCGAATTCCATCACGATCAGATCGTCGAAGATCAGCTTGAAGTGCCATTTGGGCATACAGTTGAGCAGGTCTCGATGGTGAGTCGTTTAGCGTTGCTCACTCCAGAAGCACCAGCTGGCGAGCTGACAGATGGGTTTCAGACAAGTCCAGGTAGTGTGGCACCACATGATGGCCATGATCACGATCATGGCACGATGCCGATGCCAGCAGATCCAGTTGTCACTGATCCAGTTGTGA
>ERZ802830.27-NODE-27-length-112706-cov-7.23021_pt1 | contig 112706 bp, 82 predicted proteins | sample MGYA00345654_ERZ802830 | MGnify/ENA primary metagenome ERZ802830 (study PRJEB30503, sample SAMEA104212375) | marine metagenome | biome: Westerlies Biome; feature: [SRF] surface water layer (ENVO:00010504) within the epipelagic zone...; material: water...
TGAGTAACTTAAGACAGATGTCCCTCGCGACACGGTTTTATGCTGATGATTACAACGATCATGTTCCTCCTGTTGCACATGCCGTTGGTGAATATTGGTTTCATCAAATTGCTCCGTACATGGGAGCCGACGCTTACAAAGACAATCCCCATGAGCTTGATGATGGTGTGATGAGAATCCTGGTTTGCCCATCCACCAAGCGCCCGAAACCCAACCCACAACCCAATGAAAGTTGGTGGGGGACAGCGACGACAACCTGGAGATCACTGCAATCAGAAGGAAGCTACGGGATGAACCTCTGGCTGGATAGCGAGGGAGTTTATCTCAATGATTTCCCGGCGGACCAGTATTACAGCCAATTCTCTACTGCATCTTCCGGTGTTCCTGTTTACGGAGATTCAGTCTGGGTAGGTTCCTGGCCTGATGGAGGAGATCAGATGCCTGGCGATTTAAAAGGTGAAGGATATGGGAATGGAAGTTTTCCTCATTCCAAGGGTAGATTCATGGGGAGGTTCGCTCTGGAAAGGCACGGCAATGGAATCAATGTTGGATTTGTGGACGGGCATACAGAACGTGTTTCCGTTCAGGGATTGTGGATGCTGAACTGGCACAAGGAAAACATTCCCAACCCTGACATTGAATTACGCTAGAATTTTGAACCAACTCAAGGTATGTATGAATCCATGAAATTCTTTTTTTCAATTCGTTGCTTCAATGCCATTGCTGCATTGGTTTTTATTTGCATCTCCTCAGCGCGGGCACAGGAAAATGATCCTTTTGTGAAAATGGATGATCCCGCACTTACCGGGCGCTGGGATTGGAAGGTGACGGATGGCGACGCGCAGTATCCTTCCTGGATGGAGGTTGAACTTTCCGGGTACCGTACGCTCGTAGGTTCCTATGTCGGTCAATTTGGAAGCGCACGTCCCATAGGCAATATTGATTTCAATGCGAAAACCGGTGAGTTCAGATTTACCCTCCCTCCTCAATGGGAAAAGCGCACCACAAGGATTGTGTTCGAGGGGAAACTCGAAGGAGATACCTTGCGAGGGGAAACGTCGAATGCTGACGGTGAAACGATACATTTTATTGCCCAGCGCTCTCCCTCACTTGAACGCGAAGGCAGGTTGAAATGGGGCAAGAAAATCAAGCTTTTCAACGGGAAGAACCTTGATGGGTGGAAACCGCGCCATACCGATCTGCCAAATGGATGGGTAGTAAAAAAAGGCTTATTAATCAATGCCGAGCCCGGTAACGATATTCTCACAGAACAGACTTTTGAGGACTTCAAACTGGAAGCTCAGTTCCGTTACCCAGAGGAGAGCAACAGTGGTATCTACCTGCGAGGCAGACATGAAGTACAGATCGAGGATAATTACGGGATGATTATCAACAGTCATCGCATAGGTGGAGTTTATGGCCATTTGTCCCCACGCATCAATGCTTCCAGACCGGCAGGGAAATGGCAGACATTGAAAATCACTTTGATAGGCAGGGTGGTGACCATTGAATTAAATGGTGAGGCCATTATAGAGCGTCAAGTCATCCCCGGTATTACGGGCGGAGCCCTCGACAGTGATGAAGGCAAACCTGGGCCTATCCTTATTCAAGGTGATCACGGTGTTGTTGAGTTCAGGAAATTAGTCATTACTCCGGCAAGCTGAAGGCTTAAGTTATAAGTAATTCCGGTTAAATAATTCTTAAACTAATAGTAAACTTAGGTTTAAGAAGGCGGAAAATATCTTGTTTTACTGTCCTTTTTGACAAAAAGGTAATGCCTCTGTAATTGTGTGTCAGATGTCAAGACACCCCTCTTACAAGCTTCCAGTTCAAGGTAAAACTCAAAAGACGAAACCCATTGGCGGGGCAAGCTGGGACTTAAGGTCAATGGCGCGCCCGTTGGGAGAAGTTCACAACTGATGACAATGCTGCTTTAGCATATTGCGAAGAGCTCAAACTTCGGGGGCAACCAGATGGTGTTGTTGAAAAGGAATGGTTCAATAATCAAGACGTCAACGACATCAGGTTTTCATGGGCGAAGGATCCGTGGGAAGTCCTCACGCTTGGGCTTGAACGCATGCAGGCATTGATTGAGAAATAAGTGTCTCCAACCTTTGTTCATGTAGTCTCCATCTCTCCGGCCTAACCTTGGAAAGATACCCCCATCAGGTTTTGACATGACGACACTGCAGGGGGAGTTGAAAATGCTCCATGCGAGAAGGCAGATGGATAGAGCCACCAATGGAATCTTGCCTGGCACCCGTCACCGATGCCAGGACGTTGGAGCGGCCAAGAAGCACCTGCAGCCCCAGGAAAGCGAAAATCATGGCCTCCTTGTGATCGATGAGGGAGGGATCGGTAAGGATGTCCAGGTTAAGGCCAGCATCGCTCATCTTTTGTCGGATACGTGCCACCAGATAGTCGTTGTGTACGCCACCGCCACTCATGAGAATCCCGGTCGGGGACATCAGCGCTCCGGTCTTACAACGATTCACCGTCTGCAGGACCGCGCTTGCCACCTTGTTGGCGATGTGTTCCGTGTAGGTCGCCATCTGGCTGCGCACCGTTGCATTGGAAGCCTTCAGAAGAGGAATCACCCATGTTTCGAACCACTCCTTACCGAGACTTTTGGGTGGAGGAAGTTCATACCACGGCAATCCATCCAGAGCATTTAATAATGTAGGATCAACTTGGGATGAAGCGGCTATGGCACCTCCTGCGTCGTAGGCTGCGGGAGGATCAAGCAGACCGGCCAAACGATTGAGGGCCATGTTGCAAATACAGCTATCAAAGCCCATGGCGTCAATGGAGAGATTGACGATTCCTCCCAGATTCATGAAGAGCATTCCCTTTTGGGAAAAGGTGTTTTTCCCCAAAAGGGACCAGTGGCGCACCTTCACCACCAAGGGCTACATCCTTTTGCCTGAACTGGGTCACCAAGGGCATATTCAAATAGGTCGCCAGGGTTTCACCATCCCCTATCTGAACTGAAAATTTTCGAGCTGGTTGGTGAAAAACAGTATGACCATGACTTGAAACAAACTGGGGTTTAATATTTTCGGAATGTATGAAGTCTCTCAGTGTTTCGCCAAGAAAGTGTCCAAAACGGACATGCGTCCTTGCAAATGTTTCTGCGCTTTGCTCCCCCAGAGAATCTAATCGCCCATGCCATGTTTCCGGCATGGGAATCGTTTCTGCCTTGAGGATCTCAAAAGACCAATATGCATCATTGCATGTCAGTTTTAATCCTGGATCGATTCTTTCCGCAAAACGGCAATAAGCCAGGTCTATTCCGTCCATGGAGGTTCCTGACATCAGCCCAATACCCTCGTAGATACTGGAATTTTCAAAGTTCATTCCTCTATTACTCATTACTTAAATCCGGAAGATGTGGCATGTGTCATGACCTTGGGGAAACACCTGTGGCTGCCAGAACTGGGCATTTCAGGCATCTGTGAACAGGTCCCTTTGCTGCTCTCGGAACAGGACAATAGTGTAAATGCTGCTAAGGTAGAAGCTAACATTTCGGCCAAGTGCATGGTCATGATGGAAACGTATTTCAACAGTTAAAAACATCTGTTAGAATTCATAACACTTAAACTTTTAAAATATCACCAATGATTGCCCTGTTTTGAGTCCAGCTTTGGAAGACATTACGCCTGACGTAAAGCTGGACAATTATGAATCAGGGCAGAAGAGTGATTCATTTGGCCATTGATCAAAGTAAAAGAACCAACAAACTGCGACAACATATTCACTGGCTGAATTTGGTATTTGCTAGTGCCATGTCAAAAGATAAACTACATAAGCTTTAACCTGTTTAACCTGCATTATGTCATGAAGAATAAAGTTCCTTTAAATCGTTACTTCATTTTGGTGCAGAATAATTCAGAACAATCAAAAAATGTAATGAAAAGAGCGTGAGCATTACAGGATGGTTAAAAAAATGACTATGAATGGGCGTTTTGTGTTATTTCAGCAAGGCAGGGCATATAAATGAAATGGATTTAGATGTCGCGAACGGTCACATCCTCTCCAGAAACAGATGAATCCACTTCCCGAATGACCGGTCCGGGTAAGCTTCCGTTTTCAATACTCCTGGGCAGGATGATCATCCGGTCCATTGGAACGCTTCATGAACTTCTTGCATTCTCACTGATCACACTCAGTGTCACGCTGCTGAAGTTCAACCGCTCGAAAGCGGTGGTGCATCCGATCATACGCTCCCAGATCTATCTTGCAGGCATACGGCTTGTCCCGTTGGTAGGGATGGTGGCCATCATGACTGGTTTCATTGTTGTTGGCCAAATGATTTCCCTGTTCAGCATGATTGGTGCGAGTCGCTACACCGGTTTGGCGATGGTTGTCGCCGTTTTTCGTGAATTAGGACCCTTGATGACTGCGATGATGGTATTGGCGCGCGTCGGAACTTCGACCGTGATAGAGCTTGGTACGAAACGAGCGATGGGGGAAGTCGAAGCCCTGGAGGCTTTGGGGATTGATTCCATTCATTACCTCGTTGTGCCTCGTGTGCTGGGCCTGGCCTTGTCTATTATGGCTTTAACCATTTACTTCATTCTGATTTCCATGGTCAGTGCCTACATGTTTGTTTTCATGCAGGATATCCCCATGAAGCCCGGGGCTTTTGTAAATCAAATTGTAGAAGCGCTTCATATCTCGGACTTCCTGATGTTGGTTCTCAAATCTTTTTTCTTTGGAACCATCATTGCCGTTGTCACCTGCTATGAAGGGTTGGCACGTCCCATCCGGCTTGGCGATATTTCATCGGCAGCCATGCGTGCTGTCATGAAGGCGATTCTTTTCTGCGTCTTATTGGATGCCGTGTTCATTTTGTATTGGATGGTCTAATGGAACCTTTTCACCAAGATCCCAGCTCGCCTGAAGTCCTGATTGAAATGAAGGATGTGACGGTAGGTAATTCATCATTGCCTGAGAATCTGCTCGTGGAAGCATGGAATTGGAAAATAAAGAGTGGGGATTTTTGGGTCTTGGGTGGCATGTCTGGAGCTGGTAAGACGGAACTGATCTCTGTTGCCGCCGGAATCCATAAACCTCGAAAAGGCTCTTTGACATTCTTCGGAAAAGAGGTGCAGCACATTGAGCCTGAAGCATACTTACGAGAAAAATTGAATGTGGGAATGGTGTTTGAAGACGGGGGCAGGGTATTTCACGATCTTTCGGTTTATGACAACTTGATGTTGCCCCTGAACTATCATGAACTTGCTACTGCGGACCAGAACCAAAAATGGGCATTACAAATACTTGAGATGACAGGCATGTCCTCGATGATGGACCAGTCAGCCGGAAAGTTAAGCCGCAACTGGCGCCAGCGACTTGGGCTTGCGAGGGCCATGACTCTTCGCCCTGAAGTTCTCTTTCTTGATCATCCCCTTGGCGTGGTTGACGCGTATCATGGGCAATGGTGGTTGGTGTTTTTAGACGAATTATTCAAAGGAATCGGTGGCTGGAAGCCTCGATCGGTGATAGTCACAGCAAGTGATCTAACCCCTTGGATCGATCGGGTAAATCGTATAGGTTTAATCCGTGGTGGGGTATGGGAAGAGCTGGATCCGTCGAATCGCGATGTATTGACACAACACGATCTTGTGCGTGCTCTTTTAGCCGGAACCATTCAATTTTAGCAAAAATGCCACTACAGGACCTCACACCTCAGCTTCGTACTCGGCTCAATCGTGCCGAGCAGTTTGTAGGCTGTTTCGTTGGCTTGGCACTCGCTGGTCTGCTGGCTGTATTCGCGTATTACATTTTTTACACGGCCAAACAGAAAGGTTGGTTCCTTACTCAAGGACGGTATTTCACGTTTGTCCAAACCGCATCGGGTATGTCGGTCGGGGACAAAGTGAAACTCATGGGCTTTGATGTGGGAGAGATCATCAATATTGAAGCGATGCCAGCCAGTGATTTCTTGAACAATGTTTATGTTGAGTTCGAGGTGCGTAGTCCTTATCACGGATACCTGTGGGCGGATTCCAAAGTCAATGTGGTGTCGGGCGATTTTCTGGGAAATCGCTTTCTGGAAGTGACCAAAGGAATCAGTGGTAAACCACTCTACAAAGAAGAGGGCGGTGAACTCGTGGCCTGGTGGGATGGGAGTGAATATCTCCCTCTGGAAAAGGATACGAAGCCAGTATGGATCCTTGCTGAGGAATCCAGTGGATTAAATGCACAGATCGAAGGTCTGCTGGTATCCGTTCAGGCTCATTTGCCCAATGTCTTTGCTTTAACAAATCAACTTTCCGCCGTGCTTAGCAATGCCAATACCACGACGAGGAATCTAAATGTTTTGCTCGCCGATAGTCATCAGTCTGTTCAAAACATGCTGACAATCACCGAGAATTTAAAGAATCCGGATGGCTCGCTCGGTCAATGGCTATTGCCTCCCCGGCTGAACGAGGATCTGCATCACACATTATTGTCTGTTACCAACACGCTGGATTCTGCGGAAATAAACATGAGCCTGGCTGTTTCGAATCTCAGTCTGACCTTGAATGAGCTGGCAACATTGACGGCCAATTTCAATTCACAGGTTCAGGCAAACACTAATATTTTAAGCGAAATATCATCACTGGTTGTTTCTGCCAATGAATTCATGCAAAGCTTGAGTGGACATTGGCTTCTTCGATCGGCTTTCAAGGAAGACAAAAAGAAAAAGCATTAGTTTGCATGAAATAATATGACTTTCTTTTCATCGAGGAGTTATCACCCTTCAAATAAACCTGTAATCCTTTTTCATGATTCTCAAATTAATATCATTTTTAAGTCATTATGAGTATTGGCCCCAACGAAACATTTCCATTTGATCCAGCATCAAACACCCATCCCGGGGATATCGTTCTTACAATGCTGAACAGTATCTTGGAGGATCCCAGAGAAGTCACAGATGATGACGCAAGGGAAGCTTTCAAATTGCTGGAACAAGCTCTTGAGACGGAGGACATGGAAGAATCTGTTGAATTCATGTTAAAGGCGCTTGACCATGACCCTTCGAATGTCGATGTGCATTTGGAGTTCTTGGATATCGCCTGTATTGATGATTCATATCAAATCCCGATCCTTGAATTGCTCGAGAAGATTGCTCGTCAAAAAATCGGTGAACTACTTTTTCAAGAGAACGAAGGGCATTTCTGGGGATTAGTGGAAACCAGACCCTACATGCGCGTGCTCGAATGCCTTGCAACCGAGTGCCACTATCAGGGAGATTTGAATAAAGCGCTGCTATGTTGGGAGCAAATGTTAAAATTAAACGCCAATGATAACCAGGGAGTGCGCAGCTCCTTGCTCCTTTCTTGCCTTGCGTTGGGCAAACTCAAGAAAGCAGATAAAATTTTTGCACAATATGATGAGGTGGGCTCAAGCTGCAGTTTTTCTTGGGCGATGGTTTTGAAGCGTTTTCTGGAGCAAAACGATGAATTGGCGGTTCAGGCTTTAAAGACTGCTCGAAGACAAAACAAGTATATGGAAAGCTTCATTAAAGGTACGCGCAAACCACCCATGGAGTTGCCAAATCATTATGCCATTGGCTCCAGAGAAGAAGCGGTATCCTGCGTGGACGCCATGACAATCGCATGGAACCAATATCCCGAAGCGATCCATTGGCTCAAACTTCAGAAAAAGAAATAACCCGGCTGCAGAAGGGGGGAGTGGTTAAGCGATATTCTGCCGCAGGTAATCTCCTATGGATTCCTTCGCAGATGAAGACAAAGCATCCATACCTCGCCGTGGGCGCTCAGTTCGAGCGCAGATTCTTTAGTGTCCTTGAGTGAGCTGAGAGCCTGCGAAGTGGATAAACTTAATTTCCATCATGTTTCATTTGGGCCATTGCAGATTTCTGAGTGCGCGCATTCCCATGAGCAATTTCATGCAGCGGCTCGCGGTCATGGTCAGCTGGGATCCGAGTGCGATCAATTGAAAACAGAAAAAAAGACCCGGCCACGTACGCATGGCCGGGTATCATGAAAGCTGGATTCTAACGTGGAGCGAAGATTTTAATTCTGCATCGCATCCAGCATTTTCAATACCGATGCCCTGCGCTCATCAAAGAACGCGCGCAAGTTCATTTCAATGGGCGTGTCCGCTGTGCCTGAAACAAACGCTTCAGTGGAAAATAATTTCCGCGTGTCTCGCTTCACATCGGCCATGATCAAATCACGGGATTGCTGAACGATGGGGCCTGTATTATTCCAATCCAGCGATTTTTCAGCAATCTCCCGGACATAACCCAGATACTTTTCACGATAGTTTTCGACCTCAAGGATACGTGCGATGATGGGTTTGCTTTTATCGGACAGCCCTGCCAATGGCTCGAGATCAATTCCGTTACCACCCTGATAACCTCCGCCGTTACCATCCGGACCACCGGGACCTCCCGGTCCCCTGCGTTTGCCTCTCATCCCGCCTCTGAAACTGAAGAATTCGTTCATATCATAGGGAACGAAATGGAATTTTCCATTGGGGTGAAGATAGAGGGTATAATCTGCGCCTCGCGTCCAAAAGCCATCGCCACTCACCAGAACATTGTCCAGAGCCAGGAATTTCAGATAACTATCGACATCCAGCCTGGACTCCAAAGCCGTTTCCAACTGATCCAAAGGGGCTTGATCCAGCGTTCTGGCAAGATCAATCAATGCATCCCAGGCCTCGGGTTTGTCCTTCGACTTAATCTGGAAGGATCTCTTGTATACGGCAGGATCGTCGCCATCATATCGAAACGCGCCAATTCCGTCCCCCCCACCTCCTTGAGGCACCTTCCAGCGAGTTCCTTTTTTAGTGTCAAAATTGTCCTTGAGAAAATCCTTATTGAACTGCTGTTGATTAGCGTAAACTCCCCAGTTTTCACCGTTGATGACTACGCGGACAAAATTTGCCTTTGGAGCGGCAATGTAATCTCTCGCAATGCGCAACGACAAAACCGTGTGCATGAATGTTGGATCCGCATTGGCATTGAGGAAATTCAATGTTCGGTATCCCTGGATATTTTGCTTTGCATGCACAAAATCAAAACTGAGATTGAGTGACCGTTTATATCCATTTCCCACACCGAATGAAGAATTGCCTCGAAAATGGATTCCGACGTCGTCGTAAACTTCTCCATCAACTGTTACCTTCGCCGGCACATCAACGTCACTGTTGTTGAACGTTGCCATTTCATCTTCCCAACCTGCATTTTCGAATTCGATGAAAAAAGTACGTAATACAGAAGAAGCATAAAGTGGGGTATCGGGGAAATGCTCCACATCGTTAAGAGTCAGTGGTATGCCTTGCTTCGCTGGGGGTCGATCGCCGCCGGGACCGCCACGGCCACCTCTGCCGCCAGCAGGCCCTCTGCCACCTCTATCTCCGGGGCCACCGGCAGGCCCACGGCCACCAGGCCCGCCAGGCCCGCCAGGGCCGCCACGTGCACCCAGTTCAGCGCGCAGAGCAGCACGTTCTGTTTCATTCAAAGTTCCGTCTTTATTGACATCAAAGCGCTCTCGCAGCGCTTCAAAATCGGGGCGTTCTCCTCCCGGGCGAGGTCTACCACCACCAGGGCCTCGAGCACCCGGCCCGCCTGGACCGCGTCGTCCTCCTCCGGGGGGACGAAATCCACCTCGGCCTTGCTGGGGATTGGATTTGATGAATTCAACCGCCTTGGCACGTTCTTCCGCATTGAGACGTCCATTCCCATCCTGATCAAATTGTTTCAAGATGGGGCGATCTTGATTTCGTCCACCACCCCCGCGACCTGGAGGGCCTCCCTGGGGACGGTTCTGGGCGGATGCGGTGAAGGCACAAATCAACATGAACGCTGTCATTCCCATGGATAAATTTGATTTCCCACGATTAAAACTTAATCCCAAAAGGGATCCCAATGCTCTCTGGGGCTGTCTTTCTGTATTTAAAAAATCCATATCCATTTTTTAGTTCATTTAACAAAGTTCAACGATCAACGAGCGCAGAGCACAAGATCACGCATTCACATAAACATTGACGGTTCAGGGACGGCAAAAGTTACACTTCATGACTGGATTTGGTCAATCAATGGGATCCAGCTTTCAAATGAGCATGAGTCGCCGTCCTGTCCATGGCAAAGAGAGCGACACTCCTGTGTCCCTATTCACCTCAAAGGGCTGTTGGCATTCCTATCCCATCGTTAAAATGAGGGCTTAGTAAAGTTTGCTCCTTCAGTTGGAGAGTGACTTTCACTTATTTGAAACGTTCAGACGAGAAGACATTGCCTGTTGGTTTTGCGGGGAGAGTGGACACCCATTGATTGAGTGTTGTGGTGAGATGATTGACGGTTGGCCTCCTTGATTTCGACAGATCCTTTTTCTCGAAGGGGTCTGATAATATATCGTAAAGCTCGACATGGCTTTGATCGCGATTGGTGACCATCTTCCATTGATTTTCAACCACGGCATAAGAGATCCAGTGGTGAGGGCGTGATGTCTGGGGTGGCCAGGGTGAATTGAATTTCCAGAACAAGGGTTTTTCGCGCATTGTCATTCCATTACCCATGAGTGCGTTGATCTGACTGATCCCGTCCGGTTGGTAATCGTTGGGCAACACAACTCCTGCGACGTCACAGAATGTTGGCAGCAAATCTACAGCCGACAGGATTGATTTCTTATCCACGCGACCGGAAGGAATCTTACCTGGCCACCTTGCGATGAAAGGGACACCGATACCACCTTCAAACAAGGAAGATTTATAGCCTTTGCGGCCACCAGTGATCCCTTTTGCTGCGGCTACATTGTATCCAGCACCGGTTGCGGTGTCGTGCATCAGCCCCAGTTCGGCTGGACGCGATGAGCGTGCTGGGCCGTTATCTGAACTGAAAATGACCAATGTGTTCTCCGTCAATTCAAGGCGATCGAGTTCGTCCAATACCTCGCCCACACGATCGTCAGCATGAGAGAGGACGGAAGCATAGATGTTGTCCGCTTCATTTTCGAGGTGGCGAAAACGCCATCGGTATTTTGGAACGGTGTGGAATGGAGTGTGAGGTTCGTGCAACCACATGTTGATGAAAAAGGGTTTTCCATGTTCCTTGCTTTTTTGAATGAATTTGACCACATGTTCAGAATCCTCGTGAACAGGTATTTGTTCGCCGGCGCAATTAAAAGCACCATAAGTCTCAAAACCGTATTCACCTGGAACGGGTGAATCTGGAATCATATTATTTGCAAGATGCCATTTTCCAAAATGCGCGGTTGCATATCCGCCTTGTTTCAGAAAACGAGGTAATAGGGGAGCCTGCGTGTCCAGCCAGTCGGGCATGTTTCTTTTTGCATTGCTCGGTACCCAGGCAAAATGCCCATCGATATTGTAGCGAGCCGGGAAATGTCCCGTCATCACAGCGGTTCTACTTGGTGAACAGACGCCGCTCGCGACAGTGAAACGATGAAAATCGGTGCCTTCTTTTGCCAGGCGATCGATGTGAGGCGTTTTGACGTAAGGATGCCCGTGGCAACTCAAATCTCCCCAGCCCCAGTCGTCTGCAAAAATAAACAGAATGTTGGGCTTTTCATCGGCTGCAGCCAAAAGGTTTGAACATAAAACCAGAATGAAGCAGATGTATCTTTTCATTTTGCTGGTTGTAAGCTGGCTGGCAATTCAACGCCGGTGGGAATGAAGGTGACGTTTCGGTCGTTGGAGAGTGATTCCCCTTTGGTAGAGCGGCCATGCTGCACTTGAAGTTCCAGCATTCGAAGGAGTGACCGCGCGATCTTAGGTCGCGAATCGATGATGTTATTTGTTTCCGCTGGATCTTTACTTAGATTATAGAGTTGTGCTGTTGGCAAGCTTTGTTTCTTGGCAACGTTCTCACGGGGAGCACTCCAGCCTCCGCTTCCGGCTGAAAGACAAAGTTTCCACGGTCCTTTGCGAATGGCAAAGGACCCACCAATGGAATGGCTGATCAGGGCACTTCGGCCGGATGAATCCGCCCCTCGAAAGACGGGAAGCAGATTGAATCCATCTTCACCACCAACATCTTGACGAGGTTGTTCCGTGATGGCTTCCAATGTGGCGTAAACGTCCGTCAGGCATGCCAATGCCGTTGTTGTTCTTCCAGCTTTTATTTTTCCCGGCCATCTCACGATAAATGGCACGCGATGTCCGCCTTCATAAATGTCGGCTTTGTGACCTCTGTAAACAGCGCTCGGATGATGTCCATTTTTTTTGAGCAACTCAAAATTTGCTTCTGGGGAACATCCGTTGTCACTCGTGAAAACAATGAGTGTGTTATCGTCGAGCCCGGCTTTTTTGACCGCCGCCATCAATTCGCCCATATGGTGATCCGCTTGCATCACGAAATCAGCATAGGGATTCAATCCACTCGCGTCCTTGAATGGAGCTACGGGGACAATGGGTGTGTGGGGCGCGGGCAGGGCAAGGTAGATGAAGAAGGGTTTACCAGATTTCGCATCGGATGCGCGTTCATTGATGCGTGAAATGGTTTTGTCGAACAAATGGGGTAGCACTTTTTCAATATGAAAATCAGATCCGATGGGGCCCTTGCGATACCAGCCGTAACGATCTTCCGCTTTCGCGACCCCTTCGGTTCGGTCGGGTTGTGCCGTGACGCGTCCTGTATCCACCCAGACATAGGGTGGCATGTCCAATGAACCGCAATGGGCGTAATACTGATCGAACCCATTGATGTCATGGCCGTTTTTTACAGGTTGTGTAAAATCAATGTTCTTTCCTTCCGGCTTGTTCCAATCCCAACCCAGATGCCATTTGCCGATCATGGATGTGTGGTATCCGGCTTTGCGCATCAAATGCCCGAGTGTGGGACGGTCAGCAGGAATCAAGTGGTCGCTGGTGCCACTGAGTACGCCTCTGGCAAGGCGTGAACGCCAATTGTAACGCCCTGTCAGTAACCCATACCTTGTCGGAGTGCATACCGAACTCGGTGTGTGGGCATCTGAAAAAACCAACCCCCCGTCTGCCATGCTCTGCAGATTGGGAGTCTTGATTTTGCATTCCGGGTTGGTGGGAGACACATCCCCGATTCCGAGATCGTCAGCCATCACAATGATGACATTAGGTTGCGCGGGTGCTGCCGTTATTCGCGAGGAAGAAAGTGATGCAAGTCCCGTGAGAGCGATTGATAATAGAAGATGAATCTGTTTCATATGCCTTTGTGTACATGCAAGGTAGATTGCATATCCTGTTCGCCAGAACACGAAGCGTCAAAACCAAACTTTCTCTGCATCACCAAATACCCAGCACCTGGCTACAATGCAGGGGCTCAATCCTCAGGGTTCCCGGCCGGATGATGATTGTAAGGCATATTCAGGATTGGAACCATGCATACGAGCTTCAACAGATGCCGACTTCGGGCTGCGGTCGTCCAGTATGGACGACCGCAGTGCAAGCAAGTTCCAGATCAAGGAATCACATGAACGGTGTGATTGATCTTGGTACGTATCAATTGGCCCTGAACAGTCTTGAGATCGATGTTCAGCTCCAGCATGTGAGCGCGTTGCCAGTCGTCAATCGTCAGTTCTACCGTTTGACCATCTGGCTGCAACTCGGCTTTACTGATTTTGAAGGCACTCCAACCGGTCTTCCTTTCATTGACAGGAAGCTCTCGTTGTCCGAGTAAATATTCCTTTGTGCCATACTCCTGATTCCACAAGAGGTCGGATCCCCTCAAGCTGAAGCTTCCAGCATCATTGGCTGTGGGTCGATCAAGAGGTTGGGTGAACTTCAGGCGTAGCCCTCTGGAAGTAACATTCAGTCCCGAAGGCATGGCCACGGGTTTTCCTGTGTAACGCACGCGGTCGAATCCGCCATCGCGTCCGGCATTCGATTGCCAGCCTTTCAATCCGGAAATGTAGAGTTGTCCGTCACGTTCATTGAAGCGAAGACGCATGACACTCGAAGTCGGGCGAAGGGGGAATTTCACAACACCCCCTTGCATTTGATCTCCGATACGTTCTTTCAAAACGAGATAGAGGGAACTTTGTCCGTAAGAACCATGCAACATTTCCCCTTCAAAAGGCCCCCACTTGGAAGTTGTCACCCAACCTTGTCCGCCGCCTGAATTATCGACACCCTTGGGCAGCCATGCGAGGGGTCTTGGTTCTTCAGAGGGCTCAAGATAAGGCTCGCGACCCATGCGTCGTTCCTTGACGGTGGCAGTGGTTTTCAACTGCTCACGGTTTTCGTAAGAATCCACCACTCCAAGAAAATCATTCTCACTTACCCAGTTGATAGGGCAGCGTGGCACGAAAGTCCCTTCGTTATCTCCTGTTGTGATCTGACCTGTGGGGCTTACGCCGATCCCATTGGGGGCTCGCAATCCGCTGGCATATTTGGTCAGGTTAGAGCCGTCTTTGCTGACCTTGAGAAGCGATCCATGATGCGCACTCATCCGTTCGAAGCTTCTTCCGCCACCTCTTACAGGAGAACCAAACGCAAAGACAAAATTCCCTTCAGGATCCGTATGGAGATCAAAAAGAAAGGCGTGAAAACCTGAAGTCAATTCCCAGTCATTGTTGAAGTTTTCGTAATAGTCCGCCTCTCCGTCTTCGTTGAGATCATGGTAACGGGTGATTTGATCATCACTGACTGTGTAGATGATGTCATCGACAATTTTCAATCCCAGTGGCTCATGAATACCTGATGCAAAACGTTTCCACTCCAACTGTTCAAGTCTGTCAGAGATCCCCTTTACGATCCATACATCTCCGTCCCATGTGCATAGAGCGGCGCTGGTATTGTCCGAGAAGAAGTCAAATCCACCTACTCTTACACTGAGTCCCCATGGATTATCATAGGGCAGGGTGATGCGGTCCAGCACGTAGGGTTCGTCGACATCCTCTTCCGCAAGTTCTCCCTTGGTGATCACAACTTCCGGCCATCTGACAGGTCCACCGTTGAGTAGCTTCCATAAGGGGGTTGGTTTACGGCTGGCCATTGACGATAAGGGTTGATCACCAGACCAGAACAAGATTTCTACCTGATAGGTTCTTTGTGCAGGAGGAAGGGTCAGTCGAGCTTGTCCGTCCTTGATTTCAAGCGTTGCTCCGGCTAATGGAGTGTTCAAACGAACACGGGTCGTACCAAGCTGAAGCGTCATGGGGTCTACTTGTGAGGCCTGATCACCTGCATCAGCCAGTGCAATTGTTTTTGCATTTGTGTGTGGTGCGATTTCTAATAATCGAGAAATGATTTTCTCATCCTTGTTCTGGACCAGTGAAGGATACTCCAGAACTTTGGTAGCGCCTACCGTGTAATGGAAAACAACCGAATCACCATGACGGTAGAGTCCTTTGTAGTGCGTCCAATCCTTCGGCAGGTGTCCCAGGGGAGGATAAGCGCCTCGGCGAGGATCCTCAAAGTTGCCACTTGCATCGGCCCATCCAGGAGTCGATCCTGTTGAAAATAATGCTCGTTCGCGCAGGCTTGGGAATGCACCGTGCCCTCCTGTGAACGGGAGACCCTCGAGCCTCAAACCACCATTCAGCCAGGCACCCGATACGCGCATGGTATCGGTGTCGAAAACGATGCCTGCGTTTCCTTCCTTATCCAGTTTGACTACATGGCTGCGGAAGGAAACATTATCTCCGCGTGCATCGCTTCCAATGCGTGCAGCCGTTCCAATCAATGATCCGTATTTTGCTGGAATCGATTCCGCAGTGCGCACTATTTCACGAGCGATCGGTTTCTCTTTTTCGGCGGTATCTTCCCACGTAGCACGATTCCATCGAACGGAAGAAAAGGCCTTTTTAGCATGGAGAAAATGAGCAGATGAAATGATCTGTTTCTCTTTGCCTGGTGGTGTCCATGCGAGTTGACACCCTTGTCCTCCCCCGATTTCTTCGTAAAGCAGCTCGAGTTCGTGATTTCCTTTTTTCAGCTTTATTTCAGCTGATTTTTCACCAAAGGAATGGGGCCCAAGAAAATCAAGAATGGATTTGCCATCGATGGACAATCGCGAACCATCATCGGAGCTCAAGTGAAAGCGGTAAGTGCCATCGGAAGGTATCTTCAGCGATCCATGCCAACGAACAAGGAATTGATCGTTCAACTTCGTGCCGTAAAAACCATCACTGGTATTTGGGAAATCAATCTCCGGGTCAATACGCAGGAAGAAAGGAGTCGCTCTGTTCAGTCGGCGTATGAATCGATCTCTGTTGCCTGATATTTTGTAGTATTCCCCGATCAAACCGGACTGCATCCCGGGAGGCACGTCGCTTGCCAATTTGAACAAGTAGTCATGAATGGCGGTGAATTGTTTGCCAGCGTTCCCGTCAAAGTACTGTTTCAAGGGTGAAATATTATTCTCGGCGAAGCGTGGCATGATGGACATCGGGGTAATGCGTTGCGGGAAATGCATCCACTGATGATAAAATTCGTTGCGTAAACGCCCCGGAGTCAATTTGAGATTAGGTCCTGCTCCTTCAAAGATGGCGAGTGCGGCTTGATCGCCAATCGCGTGACAGGCATTACAACTGAATCCCTGAATACCAACCAGTGTTTCGCCAATGCCAATGGTTTCGTTGGAACCCGGGTTGGTCATTTCAGGATCAGCAGAGATTCCCGCAGCGTGAGCAAATCCTGTTGCCATATTTTTAGCACGTGATGGCCAGGCGGGCATACGGGCTTTCAACCATGGGCGTGTTTTTTCTGGGACGGTCCCTTCCAGGAGTGTCGTCAGCCAATGGGTTTTGAGCTTGCTGCCGAGATGATCCAGAGCAGGGATTGTTTGTGGCGCTTGTCCGGCGCTTTCTTCCTCTGAATCAACGGTAATCGATTTTGAAAGATGTGCTACTTCCTCCGATAGTTGGTCGCGCAAAGATGGAACTGAATCGCGTTGGTGGCAGGCCACGCAATTCAATGCGGCAAATTGTCGATGTGAATATTCTGCGAGGTTCTTTTTGCCAAGTGAGGGGATCAGTTGCTGCGTCGGATCTTTTATCTGGCTCAAGGCCTTAAGATCGGCGTTGAAACGTGGTGCCGAGGTCGAGGTGCTGGCTGGATTGCGGCAACCCTCTTCGGAATTCAATACTGCCAATAGATCTGGTGCAGCCAGAGTGCTCTCCATGCCCTGCATTTCGTGACAATTCAGACAACCGGATGAGATCACCAGATTTTTACCTATGTCAGGATTTCCGAAGCTCAACTCTTTTTTGAAATTTTTATCTTTATTCAAGGATCTCAGGAAGGCTGCCAAATCTTCCGCTTCCGAGTCTGATAAATCAAAGCTAGGCATTCGGGAGTCTGGATAGTGTTGGGTGGGAGTTTGAAGAAATGTTGCCAATACGCCGTTTAGAAATTTTTTATCCACTGATAATAACGAGATACGATCCGATGTTTCGTCATGGATGGAATGACAGGCGTAGCAGCCTAATTCCTGAAATAATTGACCGCCAGATTCAGGATCGCCACCGCCCAATCTTTTGACTCGACCTCTGGAGCTTGCCAGGAAGGTTGCGATATGGGCCGCTTTCTCGCCGGCAGATTCGTCACGAAACATGGTTGGCATATGAGCGCCTGCCCGGATAGCGCTTGGGTTGAGGATCCAGTCGGCGACCCATGCGGGATTCAATCGCGAACCCAAGCCTGTCAGTGAGGGGCCTTTTTCGAGCAATTCCGGCATGGCGAGTGGCTCGTTTGTCTGATGGCAGGCGATACATTTTTGTTGGGCCACCAGATGACGAGCCGTTCTCAGCGATGAGTCCATAGTGACATCCCTTTTCGCCAGAGCGCTGGAAGGAACCGCTTCAAAATCGAAGTCAGCGGTTTTCCAGAACAGCCTCAAAGCGGCGTCTTTGCCTTTTGGGCTTTTGAAATGAATGCGTATCTCATGCTTGCCTTCGGAAAGAGTGATCGGTTCTGATGCCTCACCCAGAGAATTGAGAGTTTCTATATCGTTGACTGCAAGCTTTGCTTTCCCTTGACCGCGCATTTCGAAGGTCACCTTCTGGCGTGCATTGATGATTAATTGCGATTCCAGCTTTGCCTCAAACGCGCCCTGATTGACAAATGGAGTCGCGGGCTCGTTCAATGGTACATAAATGGAGAGCGATCTTTCAAGGCGGGTATCTTGATGCGTGCCGGTATCATACTCGACTTTCACGCGATCACTCCACACCGATGGGATCATTGCCAATGCGATACTCAACCATACTAAAGGAAGCGTCAGCTTGCTCTGCCAGGACGATTTGAAAACAGGTAATGTTTGTTTCATGAAAATAATCAGTATTTCAAAAGGTTGACGGTAGTAACTTTTTCAGTCTTGGGTCAAGAGATCTGTAATGAATTGAGTGATTACCCACAGCGATCTTGAAAATAGCTGCGCACTGAGTCACCAGGAAGATGTCAATTTCCATTCCGTTGGATGCCGCAAACGTCCAATTTTGAAGTTATTGATAGAATGAGGCTCTTTGTGGGAAGAGATTCAACAAGGATCAGTCGATCAAATGGATCTCGGTGAATGCCTGTTCAATCACCTCATTTAATATCAAGGCGGAAATGAGTGGCGGGGTGGAAGGATCATTTCCGGTTTTCAGGGGAGTTTGGAACCTTTTCCCATTGTGTTTCAACACTGGACTTTGGTTGTGAAGGCGTGTCATGCTTGCTCCATGGCACACACCTTTGGTTCCATTATCAGCGTTGCGCTTATTCTGATTGGATGCATTTCATCGACAGTTAGCGAAGCGGCAGAGAGACCTCCCAATATAATCCTGATCATGGCCGATGATTTGGGCTATGAATGTTTGAGCAGCAACGGTAGCACCTCTTACCAGACACCTGAACTGGACGCCTTGGCTGCCAAGGGAATGCGTTTCACACAGTGCTATTCACAACCCGTGTGCACGCCTTCCCGTGTTCAGATTATGACCGGGCGCTATAACCACGCAAATTATGAATACTTCGGTTACTTGAATCCAAAAGAGTTTACCTTTGGCAATCTTGCCAAGAAAGCCGGGTATGCCACATGCATCGCCGGTAAATGGCAGTTGAATGGACTCACCTATAAGTTGGATGGATATCAAGATTCGAACCGACCTCATGCAGCAGGTTTTGATGAATATTGCCTGTGGCAATTGACACAGCCACGCTCAAAAGGAGAACGTTATGCTCAACCCTTAATCGAACAAAATGGAAAGTTGTTGGATTCGGAGAAACACACTTATGGGCCAGATGTATTCACAAACTACATTTTAGATTTTATTGAGCGCCACCAGAAAGAGCCCTTCCTTGTATATTATCCAATGGTGCTCACTCATGACCCTTTTGTCCCGACGCCTGATAGCCCAGAATGGAAAGACACACCCAACAAGAAGGACAAACGATTCTTTGCTCATATGGTGAACTATATGGATAAATTGGTTGGGCGAATTCATCAGAAGCTGGAAGCACTGGATCTAAGTGATGACACCATTTTAATTTTTACAGCGGACAATGGCACTCATCGTTCCATAAAATCTAGCACCCAATCAGGTGTGGTTATTGGTGGTAAAGGAACAACACCCAACGCCGGCACTCATGTGCCGATGATTGCCTACTGGAAAGGAAAGACTCCCATCGGGAAGGTGAGTTCTGATTTGATTGATTTCTCCGACATGCTTCCGACATTCGGTGAAGCGATGAAGGCAGAACATCCGAATCCAGGTGTGGTTGAGGGAACGAGCTTTCTTCCACAGTTAAAAGGAGAACGAGGCCGTCCACGTGATTGGGTTTATTGTTATTACGATCCGTTGTGGGGGAATCTTGGGCAATACAAAAACCAGTTCGTAAGAGACCAGCGTTACAAGTTGTATCAGGATGGTCGATTGATTGATGTCTCACAAGATGAATTGGAGAAATCGCCACTGGACCAGGAACAAGTTGAAGGGCAATTTCAGCAAGCTCATCAGCGGCTTGCGCGCGCGCTCAACCAGATGCCTCGTTTTGCACCAAAACCTCCAAATAAGAAACCTTGAGCCCTGCATAAACACTTTGAAAAAAAGCGATGAACACAAGAATGACGCGGCGACACTTCCTCAAAACATCTGGAGCATCTTCGTTGGTTATGGCCACTGGAGTACAAGCAGGAGAGGGAGCGATTGGAAATCTTCGACTCGGTCTGATTTCTGATATCCACTATGCCGATTTGAATACGACGGGTTCGAGGCACTATCGGGATTCGCTTTCCAAGGTGAAAGAAGCCATCGCAAGATTTAATGCCTCTGATCTCGATATGGTGATCTGTCTGGGGGATTTGATTGATGCGGGTAAAAGCGTTGAAGAGGAATACTCGCATTTGGAAACGGTTTATGAGGAGTTTAAACAGTTGAAGGTTCCCTGCCAGTTTGTTCTGGGGAATCATTGTATTTACACCTTGACCAAGGAGGAGTTTTTAAGAGGCGTGAATCAGGAATCTTGCAATGGTAGTTTGAACATCAAGGGTGTGCGACTGGTTTTTCTGGATGCATGTCATCGAAAGGACGGCGTGAGTTATGGTCGTAAGAATTATCAATGGACTGATACCGATATTCCCGAAGAGCAACGAAAATGGCTCAAGAAAACGCTGGCAAAGGAGACTCAGCCCACGGTGGTATTTGTACATCAGCGGCTTGATGTAGGAGGGAATTACGGCATCCACAGTGCGCCTGCGGTTCGGGAAATTCTTGAAGACTCCGGGCAAGTTGCCGCGGTGTTCCAGGGGCATAATCATGTGAATGAACACAAAACAATCAATGGCGTTCATTATCTCACCATCAATGCAGTGATCGAAGGTCCGGCGCCTGAGAATAATGCTTTTTCAATTTTGGAATATTCGCCTTCCAGTCAAGCCATAAGAGTGGAAGGGTTTTATAATCAGGCGAACTACAGTCTTTGATATGCCATTGTTCAGCTAGGGTATGCGTTTCTTTCCCAAGAATCTTCCTGAAGCACTTTGGAAGCGAATATTGATCCGATGCTTCTTTCTTGGCCTCTACGGATTTATCGGATTGATATTGGCCATTGTGGGTGTCATCGCTCTTTTTCAGATACCCGGTGTAACGGGTTGGATGATGTCATCAATCTTAAAATCGGGTTGGTCGGTTTTCCCTGACTTGAAACCTCCGATTTTAACCGGTGGCCTGCCTTCAGGGCAACAGATCATCCACAACCCGCAACCTTCGAATGCGTTTGAATTGTTTCAATGGGATAAAGTTTGGAACGCACATTTCAAATTTACAAGTAATCAGTGGGTGATGCTTTCTCCCAAGGATATTCCTCCCTTGAAAGGCGGATTATCACCCAGGCAAAATCTACGTAACCCGGTTGCCAGTCGCTCTGGTTTGCTCGGTGTGATCGGGTGGGATCTTGACTGGTCCAATGCAGAATCACTGGATTTCAATGGCACGAAATTCACCAATGTAGCCGTGCGTTACAAGGGCAACGGTACCTTTCTAGAGTCTAAGAATAATTACAAACGTTCTCTCAAAGCTGACCTGAACGAACACGTCAAGGGTCAGCGTCTGGCCAAGCAGGAAACGTTGAATTTCCATAACCTGCTTGCGGATCGATCGCGTGTCAGTGACACCATGGGGTATCGCTATTTCAAGCAAATTGGCGTGCCAGTTCCCGGGACGAGCTTTGTTGAAGTGAGCGCTGAAATTGAGCATGTTTTTCAGCCGTCCTTATTAGGGCTTTATCTGCTGGTGCAAAAACCCAATGAGTCTTGGTCAGTCAATAATCTCGGTAAAAAAGGTGGCGCACTGCTCAAACCGGTGACGATCGATCTTCTGAAGTTCCTTGGAGAAGATTGGGCTGCATATGAAGCAATCTATGGATCGAAAACAAAACTGAGCGATGCTCAGCAAAAACACATTATGGATGCCTCAAGGTGGGTGACAAACTTGTCCGGATCTGCTGCGGATGAGGAATTCCAGCGATACTTTGATGTGGATAACCTTGCCCGTTTTTTTGCGGGGCAGGTGCTGCTTTCGAACTTTGACGGCATCCTTTTCAATGGTCAAAATTTCCTGATGACTCTGGAGCCTGATACCCATTTGATCGGATTTGCCCCCTGGGACCTGGACCATTCCTGGGGTGAATTTCCTTTGACGGGGACGTTGAAGCAGCGAATCCATGCCAGTATTCACAAGCCTTGGATTGGAAAGAACTTCTTTGTTGAGAAACTGTTTGCGATTCCTTCTTTCAAAAAACGTTACCTGCAAGAAATTCAGGACCAGCTCGACAAGCATTTTATCCCTGAACAGCTCAATGCGGACATTGATCATATCGCCGGTATCATTCGTCCATTCGTTCAAAAAGAACCTGCGCCCAGGCCCGGGAAATTTGAGATTGCCGTCAATGCTGAATTCGTTCCTCAACAAGATTTCGATAATCCGATGGATCCCAACAGGCCCGCTCACCAAATCAAGAGATTCATCAACGATCGTCACGAATCTGTTCGTGCGCAGTTGGCAGGTGAGGAAGAGGGTGTGGTTATTACCTTTGATCAGTGATGGGATTTTGCGAGTGATGGGAAATTTCGAGATTTCAGAGGCAAATTCTTCGTGGTTTCGTTGATTCCTTAAAACCATGAACTTGCTGTTGGAATAGGTCGCTTTCGTTCAAAGACAGGAACACCTTCAGACGGAACCCTGGACTGGCGATCCGCATCTAAAATGGTTTTGCTTACATCCGCTTCGCCCAAGGAGAAAGACGCAACGAAATTCTTTTGCAGCTATGACAGAAGGGGGATGGGGATATCCACCTTCAGCTATTTGCAATCCCTGGAATTGAATGAACGGGATGTGACGGGACACTTGTCGCTTGATTTTTGCTCTGGAATAAGGGTTGATGTCATGCATGAAATTCAACTCTCTTCGTCAAGGACTGGCTTTATGCGTCCTTGGCACCTTGGTGTCCATGTGTGTGCTCAAATCTGATTCTTACAAAGTTTATGTCGGAACCTACACGGGTAAAGATAGCGAGGGAATATACGCGTTTGGGTTCGATAAACAGACAGGCAAGCTGACTTCCGATGTTAAATTGGTAGCCAAAACAGAAAATCCTTCCTTCCTGTCGCTGCATCCTGCCAAGTCACTTTTATACGCTGTGAACGAAACCGGCACTTTCAATGAGAAACCGACCGGAGCGGTCAGTGCTTTCCGGTTGAATGAAAAGGATGGAAGTCTGGATTTGATCAATCAAGTAGCCAGTCGAGGCAAGGCGCCCTGTCACCTCGAAGTGGACGCCACCGGTGGTTCCGTTCTGGTAGCAAATTATACGAGTGGCACCGTATCTGTTCTACCGATTGAAGAGAATGGTGGGCTGGGAACGACAGCTGATGTGGTTCAGCATCTGGGTTCCAGCGTGAACACCCAACGTCAGGAAGGGCCTCATGCTCATTGTATCAATCTGGACGGGCACAATCGTTTTGCTGTCGCTGCTGATCTAGGGGTGGACAAGGTTTTTGTCTACCCATTTGATGCCGAACGAAACCGATTTGATGTTTTCAAAGCTTCTTCCGTATCCCTTCGGCCGGGGGCCGGGCCACGGCACTTTGCCTTTCACCCCAACAACAGGTTCGGGTATGTGATCAATGAATTGAACAACACGGTGACGGCTTTCAAATGGGATTCCAAAAGGGGAAAGCTGGAAGAATTGCATTCACTTTCCACTTTGCCTGAAGGATTTGAGGGTGGAAATAGTACGGCTGAACTGTTCATCCATCCTTCAGGGCAGTTTTTGTATGGATCCAATCGTGGGCATCACAGCATCGTGGTATATCAAGTGGATAAAGAAAGCGGCAGATTGAGCTACGTCGAAAACGAATCCACTCAGGGAGAAACACCAAGAAGTTTCGGGATCGACCCCAGTGGGAAATTTTTGTTGGCAGCAAACCAATCCTCAAGCTCCATCGTGGTTTTTGAAATTGATTCGGTAACCGGTGCTTTGAATGCCACGGGCACACACATTGATGTGCCGACTCCCGTTTCCGTGGTGTTTCGGTAATGGTATCCTGATTTGGATCGTTTGAGATAACCTGATGGCTATGGTGTGAGTGGCATCGTACCTGCTCACTTCCTTTACTCAAATATGAATAATCTGTCCCCGAGAACAAAAGATCCAATGCAGTTGTCATCTCTGTCAGCCTGTCCTGAAAGTTACTGGAAGCTCTTGATTGCTGCTCTGCTGATACCAACACTGTGGACGCGTGCTGACTTGGTGATTAGTGAATTAATGTATCACCCGGCAGGGGAACCCCTCGACGACGGAATAGAGACTCTTGAATTCATTGAACTCACGAACGCAGGGACGACAGTGATTCAACTTGCAAATTATCAGTTCTCTCAAGGTGTTGAGTTTGTATTTCCAAATGGATCGATATTGCAACCAGGTTCTTTTCTGGTGATCGCAAGGGATTCCACGGCAGTCAAACAGCACTACGGAGTTCAAAATGTCATTGGTAATTATACCGGGCAATTGAGCAATGCCGGCGAAACCATTCGGCTGGTGGACCCCCTGGGCGAAACGGTGCTCAGATTTCGTTATGGAACGGCAGGGGCTTGGCCTGCCTCGGCGGATGGAGCAGGGCATTCCTTGGTTCTCAAAGATTTGACTCTGGACAATGATTTATCCTCCAGTTGGCAATCCAGTCGGGCTATCGGGGGTTCCCCGGGTGCAGCTGAGCCTGCGGGCAATGAGGGCAATCTTCAGCGCATGCTGATTCAAAAAGGAGCACAGGGTTTTTACTTCAAGGGGGTGAAGGAACCCAGTAATGGAAACACCGATTGGGCCAAGCCTGCATTCGAGACGGACAATGCATGGTTGAGCGGGCGAACCGGGTTTGGATACAGCAACAACGCGGCGGAAGCATCACACCTGAGTACTACCCTGAATGACATGCGAAACAATTATCTGTCGGTCTATGCGCGTGTTCCGTTTCAATTGACTGGATCAGATATTGACCGACTGAAATCCCTTCAGCTTACCATGAACTATGATGATAGTTTTGTGGTTTATCTGAATGGTGTGCGTGTGGGAGCGGAGGGGGTCAACGGAAATCCTCCTGCCTTTGATCAAAATTCCATTGCTGGTTCGGATTATGATCCACAAACGATTGACCTGACATCACGGCAGAATTTGCTGGTGTCCGGACGCAATTGGCTGGCCATTCAGGGTCATAATGTTGGTATTGGAAATAGCTCGGACTTTGTGCTTGCGCCCGAGTTAAGCCTGACCTTGAAAGAACTTCCAAGTATTGAAGAACAACAGCGTGCGGTGGTCATCAATGAAGTTTTCACCAATGGCTCTGAGCTGTCTGATTACGTTGAGCTTTACAATCCGACGGACGCACCCGTGGATCTGAGCGGCATGTGGTTGTCTGATAAACCCGATCCATTGATGCTCTACCAGATCCCCACTGGATTGATCATTCCAGCCAATGGTCACCTGGTCATTGAAGCGAGTGTCGATCAGTCTGGTTTTGGTTTGAGCTCACAGGGTGAATCCATTTTTCTCTCATCGGAAGATGGTTCCTACGTGGCCGCATCTTATGCCTTTGGACCAATGGAAATGGATATGTCCCTTGCTCGTTTTCCGGATGGTGCTGATCAGTGGTTTTATCAGAGCACATCCACACCCGGGCAGGCAAATCAACGAAACCGACATGGTGCTGTGGTCTTAAATGAAGTGATGTATCATCCGCAGCTCAACGAAAATGCGGAATTCATTGAGATCAGCAATATTTCCAGCGAGGAGATATCCATTGGGAATTGGAGCTTGGCTGGTGTGAACTTTCAGTTTCCAGAGGCTACATCTTTGCCGGGGAATGGACTTCAGCTCATCGCCAGCGATGCCGAATCAGTTGCGTTTGAATTTGGTATTCCCCTTTCCCGGGTGGATGAGGTCTTTCGGGGACGTCTGCGCAATGGAGGGGAATCGCTTGGGCTGTTGGATGCGTTTGATGTGGCGGTCGATTGGATTGACTTTTCGGATTCCGCTCCCTGGCCTGTGACTGCAGATGGTTTGGGTTCTTCGATTGAAAGGGCATGTTGGGATGATCGTGTGAATGCAGCGGGTCAATGGTTTGGTTCACCGATCGGTATGCCTTCGCCCGGTAGCCCCAATTTTCTGAACGATTGTCCCCCTGACACACCGGAAATGATCGTGATCAGTGAATTTCTATATCATGCAGCAAGCGATACCGAGGATGAATCTCTCTACGAATTCATCAAATTGCAGAATATCAGTGATCAAGTTGTTGATCTGGGGGGCTGGGCGATTGCCGGCAATGCGTTTTATTTGTTTGCCGACCAGACTTTGTTGCCAGCAGGGGGGCACGTGACAGTGGCTGTGTCACCTGATCAACTCGCCGGAGAGTTTAATTTTGGGAAGACTCTCCTGTCCAAACCCTTGATCGGTACACTATCGAATGGGGGAGGAGAAATCGCTTTAATACGACAAGACGGCCGCTTGACCGACCTAGTTTGTTATGACGATGATTTTCCTTGGCCCTCTTTGGCTGACGGAATGGAAGGTCACCCCAAGCTTGGATACTCGTTGCGGCGAAACTGTGATATGGAGTCCGGTGAACTCCCCGGGAACTGGGTGGCTGTTGAAGATCCTACGCCGCATGTGCCAAATCCTGAATGGGACTGTGGATTGTTGAACGGACCACAATCGATTACCCTGAGTCCTGTTAAAGTAGTGGCTTCAGCAACACCTGTCATTTCCGTTCAATGGCCGTCCGCTGCACGATTGGATACGATTCAAAATGTGATCATCGAATACTTTGTGGATGATCATGAGACTGAAAACGAAACGATTGCCAAGCTCGTGATGCGTCCTGATATCGATGCCCGGGGAGCGGAATTGAGGGAGCAATACGCAGTGACGTTACCTGCTTTTTCTGCTAATTCGGTGGTGCGTTATCGCATTCGTCTGCAGCTTGAGGGTGGGTTGAATATTTTGAGTCCTTCACCTGAAAGAGACGCGTTTGAATGGCATGCTTACTTTGTGGATCCAGAGGTTTCCACGAATCAACCCAACCAATATAACCTGTTCCTTTCCTCTGCCAATTGGAGACGCCTTCACTCATGGACCAATGCAGGCAGAGTTTCTGGAAGTCAGCCCAACCCGGCATGGAATAATGAGGTGCCAGCTACTTTTGTGTCGTTGGGGCAGGTTTTTGATGTGACGGTAAGGCATCAGGGAAGTCGATGGAATCGTCGTGGCGGCAGCAATATTTCCTTTGATTGCCCTTCTCATCAAAATGGCAGCGCCCAGGTAAGAAGCTGGCGTGTTCGATTTCCTTCTTACCGGAACTGGGATGGACTGGATATCATTCATTTGCAGAAACAATCAGGTTGGCCGCAGCGTATCTCCTTCAAAATGTTTGAACTGGCTGGTGTCCCATCTCCGCGTACCTCTTGGTCGGATCTGCGGATCAACGGATGTAACTTCAATCGGGATGCCTTTCAAATTGAACGTCCTGGTAAGGATCTGGTGGGTCGCTGGTATGACGAAGTAGGTGATCTCTTCAAGTCACAGGGTTACACAGGGGATGAGGGGCCCTGGAGTTGGGGAGATGCCCGCTTGATTCGGGGAACGCGCAATCGATTCAGCGAATCAGAGCGCTACGAATACACTTTCAACCGAAAAACACTGGGTTGGAAAAATCAGCCTGAGGACGGTAAACCGGATATTGTTGAACCCATGATCGAAGCGCTTCATGCGGCCCGAGGGCGAGGGCGGCAAGCCTTACGCCAATGGCTTTCGGAGAATTTCGATGTCGATCAAACCCTGCGCTACATATGCACGATCAATTACGTGGGTACTTTTGATGACATGTTTCAAAACCATTTTCTCTACCGTAAAGCTGAGGACAACAAATGGTGCATGCTTCCCTGGGATATGGATAACACTCTGGGAGGGGCGTTTGGCCAATGGAATGCCAACCCTTTTCGTGGAGCGGAAGAACGAAGGGTGGGTAACGTAGGAAACCGGTCAGGATGGTGGAATCGTATCAAGGATTCGTTCTTCATCGCTTATGAACAGGAATTCCTGTCGATGTTTCATCAACTCAACAATACCGTACATTCCCCCGAGAACCTCAGGCCCGTCATCGAGGCCATTGCTGCTGAAGGTGGGCGCAGCGGGAACGTGAACAGCCTCATGAATCATATTCAGCGACGCCATGGTTACCTGAACAGTTTCATCGAGCCACGATTGTCTCCTCCTTTGTTGGCATTGTCACTCGATGCCGGCAATATTGTTCTTCAATGGCCCGAGGGTAGAACCGATTTTAATCTCGAGGCTTCGGCCAGTCTTTTCGGCCCCTGGCGATCTGTGAGTGAAGGGCAGAATGTGCGGCAGGATACTCCCACTTCATACACTGTTTTGCCCAATCAGGCGCAGTCGTTTTTCAGGCTGTCTCGCTAATTCATTGCTATAGCGACATGCGTTCATGACAGGTAGTTGGCAAGGGCCTTGACCCGCATGCTATGCGCCTTCTCGAGCGGATACAGGCTTCAGGTTCGATTTCGAAAATATCAAACAAAATCATCAATCCTCAGTCATTGATGCAGGGTGATCCTGCTTGATCTTTCCCGGACAGGATACTCGGGTCAGCGCTTCAGCTCTACAATAACCGGGTAGTGATCGGAAATGGTATCGATTTCCTTATCAAGGCAAATGCTTCCTGAGATTGAATTTTCAGCGAGGCCGGAGTCAGTAAAAATAAAATCGATCCGATATTGCTTCATTTTTAATTCCTGCATGGTGGCAGTCCATTTTGGGATTGTAATGGGAGAAGGACATGAAACCTTGGCGCTTGGATCGTGCTTGTGGACCAGGTCGACCAGACCTGCTGCTTCTACCCTGTCGACAAATTCAAAATCTATTTTTCGCAAGGTGGCATTGGTTTTCAGAAAGTCGGTGTCCTTTCGCGAGCACCCATTGAAATCACCAAGAATGACGACATTCTTTTTCTTTGCCAGCAGCTTCCTGACCTTGACCATGACTCGGTCGATTTCAAAAAAGACTCCAGGCCAGAAATGAACCACAAAAAAATGAATACCATAAGTCCTGCAATGAAGGTAACCATGGTGGCCACCCTTTTGATTGCGTTCGATGACTTGTATGGGCTCTCTTGAGGTAAGTCCCACAGGGAACCCGGTTTCCTTGTGAGTGATCGCATAAGGATGATTCCAGGCAGCGGAGTAATGTTCGAGTTGCTCTTCTGCTATTCCATTCAATTCTTGAAATGCGACAACGTCGGGTTGTTTTGTTATGATCCAGTCGCTTCCCTCTTTCACCGATTGATGGTGGTTGAATCCATAAAGAACATTCCAGTTGATGATCTTGATGGATTCCCCTGATACAATGGTATGCGATGCAAAAGAGAGCAAGAAGGGGAAAAACCACTTGAAACAAAGAAGCCTCAGCACTCGCAAGTTGCCATTTATCGTAGAAATCATCACAGACTCAATACTCACTAAACCAAGGGTAAACTCGAGTTTTTTCGATTGCAGTTTTTTCCAGGTCTCTTCCATGCATTTGATCATGCACCCCAAGCTGACTGCTGCATGGATGATGTGGCCTGAGCTCGCCGGGCTTAGGATCTTCCCTCAAAGGGGGCACAGATCAATATCTAAAAGAGCGTTAAATCAAAAACGGCTGCAGCCCTCAGCTTGCAATATTCCGATCTATAAGAAAAAGCATTCATTCACGTTGGAACTGGAAATACAGAAAATAGAAACGTGCCTCTTTTACTTTGTTCTAAGGTAACGCGAACGCCACATATGCGTCTCCCTGTTCGCCTCCTAGTTTGCCTCCACCGGTGGAGGGGATTAGTATATATTGTTTGCCGTCCGCCCGATAACTTGCGGGCGGAGCGTATCCGCCAAAGGGGAGTTGATGTGACCATCGTTCCTCCCCGGTCGCACTGTCGAAGGCTCTGATTTTAAGATCCCGCGTACCCGCCGCGAAAACGAGACCACCTGCCGTTGTCATTGAGCCTCCAAAGTTTTCCGTGCCGGTGATCGGGATGCCTCGCTCTGTCAGGACCTCGTGCTCACCCAATGGGACTTGCCAGCGCAAGATTCCCGAATTCAGATCAATGCAATTCAAGGTTCCCCATGGCGGTTTGCATCCGGGAAATCCTTCATTGTCGAGTAATTTGGGATAGCCGTTGTAGCTGTAGGAAGGGTATTTGGCTGGGGCGCTGGTATGGGTCTCCGCTTGATTGTCTGCGGTGAGTAAATAGTCGATGAGTGCATCGGTCATGGCTTCATCCAAACCTTCTGCGGCGGGCATCAGATTGCGCCCTGAAGTCAGCAAATTTCGAATCTCCGTTTCGGTTTTTCTTGCTCCAATCAGGATTAATGGTGGATGAACACCTGATCCTTCGCGGGAATGTCCGTGGCAAGCCATGCAATGCGTTTCATAAATTTTACGACCTACGGAAGGAGGGACCAAATGGTCATTGATCGTCAATGGCAGTCGTGAAACGGTAGGGAACCATGGTAGTTCGTTGGAGGTAACATACAGAAACCCGGTTTGTGGGTCGAACGAAGCGCCGGTCCATTCGGCGCCACCATGAATGCCGAACAGTGCGGTTGGCATGCCCGCTTCAAATGGCTCAAACCAGCCCATGTTGGAGTGGATCCCTGTTTCATCGTTCTTCAACTGCTGAAGCACCGATTCGTGGGCTTCGTTTGAAAGGTTGGTAATTTGATGGATTCCGAACCGTTGGCGCGCGAAGGGTTGGGGCCATTGCAAATCGGGTTGATAAGGTGCAGTTCGCTCCCCATGCAACTTTGAAATCGGCGCTCTTTTGAGTCGAAAAGGGAACAGTGGTTCACCTGTGACACGATCCAGCAAAAGCGTGTTGCCGAGTTTTGTGACAGCTGCGACTGCGTCCACATCTTGCTGCTCGTGACGAATAGTCGTCAGGACAGGCGGGGCAGGAATATCTAGATCCCAAATATCGTGGTGTATTTCCTGAAAATGCCACAGACGAGCGCCAGTGCGAGCATTCAGAGCAAGGACGCAGTTGCTGAACAAATTATCTCCCCAATGGCCTGTGCCGATGAAATTGGGCTTGGGCGATCCGGTGGTCAGAAAGAAGATGCCGCGCCCAACATCCAGAGCGGTTCCACTCCAGCAATTGGCTCCGGCTTACTCTGCGCTCCAGGTCTCATGTCCCCATTCTCCCCCATGCGGACGCGTGCGACAGGTCCATTCTTTCTCGCCGGTATGGAAATCAAAGGCGAAGGCGTCGCCATCGTATCCAGCAATCAATATCAAATCCTGAAAAATCGCGGGTGCCACTCGGAAATGCCCCGTCTTCACGCGCCCCTGATTTCCAAACGTTTCAAGGGGTTGTCCAGAATCGGCATCGAGAGCGTAAAGCCAATCTCCGGCATTGAACAGCAATCGGGGCTGTTTGAGGGTATCGCTCTTCCAATAGGTCAATCCTCGAAACGCCGGCCGTTGGTCGCATTGATATCGCCATCGTTCGCTTCCGGTCGCTCCGTCGATCGCCACAATCGCGCCTCCCACGGTAGGGGCATAGATCAGGCCGTTAACTGCGATTGGATTGCATTGAATGTTTCCTGCGCCATCTTTGGAGTGATAGATCCAGGCTCGTTTCAATTGCGCGACATTGCCTCGATGAATTTGATCCATTGGCGAAAATCGCTGGTTGGCATGCCCTCCATGCGACCGGTGCCAGTCGCCAGTAGAAAACTTGGCATTGATCTCATGTGTTGAAGCGGGCGTTAATGCATGATCTTTCGCGGCAGGAATTACCCGATACAAAGGCATGCCGGCACGAGCACCGGGGTCTTCCATACGCCAAGCGTTTGCAGAAGCGCGTTCTGGTGGCTCTGCAGCTTGAGATACCCAGCAAAAGAGCCCGGCAATCCAAGCGGCATTTGGGATCCTTGGCAGCGGCTTTACTCGTGAGATCGATTGCATGGTGCATTCTAAAAGTGTCTTTCTGCTCAAGCAATCGAATTGTCGGACCGAGGGGCACGCGCATAGATTTCTCAGCTTGTATTCGACCTGGATGTCCGTTCGCAATATCAGTCATCGACGCGTCAGCTTTGACACCCGCATTTGGGTAGTGCTTCATGCATTGTGTGAATCGCGATGATTCGATATCCTGATTTCATTATTCAATTCACCTATGAAGACACGAAAACTCGGATACAGCGACTTGCACCTCACACCGATCGGCCTGGGAACCTGGGCGATGGGAGGTGGCGATTGGAAGTTTGGTTGGGGGGATCAGGATGATGATGCATCCATCGCCTCGGTGCATCAGGCTCTAGATGCTGGTGTGAACTGGATTGATACGGCGGCCATATACGGGCATGGACATGCCGAGCGAGTGGTGGGTAAGGCAATTCAGGATCGGCGCGATGATGTTTTGATTGCGACCAAGTGTGGACGGGTTTGGGAGGGGGAAAGCCGGGAGATTGGTAAAAGCCTCAGGCGAGAGAGCGTGCATCGTGAAGTCGATGTCAGCCTCCAGCGTTTGGGAATCGATTGCATTGATCTATATCAAATTCACTGGCCGGAGCCCGATGAGGAAATCGAAGAAGGATGGGGCGCGGTGGCTGAGTTGGTGGAGGCGGGTAAGATCCGCTATGCTGGCGTTTCAAATTTCAACATGGAACAGCTCAAACGCATCCAGCCGATTCACCCGGTGACCTCGTTGCAACCGCCTTACAGCATGTTGCGCCGAGAAGTGGAAGAAGAGATTCTACCCTATTGTCGGGAAAATCAAATAGGGATAGTCGCTTACAGCCCCATGCAAGCGGGATTGTTGACGGGTAGATTTTCCAAAGAACGCGTTCAGAATTTGCCGGCCAATGATTGGCGCAAGGCAAACCCGTTTTTCACTTCCCCGCAACTGGAAGCCAATTTGAGCATTATCGAACGATTACGCCCTGTTGCTGCGCAAATGGAAATCACCCTTCCCCAACTCGCCCTGGCGTGGGTTCTGCGACGAAGTGAAATGACCGCCGCGATTGCAGGTGCGCGCCGTCCTGAACAGATTCTTGAAACGGTCAAGGCGGGGGAGATTGTAATACCTGACGAATTGCTGCTGAAGATCGACCGCATGCTGAGTGCCTGAAAAATTCAGAAAACCTAATCAGTGGTCAGGTTCCAGTGTGGTTTATAAGTTAATCTAATGATGGCTAATAGTCTCTGGAATGATTGCCAAGAACTGGCTGCATTACCAATTGCCAGCTTGACATGCTTTAACGACACCCCTTAATGTGCTCAGCTCTTAAAGCCGAATTGTGTTCAGCATGGAGTAAAACGGCTTACCGGCTTAAAAGATATAACAGATTTCGAAATCGATGAACAAAGGCAAGATCGTTCAAGTTATTGGCCCCGTCGTGGACGTGGAATTCGCGGATCAGCTACCGGCTATTTACAATGCGTTGACCATTAATTACAAAGTTCAGGGTCAAGACAGCAAGCTCACTTTGGAAGTCCAACAGCATCTGGGGGATAACTGGGTGCGTGCAGTGGCTATGTCCTCTACTGAAGGTCTGAAACGCGGCCTTGATGTTGAAGATACCGGCGCAGCCATCTCGATGCCTGTCGGTAACGGAGTCATGGGACGCGTTTTCGACGTGACTGGACAGCCAGTGGACGATCGAGGTCCATTCAAGGCTGACAAATATTATCCTATCCATCGTGCCGCTCCTGCTCTGGTCGATCAGGCCACAACCCCTGAAGTTTTGACTACCGGTATCAAGGTCATTGATTTGATCTGCCCCTTCCTGAAGGGCGGTAAAGTTGGTGCGTTTGGTGGTGCAGGTGTAGGCAAGACCGTTGTGATCATGGAGTTGATCAACAACATTGCGAAACTTCACGGTGGTGTATCCGTCTTCGCGGGTGTGGGCGAACGCACACGTGAAGGTAACGATCTCTATGGTGAGATGTCCGATGCGGGCGTCATTAATCAGGAAAAGCTCGAAGAATCCAAGATTGCCCTGGTTTTTGGTCAGATGAACGAGCCTCCTGGCGCACGTCTTCGTGTGGCCTTGTCCGGTTTGGCCATGACCGAATATTTCCGTGATGAGAAGAATCAGGACGTGTTGCTCTTTGTCGACAACATCTTCCGTTTCTCTCAAGCAGGTTCCGAAGTGTCTGCACTCCTTGGACGTACTCCAAGTGCTGTGGGTTATCAGCCCACCCTGGCGGCTGAAATGGGTGACCTTCAGGAACGCATTACTTCTACAAACAAAGGTTCCATTACTTCATTCCAGGCGGTTTATGTCCCGGCGGATGACTTGACGGATCCGGCTCCTGCAACCACGTTTGCTCACTTGGATGCAACGGTGGTTCTTGAGCGTTCCATTGCAGAGCTTGGAATTTATCCTGCGGTGGATCCTCTGGCTTCTTCTTCACGCGCTTTGAGTCCTGACCTCATTGGTGAGGAACATTACCAGGTTGCCCGCGGTGTTCAGAATGTGTTGCAACGTTACAAAGATTTGCAGGACATTATCGCTATTCTGGGTATGGATGAACTTTCTCCAGATGACAGGTTGACTGTGTTCCGTGCTCGCAAGATCCAGCGCTTCCTCAGTCAGCCATTCTCTGTGGCTGAAGTGTTCACCGGTCGTCCCGGTAAACAGGTTGACGTCAAAGACACGGTGCGTGGCTTCAAGGAGATCCTCGAAGGTAAGCACGACGATGTCGGTGAAGGTAACTTCTACATGAAGGGTAAGATCGAGGAGATCTACGAGGAAGATTGATTCCTCTTTTCAATGGACCTTCACTTTTGATCCTCAACTCCTGCAGTAGCTATGGCTGATACAATGAAACTCGAGATTGTCACTCCTGAGGACAAGATTTACTCCGATGATGTGAACATGGTCACCTTACCCGGTAAGGAAGGACAGATGGGCATTTTTCCCAACCATGTTCCATTGATGACTCAGGTTGCAGCTGGTGAGATTCTTGCTCAAAAGGGTAGCGAGCAACAATACCTTGCCGTGGGTGAGGGTTTTGTCCAAATCACGCCTGACAAGATCTCAGTCCTTACTGACATGGCTGTTGCTGAAGACAACATCGACGAAGCCAAGGCAGAGGAGGCTAAAAAGCAAGCTGAAGCGCGACTGCAGGAAAAACTCTCCGATGAGGAACTTGCAACCGTGAAGGCGGCTCTAGCTCATTCGATTGCTCAGTTAAGCGTGAAACGAAAGAAACGTGCTTCCTGACATATCGGGATCGACTGAATTAAATTTCCAAGCCCTGGTTTTCAGCCAGGGTTTTTTTGTTATTCAACCCAGCTTCAGGAAGTTGCCAAGCAGAGTTTTCCCGTGGTCGGTCAAGATGCTTTCCGGGTGGAACTGGACTCCCCATAGAGGCAGGGTTTTATGTCGCATACCCATGATTTCACCTTCCTCCGTTTCCGACGTGATTTCAAAGCAATCCGGTAATGAGGCACGGTTGACGATAAGAGAGTGATAACGCGTCGCATTGAAGGGGCTCGGAATGCCTTCGAAGAGATCCTTGCCATCATGAATGATCGGTGATGTCTTCCCGTGCATGAGTCGGTGATTCACGACTATTTCCGCTCCAAAGCTATATCCGATACACTGGTGTCCAAGACAGACTCCCAGAAGCGGGATTTTTCCTGCATAGGCCATGATGATATCGTTCGATAAGCCGGCTTCCTTTGGGGAACATGGTCCCGGAGAAATCAGAATCCTTTCCGGGTTTTTTGCCGATATCTCATCGAGTGTGATCTGATCATTGCGATGCACCTCCATGGGCACATTCATTTCCCCAAGGTACTGAACCAGATTGTAAGTGAACGAATCGTAGTTGTCGATAACCAGCATCATAAAGCCAAATGCTAATTGATAGAGGATTCTCACCCGTATCAAACGCAAACCCAGCTTAATAAGGCTGCCTCGATCTCGGCAATGGTTTTGTTCTTAGATTCGAGATACAGGAATTACCAGAATTTGGTTGTCCATCCAATTTGAATCACACCCTGCTACTTCTCCTGCCCATGTTAAAAGTGGCTTTTTTCCTCAGTTTGCATATGCTTATCTCATGTCCCTTGTGAAGCAAAAGTATGATAACTTGCGATTTATTCGCTCCAGATTGCTGGCTGCTGGTGGATTAATTTTGTCAATTTTTCTTGTATCTGAATGGTTTGCCCATGCCTCAGAGCGGCCCAATATCATTCTCTTTTTGGTCGATGACATGGGCTGGCAGGACACCTCGGTTCCTTTTTGGAACAAGACGACACCATTCAATCAACACTTTCGGACGCCCAATATGGAACGTCTGGCAAAACAGGGGCGGCGGTTCACACAAGCTTATGCGTGTGCGGTATGTTCTCCTACGCGAACATCCATCATGACCGGGCAGAATGCAGCCCGCCATCGGGTGACGAACTGGACTTTGCACGAAGACCGCGAAACATCGGGGAAAACACCACGCTTGCTGCCTCCGCGGAATTGGAGAAAACAAGGATTGCAACCTGGAAATGCACCCACCTTGCCCGAAGTCCTGAGGGATCAACTGGGCTATCGCACCATTCACGCAGGAAAAGCGCATTGGGGAGCTTATGATACTCAGGGTTCGGACCCCCTAACGCTTGGTTTTGATCTGAATATTGCAGGTCATGCAGCAGGGGGGCCTGGACATTACCATGGTGAAAAGAATTATGGAAACGCTGAAGCAGGCGGAAGGACACGACCTTGGGGGATACCCGGATTGGAATCTTATCATGGGAGTGACATTCATTTAACCGAAGCGCTGACTTTGGAAGCGAAGCAAGCCATCTCAAAGTCCGTTGCCGACAACAAGCCTTTCTATCTTTACATGGCTCATTATGCGGTCCACGCACCGATTCAGCCACATGAAACCTACATGCCCAACTACAATGGAAAAAAGTATCCGGGCACCCGGATTTCCATTCCGGATAACGAAGCCCGCTACGCATCCATGGTAGAGGGCATGGATGCTTCTCTGGGGGATTTGATACATCACGTTGAATCTCTTGGTATCTCTGAAAACACTTTAATTGTTTTTGCCTCAGACAACGGGACCTTGAGCCTGCACGCTCGTGGAAATTCCCCGAGAGATACGGGACGCGATACACATTCATGGCCACTGCGTGAAGGGAAGGGATCCGCGTATGAGGGGGGGACGCGCGTGCCTCTCATTGTCTCATGGGCAAGATTAGTTCCCGGCTCTGAAGTGCAGAAGTCCTTGCCAATTCCATCCAATTCCACCTCCAAATCGCAAGTGATCGTTGAGGATTTATTCCCGTCGATCATTAGATGGGCTGGCGGTAAAATTTATCGCTCTGAGACAAGCGTGATCGACGGTGTTGATTTTACTGAAGCCCTTTTGGGTGAACCTGAACCACATAGTCTGTTGAACGGTCGCGCATTGGTTTTTCATTATCCCCACCAATGGACTGGACAACCAAAAGGCGGCTATCAGCCTCATAGTTCCATTCGCCAGGGTGATTGGAAGGCGATCTATTTTTACGAAAACCAAGTCTGGGAGTTATATCATCTGACTCAGGATATTGGTGAATCGCTCGACCTGAGTCAGGCCTATCCCGGGAAACTTGAGCGTCTTGCAATAACACTGAAACAGAAACTGATAGATCGTGGAGCTGACTGGCCTGTCCACCGTGAACTCAAAGAAGATCTTCCCTTGATGCTGCCTGATAAAATGAACTGACCTTTACTCAGTTAATCCTTTCTCCACTTTCAAGCGCAGCTGACCGCAGGCTGCATCGATGTCGTGCCCTTTTTCTCGTCGAAGGGTTGCGTTGATCCCTCTAGATAACAAGCCTTCAAGAAAGGATTCCTGAATATCCTCTTCCGGTCGTGACCATGGCAATCCTTCGACGGTGTTGTAAGGAATCAGGTTGACCTTGGCATGGAGTTCCCGTGCCCAGTCTGCCAGTGGTTGAATTTGATTCTGTCCATCGTTGACGCCTTCGATGAGTATGTATTCGAAGGTAATCATTTTGCCTTTTTTGTTCAAATACTGCCGACAGGCATCCATAAGATCTTTGATGGGATATTTACGGTTTATGGGCATGATGCGAGACCGCACCTCATCGGTGGCTCCGTGGAGTGATATGGCCAGTCGAAATTGGAATGGTTCCCGCGAGAGCGCCACTATCTGGGGGGCCAACCCACTTGTTGAAATGGTGATCTTGCGTGCTCCAATATTGCATCCCCAGGGGGCATTGGCAATCTTGAGTGCCTTCATGAGGTTCTCATAATTGGCCATGGGTTCTCCCATTCCCATGATGACTAGATTATTCACCTTGCGACCCTGACCCTGTTTCAGTTTCGGCTGAAAATGGTGCTCAATTGCCAGTAATTGACCAAGAATTTCCTCGGGTTCGAGGTTGCGCTTCCAGCCGTCCAGCCCGCTTGCACAGAACTTGCAACCATAAGCGCAGCCGACTTGTGTGGAGATGCATAATGTGTGCCGGTCACTTGCTTCACCATAGAGTGCTGGATTTGCCGGGATCAATACACTTTCGACGAACGCGCCGTCGTTCAGCTTCCAGAGAAATTTTTGAGTGGTGTCATCCGAACCTTGCTTCTGCATGCAGTCTGGAAGATAACATTTGAAGTTTTTGTCCAGTTGTTCTCTCAGGTCTTTCGGGAGGTTGGACATGCTGTCGACTGTGACCGCACGTTTATGATAAACCCAATCCAGAATCTGATCGCCGCGATAAGCCGGCTGTTTCCAGTCGACGAGCTGGCTTTTCAGGATTTCCGGTGTGATTGATTGAAGAGACGGTAGCATGTCGGGAAAAGTTCAATACTCGCCGGTCGCTTACAAGCAACCGGCGAGTGAATCATTCGGTTATTCGCCGGTCAGATAATATTTGTTGGCGTAATCCTGTACCATACGCCACGTGCTGTACTCAGGCGTGATCGTAGACATGGAACGACGGATTTTTTGGATCCATTGTCGGGGTATGCCTGTGGAGTCGCGATTGTAGAAGCCCGGTATGACCTCCTGGGTGAGCACTTTGTAGAGGTTTTCGCTATCCACGCGATCCTGTTCCTCAATGGAGTCTGGCTGCGAATCAGGACCAATCGCAAAGCCGTTGCTTCCGTCAAACGCTTCGCGCCACCATCCATCAAGGATACTCATATTCAGACAGCCGTGTGCCGATGTCTTCTGTCCACTTGTGCCGGAGGCTTCTAATGGTCGTCGTGGGTTATTTAACCAGATGTCACAGCCGGAAACCATCTGTCGAGCGACATGGATGTCATAGTTTTCGATAAACACCAGATGACCGTGAAGTTCAGTGTGTTTGCTGAGATGGATGATGTGCTGAATAAAACGTTTTCCTTCATCATCTCGTGGATGTGCTTTACCCGCAAAGATGAACTGGATAGGATGTTTTTTGTCTTTCACCAGCTTTACAATCTGCTCGAACTGCTGGAACACCAGAGGTGCGCGTTTGTAAGTAGCAAAACGTCTTGCAAATCCAATCGTCAACACATCCGGATTCAAGAGATGATCAAAAGTGATGAAATTTTCACGTTTGAGACTTTGGCTTTGAAGCAGGAGACGGCGACGAGAGAACTCAATGAGCTCGCGCCTGAGCAATGACCGAAGAGCCCAGATCTCCTCGTCAGAAACAAAGTCTGGATCTTCCATGCGACTCCAGAACGCATGTGTGTTCAAGTCGGTATCCCAATGCTCACCCAGACGGCTTCGGAAAAACCTTCTCAGCGGCCCTTTCATCCAACCTTCAACATGAATCCCGTTGGTAATATGACCGATCGGTACTTCCTCGACTTTCTTATCCGCATAGAGGTCCTGCCACATCTGCCGACTGATTTCTCCGTGTAACTCGCTTACCCCATTGGCAGTTCGGGAGTGCTTCAGGGCCAGGACAGTCATACAGAAAGGCTCGGATTCATCTCCCTTGCGAACACGGCCCATATCCATGAACTCCTGGTGGGAAATCTTCAAGTTGTTTGCAAACTTGTGAGCGGCATATTGCACCAGATCACTTGTGAAACGGTCATGGCCAGCCTCCACAGGTGTGTGGGTGGTGAATATGCATTCCTTGGTGGTGGCTTTGCTGGCATCTTCAAGGGTATGGCCAGTGGCCATTTTCTCACGCATCAATTCGAGCGTCAGGAATGCTGCATGACCTTCATTCATATGGAAGACAGAAGGCTGAATATCGAGAGCGCGCATGAGTCTCACACCGCCGACACCCAAAAGCATTTCCTGCATGATGCGTGTTGTACTGTCGCCACCATATACCCGCAGTGTAAGTTCCCGATGATGCTCTTCATTTTCAGGCAGATCAGTGTCCATAAGATAAATAGGAATGCGTCCCACATTGACCTTCCAGACTTTGAATTTTACCTGACTGGTCGCAATTTGAATCATGCAAGTGAGTTGTTCTCCTTTTGCATCAAGGACCGCTTCCATGGGCAAATTCCGAGGATTGAGACGAGAGTAGTATTCCGTCTGCCAGTTTTCCTCATTGATCGTTTGCATGAAGTAGCCCTGTCTGTAGAAAAGGCTGATGCCAACAAACGGAAGTCCCAGATCACTTGCAGATTTCGCGTGATCCCCTGCAAGAATACCCAGCCCACCTGCTGCGATTGGAAGTGTTTCATGCAAGCCGAACTCTGCTGAGAAATAAGCGACAGGTTTTCCCTCAAGTTTTTGAGCGTTCTGCGCTGCCCAGGTATCACCCTCCTCCATATAGGCATTGAATCGTTTCAACACGTCTCGTACATCTGCCGCGAAAGCAGGATCCTGGAGGCGCGTTCTTAATTCGTAGTCCGAAACCTCGTGCAATACAGCAACTGCATTGTGGTAGAGGTTTTGCCACGCGCGGGCTGATAGCTTTTGGAATATTTCCTGGGCTTCCTGATTCCAGGTCCACCACAAATTACGAGCTAACCGGTTCAGCCCGTGTATCAGATCAGTCAATTCCGCCGAAGTCAGCGGTTCAGTTTTCATAGTCCAAGTTCAAATATAAGGTTAAAAAAAATCGGTGTCTTCCGGTTTGGAAGAAACCGACAACTGAGCAAAGACAAAAAGGTCTGATTTTGCAATCTTATGTTTGTGGACTTTTCAACTTGAACGCCTCTTTCCTGATTCCTGACGACAACAGAGCGGGAGAACCTTAGATCGGATGATTCTGTTCCACCTGGCGTTCCTCTTGTAAGCCGCAGTTTTTCGTCATTATGGAAGGGTCAAATTGTGTCAGAGGAGATGCATTGAAAGCATGATAAAGCTCAATGAGACGTCTCTTTGTCAACTGTCGTAGATTACAGAAAGGCAAGGCTGAGCGTTTTTCATGAACAGCTCAAAAAGCTTAAAATCGACCTTGTATAGATCCGACCTGATACTTTGACAACTTCAGTGGATGATGGCAGCCTGTTAATCGTGAAGATCTTGAAAATCTGCCCAATCAGAAAATTTTTTCAGATAATGGTGGTCGCAGTTTTACTGTCTGGTCTGCCTGAATTTTTATACGGAGCAGATCGAGTTGCTAACCAGACTTTGAACTTTCCAGACAAACCACCTGCTGCTGACTACGCCTTGGAGAATGCCTTTCCGAGGCTCAGGTTCTCCAATCCTGTAGCGATCGTTCAAATGCCCGATTTTGAAGATCGTGTGTTTGTGGTTGAGAAAGCGGGTCGCATCAGGATGGTGACTCTGGGGGGGCAACCCGAACGTTTTACCTTCATGGGTTTGACGGATCGAGTCAGAGCAGGCGGAGAACGAGGTCTTTTGGGTCTGGCATTTCATCCTGATCATGCGTCCAACGGGTTCTTCTACGTTTTTTACACGGCGCAAGGATCAGGCTCTCCCAACCGTCTTTCCCGTTTCAAGGTGACTCCCGATGATCCCTTTGCAGGCGATCCGGAAACTGAGGTGATTCTGATCGATCAACCGGATGATGCGGGAAATCACAATGGAGGCGATGTTCATTTCGGGCCTGATGGTTATCTCTATGTGGCTTTAGGTGATGAGGGAAACGCCAATGATTCACTGAACAACAGTCAACGCATCGAAAAGGATTTTTTCGCCGGGATTCTTCGGATTGATGTGGACAAGCGGCCAGGCAGTTTGCCTCCCAATCCACACATCGCAGTCTCCAATAACTACAGCATTCCGCCTGATAATCCATTTGTTGGAGCCACGACATTTCTCAATCGTTCAGTGAATCCTGATCAGGTAAGAACCGAGTTCTGGGCGGTCGGATTGAGGAATCCCTGGCGCATGGCCTTTGATCCTGTGAGCGGGTTGCTTTATACTGGAGACGTAGGGCAGGGGCGTTTGGAAGAAGTGGACATCATTCAAAAAGGTGGAAATTACGGATGGAGTTTCAAAGAAGGTACTGCTGATGGCCCCGATGCTCGCCGGGCACCAGAAGGTTTTGTTGATATACCACCTATATTGGAATATCGACATGGATCAGGACCCGATCGAGGCAACTCCATTACGGGAGGAGTGGTTTATCGGGGGGATCGATTGTCCCAACTGTACGGGGCCTATGTTTTTGCCGACTACGTGAGCGGAAACATCTGGGCCATGAGGCACGAGGGGAATCGCCATACAGATTGGTTTAATCTGGCACGGGATTCTGGAATTGCAGGTTTCGGTATTGATCCAACACAAGGCGATATCCTGTTGGCCGATCACAATGCAAACCGGATCATGAGGCTCGTAGGAACTGAAGATACTCTGAATGTAGGATTTCCCCCGACACTAGCCGACACTGGTGCATTCATGGATTTAGAGAATTTGATACCTAACCCAGGCATTGAGCCTTATGAGATCAACACGCCTTTCTGGTCGGACAACGCGACCAAGCAACGCTGGTTTTCAATTCCGGGTAACAAGGCAGGTATCAGGTTCGAAAGGCAAGGTCCCTGGGGTTTCCGCGAAGGAAGTATCTGGATCAAGCACTTTGATCTGGAAATGGTGAGGGGAGACCCTGCTTCGTCTCGACGACTCGAGACTCGCTTTCTCGTGAAGCACGAAGATGGTGTTTACGGCCTTACCTATCGATGGGATGACTCACAGGAAAACGCATTTCTGGTGGATGAATCGGGCTACAGGGAAACGTTCAGTATTCAGGATGGTGAAGAGACTATCGAGCAAGTATGGCGATATCCGAGCCGAAGCGAATGCCTGGCATGCCACACACCCTCCGCAGGGTTGGTGCTTGGTTTTAGCACAGCACAACTTAATTGTTCAGTTGTGAGAAACAATCATGAGGTTTCTCAATTGTCATGGTTGAAATCAGCGGGATACTTTCAAGCTGAACCTGAAACGATTGAGGCGCTTCCAGCGATGGTTTCCGCCGATGATTCGTCCGCAAGCTTGACTCGGAGGGTGAAGTCTTATCTCGCCAGTAATTGTTCCCAATGTCACCGACCGGATGGTGAAGCTCTGGGACGATGGGATGCTCGTTACGAAACGCCTGTCTTGGAATCGGGTTTAATCAACGGCCATGTGGTGCGTCATGAAGGCCAGGCGGATCGCCGTTTGATCGTTCCCGGAAACCTTGAAAAATCTGAGATTTACCAACGCATATCCAATCAAGGATCACGTCGAATGCCTCCTGTGGGGAGCCATGTGCTGGATGTGGAAGGGATTGATCTTCTCAAGCGATGGATCACCGAAACATTACCACGCAAAACCTTTGCAGATTGGCAGCAACATTTTTCCAATATGGTTCCGAATCTGGAACTCGATCCCACAGGGGATGCCGACCATGATGGTTGGGACAATTTAAGTGAGTATTACCTTGGGACGGACCCCACCTTCGCATCAGATCGATGGCGTCTCAGGTTGGATGTTTCGCGAGAGACATTGTTTGTTCCAAATCCTTCAGGAATTGAATTGAGATTGGAATCGAGCCTTTTCCTGGGGAATGCTGTTGAATGGGAGGCGATAGAGATTTTAGAAACAACAGAACCTGTTTTTGGTTATAAGGGTTTGTTGGAATCCAAACTAGAAGGATTCAATGAGGGTTCGAAATTTTATCGAGCCGCCATTATCTTTCCTGAACTTGAATAGTGGGGATGCTGTTTTCGATTGTTTCTTTTGCTGGTTTCCATGCCGGGACTGGTTCAGAATCAAATCTTCTACGGCTGGAATACATCTCTGGTCAGATGCAGGAAATAAAGTTAGATGAGATTAATTGGCTACATTGAAGGGACGAATCATGCACGAACTTTTGGGGATTATCTTTATGCACAAGGTGTGGGCAATCAGATAGAGCGTGCGCAGGGAGAGCGCTATGAGGTTTGGATTGTTTCTGAGGATAAAGTGGAAGTCGGTAAAAACCATCTCATCGCATACCAATCAAATCCAACTGATCCTGTCTATTTGGAATCAGCAGAGAAAGCACAGGAAAAACGTCTCAAGGCAGCCATGGAACAAGAGGCGTATGCAAAGAAGGTCAAAGATCGGGATGCTATCGCTCCTCGAGGGAAGGGGCTCTCCACAGGAAGGCTGACGCTAGCGCTGATAGTTATTTGTGGAATCGTTTTTCTTCTTCAAGAACTGGGATACCATCGGGCTGTCTTTCAACAACTAAGTATTTCAAATTGGACCCCGGGCGGAGGTTCGTTTGGTCTTGTTGAAGTCCGCAATGGGCAGGTATGGCGGCTTGTCACTCCCATTTTCATGCATGGAGGCATCCTGCATATTTTCTTTAATCTGATGTGGCTTCGAATGCTCGGAACAGTCATTGAGTATCGTCAGGGTTGGAAATGGCTGTTGTTCATTGTATTGGTCACTGCATCCATTTCCAATATAGCTCAATACTACGTAAGCGGACCTTTGTTCCTGGGGATTTCTGGGGTGGTGTATGGATTGCTGGGTTATGTGTGGATCAAAGGGAAATTTGACCCTTTCTCTGGTATGTTCCTCCCCCCAGGCGTAGTTTTTATGATGCTTCTATGGTTGGGGCTGGGTGTCTCCGGTTTTCTGGAGAAAGGTCTGGGTGTAGGGATAGCAAACACCGCGCACATTGGTGGACTTGCCGTAGGGTGTATCATGGGCTACCTGAACACCCTTCGAAAACGATGATCTCTTGTGATGGAAGTTTCCGAAATCGTCGCCATCATTTTAACCTTGGCAAAGTATCTCGTCATCGGAGCAACCATTTTGCTATGCGTGTTTATATTGATCGCTCTATTTAAACCTTTCCCAAACACACTTCAAAACAAGACGAGACTCAGTAAGAATAAACTCTGGTTCAAAAAATAAAACCACTTCGTGTCACAGCAGCGCCTCTATCCTGTCATTGCCGGAAGGCGTGAAGCAAACCCTCAGTCACCATTAGCATCTCGTATGCATTCGAGAACTTCAGCAGGATGCGGCTCAGGCTTTACTTTTGGCCAGATCTTGAGGATCGTTCCTTTGGGGTCAATGAGGAAGGTCATGCGATGTATGCCATCAAACGTTCTTCCCATGAATTGCTTCGGCCCCCAGACACCATACTTCGTGACAATCTCCTTGGATTCATCTGCCAACAAGGTGAAAGGCAGTTCAAATTTGTTAATAAATTTCTGATGGACTTTGACGGGGTCGATACTGACACCAACAACAACAGCGCCAGCATCCCTGAACTCCGCATGCAAATCCCTAAAAGCACAAGCTTCCTTTGTACAACCCGGCGTGTTGTCTTTGGGATAAAAATAAAGGACGACAAATTTGCCTTTGAAATCAGACAGGCGAACTTGATCTCCATCCTGTGATTCTGCCTTAAACGCAGGTGCCTTATCTCCCTCTCTCAATATCAATTCAATACCTTTTGCCATATCTCGGACGGTAACTTGATGAAGTAGTTTGTTGCAAGATTCGTTCCATGCTCATGCAGAGTAGCTGGAGGTTTAAATTGGTTTGAGATCCACCATGGTGGCCCCCCATCCACCATTCCATCCAGGCGCGCTGCGATGTGAGAGGACGTATGGGAGTTGATCAAGTAAAGCATGCACGCCTTTCCTGAGTGCTCCTGTTCCCTTTCCATGAATGATCCGGACAGTGAAAATGTCGCTTTCGCGACAAGCTTCAAGGTAGTCAGGTACAAGTTCTCCTATTTCATTGGGACGAAATGTGTGGAGATCAAGTTCTCCATTGATAGGTATTTCAATGGGGTCTTCAGATTCCATTTCAGAGATTCTTAAGAAGATGATTTTTTCGTTTCCTGGCTCGACTGCAGGGTGATTTGATAGCGTTCCGAAATGCTTTACAGCCCAAGATGCTCCTGGCTCCGTAATCGAAAACCATCATGGACCCGAAACTATCCTCCAGCGAATGAACGATAGTCAAAATATTCCCCCCCCCGTAAAAGGCGGTTCCGGGAGTTTGGTAATCTGAAAATCATCTTTGACCATTGGAGGGTGATGCATGACTTTGTTTTTCATATCAGTTTGTCCCCCTAGCTATGCGAGAGCCAGATCCAGCATGGCATAGACCCCTCAGCAAACCCAGACTGTCACCTTTCTTTTGATCACACACTTTGATCATTATGCATGCAGCAAGATTCAATCAAGGATTGTTATCGTCAGGCAATGGTTCGATTCGCCACATATCCATCACCGCCCATAGATTAATGGGTGCGACTGATTCACCCGGCTTCAGCAGGCGGATACTTCCATCTGCAAACCCATAGTTCGATCCCCCGGAGTTCCTGTTGCCTCCTGTTCTGTGACGGTTTTGTTCGACTTCCTCAATATCATTGCCCCTGCCCTGATAGAAATCCATGTGAACGTGGGGTGAGTCCGATGCCTTCTCGCCAAACGTAATGGTATCGGAAGGATGACGAATGGCTGTGAGTTTCATTCCGTGTGGCCACAGGCCATTGGTGAATGACTGAAAATCTACCTTATTCTTCAAAGTCATGCGAAAGTAATCATTCCAGCCATTGATAAGATAACTTCGGTTCGACATGAATTTGTCGGCAGGACATTTCAGTAATTTGTGATTGAGGTAATAAGGGCGAAGCTTTGCCATCCAATTGTTTTTGAAACTGCGGCTTACGGGAGGGCACTCGTCATTGAAATCATCGGCATACATAGTGAGAGCCATGCTGAGTTGGCGTAAGTTGTTAACGCATTTGATTCTATTCGCTTTCTGCTTGGCAGAGGAAAGTGCCGGCATGAGCAAACTAGCCAGGATCCCGATGATAGCAATCACCACCAAAAGCTCTATCAAAGTGAATGCAGCGATAAGAGGTTTGTTGAATTTCATAGTCCTAGCTTTGCTTGACTATAAATACACCGGCTAACATGTCAGGTTTCATCTTTCTTATTCGCTGAAACTCACTTTTCAGTTGCGTTTCTAAGAACGGGTTCACCATAATGAACCCAGTCCTCTTTTTGAAGACTGTAGCACCTTTATGGTTATTCATCTTGCGCAATCGGTAATCGCTCTCGAAAACGGGAGCATGAGTGAGCTTCTGGTTTATCAGTTGACGGGATTTCTGATTGTGATCCTGGTTCTTTGCTCTTTGTGGTTTGCCGTTGCGTGTCTGGGAGTTTTTTTCCGCAACTTCGAGATCAAAGATCCAGTGGCTGCTCCATCCTCCTCCGCTGTTCATAGAGATTCCGTTACTAAAATGGAAATCACACCTCAAGTGCAAGTGGTGGTGGGCGCAGCGCTGCATACTGTAATTCAAGGGCCATTTCGTATTGTGTCCCTAGAGGAGAGTAAACCGGATGTATCTTAAGAAAGCTCAGCGTGTCATCATTTGATCACTGAGCCTGCTAATTATGAAAAAACTGCGAGTTACCGTTGAGGGGAAAAGTTATGATGTCATCGTTGAGCTGCTGGGGGAAGATTCTGCTGCTCAAGTTTCTTCAGTCCCTTCTGCTGAACCTTCGAGTCATGCATCTTCTTCCGGGACAGCTGAGCCTGTTTCCAGTCCCTTGGCTGGCAAGGTAGTCAGTATTGGTGTCGGTGGCGGTCAACAGGTGGAAGAGGGGGATGAGCTAATGATTCTTGAAGCAATGAAGATGAACACGCATGTTTACGCGCCTCGATCAGGAACGGTCGAGCGCATTCAGGTTCAAGCCGGAGATAATGTGGAAGAGGGGCAGTCACTGATGACGATTAACGGAGTCTAACCCCTGTGACTCAACGAAATTAATCATTACGGACGATTTTATGTTTGAGAGCATCACGAGTTTTTTTCAATTAACCGGTTTCAGCCTGATCACTTGGCAAATGTTTTTGATGTGGTTTGTTGTGCTCGTCCTCTTTTATTTTGCCATCTACAAAAAGTTCGAACCTTTATTGCTGATTCCTATTGCCTTTGGTGCTCTTGTAGCGAACCTTCCGACCCGAGGTATGATCACCTTTCAAGCCCAGCAGGACGGATCTTTTGAGTCTGGAGCAATTCGTGTGGAAGCCTCGGTTGAAGAAGCTGAACCAGATGCGCAAGGAGCGAATGTTTATGAGATTCACAAAATGGAGGGCGGGCTTTTTGATTTCATCTCCCAAGGCATCAAATTGGAAATCTTTCCTCCATTGATTTTTCTTGGAGTAGGTGCACTCACTGATTTTGGCCCTTTGATTGCCAATCCGAGGATGCTCTTGCTCGGAGCTGCGGCACAGATGGGGGTATTTTTTACGTTTCTTGGTGCGTCATTCTTGGGTTTCAGCAAGCTCCAAGCAGCATCGATAGGCATCATTGGTGGTGCCGATGGTCCTACGGCAATCTTTACCAGTAATAAACTGGCCCCGGAATTGCTCGGCCCCATCGCAGTGGCTGCCTATAGCTACATGGCCTTAGTGCCACTCATACAACCGCCTATCATGCGATTGCTGACTTCGGCCAGGGAACGCAGGATACGCATGCAATCTCTTCGGAAAGTGAGCAGGATTGAAAAGTTGGCGTTTTCTCTCGTCGTTACCATTGTATGCGTGCTGCTTGTGCCTGACGCTTCGCCGTTGATTGTGATGCTCATGCTGGGCAATTTTCTGCGCGAAAGCGGGGTCACTGATCGTTTGTTGAAGTCTGCCCAGAATGAAATCATCAATGTCGTGACGATTTTCCTTGGGGTCAGTGTGGGGATCACCATGCGAGGGGAACGTTTCCTTCAACTGGAAACCATCAAGATCATTGTGCTGGGGGTGATTGCCTTTTCCATCTCGACCGCAGGAGGTATCTTGATGGCAAAAGCCATGAACCTGTTTTCCCGTAAAAACCCAATCAATCCATTGATCGGTTCAGCTGGCGTTTCGGCTGTTCCCATGGCCGCTCGTGTTTCCCATCAGGAGGGGCAAAAAGCCGACCCCGGAAATTACCTTCTGATGCATGCGATGGGCCCTAATGTGGCGGGTGTGATCGGGTCGGCAGTTGTTGCCGGTTACTTTATTTCCACATTGGCACGTTAGTGTGGAAGCCTGCCTCGTGTTTGGTTTCAGATCAAGAACCTGTCGACCCCTTTGCAATCAGTCTTTGCTTTCCCTGACTCGCTCTTTTTTTTCCTCACGTTCTGATTCCAGAGCTTTGCGCTCAGTTGCCATTTGAGATTTAAGTGACTCGAACGCTTCGGCATCGCCGGATTGAAGGGCTTTTTCTATTTCCCCGTTCAGGAAGATCTCCTTTTCAGCTATCTTGGCGGCATATTTAGAGTCCAATTCACCGAGTTTGCCCTTTTGCTCCTCGGTAATTTGAGCAATTGGGTTGTCTTTGTTCAACCGCTCCATTGCCAATTCGTATGCTGATTTCATGCGTGCATTTCGCAGGCAAATTCGGTCGAACTCAAGCTTAATATAATCTACTGCTTGATTGAGCAGGATCTGTAGGCTTCATGCCCTGTTTTTGCTCCTATGATGGAAAAAGCCGTCCAGGTAGACCCTGAACGGCTTTTTTAATAAATTAAACGATCTTAACTTTGAGCCTAAATGAACTCGTTGATCAAGTTCTCAAGAAACTCCTGTCGACCGCTTTCATTCTTGGTGATGCGATTTTTCTTCAGGATGTATTTCTCCAAATCTTTAAAGCTGGATTTGCCAGCTTCAATTTTTTGGCCAATTCCTTCATCCCAGGAGCTGTATCGGTTTTTGATGAATGCATCCAGACGTCCGTCAGCACGGATGGCTGCTGCAATTTTCAATCCGCGTGCAAATGCGTCCATTCCACCAATGTGTGCGTGGAAAAGATCTACGGGTTCGAAGCTTTCCCTGCGAACCTTGGCGTCAAAGTTGACACCGCCGGTGGTCAAGCCTCCGTTGTTCAGGATGGAGAGCATGCATTGTGTGGTCAGGTAGATATCGGTCGGAAATTGATCGGTATCCCATCCCAGCATGACGTCGCCTGTATTGGCGTCAATACTTCCCAGAGCACCCGATGCGGATGCTACTTCCAGTTCATGCTGCATCGTGTGTCCGGCGAGGGTAGCATGATTGGTTTCGAGATTGAGTTTGAAATGATCCGTTAAATCATACTGCCGCAGGAAGTTCAGACATGCAGCGGCATCTGAATCATATTGGTGCTTTGTAGGCTCTTTAGGCTTGGGTTCAATATAGAATTGCCCCTTGAAACCAATCTTTTTCTTGTGATCTACCGCCATGTGTAAGAAGGCGGCCAGATGATCCATTTCTCTTTTCAGATTTGTATTCCAAAGTGTTGAGTAACCTTCTCGGCCTCCCCAGAAAGTATACCCTTCACCCCCAAGAGATTTAGTGACTTCAATGGCTTTCTTAACCTGAGCAGCGGCATAGGCAAACACGTCGGCATTGCAGCTTGTGGCTGCTCCGTGCATGTAACGGGGATGCGCAAACAAGCAGGCAGTGCCCCAGAGCAATTTAATCCCAGTGCGCTTCTGCTCCTCGGCAAGAACCTTGGCTACAGCGTCGAGGTTTTTGTTGCTTGATGAAAGTGATTTCCCCTCAGGCGCCACATCGCGATCATGAAAGGCGTAATAGGGAGCGCCCAGTTTCCCCATGAATTCGAATGCTACCCGTGCCCGGTTTTGAGCGTTTTTGACCGAATCCGTTCCGTCGTCCCAAGGGCGCAACGCTGTTCCGGCTCCAAATGGATCGGAAAGAGGGTTTCTGAAGGTATGCCAGTAAACTACCGAAAACCGCAGGTGGTCCTTCATGGACTTACCGTCAATTACCTCATTTTCGTCATAATGTTTGAACGCGAGTGGATTCTTTGAATCCGGGCCTTCAAAACCGATCTTTTTTATTTTAGGAAAAGCTTCCTTGGCTTTCTTTGGCATACTATCTTAAGGTTTATCAATGAGTTACAACTTCGCAGAGCCCTGAGATGAGCGATTGCGAATCGCCGGATTAATTACTATATTGACGATTTGTCAAGAATTTACTCGTTTAAACACGGCTTATTTGGGTAGAAAAAGTATCAATAGTGGGGACTGACCCCTAATTGGTTGCACGTTTCTCTTGCCAAATGGGTGGCTCTTAATAGAGTATCCGGCTCATTTGCGACGATTTTGATGACTTTGATTGACAACATAACGTGGGTGCTGGCGGCTCAAACTGCGACTGGAACAGGACAGCAGGGCCCTGTCTGGATGCAATTCGTGCCTTTTGTATTTCTGTTCCTTATCATGTACGTGATTTTGATACGGCCTCAGCAAAAAAAAGCACGCGAGCATGACGCTCTCCTGAAGCAGTTGAAAATAGGGGATCGAGTGAGCACCAATGGTGGAATCATTGGCGTGGTAGTCGGTCTGAAAGATAACAAAGTCTCTATTCGCTCCGCAGACACCAAGCTGGAAATGCTCAAAGGTGCCATCACAGAGGTTTTAAAAGATAAATCTTCCTCAGAATCTTAATACGTAACTCAAAATACTCAATGAAACCCGGATATTATTGGAAATGGTTGTTGGTCATATTTTTGGCAGCCTGGGCAATCTCTGAAATCTTTCCTCCCTGGAGCGCTTCATTGATTGATCAATTCGAGCAGGATGCTTCTGTCACTACTGACGAATCAAAGACACTGCTCACTACAGTGGTGTCCGAGGCCAGAAAGAAAGAGGAAGCGTCGCCTGGCCGGACTTATGCCAACATGTTCGATGCCATTGGCACGAACGATGTTCGCGCGCTTTTCTCGGACATCAAGATTGCCGAAGATGAAGAACAGCCAGTCAAGGTGGTTCTGAATAACCTGCAGCAGCGCGCCTCAGGGCAGGTTCGTCTCGGTTTGGATCTTCAGGGTGGCGTGTCCTTCACAGTGGCCATGGAGACCAACGTGCTGAGCGCTGATCAGGATCAACAGGTGGTGCTTGAGCAGAGCATCGAGGTACTTCGCAAACGTGTTGATCAATTTGGTGTTGCTGAGCCGATCCTTCAGACGCGGGGTGAAAATCAGATCCAGATTGACATGCCTGGTTTGTCTGAACTGGATTATCAATCTGTGCGCGAAATCCTGACCCGTCCTGCTTACCTCGAATTCCGCATGGTTCACGAACGCAGTCAGGAGTTGATCGATCGCGGGTTTCCTGTTCCGGGTTATGAAATACTCACGGAACGCCGCAGCAGTGAGACCGCTGGTGGGCCTGACTCCCTGATCCCATACCTGGTCAAAATCAAACCAGAGCAGGGATTGACAGGAACTCACATCAGTTCGGCGGGTGTCTATCCTGATCCATTAACTGGTAAACCCGAAATTGATTTTGTCCTTACTTCGGAGGGAGCTGTCCTTTTTGCAGATGTCACTCGTCAGAATACAGGTCGGCAGATGGCCATTGTGCTTGATGGTGAATTAAAATCTGCTCCAAGGATCAATGGTCCCATCGAACAGGGACGCGGGCAAATTACGGGTGACTACGACATGCGGGAAGCCTTTGAGTTGGCCAATGTCCTCGAAAATCCACTTGAAGCTCCTGTGCGGATTGTTGAAGAAAATTCCACCGGTCCTACTCTGGGGCGTGATTCGATTGAAAAGGGGGTTCGAGCGTCGCTCTACGGTTTGATCGCCGTTGCTATTTTCATGGCGCTTTATTACTGGAAGGTTGGCTTGATTGCCAATTTCGCCCTCCTCCTCAACATCATTCTCCTGTTGGGCGTGCTTTGTATGATTGATGCCACGCTGACCTTGCCTGGTATCGCAGGTATTGTCCTGACCGTGGGGATGGCAGTCGATGCGAATGTGTTGATTTTTGAACGTATCCGTGAGGAATTATCGCTGAAGAAATCCATCAAGGGAGCCATTGAATCAGGGTATGGCAAGGCTTTCAGCACCATTTTTGACGCGAACGTCACGACCTTGATTGCCTCCATTATCCTGATCAACATGGGCAAAGGTCCAGTGAAGGGTTTTGGTGTCACGCTGACGATTGGTATCGTGGCAAGTATGTTCACCGCGTTGTTTGTGACACGTCTCGTCTTTGAGGCATTCCTTGTAAAAGGAAATATGAAGGACGTTAAAATGCTGAAACTGCCTTTCCTGCACAACAACAATTTCGATTTCATGCGCCATTGGAAGCTTATGTTCGGTATATCCTGGCTTATCATTGCGTTAGGCTGTGGTGGCGGCATGATGTATCGGGGTGGTGATGTTTTTGGTGTGGACTTCTCAGGCGGTGACAGCATGTCATACAGTTTTGAAGAAAAGGTGCCTGTTGATGATGTTCGAACCTCCGTTGCTGGGCTCGATATTGGCGAAGTAAAAATCACCTACCAGAGTGATATTGCGGATGGCGATGAAACCCTGGAATTGACAACGGCTTTTGATCAAGGTGAAAAGGTTACTGCTTTACTGAAGGAACAATTTTCCAGTGCAGGATTCACATTGGAATCCACCAGTCGTGTTGGTGGCTCCATCGGCAACGAAATTAAAAAGTCTGCGATTATTTCGCTGACGCTGGCCTTGTTTGGTATTCTGTTCTACGTGGCTCTGAGATATGAATTCTCATTTGCTATCGGTGCCGTCCTTGCCGTTCTTCATGATATCCTGATGACTTTGGGGCTCTTCTTTGTGAGTGGTCGAGAATTAAATGCACCAATGGTTGCAGCCATCCTGACCATCATTGGTTTCTCGATCAATGATACCATCGTTATTTTCGACCGTATCCGTGAAGACTTGAAATTGGGTGTCAAAGGTTCATTCAAGGATGTCATGAACAAGGCAATCAACGAGACCTTGAGTCGAACGATCATTACTTCAGGCACGACGCTATTCGCAGCTCTATCACTCTTCATCTTTGGAGGAACCGTGATCAATGACTTCGCGTTTACGTTCGTAGTGGGTATCATTACCGGGACTTACTCGAGTATCTATATCGCTGCATCTATCGTGCTCTGGTATACCAAAGGCCAGAAACCCAAGCTGATGACATCGGATGTCAATGAAGATATAACGGTTCATACGGCTGAGGCATAAGCAACCTTAGGTAATGCTTGCAGTAGAGCTTATTCAGCCTTGGCATTGGGTAGGGTTTATTATTGGCGTCTGCTTTTTTCTTGCCCTTGATCTAGGGTTGCTTCACCGGGAAGCGAGAGAGATCCGCATGCGGGAGGCTGTTGCTTGGACCGCATGTTGGTTCATTCTGGCGATGATCTTCGCGGTGGGGCTTCTCCGCTGGCAAAATCAGGAAGCCGCAGGGGAATTTGTCACAGGCTACATCGTCGAACTGGCGCTCTCGATGGACAATGTCTTCGTCATCGCGATGATATTTTCTTACTTCGGCGTGCCGAGACGCCTTCAGCACAGGGTACTGTTCTGGGGGATCCTGGGAGCCATGGTCATGAGAGGTGTCATGATCTGGTTGGGTGTCGAATTGGTCGAGCGGTTCAATTGGATACTATACATTCTAGGCGCCTTCCTTATATTTACCGGTATCAAAATGTCCGTTGGTGGCGAGGAAGAGGTGCATCCTGAGCGAAACCCTTTCATAAAACTTACCCGAAGGTTTTTTCCTGTCACCAACTTCTACGATGGGCAGCAATTCACGACGCATAAACCGGGGTATTTTGCACTTACCCCGCTAGCTCTGGTATTGATGATGGTTGAGACAACCGATTTGATTTTCGCTGTTGATTCCATCCCTGCAATATTCGGGGTCACCCAGAAACCATTTATTATTTTCACCTCAAATGTGTTCGCGATACTAGGACTGAGATCTCTTTATTTTCTCCTTGCTGGTGCCATGTCTTATTTTACCTACCTTAAATTCGGGCTTTCCTTGGTCCTGATATTTATTGGATTGAAAATGCTGGTCGTCATCGTGGGCTATCATATCGATACGCTGCTTTCTCTCATCATTGTTGCCGGCATCATTTTTACATCGGTAATGAGCTCGTTGGTGCTCAGTCAGCTTCGAGATGAAAAAGACTCCTCCAAGGAATAAGAAGCCAGATTTTGGAAGACAACGCGGCGGTAGCGTGGAATAATGCTATTGCAGATGAATCCTGTCCCTCTATCGAAAACCATCAAGACCCTGTTGGATGACCTGCCCAAGGGCCAAAAGATCACTGTCAATTGGATGATTTCCAACACCGGCGGTCGTGGAATTTATCTGGTCTTTATTTGGCTTTCACTACCTTTTGTTGTGCCAGTCTCCCTTCCGGGCTTCAGCGTGGTTGTTGGATTGGTGTTTTTATGTCTTTGCTGGTCCATGTTGTTCGGTGATGTCGGGCGTTTGCATAGGGTTATTGGAGACCGTCCTTTGCCATTAAATCGTGAATCCCGATTCTACCGGGCCAGCATGCGATTTCTTGTTTGGTTGGAACGTTGGATAAGGCCTCGAAAGGCCGAGTGGATTCATTGGCGATTTGTTTCCACTCTGAATACCTTGCTGCTGGCTTTTCTGGCCTTCCTGCTTGTGTGCCCAGTTCCAGGGGTGATACCTTTCACCAATTCCCTCCCAACTTATTCCATTATTGCCATTGCTGCTGGGACGATGGAAGAGGATGGCGTGTGCGTGTCTTTTGGATATATTTTGTTTTTAGCAACATGCGTTTATTTTCTTTTGATCGCAGGAAGCATTATTGCGTTGTTGAATCGATATTATGAAGATATCGTCCATTTGCTGCAGATTTTTATATGAATTACCGGTGGTCCATAGCTCCAATACAGGATCTACAGGTCAAACGCCTTTCTGAGGAGTTTGATCTTTCCCCCCTATTGGCCCAGTGTCTGTTGAATCGGGGGCATGATGATTTTGAAAATGTGGATCAATTCCTGCGTCCGAAACTCAAGAATCTTTCTGACCCTTTCACCCTTCCCAACATAGAGCGCGCTGTCGAGCGGCTCTTGGCTGCGCGTGAATCAGGCGAGAAGGTTGTGGTCTTTGGTGATTATGATGTCGATGGAGTAACATCAACTGCACTGATCATTGAGGTGCTCAGGGAATTGGGTTGGAAAATTGATTATTATTTGCCTCACCGCTTGGAAGAAGGTTATGGCCTTAGTCAGGACGGAGTCGAAAACTGCCTCAAGAAAGTTAAACCTGACTTAATTCTTGCTGTCGATTGCGGCTCGACTGCGGTGGACACGATCCGCTGGTTAAAAGACCGTGGCATGGATGTGATTGTGTTGGATCACCATCAAGTCACAGATCCCGAACCAGAGGCTTATGCCTTGGTGAATCCACAGCTAAAAGGAGGCCCTTTGTGTGAATTATGTAGCGTTGGACTGGCCTTCAAACTAGCCCATGCCGTCATCAAGGCCTGCCGGGAATTAAATCAACCTCCTTCCGTGCACGACTATGACATGCGTCCTCTGCTTGATTTGGTTGCTCTGGGCACGGTAGCAGATCTGGTGCCGTTGAAAGGGGAGAACCGAGTCATGGTGACTGCCGGGCTCAAACGACTGAATCAGACGCGAAGAGCTGGTTTACTTGCCTTGATGGAGATAGCACAGGTGCGTGACGAGGTGGGTGTTTTTGAGATCAGTTTTCAACTGAGTCCACGCATCAATGCAGCAGGCCGTCTTGTGAATGCAGATACGGCATTACGGCTCATGCTCAGCGATAATCTTGAGGAAGCACGTCAATTGGCTCAGGAACTCGACACCTATAACAAGGAGCGTCAAATGATTGAGAAAGGGATCGCTGACCAGGCAATTGGCGCGATTCGATCTCAATTTGATCCAGAGCGCGATTATGTGATTGTGCAGGGTGAAATGTATTGGCATATCGGTGTGGTAGGCATTGTGGCCTCCCGGGTCCTTCGGGAATTTTATCGGCCAACGATCATTCTGGGCGGTGAAGGCACGGAATGGCGCGGATCTGGACGAAGCGTCAGCGGGTTTGATCTCGCGGAAGCACTGAGAACTTGTGATGATTTATTGGTCCGCCATGGCGGTCATGCCATGGCTGCAGGTATGTCGATCGATCCCAAAAACCTTGAAGAGTTTCGGAAAAGAATCAATGCCTACGCTGAAAAGCAGATAAGCAAGGAATGCCTCAAGCCTATCATACACCTTGACGCGGATGTGCCTCTTGCTGAGCTAACCCTTGAACGAATGGAAGAACTGGCTCGTTTGAATCCGTTTGGTGCTGGAAATTCCGCACTGCAATTTGCAAGTCGCAGAGTTTCACTGCAAAGCCAGCCCCATCGCATGGGTAGAGATCAGCAGCACGTCAAGTTTTGGGTTTCCGACGGTCGATCCAGCTATGAAGTCCTGTGGTGGAATTGCGGTAAATCCAAACTGCCCTCAGGATCTTTCGATATTGCGTACGCCCCACAAATCAACGACTACAATGGAAGACGTTCGGTTCAATTGAAGTTGCTTGACTGGCGACCTGCAACTTGAGTTTGCAGGTTTCGAATGATGGATTTTTTTGATGAAGTTCGTCAATTTCTTGCTCGAAAATGTCATACTTCCTGAATTGAATACGTCGCATGAATGTCACAGGTCCCATTCATTTCTACAATCGTTACACCGAACATCTAGAGACCGAAGCTGTATATGGTGGCGGGTTTCTTAAATGGGCTTACGGAAACCCATTGGGCAGAGTTTCTGTGGAGTTACTTGTCAAACGTGCTTTTTTTTCCTACTTCTACGGTTGGTGGATGGACCGTCCTTCGACTGTTGCCAAAGTAAAACCTTTTGTGGAATCGTTCGGATTGGATGCTCAGGAGTTTGCCAAAAAGATGGACGAATTTACTTCGTTCAATGACTTCTTCAGCCGTGAATTAAAATCCGAAGCAAGACCCATTGCGGATGACAGGGATGCGGTTGTATTTCCTGCTGATGGAAGGCACTTGGGCTTTCAGGATTTATCCAAGGTGAAGCATGTTTTTGTCAAAGGGCAGTCCTTTGATCTGGATGCGCTGCTGGGGAATGCTGATCTTGCAAATCGATATCGAAATGGATCCGCGGTTCTTTCGCGTTTGTGTCCCACGGATTATCATCGATTTCATTTTTCCGTTCAGGGAAAAGCTGGCCAGACCAAACGGATCAATGGTGACCTTTATTCCGTCAATCCAATGGCATTGCGGCAGAATCTCAATTATTTGTGTGAAAACAAAAGAACACTTACAAGTGTGCGAACTGATCACTGTGGCGAGGTATTGATCATGGAAATAGGTGCGACGAATGTGGGATCCATTCTGCAGACATTTCAATCTGGTGCTTCTCTTCAGCACAAAGGGCAGGAGAAAGGGTATTTTCGATTCGGAGGATCGGCCACGATGACCTTTTTCGAGCCAGGCGCCGTGAGGTTGGCAGAAGATCTACGCACTCATTCCGCCAACGGAATAGAATTGTATGCACGCATGGGGGACTTGATGGGAAGGGTTAGTTAAGTAACTTTTTTCAGGGTCCGTATATTGCCTTGATCTGGATCGGCTGGTGGGCAGGCAGTGTGGTCCTTAGTTTGTGAGCATATCATCAAAACCCGAATGTTGATTTACAGGATAGCCCAATCCCGGTGCTGTTCGAGGGGAGGAGTTTTTACCTTCATTACAAGTGGGTTCAAGCCCCTTTTTGAAGGGGGTAAGTCAAAATTTCCATTGACAGTTCGCAGGTGACAGGGTCTTATTTTGCCTCCACCTTTCCTAAAAGGCGTGCCTCCTTGTGGGTTGATTGCGTCTTTGAGGTGGTGCTTTCCGGGGAAAACCTCGGATTGAATTTTCAATGTCATGAGCAGGAAAAAAATTAATATTGCCATCATTGGATTGGGGTTTGGTGCTGAGTTTATTCCCATCTATCAAAACCATCCCAACGCCAACATGTACGCGATATGCCAGCGTAACAAAAAGAAGCTCAATGCCATCGGTGATGCCTTTGGTATCGAAAAACGCTACCAGAAGTATGAAGACGTGTTGAAGGATCCAGAAGTGGACGCTGTTCACATCAACACGCCCATACCAGATCACGCAGCCCAATCCATAGCGGCCTTGAAAGCAGGCAAACATGTGGCGTGCACCGTACCGATGGCCACCTCTGCTGCTGATTGCAAAACGATTGTCAATCTTTGCAATAAAACGGGATTGAAATACATGATGATGGAAACCGTGGTTTACGCGCGGGAATTTCTTTTCGTCAAAGAGCTCTACGAGAAGGGGAAATTAGGGAAAGTTCAGTTCTTGCAGGCAAGTCACCAGCAGGACATGGATGGATGGCCCAATTACTGGCCAGGATTGCCTCCCATGCATTATGCGACACACTGTGTTGGGCCTTGCATGGCATTGACCAATGACACGGCTGAATATGTCTCCTGCTTCGGTTCTGGAACCATTCGTAAGAATCTGATCAAGCATTACAATTCTCCTTTTGCCGTCGAAACCACTCATATCAAATTCAAGGACTCCGATCTGAGTGCGCGTATCCATCGCAGTTTGTTCGATACGGCCAGGCAGTATCGAGAAAGCTTTGATGTTTATGGAGATAAACAGGCTTTTGAATGGCCCTTGATTGAGGGAGAAGACCCTGTTCTGCACACCGCAAAAAAACCGGAGCACAAGATTCCCAAACGGGTCAAAGTCAAGGATTACGCCTCGCGATTGCCGAAAGGGATTCGTCCATTCACCACCAAGGGGGTGTATGATCTTGGTAAAAAGACCCATTTGAGCTTCACCCAGGGTGCGGGACATGGGGGCTCACATCCGCATCTGGCCCATGAATTTGTCAGTGCCTTGATGGAAGGGCGCGATCCGTTCCCGAATGCCCGCCAATCTGCAAACTGGACCTGTGTTGGTATTTGCGCTCACGAATCCGCCCTCAAGGGTGGCAAAATCGTCAAATTGCCCGCTTTTACGCAATAAAAATTTAACAACAAAAAATAATAAAAAATATGCAATCACAAGCACAATCAAATGCCCAACGGCTTTTATGGGCTGGCTTCATGGCAATCCTTGCAGCCGGCGTTGGGTTCTCCATCAGAGCAGGTATTCTTGGCCAGTGGGCTGAGCAATACGGTTTCACTATGACAGAGCTAGGTCAGATCACAGGAGGTGGTTTGACTGGTTTCGGAATTATTATCCTACTGAGTTCGCTCATAGCGGATAAAGTAGGATACGGAAAATTAATGGCTGCAGCATTCATTACTCATTTTATTTCTGCAGTTTTGACTCTGGGTACGGGAGCTGCATTTGCAGCCGGCGGCAAACCAGCAGCTTATTGGTGCTTATTCATAGGTATGTTCCTTTTTGCGATTGGTAATGGTATTTGTGAAGCGGTCGTGAATCCTTTGGTTGCAACTTTGTTCCCAAAGAAGAAAACTCACTACTTGAATATTCTGCACGCCGGTTGGCCTGGGGGACTCATCATTGGTGGTTTAGCCTCTTATTTCATGGCTGGAGGCGAAGGGACCAAGGCTGTTGCTTGGCAGATTCAAATATCTTTGTTCATGGTGCCGGTTGTTCTTTACGGCGCAATGTTAATGGGGCAGAAATTTCCAAAATCAGAGGCTGCATCTGCAGGGGTGTCATTTGGCAAAATGATGGCCGAATTTGCTGCACCTCTCTTGATAGTCCTTCTTTTAATCCACGCATTGGTAGGCTATGTCGAGCTGGGAACTGATTCATGGGTGGCACAAATAACGGGAGCTATCATGGCATCATCTGGTAAAGGGCTTCTATTGTTTGTCTACACCTCGGCATTAATGTTTGCCTTACGCTTTTTTGCAGGCCCGATTGTTGAAAAGATTTCTCCACTTGGGTTACTTTTTGCCAGCGGTCTTCTTGGATTTCTTGGTTTGCAAATGTTAGGGGCTGCTACATCAGCAATGCTGTGTGTCGTTGCAGCCACAGTGTATGCTCTTGGCAAAACATTTTTATGGCCAACGATGCTTGCTGTAGTCTCTGAGCAGTTTCCTCGTGGCGGTGCCATAACCATTGGCGCTATTGGTGGAGTAGGAATGTTGTCTGCCGGGTTGCTTGGAGGGCCAGGTATCGGATTTAAACAGGATTATTATGCTTCGCAACAGCTTGAGCAGTCACATTCTGAAGTTTACGGGAGATACAAAGCTGGCAACGAAAACGCATTCCTCGGGTTTTCTACCGTTGGTTTAGATGGAGCTAAGGTCGGCGTCCTTGGGGATGAAGGCAAAGAATTAGATCGTGTTTCAAAACTTTTGTCCGATGAAGGTAAAGAGGATAAAAACCATGCGGAAATGGTGTCTTGGTGGGAAAACACCAAAAAATATGCTGATAATGACAAGGGGCCAGTCGCGGAAGCCGGTCTTCATGGTGGGCGATCGGCTTTAAAACTTACCTCCTATGTCCCGCTGGCAATGGCCGTATTTTATTTGTTCATCATGATATACTTCAAAAGCAAGGGAGGATATAAGGCGAAAGAACTCGATGGAGCTTTAGACTCCTAATCAGATATAACAACCACAATTCACAAAAAGGCGGCCATAGGCCGCCTTTTTTCTTTTGAGTGACTGACTCAGAGTAATTCCTCATTGCTTCAGGACCCAATGGCTGACGCACCCCTCATGTGCCTGAGTCACTGTATGGGCGAAATCGGCGAGGTAAGCACGGGTGTGTTGCGGTTGCTTCGATGTTGCAGTTGATGCACGCTGGTCTAATTCGGTATCCGATACCTCCAGGTGGATGCTTCCTTTCAACAGATCAAACTCAATCACATCACCATCCCTCACCAACCCGATGGGGCCACCCACCGCTGCCTCAGGTGAACAATGAACACCGATGGCACCGTGAGAGACGCCTGAAACGCGTGTGTCCGAAACCAGGGCGACCTTGCCATCCAGTTCAGGAATCGAAAGAGCAGAGGTGGCAACGAGTACTTCAGGCATTCCACTGGCCACGGGACCCAGGTTTCTCAGAACGACAACGGTGCCGGGTTTGAGCCGTTTTTCTTTGACGGCTTGAATGATGTCTCGCGGATCATCAAAGCACATGGCGGCGCCTCTGAAAGTTGGAGATTGCATGCTCGAAACCTTAAAGACCATGCCTTCCGGTGCCAGATTGCCAAAACAGATTTGCATGTCTGCGTAAGACTTGAATGGTGCGTCCGTGGCGGCGATCAGATCCTGTTCTTCCGGCACTGATGGTGCTTCTGCCAAATTATCTGCAAGCGTCCTGCCGGTTACCGTCATGCATGATCCATCAAGGAGGCCTGCTTCAAGTAAATGTTTCAACAGCATGGGTGTGCCACCGAGTCGATGCAGGTCCACCATCGTGCGTTTGCCCCGAGGTGCAAAACTGCAGAGCACGGGAGTGTCGCGCAATATTGCTTGTATGTCCTTGAGTGTGAAATCCACCTTTGCTTCACGCGCCAGAGCGATGAGATGAATGATCCCGTTTGTTGATCCACCGATAGCGGCGATGGCAGCTGCTGCGTTTCTGAATGCGGCACGTGTCAGGATATCGCGTGGTCGAAGGTCCAGCTCCAGTAAATGCCGCATTCTTCTGCCTGCGTCCATGCACTCCTCTTTTTTGGCGGGGTCGATGGCTGGGATGGATGAGCTGTAGGGAGGCATGAGGCCTATGGCTTCCATCGCGATGCCCCATGTATTGAAAGAAGCCGCGATGCCACAACCCCCAGGGCCGGGACAGGCTGCCTTGATGATGGCATCCGCTTCAGATGCCGGAATCTCTCCCACATCTGCTGCTGCCTGGGCGTCGTAGGAATCAAGGATGGTGACATCACGTCCTTTGTAGCAGCCCGGCATGATACTGCCGCCGCTGAGGATCAGGCCCGGAACATTCATTCTTGCCAGTGCCATTGCAAAACCCGGCCCATTCTTGTCACAATGGTGCGTGCCAATCATGCCATCGTAGCAGTGCGCGCTCACGACGCATTCAGACGCATTGGCGATGAGGTTTCTGGAGGGAAGAGAGGCATTCCCGCCCTCCATCCCTTGCGTGATGTTGTCACTGATACCCGGTACACCAAATGGGAATCCCAGCAAACCAGCGGATTTGCAACCTGCAGCAATCATTTGACCCAGCTCATGGGCATGCACATTACAGAGATTGCCATCCAATAGAGGCACTCCAATGCCGATCTGAGCCTTGTCGAGATCGCTTTCATCAAATCCAAGGCCCCAATAAAAAGATGTGACGCCTTTTTGCCAGCCACGGGTCAGTTGCTTGCTATTCCAGTTGAGTGTATCGGGCATGTTGGGTTTATCTCATGTGAAGATATCCCGGTGCAAATTTATTTTAGCGAAATGGTGGGTTCCCATCTAACGAGTGATCCTTGAATCAACTTGTAATGCTCGAGAGGATTTGAACGCATTGATTGATATTCCGGATTGTCAGGGGGCGATAAATCGCCGAAAAAAGGCTTTGCGGATTCTGCCTTATCCATCAAATATCAACCCATGAAAGTTCTGCAGTCTATCAAGACACGCGGCTTCGTGTTGCTCACGATGATGTTTTGCTTTGATAGTACCCTTGTGTCAGCCGTACCTGATGAAGATGGATTGTATGCTGTCATTCGCACTGAAACGGGCGAAATGACCATACGCATGGCTCATGAAAAAGCACCTCGAACAGTCGCAAACTTTGTTGGCTTGGCTGAAGGAAACAAGACCTGGCTGGATCTGACCGATGGAACAATCCGGAACAATCCATTTTACAATGGTATTACCTTCCATCGTATTATTTCAGATTTTGTCATCCAGGGAGGATCACCGAATGGAATGGGCAATGACGGGCCGGGCTATCTTTTCAAGGATGAATTTCATCCTGACCTCAGGCATGACAAGGCGGGGATACTTTCCATGGCCAATTCGGGCGCCAATACGAACGGTAGTCAGTTTTTTATTACACTCTCGCCTCAGCCACATCTGGATGACAGGCATTCTGTGTTTGGAGAAGTGGTGGATGGATTGGATCAGGTTTTTGAGCTCGGTCAACTACCTCAAACGGCACCCGGGACCAAGCCTGTGATACAGTCTGTCGATATTGTGCGTGTGGGGGAGGCAGCTCAGGCATTCAGCCTGAATAGTCTGGACGAGCCGTTACCAGACCTGATTCCAGCCGATGTTTCCATGGTCAGGATGCCAACAGGCAGTTTTGAGCTCCACTGGGAAGCGGACGCAAGTGCTGTTGAATACTTGTTTGCTACTCAGAACTTTGTTGAATGGAGTGGGGCACTTCTAAATCCTACCGGCCGGGTCTCCATGGATAATTTTGTTGCTACCAGGCAGCAGTTTTTTGTGAAAATCATCCAAGTCAAGAGGGATTGATTTGCTGGTGACCCCGTCTGACGTCGAGTGCTTCAACCCAAAGTGACTTCCGCGCCACCATTCCGGGCGGATTCCAGGCAAGCATCCATGACCACTTGAGTTTGTAAAGCAATGTCCGGCCAATGCGGGTCGATTTTGCCGCTGATCACACAGTCGGCGAATGTTCTGAACAACTGGGCCTCCTGCGCGCTGGGATGATTGTTGGAATATTCTTTCACATCGTGTCGCTTGATATGTCGCTCCATATTGAACTGGGAACCGTTCACATCAAAATGTGCCTTGTTGGTTTCAAAACTCAGTTCGGAGTCATAATAAGGGAGTACAAAATCTTCCATTGTCAAATGTCCTTTGTTACCGCTCACACTGATGAACTGCTGGTTTTCGGTCAGGAAGGAATTGTAAAAAGTGGCAGAAACTCCGTTATCAAAGAAAAGCTCGCCCGAAAATTCGGTGGGCACGCGATCCGGGCTATCAGATCGTCCTGTTCCATTGAGTAGACGTCCCGAAACATGGGTTGGCATCGCATACTTCATCGCCCACAGACTGAAACGAATGGTATACCACCCTAGATCTCCAATGCAGCCAGCTGGTTCCAATCCGCTATGCATGCGTATATTGTTTTTGAGGAAGTCCTCCGGTGCGCAAAAGCTGAACATTGCTGTGATTCGCTTGATATCTCCGACACTTTCTTGATCTTCCAGTACTGATCGAATCGCATGGAGTCTCTGGCTGTGCATGAACATGACGCCATCCATGAATTGAACATTATTTTCCCGGCAAACGGAGATCATCTCTTCCAATTCAGAGGCATTGATACCGCAGGGCTTTTCACACATGACATGTTTGCCAGCACGCGCGGCTCTGATCACCCACTCTTTGCGAAGCCCTGTTGGAAGAGGGATATACACCGCGTCAATATCGGGGTTTTCGATGAGATTTTCGTAGCCCTCCACTGCCAGCGGCGCAGGGCTAAAAGGGCTTTGGAGTTGGCATTCATCAATGAATGCCTGCGCTTTTTGAATATCGCGGCTGGCCACTGCGGAGATGCAGCCATTGTTGGAATGGTAAATCGCTTGATAGTTTTTGCGGGCGATATGGGCACTGCTTAATATGCCCCAGCGGCACTTGGATGCTTTCATGTAGAGATTTTGTAGTGACCTCGTTTGGCTTTTGCAAACCCTAATGAACGGTTAATTGATCAACGAAATTCAGGCCAGTGAGCAAATTATTTGATTTAGGATTATTCGATTTTCCCGGAATAAAGGTAGTATGCCTGATTCGTAGCCGACAGGTATTGGACAACTTCAATGACGTTGGGGTCAGCTTGATTTTCTGGAAAATGGATCAACACCAATTGTTCCTCCTGCTCAACAGCTGTTGCCAGATTTGTGGGAACGACAGTTTCAGTCCATGAGGATTCAATCTGGTTCAGCAATGGCTTCTGCCCGATGCTCATCAGAAAAAGGACGGACGAGTTTAATTCAGGCAAAGGAATCTTGGGGTCAAGGGGAGTCGAAAGGCTGGTTTTTTTTATTTGAACTCCGTGTGCAAGTTCAAAGGCAGTGACCAATCGATCAATGGAGTGCTTGACGTCGGGGCCCACGTAAAGATCAACAGGTTTCATGGATCGTTGCCCCTCCGGCAGTGGGCCGGTATCCTCCTGCATGGTCAATTTGCTGGTACGCCACAACGTCAGCAGAAGGACCAGGGTGAGCGTGCCGATTAAAATGAGGATATTCTCTTTGCGACGAGTCATCGCGGAAAGTAATAGTGGAAAATTCCTGCTCTGCCAATGAACTCCTTAAAATACCATGGCTGGCTCACTTCAATTTTTGTTTTCATCCAAGGATCGGTTTCTTCCGTTTTCAAATTTCCTGATTCTTGCGTCTGAATGAATCGAGTCAATGAGCATCAAACATACGGATGGCTTAAATCCTGATCAACGTTTCCAAGTTTCATTCGTTGTGGTGCAGTTGATCATACCTGCTTGACACATGTATCACATACTACTATGTATAACAATGTAATGTGTCACCAAAAAAAAGATTTGGTGAATTCATTGGTGATGCTGGCAAAAACCAGAAAACAAAATCAATTGCTGAAGTTTTCAAGTTGGTTTTACCTGCAGTGCGTAGAGGCTTGTATGTTTCAGGTGATGGTGAAGCAATAGCCCAATGATTCAAAATCATGAATATCGACGTTTCATATACATTCCCCGTATCGATTGCTGCTTTCGTCTGTATTTTCATCACGACAGTCACTCTTTGCTTAGTCAAAAAGCATACCAAGGAGATCAGATTGAATACATCTTTCTTTCTCTCTGCAAGGCAGTTTGCTTTATCCAAAAGGGCTTTGATGGTGGCAGGTATCATGCCATTCACCATCATCGTGGTATTCTACGCATTGGTATTACACGTCCGTTTGAGTTTGGGGTGTTGGCCGCAGTTCAATGAAACTTTGGCGAATGGATTGTTGCGTTTTCATCATGCTCGCACTGAATACCTCTCGTTGGGGTTGATTGTGTCACTCTATGCGACGGGCATCGTGACCTTGCTTAGTTTTGCGTTCAAATCACTCAGGTTTCTATCTTTTAGTTGCCTCATTCACATGGTTTTTGTGGGCATGTCATTGGGCTCGTTTCTATTGGCACCTCATCCATTCTTAAACTGGTTGTTCGACTGATGACTGATTTTTTTGACAATTGGACGGTTCAAGTGCGCAAGGGATTACTCGAAATGTGCATCCTGACAGCCTTGGAAGATCGTGAACGATATGGCTACGATTTGGTCAAAGGTCTGGTAGGTGTACCGGGCCTGGGGATCACTGAAGGCACCGTCTACCCTCTACTATCCAGGTTGCGAAGGCATGGCTTGATTGCGTCAAGACTGGAAGAATCCAGCGGCGGTCCCGCCCGCAAATACTATGCGCTGACGGATGATGGACGAGAGGCAATCGCATCCATGGATGTTCATTTAAAAACGCTCTTCAAAGGGATGAAAACTCTTCAACGTAAAGGATCTTGATATGGCAAAATGGACGGAATCGGCGAAGGCCGAATGGAAAGCATACGGTCAGCGCCTGCGGAATCAACTGAACGGTTCGGAAGCTGATTCGGCCGAGGTCGAGGAAGACATCAAGCGTCATGTGGATGAGGAGATGCATGCGACCGGGTTGACGGTTGTGGACGCCGAACAACTGCGATCGATTCTGACGCGCATCGGCGAGTTGGAAACCCCTCAAGAAACCGAAGCGGGTAATTCAGCGAAGACAAGCGGTCCATCGAATAAAAAGCAGAAGAGTGAAACATTTGCTCAATTTCGGTTTGGCCTCCTGGTGCTGACTTCCGTGGTTTGGCCCCTGATTGTATTGGTGATTGAAGTGGTAACTCGAATGTGCACGGCGCTTGTCTTTGATCCCATGCCGTCGATCTGGCATGCATTCGTATTGTTCGGTATTCCTGTAGGGAATTTATTGGCACTTCTACGTCTTAAAAACACCTCCGCGACACAGCCCCATTGGGTCTCTCTTCTGGTGTCCTTCAATGTTGGAGTCAGTCTGGTTTACACACTTTTTTTCATGCCCTTACTACCTATTGGAGTCCTAGGTATTGTTATCTGGGGGTTTGGATTGTTGCCGCTGGCTCCTCTGGCGGCTTGTCTTTCAGGATTTGTGATCTGGTCAAAATGCAGTGATCGGCTGGAATCCAGTAAGCTCAAATATCGATTGTTCTGGCTCGGTTTCACAGGAGCCATCGCACTTCTGCTTGGGTTGGAGGCTCCCAACTTTTTAACCCGAACGGGACTTCGCTGGGCGGACTCCGAAGAGACGGTGACCCGTGCCCGCGGGATCAGCTGGTTACGCAACTATGGTAATGAGGAAACCATCTTGAAAGCCTGCTATGAAAGGCCCCGCCGTGTGTTTGATGTGAGCTCCTGGTTGACTGACTCAAGTGATGCGGTGACTCAAGACGATGCGCGGAAAATTTTTTATCAAGTGACGGGTCGACCTTTCAATTCCGTACAGCCGCCGAGCATGTATACAAGAGAAGGTCGTTGGAACATGCTTGACGAGGAATTTACATGGGAATTTGACACGGCTCTGGGTAGTACCTCCGTGGCAGGCCGTGTGCGCGGGTTAAGGATGATCAGTTCGCGTATGGACAGCAGGATTGAGACTGCGTCTGCGTTGGCCTACACCGAATGGACCATGGAATTTGAAAATCAGGCTTCCATGGCTCGTGAGGTGCGCACACAGATCAAGCTTCCTTCTGGTGGGGTTGTTTCTAGATTGACTCTCTGGGTGGGTGGCGAAGAACGCGAGGCAGCTTTTGCTTCTCGAGCACAGACGCGCAAGGCTTATCAAAAAATTGCCGTTGAGCGCAGGCGAGATCCGGTCCTTGTGACAACTTCGGGGCCTGATCAAATCCTGATGCAGTGTTTTCCCGTGCCTGCAGATGGAGGCAAGATGAAAATCCGTTTTGGCATCACCTCACCGCTGGACATGCTTGACCTGCAGAATGGGCGTGTTCGGTTGCCAGCGATGGTCGAGCGTAACTTCAACCTCAAGGATGGTTTGAAACATTCGGTATGGCTGGAATCCCGTTCAGAACTTGAAGGGGATGAATCGTTCTTCAGGCAGGGTTCTCTCAAAGACGGGGATTTCACCTTGCAGGGGAAATTACTGGACGATGAACTTCTGGCCGTCGAAAGCAGTATACAGGTGATGCGTCCAGAGGCTGTTACTCAGGTCTGGACTGAGGCCCAGGAGAAGGATCACGTTGTGGTTCAGCGCCTGATTGAGCAGCAAGCACAGCCTCTGAAATCCACGGTTGTAGTGATTGATGGTTCCGTTTCCATGGCATCCTGTTTTGATGAGATTCATGGATCACTGATGACCTTGGAATCCCTGAGCCAGGTGCGAGTGGTGGTTGCTTCGGATCTGCCTGCTTTTCAGGATGAGAGCGGAGATCCCGTTGTCTTCAATCTCAACGAAGCCACAGAGCAGCTTTCCACCACACAACCGGTCGGCGGTCAGGATAACCTCCTTGCTCTGGCGACAGCTTGGGATGTGGCAGGCGAGATAGGCGCCTCCACGATCTGGTGGATTCATGGGCCCCAACCTACATTGCTGGAGGATATGGCACCCATGCTGCAGCGAATGGAGCGTTCGCGTGGAGACGTCCAGTTAATCTCCTATGCGATGGCGAATGGCCCCAACCGTATCATGGAAGCCTTTGATGGATTGAATGCTTCAGTGGTTCCGAAATATGCGAAGCTGGGTGCCACGATGAAGAAATGGGTGAGTGCTCATGCTGAAGGTTACAAAAATTATGAGTTCGAGCGTTCCCAACAAAAGTCAGCCCCATCCCTGGTCCTGTCTGAAGAAAACAAAGTATCGCGTCACATTGAGCGCCTCTGGGCCGCTCATGAAGTGGATGCATTGAGCGCCAGTAAACGAGTCAGTGAAGCGATCCGGCTGGCTTCCAAGCAGCAATTGGTGACTCCAGTTACGGGGGCTGTTGTTTTAGAGACGGTTGAGCAATATAAAGAGATGGGACTCACTCCTGTGCCGGTAGATACGGTGCCCGGTATTCCTGAACCAAGCACGATGGTGTTGATGCTTCTGGGGATTTTGGTATGCCTGGGGCGCCTGAAGATCATTTCTCTTCGCAGGTCGAATGATCTGGCCGGAAATATGAACCATCCTGTTAGGTGAAAAATAAGATGAAAAGGAAGTCGAAACTTTGGCTCGGTGCAGCAACGCTTGTTGCTTCGCTTTCAATCCTGCTGCTCGGCGCCCTGGATCGCATCGGCATCGGGCCGAAATCAGGTCTCCCGTTCGGGTACTAAGGAAAGTTCAACCCAGTCCTACTTTGCGTCAAGGGGAACTCCGAACTCGAAGTCATTCGGACCACCCTGCATCGAGATATGGCGCTCGAATATTTCTATATCACAGTTCGAACGCAGGACGAGTGCGAGGTGCGCCTGTGATTTGAGAAGGCACATTCGCGGCCGTTAAGTAATCTTCTGCAAGAGCTGATGAAGGTGGGTATGTGATAGGGCGCCAGGCAAGGCGCTGCTGAGCAATCGGCTACCTGCTGCGAGTCGAAATCCGAATATCCATGATGGCTTTTACCTGAAAGCAAAGCTCGGCCTCTGTGAGTCCATGGATGACCTACGGCGCTCATTGACCGGAAACCGCACAAGGTCCAACAAAGAACTTGCCCCTCCATTCCATCTCGCGGGATACTGATCTCGAACAGTTCAATTAGTTTGATCGAAACGACCTATGAACAAAGTCAGGATTGGTATTATTGGAATGGGGAACATGGGTAAGTATCATGCAGATTACTTACTGAAAGGTGAAGTGGCCGGTGCGCAATTATCCGCCGTCTGCAGTACCTCTCCCCAGAAACTGGAAGCATACAAAGATCGCGCCGAAATCTTCAGCGATGGCGTTGAAATGATCAAGAGTGGATCCATTGATGCTGTCCTGATTGCGACTCCCCATTATCAGCATACTTCACTCGGGATATGTGCCTTTGAGCAGGGCGTGCACGTAATGGTCGAGAAACCAATTTCAGCTCATAAAGCTGACGGGGAGCGATTGATTGAGGCATCTAGCAAACACCCTGATATTGTTTTTGGGGCCATGTTTCAGCTGCGAACTGAACCTCGTTATTTGAAGATCAAAAAACTGATTGATGACGGGGAATTGGGTGAGATTGTAAGAATTAATTGGATCATTACCGACTGGTACCGCACGGAGGCTTATTACGCATCTGGCGGTTGGCGTGCCACCTGGAAGGGGGAAGGCGGCGGCGTACTCTTGAACCAATGTTTGCATCAGTTGGATGCCTTGCAATGGCTGGTTGGCATGCCCAGCAAAGTGCGCAGCTTTGCTCAATTGGGACGGTTTCACGACATTGAAGTGGAAGATAATGTGACCGCCTACCTTGAATATCCCAACGGCGCCACGGGAGTATTCATTTCTTCAACTGGAGAAGCCCCGGGTTCAAACCGATTTGAGATAGCCGGCACGCGAGGTAAATTGGTCCTTGAAAACGATCAGATCCAATTCACGCGCAATGAAAACTGCATGATCGAGCACAGCAAAACCTCAAAGATCGGCTTCTCGAAGCCGGAAGTGTGGAATGTGAATATTCCTTTTGACAATGCCACTCTGCCTCACGCCATTTTGATGAGAAATTTTGTCAATGCCATCCGGGAAGGCGAGGAACTGATCGCCCCAGGTACCGATGGTCTTAACTCGGTTGAATTGGCCAATGTATTGCTTTACTCCTCATTGGTTGATCAAAGCGTTGAGATGCCTATGGATGGAGCTGCGTTTGAGGCGAAACTAAACACATTGATCAAAGAATCGACTCATGAGAAAAAAGTGGTAGAAGTTTCAAGTGAGGATTTCGCGAGTTCTTTCAATCGTTGAGTTGAATTTCAGTTTTACGCCTCGATTCCTATCAATGAATACGCTATAGCTAGGTCTATCTTAGAAAGAGCCAAACATGAATCCAGATCCTAAAACAAAAATGGCCTCCAGCGAGTTTGTCGCCATGGAACGGCATGCGGGCCTCAGAGCGGAATGGTTGAACGGGGGAGTTTACGCCATTGCAGGAGGGTCTCACCTCCATTGGCTTATCGCCACCAATATTTCAGGTGAATTGCGTCACCGTCTCAAAAGCTCGGAGAATCACGTCCTCAATTGTGGAATGCGATTAAAGGTTCCGCCTACCAGTCTCTATGCACATCCTGATGTTTCAGTGGTTCATGGGGCGGCTCAATTTGAGGACGAACTTCAGGATACCCTTGTCAATCCCAAGATACTTATTGAAGTCTTGTCTGACACCACCGCGGCATGGGACCGTGGGGGTAAATTTTGGCACTACCGGCAATTGGATTCATTGTCTGAGTATATCTTGATTTCGCAGGAAACCTGGCTGGCGGACCAATACACAAGGCAGCCCAACGGCTCGTGGATGCTCAAAACGGTGGAAGGTGAAGATGGTGTGTTGCAATTGACCTCTATCAAGTGTCAGCTGCCGCTAGGCGAAGTTTACGCTAATACCACGGTTCCACATGGACAGGCACCTGCCACGAACAAACCTTCACAACCTATAGTTAAAGCCTAAGCATTTATCATGATTCTCACAGGTATTGCGGATGAAGCCGGAGCGCTCATCGATGCACAGATTAAAGCAACCAAGGAATTGGGATGGAATACCATTGAAGCCCGGACTGTTGAAGTGCCAGGTTTCCCCAAGGGGAATTTACACGATATTCCCGATGAGGCCTTCGATGTGGTGGAGAAAAAACTGAAGGATTCAGGTGTTGGAGTTTATTGCTTTGGGTCGACCATTGCCAATTGGGGCAAGAAAATAGACGATCCTTTTGATCTTTCAGAAGTAGAACGCTGTATTCCGCGCATGAAACGGCTTGGGAGTAAATATGTGCGCATCATGAGTTATGCTGTACGTGAGGGTGAAGATCAGATGGAAGAAGAACGTTTTCGCCGCCTTCGTGAAATCACAAATCGTTTTCTGGATGCCGGACTCCAGCCTGTTCATGAAAATTGCATGAATTACGGAGGAATGAGCTGGCAGCATGCTTTGAAGCTCCTGGAAAATGTGCCTGGTTTACAATGGGTTTTTGACACTGCCAACCCGGTTTTTAATGATGATCGGAGCAAGCCGTCGCCGCAGCCCAAGCAAGATCCATGGGAATTTTGGACTCACGTCAAAAAACATTCGGTTCATATCCACGTCAAGGACGCGATATGGGATCCAGCAAAGAATGATGCTGACTATACCTTGCCCGGAGAAGGAAATGGCGCGGTGCATCGCATTCTCAAAGACGCGCTTGAATCAGGCTACGATGCTGGCATATCCATCGAGCCCCATCTTGCAGTGGTTTTTCATGATGACTCCAAGAAAGCGAGTGATCAGGAAATCTACGAAAGCTATGTAAACTATGGAAAGGCCCTGAGTGTTCTGATAGGCAGGATTCAGGATGAAATTAAAGGTCTTTAGGAAATGAATACTGATGGGTAAGGCGGATGCTCTACCCTTCCGCTAAAGAATCAATCTCGATACTTTTATGTTTGATCCCCGCTTCAGGCGGGACTTCAACCGTCAAAAATCCATTTTGATATAGTGCCTTGGCTTCCTGAAGATCGTAACCTGAGGGCAGTTCAATGGTTGTCTCGAATGGTCCAAAGCTAATTTCCATCAACAAAAACTTACTTTGCGAGGGTTTTTGTTCATCAGGACGCATGCCACTGATCCTCAGCATGTTGCCTTCAGCCTTGAGACGGAGGTCTTCCCGACGCATGCCAGACAATTCTACTCGGATGATGAGTCCATCATCCAACTCGTAGACATCCGTATTCGGTGACCAACTGCTTTCTGACATAGAAGTCATTGTACCTGAGATACCCTCAAATTCATTACGCCTTCCCTTCGGGTTCCATTGATTGAAATCCATAAACCATTTTCACTACAAGCCAAGATCGCCCTGTAAGCCATTTTCGTTTGGTTCAATAATACTTATCCAAAACCTATCAAACCAATGACTATTTAGGCGGTTTACATCAAATCCGTCCTCTATTCGTAGACGGTTGTTAAAAAACTAGCTCTATAACATATGCGAACTTTCAGATTTCGCAAATGGATCTTTCACGAAAATCAGTTCATCATCATTCGTCTAGACTGAGATATTCAAAAAAAGGAATAAGAGTGGCCCGTTTTCTCTGTTATTTTAGCCTAAAGCAGAGGTATTACCCGTGAGTTCAGTGGCATACACCCAGTGAGTGGAACCGAAACCCTGCCTGAAATCTTCAATGGCTTTTTCCGCAGTCTGTTTATTGGGGAAAATGGCAAAAGTTGTAGAACCACTGCCAGACATCAAGGTGACTTCGGCACCCGAAGCTTTCAATGTCGTTTGAAATAATCGCAAAATTGGAAATTTTTCAAGGACTGGTCTCTCCAGGCTGTTAAAGAAAAATATCGAAGCTTGGCTCAAGTCATTTCCATTGAGAGCAGATACAAGTTTTTTTGCTTTACCTCTCTGACCATTCAAAAGATCCGGGGATTGCTGAAGGGCATTGTAAGCCCAGGGTGTTGAAACTCCAAAGTCTGGTTTCACTAAAAGGAGCGTTTTACCAATCAGAGCGTTGAATGAAGGTAGTGAGGTCACTCGTTCTCCTCGCCCTTCTGCCATGGCGGGTTTGTGATGAAGGAAAAAGGGGACATCTGAACCAATTTTGGCAGCTATATCCTCCATTACCTGCTGAGACAATGGGTAGCCTGATATCTCGTTCAAAGCGTTCAGAGTAATGGCGGCATTCGAGCTTCCTCCTCCCAAGCCTGCTTCCATTGGGATGCGTTTCTTCAGATGAATACCAATATGACGGTTACCATGTGTGCATGAATAAAACGCTTCGGCAGCCCGGACGATCAAGTTGTCTGATCCTTCAGTCAAAGCAGCCCCTTCGACCGTCAGTTGAATACCACCCTCTGTTTTTTGTTCATAGCTTAATTCATCAAATAAGGGAACTGGCATAATGATGGTTTCCAGCTCATGAAAGCCGTCATCACGTTTCCCTAGAATATTGAGCAAGAGATTGATTTTGCAGGGGGAGAGTTTCTGGATCATGGGGGGTGGTCCAATAAAAAAGGCGCCAACGAAATTGCTGGCGCCCTTCGATGAAATGACTTTTTTAGTAGTCGAATACGCGAAAACGACTACCAAGGACTGGGACGACATCGCCACCGCTGAATCCTACGGCGCTGTCTGCAGCATAAGTAGAATCGGAAAGAAGATTTGGACGATAGTTCTCAGGGTAGATGACATCGTCGGTTACGCTGACAGGATCATAGCCTGGAATAGGGAAAGTGACGACCTCATAAACGCCTACCGCTGTGCGTTTGACGGATTGGTTGAATCCCTTGATGAATCCAGTTGTGTAGGATCTTTCGGGGCTTTCCCAGATGGCCGTCTGCTCCATGGAATGGCGGATTTCGCCAAGCCGTGTGAATTCAGTCATGTTTCGAACACCACGGCCAAGTTTTTCACTAGGACCGGCACATCCGCTCACCAACACCATCGCAGTTACAGCTGCCAATAAAATGGACTTTGAAATACGCATCATAAATAAGACTTTGGTTGGTCAGATGCTAAGCATCAGACCTTTATTGTAAAGTTTTTTGTCAATGATTTTGACGTTCAAGAAAACACTTCAATTACGATAGCATGTCCCATGCCTTTTGCTAGGCTTTTTTGGCATCATTTCTGGCCCATACCCTCGAAATCAACACGCTCATCTCATACAAAAGATGAAGAGGTAAAGCCATTAACAAAAGAGTAAAAGGGTCTCCTGTAGGGGTTAAAAAGGCACAAATGGTCAGGTTAATGACTACCCAGTAAGGGCGGAACTTGCTTAATTTAATGTAATTCAGGAAGCCAACCTTGACCATGGTAAGTAGAACCACTGGTAATTGGAAACTCAATCCCATGGCAAGCATGAACTTAATGACAAACGTCATGTAATCCCGTGCATTCCATTCATCTGCCGAAAAACCAAGCCAGTTCGAAAATTGCACCAAAGCTACTATCGCAATCTTCATCATCACGAAATAGCAAAACAAGACACCGAGCATGAACAATCCCGCCCCAAATCCGGTGGTTTGATACAAAAACTTCTTCTCGTGAATCTTGAGTGCGGGAAGCACAAACTGTCCTATGAAGAAAATGATAAAAGGGGCAGAGATCACCATCCCTCCGTATAACATTAAATGGAATGCCACCAGGAAACCATCTACAGGCTTATAGTTCTTGAGACGGTCCTGAAGCGTATCCAGTGGATCCTCAGTACTGGGCCGCAACGTCATTACCCAATTAGTGCCCATCTTTTCAGGAACCAAATGCAGGCTGTGTATTTCTTCCGTGTTCTCGAAAGTGATATGGTTCGTCAGTGAACTCAGTGAAACATTTGCAAGGCGTTCATCTCCAATGAGAAAACCAACTTGCTTTTTGCTCTGCAGGCGCAGCGCCTCTGCTTCTTTCAGCGGTGCTTTGAGGATCGATATGATATTATCGAGCAAAGAAAAGCAAACCACCATGCTGATCACGATGGCCGACATACACTTGATAAGTGTCCACCTTAGGTCTTCGAGGTGTTCCAGGAAAGTCTTCACCGGGCCACCGCCCGCTGTTTCATCCCACTCCTGATCTACGACGAGCTCATCTGTGGGACGAGGCACTTCTTCGCTCATATTTTCTTAATCATGAGCTCCACCATCAAGCTTTAGAAGCATCTGTCGCTTTGGTGGATTCTTCAGATGGAACCGGAACTTCCGAACCTTCGTTGCTCTCAGATTCCTGAGGGATGGGAGCAGGCTCGGCAGCTTTACGGGGCGGAGCTGATGCAGCGGAATCTTCCTCCATGGCTTGATGGAGGTCTTGTTGAACGTCTTTTGTAGCTTTCTTGAATTCCTTGATACCCTGTCCAAGCCCTTTGGCCAGCTCGGGAAGCTTTTTGGCACCAAAAAAAACAAGGATTACAATCAAAAGAAAAATGAGCTCGGGACCTTGCAGGCCGCCGATCAGTGCAAGCTGTTTTTGAAGATACAACATAATAATCAATTTTTACATCTTCCGGCTTCAATATCACAAGGCATCTAAAATTGCCATGTTGGAACCGGTAATCAATTAGGGAATTTAAGGTATTTTATTGAGTAAGTAAGACAAATTCTCCACGACGGTTTTCACTGAAAGCAGATTCTGTTTCTCCCTCAGTCGCAGGGCGATCTTCACCCCAGCTTTCGGTAGTGATGCGTGTCGGAGATATTCCTTGCTGGACTAAAACATCCCTTATGGACAACGCTCTTCGTTCACCCAGAGCGCGGTTATACTCCTCGGTGCCGCGTTCGTCGCAATGACCCTCAACGCGCATGAGAGACCCATCTGTTTCGCTCATCCTTTCAGCGACCGTGACAATTTTGGATAACTCACTCGGCTTGACCGAATAGCTGTCAAAATCAAAATAAACGACGGAAGACTCCAAGCGTGTTTCTGTTTTGCCGGTAAATTTGTCAGGATTGTCCGGAAGGCCACTTCCATTTAAATTTCCCGCGCCGTTGCCTATATCGTCTCCAGTCTGGAAGTCGTTGTTATTAAACTGGTTGCCACCTCCCAAGCTATCGTTGTCGCCCGACATCATGCTGCCAGCTGGGTTATCGTTCCCGCCTCCCGCAAAATTGCCGGAGCCTCCAGGAATAGGCGTGAGGTTTTTATCGCCTTTGCGGCAACCTACTGCAGCTATGGCCAAAATGGCCGCCAGACTGATTCGGACAAATGTCGATGGCAAAATCATAGGTGATGAGTTTTTGTTTAGTTAAATCTGTCGCCCTACTTGGCCCAACTTGGCTGAGACTGATCTCTGGCGGTTTGACGAATATCCTTGACCTGTTTGGTGGGAACGTCAAGCACAGACAATGTTTTCCTGCCGTTTTTCTTTCGCATAAAGACGAGGTTTCTCGAATTCGGGGCCCAGCTTGGGTCTTCGCCCCGCGTCAGGACGATGGCTTCCCCTCCTGAGCTTTCTATCACACAAATGCGCCCCACACCCCCCGTCATGGATGTGAATGCTATCCACTTCCCATCAGGTGACCAATCAGGCTCTGTTATTTCCCCTCCCACGGCACCTGTTTTGAGTCTGCGCGCGCGGCCCCCACTTGCCGGCATGGTAAAGAGTCGTGCGCCTCCCTGCGCTCCCGAAGTAAAGCAAAGTGTCTTTCCGTCGGGAGACCAGCAAGGGCACGCTTCCACCTCGCGTGTCCTTGTGAGGCGAATTTCCGCGGATCCGTCCTTATTGGCTACGTAAAGGTCCGGGCTGCCAGATTTGCTCAATATCATGGCGAGTCGGTTGCTTTTTGATGATAGGGCAGCACTTGTATTAAGTCCTGAATTACGTGTGATGCGCTGACGATTACCAGAACGGAGATCGTGTGAGATAATGTTGGGGCCTCCTACTTTGTAGGTTGTGTAATAGAGAGCGAGCTGGTCAGGGACCCAAGTGGGAGCTGCCACGTTGGAATTGTCGCGCGTGACTTGTCGAGCGTTGTATCCATCGAAGTCCGATACGAAAATTTCCCAGTAACCATTCACCTTGCCCCTAAAGCTGACAAGTGTTTGAGCAATGCCCTTATAACCAAAGACCGCTTCTACCACATCATTGGAAAGCGCATGGACTTTTCGGCGCTGGTCGCCGTTTGGATAGGCCTTACGGAAAATAACGTCTTCTCCTCGAGTGTGGGTCAGACGAGCTTCAAGACGGCCACCTTGAATGCCCTGGAGTGAATAGCTTGCTTGATCTTTTTCCACGATTTCAAATCCTTGGACCTCCAGGTCAAATCGAAGAATCGCCAGGCTTTGGCTTGGGAAACCACTCAAACTTATGGGAACTTCTTCACCGTCATTCCAGCGATCGATGTTAAGTTCTTGTTGCGCGGATAACCTCAGTATTCCCGAACACATGATCAACAGAGTCAATATGATACTGAGTCCCCGGTGGGAGCTTTCTCTCTCAGACCGCGATGACAATGTAACGTCAATGGCCTTGCATAAGAATGTCGGAAGAAGCATGTGGTGGTCGATGTTAGTATTTCAGGTTAAAATTTAAAATAAAGGTTCTGTTACTCAATGATGCACCCTTAGGTGGAGCTTCCGTTATGCGCTGAACCATTTGAATGGCACGCTCAATGGACTGATCCATAGCAGTGATTCCTGAGGACTGGCTGATTTTGGCTGATTGTATACTTCCATCCTTTGCGACGATGACCTTGACCTTAACGGTTAAATCACGACTTGAGATGCTGTTAGGTTGCCGCCACTGCCGGTCGTAAGCCGATTGAACCAGAAGGCCATATTTTCCGAGTGAACTGCCTGAAATGGTGGTTACACCTTTGAGTCTGCTGCCGCCGCCCACCTTATTCAAATTCTGGTTTAATGTTACTTGCGGCATTGATGGTCGTGGCACTCTGGCTTGCTGATTTTTAGCCAATGGTTTGCGTCTGCTTGTATTCGACTTATATATCTTGCTGACTTTAATGATGGGTTTAGCCGGTTTGGGCTTCGGTTTCTCAATGCGCTTTGAAATGGCAGGCACCCTGGTCAGTTCCGGTTTGGGCTTCGGTTTTACAACAGGTTCCGGCCTTGGTTCAGGTTCGGCCTTGGGCGTTTCCGGTTCTGTTTCCTTGATTTCTTCAGGTGGAGGCTCAGCGACTGGAGTTTTGATAACCGGTTCTGGTTCTTGTTTGCCTGCCGCGTCTGCAGGATCGTCGAGCAGCGATTCCATTACCGAAGAGGACATCATGTGAAATGGCTTGATGTCAGGCTGCTCAGTTTGCTTGGAGCGAAACCCGGATCCGAATAATAGTGCTATCAACAAAAGCAGATGAAGTCCTGTAGATACCAAAACACAATGTTTCTGAAGGCGGTTCATCATCAATTGGCCAATTCGTTTTTGAAATAAATGTTCTGCATGCCAAGTTGCTTTGCTTTATCCAGGACGGCGTAAATATTACCCCAAGCAGCCTTCAGATCTCCTCGGATGACAAGCACCAAATTTGGGTTTTCTTCGAAGGCAGTTGCCAGTTCACTTTGGATTGCCTCAATGGTAAACGGTTGTTTGTCTATGAAGTATTCCCCGCTGGTATCTACCTCGATTAATTTTAGATCCCTCTTCTCTGGAGCGTTGTCAGCGACCTTGCCCTTCGGTAAGTCCAGACGTAATCCTTGCTCCATGAGCGGAGTTGTTATCATGAAAATAATCAACAGCACAAACGCCAAATCCAACAAAGGAGTGATGTTGATATCGCTCAGTGTGACGAGAGCTGTCTTTTGTGTGTATCGGCGCATGATTTGAATTGTTCAATGAGAAAGAATAAATCACTGAAACATACCAAGGAAATAAAATAGCACCAAAAGGAGGATCAGGGCAAAAATGATTTTTGAATATTTATGTTTGATTTCAGTGAGGGATTGTAATTCTCCCTCTCCTCCGGAATGCAGAGGGGATTGACAGCTCGTACAGGCATTGAGGGATCTAACCATCTTGTGCTTACATCTCTTGCATACGACGAAAAGGTGTGATCCGCATGCACGGCATCTAGTTCGGTTGGGTTCATTGCCGGCCCTGCATTTGATACAGGGAATCTTTACTGGATTTGATGGTTGAACTGTTGGCATCAAGAGTCGGGGCAATAACCTATTGATCGGGTATGAATTCAGTTTCAACTTTGGAGGCGAGTTCTTGAGCGAAATTGTCCATCTCTACGCTTAACACGCGAATATTGTGCACAAGCCAATTGTATCCAAACATGGAGGGGATGGCTACCAACAGGCCTGCCACTGTCGTTGCAAGTGCCCCCGCAACGCCTGGTGCAATCGTTGTCAATTGAGCGTTCTGTTGGCTTGCAACACTGGCGAAGACACTCATGACACCCCAAACTGTTCCAAGCAGGCCTATAAAAGGGGCTCCGCTGACTGCGATGGCCAGAAGGATTAGTCCTGATTCAAGTTTGAGGGATTCTTGTGCAACCCCCCGCTCCAAAGCTCGTTTGACATGCTCCATGGATTTCAGGGATATCATCTCCTCATCTGTGTTTCCCTTTTCTTTATGACGCTTTTGGCATGAGGAAAGTTCCGTGTTGCCTGCATCATAAATCGTGTAAAGAGGGCAACCATCGACATGGATGTTGCGTTTGAAGATGTCCGTGAGCTTTTTCTGCTGGCGAAACTCTGCATCGAAAAGGCGGTTCAGCTTCTTTGCACGACGGATTTGCATGGTTTTGGCTGCCATGACTGACCATGCAAAAATAGAAAATACGACCAGAACGATAATAATCGCCTTGCCTTCCGGGCGAGCTTCGCTCCAGACATATAAAAATTCTATTTGGTCAGCTGCTAAAAGTATTGGAATCATTTGATCTGGACTTAAGGATTAAAGACATTTGGAATCAAAATCCTTAACATAACTTATCGGCATATTCAAAAAATACTGTAGACAAATTTTCAATAAATGGATCATTTTTAGAAAAATAGAAGATTTCCATTGAATACCGCGACTGTTCTGAGTGAGATTTCAATAAACCTTAATCACTCAAAAAATATGACTGGAAAATGTTCCACATCAATCTGCCTGCACAACTCGTTGGTTCTATTCATGACCTGCGCGAGTTTGAATGCAGCCAGTCCTCATCTTGTTGCTCATCGTGGGGCTTCTCATGATGCACCCGAGAACACTGTTCCTGCGGTGATGCTTGCCTGGAAAAAGGAGGCGGACGCAACCGAGGTAGACATTCACATGACGCGCGATCATCGAATAGTGGTTATTCATGATTCATCGACTGAACGCACCACCGGTTCCGATTTCAAGGTTGCCGAGACTGACTATCAGCAGCTTGTGCCACTCGATGCAGGAAAGTGGAAAGGAGATGCTTATGATGGAACGCGCATTCCTTTGCTCAGCGAAGTCTTAAGTAAGGTGCCTGAAGATAAAAGGATTTTTGTGGAGATTAAATGCCCTTCTGCTGTGCTGCCGTTTCTTCAAAAAGTTGTCGCTGACTCTGGTCTGTTGAGCCATCAGACAGTTTTTATTGCCTTCGACTGGGAAACGATTCGTGAAGCCAAAGCACGTTTTCCGGAAAGCGACTGTTTTTGGCTCTCAGGCTTTAAAAAAGACAAAATCTCGGGGAAATGGAAACCAAGCCCCAGTTTTGTGATCGAGCGAGCGTTGAATGCGGGTGTCGACGGAGTGGACGTTTTTCATGGAGGACCTGTAGACAAGGGGTTTGTGGATTCCGCGCATCGCAAAGGGCTTGAGGTGCATGTTTATACCGTCAATGACAGGGAGGATGCACTTCGGATGTTGGATGCGGGTGTTGACGGCATCACCACTGATAGACCTGCTTATCTACGAGCCATTTTAAAAAAATAGCCCTAGTCCGGCGTCTATTGTTTTATTCCAGTGCGGCCATCGTGCGGATCGGTATTCCCCTTGAGCTCAGGTAATCCTTTACCTCAGAGACGGTGTATTCACCGAAGTGAAAGATACTTGCCGCCAGCACTGCATCTGCTTTGCCTGTTTCAAGCACCTGCGCCATGTGCTCGAGATTGCCAGCCCCTCCGCTCGCGACAACTGGTACGGAAATAGATTCACTGATGCGTTTTGTAATGACCAAATCATACCCAGCTTTTGTGCCATCTGCATCAATACTATTGAGCACAATTTCACCCGCCCCATGGCCTACCACCTTGCGAGCCCATTCAACGGTGTCCATTCCGGTACTCTTTCGTCCGCCATGTGAGAAAACTTCCCACCGATCATCCTTTACTCTTTTGGCATCTATCGAAACAACAATACATTGACTGCCAAATTTTTTCGCCCCCTCTTGGATTAATTCGGGATGAGATATTGCTGCGGAATTGATGCTTATCTTGTCCGCACCAGCTTTCAGCATGATGGACATATCGTCCAAGGTGCGAATTCCACCCCCAACGGTCAAGGGCATGAAGCAGCAGTCGGCAGCCCGCTCAATAACGTCTACCATCGATGATCTGTCATGAGCGCTGGCGGTGATATCAAAAAATACCATTTCGTCCGCGCCCTGATCGTTGTATCTCAGGGCGAGTTCAACTGGATCACCCACATTCCTGAGCTCCCCCGCTTCAGCTCTACCAAATTGAACTCCTCGGGTGACTTTTCCATCATGCACATCCAGGCATGGGATGACTCGTCGTGCCAACATGTAATAGAAATATGCGAAACGGGTTAGGTTTCATAGTCGAAAACGGATTCTTGTTGGTCTGGGCGCTGGGAATTACCGCTTTGCAGGGCTGAAATATCCCTTTTTGTTGATGAATTGGCCTTTCGAATAAAGCGCAGCATTAAGGGAGTTTATGGGGGTCGCGGATGAAAAAACGTAGCCAATATCATTAAGAGCGCTCATGATTTCATTTTTGGTCTTCGGTTTTTGGGCAGTAATTTTGATGACCGCATTCTTCAAGGACATTTTATTACGTTTTGCCCGAGGTTGTTTGAGAGACTCTATATTGGGCTGTTTTTTTGCCTCGGTCATTGTCGATGCCAAGGCGTCATCAATGCGTTGAATTTGTTCAACAAGTTCCATTCTTTCTTGCTTTAGGTTCTTGCGCAATTCAAGGAATTGCTGGACGGGATCTTTCTTTTTATTTTTTGATTCCATAAACTTTACTTATATCACCTTTTTGTTTTGAACCTGCTTTTTTACTCCTCAAAAAGTATTGGTCATGATCAATAAGTCATTAACGATCATCATTGTGAAGATTGAACTTCTCAATTATGTGCATATTATAGTTGGATTTTTTTTATTACACGAAAAAGTTATTCACTCAAGAAATTTTTAAAAAGATGAAATGAAAATGTGTAAATAAATAGCCGAATGAAAGTAACTTTTTATATGAAAGTAAATGCAGTAATATGTGGTCAAGAGAGAATAAAGCTAATTCCTTTCCTGGAAATACGAACAATGAGGTGCTTCTCTGAATGGTTCTAATTTGACCCGGACTTCAGTCCTTCTCCAGAATTTATACTCGATCCAATATGATATGAATAATAGGAGATACCGTGACGTCCGTTTTCTTAATTAAACAATATTAACCAACACTTTTGAAATATGTGGGCAGCTAGCAGCTTGCTGGATTTTTGATCCCATGTTAGAAAAACACAATGAATCAATTGACGACTCAAATCGCCCTCAAAGCATCAACATTTCTTGTCTTGTTGGTTTACATAACCGGATGCGCCAGTGGGGTAAGCAATCCTTCTGGAGTTCCTGTGACCGAAATGCAATCCGATGAAAGAGGCTTTGTTACGGGCACGGGTATCGAGTCGCAGGATCTTGTATCCGTCACTGATAAAATGGCACGCAGTTTGGTAAACACACCTGAGATCAATGATTTCTCAGGCATGCCTCGCATCGTGTTGGACCCAGTGATCAACAACACTCGCTTCCCAATCCAGCAGGGTATTTTTCTGACACGTATTCGGACCCTGCTTAATTCTCGCACGCGGGGTAAAATGCGATTCCTTGCTCGTGAACGTATGGATGCTCTGCGCGCAGAAAGAGAAATGAAACGAACTGGCGAATTGACAAGTTCCTCTGATCCCAATGTTCAGGAGTTCAAGGGGGCCGATTTCTTTTTAACGGGTAAACTGGATGGGCAAACAACCCGAACATCCGCTGGAACTAGCGATTATGTGCTTTATTCCTTTCAATTAATTGACGCCCGAACTTCAGAAATCATCTGGGAGGATTTCTCTGAACTGAAAAAGCAGGGTCTGGAAGACGCGTCTTATCGCTAGTAGATTTCAGTCTGCGATTGAGCTCCATTGCTTATGCCTCTCCATATCTTCACTCTAAGTTGGTTGATGCTTGCTTTGGTGGCAGGAAGTTTGAGCGGGTGTGCCACTCCGTCAGCGCCTTACCGCCCGCCATGGACTGGAGATGCCTTGGTCGATGGCCAGCACGCTGTGAGCAATGCTCCTCCGAAGGACAAGGTTATGTGGCAGATGATTACCGCCAGATCGGCGCTTTTTCAAAAGAATTATGACCTTGCCGAAGATCTGCTGGACGATGTATTACGATCTATTGAGAACCGTTATGGAAAAGACAAGGAAGCTCGTAAATCACGAAAACTTTTTCAGGATGAGGCTGGGAAATTCTTTATCGGGGAACCCTATGAAAGAGTAATGGCATACTATTATCGGGGTATCCTCTATTGGATGGCCGGCCAACCCGATAATGCGCGTGCGTGTTTTCGAAGCGCCCAACTTCAGGATAGTGATTCTGAAAAGAATGAATTTCGAAATGACTATGTGTTGATGGATTATCTGGAGGGTTTGACTTCCTTGAAACTCAGCGCTTCCGCGGATTCCAACTACATGCGAGCCACCAATTCGGCAAGATTGGCCATTCCTCCCCCTTACCGCTCATCAGACAATGTACTGATATTTACCGATTATGGCGCGGGACCGACCAAATACGCATCGGGTGCTTACGGCGAACAGCTCAAGTTCAAAGAAGGCCGTTCCAGTGCCCGTGAAATCAAGATTGCTTCAGCTCATGAGGAAATTCATCTGGGGCCTTATGACGATTTGACTTACCAGGCGTCTACACGGGGAGGCAGATTGATGGATCACATATTGGCCAATCAAGCCGTTTTCAAATCGACCACGGATGCCGCAGGAGATGCCGCACTCATGAGTGGGATCGTCTTGGCTCATGGCAGGAATACACAGGAAGTGGGTTTAGGGTTGGTTGCAGCTGGGCTGGTCAGTAAAATATTTTCAGCGGCAGCGTCCCCTGATGCGGATACGCGTGACTGGGATAATTTACCTCAATACCTGACCTTTGGGACAATGAGTCTACCTCCCGGGCGGCATATCCTGACTCTTCGGTACCTCGATGCTGCCGGCAATGAAATTTCAAATCTTACGCGTACGGAATATATTCAAGTGAATGATTCTCCCAAGGACACCGTCCTCTACTTCAGCGATATCAAACAACAAATCCCATAGATCAAATGAAATTATCTGCAATCATCATGGCCCTCATGGCTGCTGTGCTCACTTTCTCAACCATTGGGTGCAAGACTCGTGGTGCTTACGTGGCTGAAGTGCCGGACGGTTACGATCTCGAAAATCAGACCGAATTCGTGCTCATGAACAAGCGCGTTGCCAAATCGGTTACCGTGGCTGGCATTCAAGAACGTGTGCTGGCGGATGGGCGACTTGAAGTGACTGCCAATCTTTTGAGTAAAGATCGCAGACGCATTCAGGTTCAGATCAGTTGCGTTTTCAAAGATCAAAACGGTTTTTCGACAGGTGATGAAACCTCATGGAACACACTTATTTTGACAGAGAACGCTCAAGAAGCTTTAAGATTCATGTCCATGAATGAAAAGGCTCGCAAATACACCATTCGAGTGCGTGAAGCCCGTTGATTCGAAGAAAGCCTCATTGGCAAAGAGCCATCTTTTCGCATGCTTCATGATTCAGGCTGGATCCTACTAAGATGCCTCATCAATATGGCTGTTGTCCTCTAGGTTTGGGCGGTGATATCCAGCGCTTATCTGATATGAGGTTGGAAATCTCGGCGTAACATCAAATAAGCATTGTAGAACCAATTCTGACTTTTCAATTATGATTATTTAAAGGTCCTCTTTGTTCATGCGCTTACATGCATCTCAAGAGGGGTTACACGCAGTCTATATTTTCGAAATCAGGTGACGATGTCTTTGATCACCTTTGCTCCCTCCACCCCGGTCAATCGTTGATCCAGGCCAAGGAAAGGAAAAGTCAGTCTTTGGTGGTCGATTCCAAGTTGATTGAGAATAGTTGCATTGAAATCATTTACATGAACGGGGTTTTCTACCACGTTATAACTGAAATCGTCGGTCTGGCCATAGGTGATGCCTGATTTGATACCTCCGCCTGCCATCCATGTCGTGAAGCAGCGTGGGTGATGATCGCGGCCGTAATTATCCCGCGCAAGTTTTCCCTGGCCAAATGTAGTACGCCCGAATTCCCCACCAAAAACAATCAGTGTTTCGTCCAGTAAACCGCGATTCTTCAAATCTTCGATGAGGGCTGCCGCCGGTTGATCCACGTCATGACATTGGCCACGCATTTTTTTTGGTAGACTTACATGGTGATCCCATCCGCGGTGGAACAGCTGCACAAAGCGCACATCGCGCTCAACCATGCGACGAGCCAATAAACAATTGCGAGCAAAGGATCCGCTCTTTTCAACTTCAGGACCGTAAAGATCCAGGACATGTTTGGGCTCGCCCGCCAGGTCGGTTAATTCAGGCACGGATGCCTGCATGCGAAAGGCCATTTCCTGCTGGGCAATGGTAGTCTGAATTTCAGGATCACCCAAAGTATTTGCGTGTTCCTGATTCAGCTCCGTCACCAGGTCCAACATTTTTTTCCTGCTTTCCCGGTTGACTCCGGCTGGATTGGAAAGGAACAGGACTGGATCGCCTTCCGGTTGCAATGATACCCCTTGATGTCTGGATGGAAGGAAACCCGATCCCCAGAGGCGACTGTAAAGCGCTTGTACATTGCCACTGCCACCAGTCCAGAAGGCGGAATTAAGCACCATGAAGTCGGGCAAATTTTTATTCATGGAACCCAGTCCATAACTCAACCAGGAACCTAAACTGGCTTTACCTGGAATTTGTGAACCCGTGCAGAAAATGGTTTTTGCAGGGTCGTGATTAATAGCGTCTGTATGCGTGGACTTAATGATGCAGAGGTCATCTGCTTTCCTGGACAGGTGTGGTAACAGCTCACACATGTGAATCCCATTTTGACCTTGAGGACTAAACTTGAACATGGAAGGGGCCACCATCTGGTCTCTTCCCTTGGTCATGGCGGTGACGCGCTGTCCATTACTGACAGATTTTGGGAGTGGTTTGTTGAATTGCTTGTGCAAATCGGGTTTGTAATCGAACAAATCCAATTGACTTGGCGCACCCGCCATGAAGAGGAAGATGACTCTTTTGGCTTTGGGGGTAAAATGGGTGCCGCCAGGTGAGCTCAGACCTGAACCACGTGTCGGCATCGATCCAAACACGGTCGCCCCTAATCCCATCGCGGAGGCACGGAGGAAGCTGCGACGTGATTGCAGGTTCTGATATTCCTGGATCGGATCAAGGTCAATGAGCGAGTTCTTGAAATTCATGGGGAATAAAGCGTGTAAGCTTCTATTGTCGAGTCTTTACAATGTCAAGGTTGAGTAGTGCATGTGTCAACATGGTCCACGACGCTAATTCGATGGAATCATCGTTCGATGTATTTCCACTGAGATAACCTGATGTCAACGCCTGAGCGGCATCCACGTTTTTGTTGTAGTGCTCACGGAATGATTCAAGAGCTTGCTTCAGGGCCCTGGCTTCCGTGTCTGTTGGTAAATGTGATGTGATGGTTTCGTAAGCTCTCTCGATTCTTTGTGCATCCTTCCAGTCCGTGTTTTCGAGGATCCCTTGAGCGCAATGAGCTGCTGCGCTGAAAAACTGAGGTTCGTTCATCAGCATCAACGCTTGCAGTGGAGTGTTGGTGCGCTCACGTCTGGCAATACATGCTTCACGCGTTGGTGCATCAAAAATGGTCATCTGTGGAGGTGGTAACCCACGTTTCCAAAAGGTGTAGACACTCCGGCGAAAGGCTTTTTTACCATCATCCGCTTTAAAGATCCTGGGATAGGAAGAAGGCATGGCGACAATTTGCCATAGTTTGGCCGGTTGGGGAGGTTTAACGCTTTTACCCAACATGTCGTGGTTCAAAAGTCCGCCTGCCATCAATACCTGATCCCTTACCATTTCCGAGTCCATGCGAAACCTTGAACCGCGAGCGAGGAGTCGATTTTCAGGATCATTGACTCTTGATTCTGGATTGATTTTCGATGATTGCTGGTAGCTTTCTGACATGACAATAGTACGCATCAACTGCTTGATGTCCCAGCCTGATTCCATGAATTGCAGTGACAGATAGTCCAGTAATTCAGGATGACTCGGTCGATCTCCCTGAGCGCCGAAATCTGCCGAGGTTTTCACCAGACCGGTTCCGAAACATTGTTGCCAAAAACGGTTGACCGCAACCCTTGCCGTGAGGGGATTGTATGGAGCAACAACCCAGTTCGCCAAATCCATACGTGATTTGATGTCACCCGTAGACTGAAGCGGAGGGAGGAAGCCGGGTGTGTTTCTTTGCACAGGTTCGCCCGGTTGATCATAGACGCCCCGCTTCAAGATATGTGCCTGAAGAGGTTCCTGGCGTTCCTTCATGACCAGGGCAGCCGGTACAGCCATCTGCACTTCGTCGCGAGCTTTTTTAAGTTGCTCTAAATCTTTCTTGAGAGAGGCTTGAAGGGCTTTGTCTTCTTCATTCAATGAATCCTCTTCCCCTTTTTCGGGGGATAGCTCTTTGAGTATGGGCTCAAGCTTCTTGATTTCTTTGTTCAATGCGTAGAGTTGGTTCTTCTGGTGAGGGCTTGGCATTTCGATGTAAGGCTTCTGCAAACCTCGCTTGAAATCGAGCCCGCTTCGGCCCCCTGTCTCAGGTTTGCCATCAAAGTTGTTGAAAAAAGCAAAAAGCTGATAGAAATCCTTGGTGGTGACCGGGTCGTACTTGTGATCGTGGCAACCCGCGCACTGTAAGGTCAAACCCATGAAAGCAGTGCCAAATGCAGTGACTCGATCCACGACGTTGCGCGTGAAACTCTCCTCAGGCAGCGCTGTGCCGACATCAATGATCAAATGGAGGCGATTGAACCCGGAGGCGATTAATTGATCTTGAGTGGGTGAATCGTACAAGTCACCTGCAAGCTGGTAGCGGACAAAGTCGTCGTAGCTCAAATTGTCGTTGAAAGAGCGAATCACCCAATCTCGATACGGGGTGACTTCTCGATAATGATCGTGATGCAACCCATTCGTGTCTGCAAATCGAACCAGATCCAGCCAATACTTTGCCATATGTTCTCCATAACGAGGACTGCCCAGAAGTCGATCCACCAAGTCGGCGTATGCGGTATCTGACTGATCATTCAAGAAGGTATGGATGTCTTCCGGGGTGGGTGGGAGCCCGGTGAGGTCCAAAGTGACACGACGAATCAAGGTTCGCTTGAAGGCTCTTTTGCTGGGCTCCAAGCCGCCTTCTTCCAATCTTTTGAGAATGAAACGGTCAATAGCATTGCGGCCCCAGTTGGCAGATCGGATGTTTGGGGCCTCTTTTGTTTTGGGAGTATCGAATGCCCAGAATTTCTCGTATTTTGCGCCATTCAGGATCCATTGTTTAAAGGCGGCCTTTTCTTCTTCCGTCAGTGCTTCCAGGTTGGAATCCGGTGGAGGCATCACATCGTCTTCATCATCCGCCGTGATACGATACCACAATTCACTCTTTTCCAAGTTGCCTGGCAAGAGCGATTGATATCCATCATGATTGGTGAAAGGCCCATCCTCCGCATCCGGCTGATCCAATCGAAGGTCGCCCTTGCGATGCTCCTGATCAGGACCGTGACATTGAAAACATTTCTTGGAAAGAACAGGAGAGATGTCACGGCTGAAAGTAGCCTGTTGATCTGCAGCCCAACTTATTTGAAGTGAGCCCAAAAGCAACAGAGACACCATGGCTAAAGAGGGGGAATGCACTTTTCTGGTCATTTGATCGTTTGGGTTCAATAAATTGAGATGACGCTCTTGTTTATGGAAATTCGCCGACTGATCAAAATCTAAATAAAGAAGATGCACGAAGCAAGTACACAACCCCGACTCTTACATTCGTGCTTGTTTCATCTGCTGCCGGTTCGTATCGAGGTGGGGAACCCCAGCACTGATGGAAAACGGATCGTTCATGATCTTATTTGCTGAAGTTTTTTGCGGAACAACAGATATTTGGCGATCGTCCCAGTCGAAAGAGACTTTCACAGAGTCGCAGTAGGCCAACCTAAAGTTTTGGTCAGTCAAGCCTTCGTGTGTCTTCTGCCGGAAAATTAGCTATAATGGACTATTTAAGTTATTTCCCATCTATAGTGCTCGGTATAATTAGGGTTTCATGCACAAAATTGATCAGGTGTTTATAGCCTCAATAAAACAATGAAAGCAGCCTAATCAAATGTCGCTGAAAAGAAAAATTCCAACCGCCAACTTGATTCCCGTCTGGAATATGGAAGCGGGATTCCTTTTCAGTGAAAGCGAGAAAAGCCCATCGAGCTTCATTGGATCATTCATTGGAAGTCTGAAAACAATAATGTGTTTCTGCTGCTGCCAGTGGTTGCGGTCTAAAATATTTTGGATGATTTAATGGTAATAATAACTCAGGAGAACCAAGCAAGGAGTGGAATCTAGCTTCTATTTTGAGTCGTTGAAAAAGACAATTCCTGCCTTGCTTTATTGAGGGATATTTGAGGTTTGGGGCTGCACTTGACAGTCGATTCCTGAAACTAGCTTACATTATTTACAAAAAACTGATGATTAAGGAGATTTTTTTAGAGTCTGTTCAGGGTAGGCCATTTCCGCTGTCAGATCGAATTCGATGATAAAAGAAGAACCCTTACCCTCCTCGCTTTCTACTGAAATCTTGCCTCCCATAGCCTCTACTAGACTTTTACTCATGGGTAAACCTAGACCCGTGCCCACGATTTCGGCTTGTTCGCATTCCATATCCAGGCGATCGAAGGGCGAGAACAGTCGATGCATCTTGCTTTTTGGAATACCCAAGCCAGTATCGATTACCGAGATTCGGAGCCACTTTTCATCCTGCGTTTCGGCTCTGAAAGTTAGATTCCCTCCAGTGCGATTGTATTTGATACCATTGGAAGCCAGGTTCCAAAGAATCTGACGCAGGCGCTTGTGGTCAGCTTTCCATTCCCGTTTTTTATCCACCATATTGTCAAGGCATAGCGAGATTTGTCTCTCATTGGCCATGTGGTCGACAAGGTTGATAATTTCGTGCAGTAATTCGTTGATATTCACCGAAGCAAAAGAAAGACTAATCGATCCAGACTCGATTCTCGACAAGTCAAGCATGTCATTAATCAGGTCCAGTAGATGTTTTCCTGATTTATGGATCAGATCAACATTCTTCTCAGCACGTTCGGCGAGTTGCGACATCTGCAGCAGTTTGGAAAAGCCAATGATGCCGTTAAGAGGGGTGCGCAATTCGTGGCTGACACGCGAGAGAAATTCACTTTTTGCCTGGTTAGCGGCCAGAGCGGAATCACGTGCCTTTTCTAGATCCTGGGTGCGTTCCCTAACTCGGAGCTCCAATTCCTCGTTGAGTTTGCGCAGTTCCTGCTCGGCAATCTTCCGTTCAGTAATATCGCGACAAACTCCCTGAACACCGACCAATTTGTCCTCATAACAGACGGTGTCGAATTTACCATCAATCAATCTGATTTCCCCGTCTTTGCGAATCCAGCGGAACTCGTAATTATGATCGACTTTTTTGCCAGCAAGGCGTTTTGCATTGTTTTTAACCAGGCGTGCGTGATCCTCGGGGTGAACTAGCTTTTCAAGCAGGTTGACACCTTCCATTTCCTTGCGAGTGTAGCCGGTTAACCTTTCAAACTCTTTATTGCACAGCGAGAGTCGCATCGAGGGGTCGCAGAAGGCTAACCCGTCACGCATTCCCTCAAATAAAGTGCGGAACCTTTGCTCGCTCTGCTCCAGGAACTGATTAGCGCTTTCTAGTTTCCGAGTTCGTTCTTTGACTCGTGCTTCCAACTCGCCGTTGACACGTTCGAGTTCTTTGCTCTGGTCTTCCGATCCCATCGTACGTGCTTCTACCAGTGTTTCGAGTTTTTCATTCAACTGGTGAAGCTTTTGCTTGGTTTCCTCGAGTTCCGTGATGTCCTGCATGGTTCCAAGGGATTTTAGCGGGCTACCTTTCGCATCGTAGACCGTATAACCATGCTCTTCGACGTATTTAATGCGTCCATCTGGCATGAGCAGCCTGTGAATAAGCTTATAAGCATTGCGGTTTTTGACAGAATCCTGATAAGTTTTGCTGACTACATCGCGATCCTGCGGATGAACCTTTGAAAGGAAGAGGTCGTAAGTAGCTTCAAAATGCTTTGGATCGATTTCAAAAATGGAGAATATTTGAGGTGACCAGTAGAGTTGGTTTGCGATTAGATTGAGCTCCCAATCCCCTGCATTGGCCAGTCTTTGGGATTCACTCAGGCGATTTACATGGAGCTGTATTCTTTTTGTTGTCAGTTTACGTTCATGGATATCGCTCAAGTGCCCTGCAAAATACACTGGCCTCTCTTCTTTATCCCAAGTTGCCTGCCCGCGAGCTTCAAGCCAGCGGTATTTGCCATCCTTGCTGCGAAACCGAAAATCGAGTCTAAAGGGGGTGCGATGCTTCCAGTGTCTGAGTACCGCGGCTTTGACTTTACGGGCATCTTTTGGGTGGACTTGTGACAAAAACCAATGATGCGAATTATCCGCATTGTTAATGCTGTTAGAAGGGTGCCCCAACAGGGAGTAAGTGTTACGGGAGACAGAGGTCTTCCCAGAGGTCAAGTCAGTCTGCCAAACGGCATCCAGAGCTATCTTGTCTGCTAATTCAAAGAGATCCTCTTTTTCAGAATCTAGTCGTTCAATCTCTGACTTGCGCTTTTGCGACATAGTATATCAGGAATTTAAATCAGTCTTTAATCGTTAAAGACGGTATTAGTCCATCGAAAGAATATCTGGACTCGGTCTATGGAAAGTCAATTATATAAAGTGTAAAAAAGTTTATGGTTTTAACTTTTAGTCTTTTTAGGCGCCGCGCATTCTCACCCTCTGCTTAACGCGGAAAATGCGTGATATGCTGTGCTATGATCATGAATTGAAGATAAGCGCAGTCTGGATATTGCTTCTTTTTTCATTAATCGGTCTGCAATCTCTAAAGGGAGTGCAATAATATGAAATGCACCGTTATTGCACTCCCTGAAAATTCCAATGTGCCTGATGATTATATTTTGAGCCTCTGAGTGATCGTCTTTCCTGCGCCGTTTTCAATATTCCTCAAGAGAGTTGGATGAGCGATGGCCTGCATGTTTGTAATTCCCATCGCTCGGAGAATGAGGGCTGCATGATCTTTTAATTTCAAAATTTTGTGTGACAACCAGATTTGGAGTGGTGATGATTAGGCTATATGGATCATATCTGGTTACTTCAGTCATACCATTGCGGGCGATTTTATATCTTGTGTTTGATTCATCTCATTTTTGCAGGTGTTTTTATGATTGAAGGCGATGTCAGGTCTCCCAATTTTATTATCCTGATGACTGATGATCAAAGTTGGGTCGGCACATCGCTGAAGATGCATCCTGATGATCCGCGAACGCGGAGTGATTTTTTTCTGACGCCGAATGTCGAGCGTTTGGCTGAAACAGGCATGCTTTTCAATAGGGGATACGCACCCGCACCTTATTGCTGTCCCACTCGACGAAGTTTGCTCATTGGTCAAACTCCGGCCCGTCACATCTATCAAAAGGATCAAAGGAATTGGACTACGCGCTATCGAGAACAACTCAGCCTGCCGCAAATGTTGAAACAAGCGGACCCTGATTACCGCACTGCTCATTTTGGAAAGTGGGATATGCGCTTTGACGATGTAAGTCCGGAAGCCATGGGGTATGACATGAGTGACGGTGATACCGGTAATGAAACCGGGGGAGGCAAGGGGTCCGGTGGTCCAGCTGCCCATAGGGATCCAAAGCAGATATTCGGGATCACCCAAAGGACATGTGAATTCATGGAACAACAGCAAAGGTCAGGGAATCCCTTTTTCGTACAGGTATCCCATTATGCCGTGCATCTGGACATTTACTACCGTGAGCAAACACTGGCAAAGGTTGAAAAATTGAAATCTGGTCAAAAACATTCGATGCCAGCATTTGCTGCGATGACCCTTGATGTGGATGAAGGAATTGGTATCCTGATGAAAAAAATTCATTCATTGGGTATAGAGGATTCTACTTATATTTTCTTTCTCTCGGACAATGGTGGACGCAACACCTTGCCTGAAGAGTCCGTTAGAAATCTGCCCCGCAATTTCCCGCTTCGAGATGGAAAAGGGTCTGTCTATGAAGGGGGGATTCGAGTTCCTTTCATCATCAACGGACCTGGTGTTCAGGGAGGGGTCGTGAGTCATGTGCCAGTGACTGGATTGGATATTTTTCCGACCATGGCTGCTCTGGTTGGCAATAAATTCGAACTACCGGAAGCCCTGGATGGGGGTGATTTGACCTCGATCATGATGAATCGTGGGAAGGGGATCGTTTCTCGAGGTCAACCCTTTTTATTCTTCCATCAAGCCGTAGCCCGTTCGCCTGAAACAGCACTGATAATGGGGGATTACAAACTGGTCAAAACCTGGAACAAAAATCAATTGGAACTGTTTAACATTTCCACAGACCTTGAGGAAGCAAAGGATCTCTCGCTTCGTAACCCCGGCAAGGTTGAGAAAATGCAGCATTTGATGGTGAACTTTCTCGCCAACATCGATGCAGAGACTCGAAAAACCGGAACCAAAAGCGAGGTTTATGAAAATGCAAAGCCGAAGTTCTAAGGTTACAGAGATTCAGGTGTTGGCGGTTTCATCTGGAGTGGTAGATTTTTGTCAGAGCTAAGGTGCTGCTCAGCCGGAATGCATTTGACTGGGAGTTTTGAGTCAGGTGTGCCTTTCAATGCACTCACTGGCCCTTGATAGCAGTTCCCCACCTTATCGTTGTAATTCAGTTTGTCTGAATTGCTGCCTGAGGATTCCTTGTTTTCTAAGAAATTTGGCGGATGAGTCCCCGGAGGACTTTACCTGGGCCCATTTCCTCAAAGGCCGGGTCAAATTGCTTTTTGAGGTATTGAATCGTTTCTACCCAGCGCACAGGCGATGTGATCTGCTGAGCGAGTAGCTCGGCAACGCCATCCCTTGGGTAAGGAGTGGCTTCGACATTGGAAATAACCGGGATCGTCGGTGAACCAAAGGTGAACGATTTCAGGAAATTTTCAAATTCTTTGCGAGCGGGTTCCATGAAAGGAGAATGAAAAGCACCGCTCACATTCAGCGGGATATAACGTTTTGCCCCAGCTGATTCAAAGGCTGACTTGATCTCCAGAATGCCTTCTTTGCTGCCGGTCAAAACCGTTTGTTGCGGGGCGTTCAGGTTGGCAACGCTTACTTCTTTGCTACCGCTGTTTTGAATGACTTCGCGGATTTGTTTGATGTTCATTCCCAAAACAGCCGCCATGCCGCCCCCCTTGGCTTCTGCCATGAGAGCTCCACGTTTTTGAACCAGTGTGAGACCGGTCTCAAAATCAAATACTCCCGCCGCTAACAAAGCGTTATACTCACCCAAGCTATGTCCAGCCACAAAATCAGGCTGACGCTTGGTATCTTGTTTGTTTTTCAGGTAAGTCAATGCATTGACGGTGTAAAGCGCGGGTTGAGTGAACTGCGTCAGATTCAATTGTTCATCACTATCTTCAAGGCAAAGTGACTGGACAGAATACCCCAAAACCTTATTCGCTGCAGCCGTGATGTCCGGAAATTGCTCAAACAAACCTTCTCCCATGCCTTTTTTTTGGGAACCTTGGCCAGGGAAAACGTGCATTAAAGTCGAAGTCTCGCTCATGCTTTTACCCTATAATTTCCTGAATCACCTGTCCACCAAACTGACTCAGTTGTTTGAATCTTCCTGCGTGGTAGTAAGTTAATTTATTGTCATCCAAACCTAGAAGATGAAGCAACGTGACATGTATGTCCCTGATATGATGGACATTCTCGACGGCTTCTGCACCAATTTCATCGGTGGCCCCTATGGTGTGACCTCCTTTGGTTCCACCTCCGGCAAACCACATGGCCATGGCCTTTGCATTGTGATCACGGCCATAGGATTTTCCGCCGCCTCGAATGCCGTTATCGGGCGTCCGTCCAAATTCACCACAGAAAAAGACAAGCGTTTCGTCCAGTAAACCTCGATTTTTCAGATCCTTCAGCAGGGCTGCAATGGGGCGATCCACCGAATGAATGAGGTTGCCATGTGCTCTTTCAATATAATCGTGGCTATCCCAGTTACCTGCATAGGCCTGAACGAATCGAACACCTTTTTCAACAAGCCTTCGAGCCAGAAGGCATTTTCGGCCGAAGGAATCAGTGTTGGCCTGTCCGATCCCATACATTTCCAATGTGCGCTGGTTTTCGCCCTTCAAGTCCAGGACCTCAGGTACCTCTGACTGCATGCGGAATGCCAGTTCATATGATTCCATACGAGCTTCGAGTTCACTTCGGGAGGATCTTTGCTCAAGATGCTTTTGATTGAGTTTACCCAATAAATCAAGATTGTTTCTTTGACGTTGTTGGGATACCCCTGCCGGTGGATTTAAATCAAGAATAGGGCTTCCTTGTGCTCTGAAAGGTGTGCCTTGGAATTGTGCAGGAAGGAATCCATTCGACCAGTTGGGAGGTCCGCCTTGTGGGTAACTGGCTCTGGGAAGCACGACAAATCCGGGTAAGTTCTGGTTTAATGATCCTAGCCCATATGTCACCCACGCACCAATGGCCGGATCTCCGCCGAACCGGTTCCCCGTGTTGACATGAAAGCATGCCGTTGGATGGTTGACCGATTCCACTTGTGCACCACGAAAAAAGCACATGTCATCCACACAATCTTTCAGGTGTGTCCACTGACAGCAAATATCAGATCCATTTTGTCCTGCTTTTATGAACTCGAACGGGCTTTTTACAAAGTAACGTTTACCTGATGACATGGCGCTTTCCATCTTGCCCGAACGAGAGAACTCCTGCAGATGTCGTTTGGTTAATTCGGGTTTTGGATCAAAGGTATCTATATGAGAAGGCCCCCCTTCCATCATCAAAAAAATGCATCGTTTGGCTCGAGTCCCATGATGAGGTGTGCCTGTTGTCGAGTCCAAGCCTTTCAGCATGGATGTGAAAGCCACCGATCCAAGTCCGGCACCCAATCCGTAAAGGAATTCCCGACGGTTTGGTTGAGTGATGATGCGAGTATCTTTCATGGAAGGGGTAATGTGTAAGTTTTTACATGAAGGTGACTAATCGAGATAGGCAAACTCATTGAGGTTGAAAAGCACCAGACAGACTTGTGCGAGCCCCCGGGTGCGTGCGTTTGTTTGGGCGGGTTGAAGATCAGGTATGTAGTTTTTATAGGCTGGCATGATTTCAATGAACTCATAGGGTTGCCCTGTTTTTTCTGCCATGACCGTCCGCTTGATTTCGGTTGGGAAATCGGGTTTTGTGTATAGATTTTCTTTTTCTTCGCTCGTTGCATCTTTCCAGTGTGTGAGGCAGATATCGACTTCATCTGGTAAAGGCGAGCGACCTAGAGCCAGTGAAAATGCACGCCGGATAATCGCTTCAGGTTTCTTTCTTTCCCGGAGTAATCTAGCGGCAAATGCCAAGGCGCGGTCATGTGTTTCCGCTGCATTGAATAAAGTCAATGCCTGGGGAGCGACTGTCGAGGTCGCGCGTAACTCACAGGATTTATCTGGACCGGGTTGGTTGAAGGTTTCCAAAAATGGATCACGCAGGCCGCGTAATTTTTCTGCATAGACGCTGCGACGGTTCCGAAGCGAGGGAAGGGGATCGGGTTCATATACCGATGCCGTCCCTCCCATGATCTGGCGAGGCTGGACGGCGACTTCCTGATTGAGATCTGGACGACAGGGGATACCTCCGACCCGACGGTTGAGCTCCCCGCTTGCACTCAACATCGAGTCACGTAGTTCTTCGGCAGTGAGCCTTCTGGGAGTGAATGCCGCATAAAGTTGCCCTTGAGGATCTTTTGAAACCATTCGCTCCGGTGATGGGTGGCGGGTGCTTCGTCGGTAAGCAGATGAGCTAAGAATGAGTTCGTTGAGTTTTTTTACTGACCGATCATGCTTCAAGAACCAGTCTGCGAGGAAATCAAGCAGAGCAGGGTGGGTTGGTAAAGTGCCTGTGGCTCCAAAGTTATTTGGATTGCCAGCAATGCCCCTGCCAAAATGCCAGGACCATACGCGGTTGACCATGACTCGTGCGGTTAAAGGGTTTTGCGAGTTGGTGATCCAGTCTGCAAGTGCTTTTCTTCTTTTTCCGCGGGGCTCCGGGAATTTCAATGGTTTCATTTTCCCAAGGAATGCTGCAACACTCAAGGCGCCTGGGGCAACAGGCTCACCATCCGCAAATACGTTGCCTCCTGTCAGAATGGTGTCTTTTTCGATATAACCCTTGGCCCAGGGATCTTTGGGTGGACGAATGCGGCTGCTGACATTATTGCGCTCAATCGTCTTTCCCGTATGCACTGAGAATGCGATGGGAAGGACTTTTTCCAGTTCCCACTGATGCCTGGAAATATTTTTATTCATGCGAGCCAAGGAGGCCTCATCACCTGGCTCCAGACCATTGTCCCCGACCTTGGCATCCCCAGTTTCTTGTTGGCGGTTCTGGTTGATCCGGCTCTGGAGTTCTTTGTGCTGTCGCTGGTAGGCTTGTATCTTTGCCTTTGTCCATTCCTGTGAAGTGTTGAAACCCTCACGATTTTCAGTTTCCAGGAAAGGAGCATCCCTATCCGCAAATTGAGTAGTGGAGAACACCGCCATCATGCGGTAATAATCGCGTGTCGGTATCGGGTCAAATTTGTGGTCGTGGCATTTGGCGCATTGAAGTGGTTGGCCAAGGAACGTTTGGCCGACGGAATCTGTCACATCATCCAACCACTGTTGGCGTGTGATTTTAAAGACGCTCATGCCCGTCTGTTCCCAAGGTCCCATACGTAAAAATCCCGTGGCAATGAGCTTTTCTGGATCTGTGGAATCGATTTCATCCCCGGCAATTTGCTCACGTACAAAATGGTCATAAGGTTTGTCGTCATTGAAAGCTCGAATCACATAATCTCGGTAACGCCAGGCGTTGGGGCGGGAATAGTCGTTTGCAAAACCAGCTGAATCCGCGTATCGCACGACATCCAGCCATTGCCTCCCGAAATGCTCGCCATAGTGATCCGATTGCATTAATTGGCGGGTATATTCAAGGACAGCCTGAGTCGTCCCCTGCTTTTGGTTGTGCGAAAATTGCTGAACAGATTTGGGTTCAGGTGGGAGTCCGGTGAGTCCATAACTCAGGCGACGTGCCAGCTCTCTTGATCGGGCTTCTGGGGCAGGGGAGAGTCCGGCGGTTTTCAGTTTTTGGTCAATAAACCAATCGACCGGATGGACTCCTTCTGGTGGTGATTTTACTGTGAGGGGACGATACGACCAAAGGTGTTCCGGCTTGTATCTGCGATTTGTCCATTCATCGTCGAGTCCTCCAGAGGTTGGGGCTTTGACGCCTTCGGCAAATTGGTCCTGAATCACCGTGATACTCGATTCATCCGGCCAGGGTGCTCCCGCGTTGATCCAATCCCGTATCCACAAGCTCTGTTGCTGTGAAAGTTTGTCGGCTTCTTTGGGAGGCATTTCATAGTCCTCGACAACACGCGTGGTTAACTGAAAGAGAATGCTTTCCTCACCTTTTCCCGGAATCAAAACGTCCTCACCATAGCTTTCTCCACCTTTCAGGGTGGATGTCCTGGAGAGCATGTTGAACCCCCCTTTTACTTTTTCAGGTTCTGAGCCATGGCAAGCCATGCATTTTTCAGCAAAGAGTGGCTTTACTTTGAGAGCAAAGAGTCTTTCTCCTTCGCTATGCTCGGCTGAAAAAAGAGCAAGAGAACTGAAAAAAAACATCATCCGGAAAATGACGCTTAGGGATGCAAAATGAAGAGCTGAAAGCGCAGAAAATATCTTTTGGATTGTGATATGTCTACCTGGATTCATTGATGCAAACATAATATTCTGATCATCGTTTGTCTCTATTTTTTATGATCTGATACAAGAATTGGACAGGAACAAAGTTAAATCGGATCGCTTCCGATCTGGGTCATGCGGTTAGGAAAGAAACTTGGCTGTTGAGTCTTTCCGCTGGATTTCTTTGTGAGACCAGCAAGTGGCATGCAAGTCGTGTGTCCATCATTACCGATCCTCACATACCCGCCTTTGTGATCGAGGCATGTTTTCCATATCCTCTGCGGAAAAATAAATCGATTCTGGTCAGCAGTTGTCCGAGACCAAAGGTTTTGTAAAGGTAGTCGTCGGGGGCCTTACCCGCCCTTGCCACTTGGTCTTAGGCCTCAATCAATGCCGCGAGAAGGAGTATGGAGTTATTGAACGACACCAAGTCTAAATGAGACCTTCTATGAGTGAAATCCCCTTTATTAAACATATGTGTAGTGGGTTACATTCCGAATATGGGTGTTTTTAATATCAAAGTCGGAAACGCCCCTCTCGCCCTCATAGGAAACGGGTAGCATAGAGCCATTTGTTTTCTTCCATCGTGCAGAGGCTTGTGAGTGTGAAGCTTTTCAGACTTTCGTATCTTCCTTCATTCAAGGGTCATCCATGGAGGAACGACATGATGTTTAACCAAGCTTGTATCGAGGAGGTAACCCTGATTCAATAAGGGGCATGCAAAACACGCTTTTTTCTATGCATCGGATGCAAGTCAGTATGTCACTCAGCCTTGCGGTTCTTTTTCTTCAATTACCTTTCATGCAGGCCGAGGAAGGCTGGATTCAGTTATTCAACGGGAAGGACCTTGAGGGTTGGGTTCCCAAGATTCGCTATCACAAAATCGGTGAGAATTATGGGAATACATTCCGCGTCGAAGATGGGGTATTGAAAGTGGGATATGATCCACAGTCGTATCCCGAGTTCAAAGAGACTTTTGGGCATTTATTTTATAACACACCTTACAGTCATTATGTCCTTCGTGCTGAGTATCGATTTGTGGGGCAACAGGTGAAAGGTGGTCCAGGTTGGGCGATCCGGAACAGCGGATTGATGTTGCATGGTGAACTGCCTGAAACGATGGATGTGGATCAGGATTTTCCAGCTTCGATCGAAGTGCAGCTTCTAGGAGGCGATGGGGAAAATAAGCGTACGACTGCCAACATCTGCACTCCAGGCACACACATCGCCTTGGATGGTCGATTGACCAAAAGGCATTGCACCAACTCTAGCTCAAAGACCTATCATGGGGAGCAATGGGTGATTGTTGAGGTGGAAGTTCGTGGGCATGAATCTTTGAAATGCACCATGGAAGGCGAAACGGTTTTTGAGCTGACTCATCCCGTCCTGGATGATGGAGACGCTCACTCCAAAACCCTGATTGATGCCAACGGCGGTGATATCCGTATTTCGGGAGGCAGCATATCCCTGCAGTCGGAGAGTCATCCGGTGGAATATCGCAAGGTAGAAATCAAACTTCTGAAGGATTGATGACACATGAAGTGATTCTTTGCGGACGAACTGCATGAGCCTTGAGAATAAACAAAGAACCACACTCTCGAAATGATGTGGTTTACCGGTTAATACGTTGCGCAATCTCGACCAAACAAAAAGTTAATGAAACCCACTGAATCGAATCCACAACCGTCCTCCGTTTTACCTTTTCAAATCCTTCTGGGTACGGTGGTGGTGACTACATGTACCCTGTTCCTCGGTTTTCATTTTATGAAAAAAGCTAATGCCGAGGCAGCTGCCCCGGAAAACTCCATGATTCATACCAACCGATTGGCCAACGAAAAATCACCTTATTTGTTGCAGCATGCTCACAATCCTGTGGACTGGTATTCCTGGGGGGAGGAAGCCTTTGAGAAAGCCAGGTCCGAGAATAAAATGATCTTTCTTTCCATCGGTTATTCCACCTGCCACTGGTGTCATGTGATGGCGCATGAGTCTTTTGAGAATGAGGAGATTGCCAAAGTCATGAACGAGTATTTTGTCTGTGTGAAACTTGATCGTGAAGAGCGTCCGGATGTCGATAAGATTTATATGACTTTCGTTCAGGCAACGACTGGCAGCGGTGGTTGGCCCATGAGTGTTTGGTTGACTCCGGACCTTAAACCCGTGGTGGGGGGAACGTATTTTCCGCCGGAAAGTAAGTTTGGTCGGCCCGGCTTTCCTGATATTTGCAAACAAATTGGGGATGCCTGGAAGAATGACCGTCAACGCCTGATCGATAGTGGAAACGACGTGGTTAAAAAATTGCGTGAAGTATTCGCAAGCAAACCAAGTTCAGGGCAGAAACTCGATCATTCAGTGCTCGAAAAAGCTTATGCCCGCATTGCTTCTCAGTATGATGAAGAAAACAAAGGTTTTGGAGCCGCGCCCAAATTCCCGAGACCTGTTACTTTTAATTTCCTGCTTCGTCACATGTATCGAAAGGGGAAAACCTCTCCCGAAGGAGCCGAAGCATTGTCGATGACCTTGGAGACTTTGGATGTCATGGCCAAAGGAGGAATTCGAGACCACCTTGGGGGTGGTTTTCACCGCTACGCAGTCGATCAGCATTGGCATGTGCCTCACTTTGAAAAAATGCTTTATGACCAAGCTCAACTGGCAATCAGCTACCTGGAAGCATTTCAGATTACCCGAAAGGAACGTTATGCTGACGTAGCGAGTGATATCCTGGATTACGTCCTTTCTGATATGACTTCGCCTGAGGGAGGTTTCTATTCAGCAGAAGATGCGGACAGTGTGATCGAAGAGGGTAAACCTGATCATGCGGAGGGCGCTTTTTATGTTTGGGAATATGATGAAGTCAACAGCCTCCTTGGTGAAGAGAAGGCGGCATGGTTCAATGCCATGTACGGCGTGGTAAAGGGTGGCAATGCGCCAGTGGGAAGCGATCCCCACGAAGAGTTCAAAAACAAAAATATTCTGATCCAGCGCATGGATGCCGCTGGCGTTGCGGACAAATTCAAGGTGAGTAAGCAAGCAGTTGACAAGGCCATGAGCGATGCCCGGCAAAGGCTGAAAACGGCGCGTGACAAGCGGCCTCGCCCTCATCTCGATGACAAAATCATCACTGCATGGAATGGGCTCATGATTTCTGCGTTTGCCAAGGCAGGTCAGATCCTTCCCGATGGAGACAAATACCGTCAAGCCGCCATGAAAGCGACATCTTTCATACGCGATCACATGTATGACAGCTCCAACCAAACTTTATACCGAATCTATCGCGGTGAGCGTTCAGGCATTGAGGGTTTTCTGGACGATCATGCCTTTTTGATCAACGGTCTTCTCGACTTATATGAAACGACATTTGACATTCGATGGATTGAATGGGCAGCGGAACTTCAAGAGCGACAGGATGCACTTTTCTGGGATAGCGATCATGGCGGTTATTTTGCAACGGAAGCTGGAAGCAAGAATATCCTGTTGAGGATGAAAGATGATTATGACGGTGCGGAGCCCTCAGCCAATTCGATCGCTGTCATGAATCTTTTGAGGCTGAATCACATGCTTGGAAATGCGCAGACTCTGGAAAAAGCCCAATCCTCTCTGGATTCTTTTTCCGTCAACTTGAGCAATCAACCATCGGGTATGCCACAAATGTTGGTGGCTGTGGATCATTTTCTCCATCCAACGCGTCAGATTGTTTTTGCGGCGGATCCCGCATCGTCACTGTTGATCGAAATGAAACGTCAACTCAATGAGATCTTTATCCCCGGCAAAGTGGTGTTACTTGCAGACGGTAAGGAGGGACAGCAATTTCTTTCCACCCATTTGGCATTCATTCAATCGGTATCCAGATTGGATAACAAAGCGACCGCATATATTTGCGAGGATTATGTATGCCAGCGTCCCGTCAACACGCTGGATGCTTTCGTTAGCCGTTTGCGACCCTGATTATGCCACGACGACAGTCATCTCAATGGGAGTTCGATAATCTCTTTGCCTCCGAGGGGAAAGAGATTCCTGAGAAGCCGAAAAAGGCCTCCCAGCCTGTTCAACCTGAAAAGCCAACGGTGCTGACAGTAGGGGATTTGACTCGAGAGATTCGCAATCTCCTCGAGGGGGGATTTCGATCCATCTATGTCTCGGGTGAAATCAGTAATTTCAGGGCTCAGAGCTCCGGTCACTGCTATTTTACCCTCAAGGATGGAGATGCTCAATTGTCCTGTGTGCTTTTTCGGGGAGAACGTGTTTCACATCGAGAGCAGTTACAACAGGGAGTCAAGTTGGTGCTGAAAGGCGACATTTCGGTGTACATGCCACGTGGCCAGTATCAGCTTATCGTCAGGGGGATTGAGCTGGATGGCGTGGGTGCTCTGCAATTGGCTTTTGAAAAATTAAAGAAGAAACTCAAGGAGGAGGGGTTTTTTGATGCGGAGCGAAAACGTCTACTCCCGAAATATCCCAGTCGAATCGGTGTTGTCACGTCCTCAAGTGGGGCGGCGGTACGCGATGTTGCGCACGTTCTTGGTCGGCGTCATCCCGGGCTCAAATTGGTAATAGCCAGTTGTCGAGTGCAAGGCCAGGGGGCAGCCCAGGAAATTGCTTCTGCAATTGATCTACTCAACGAATGGCATGTGGGAAATCATGAATCATCTCAGTTGGACCTGATCCTTGTCACGCGCGGCGGGGGCAGTCTGGAGGATCTGTGGGCTTTCAATGAAGAGGTTGTGGCACGTGCCCTCGCAGCATCAGCCTTACCTGTGATATCTGCTGTTGGTCATGAAATTGATTTTACCATCAGTGATTTTGTGGCAGATGCCAGAGCAGCCACTCCCAGTGCGGCTGCCGAATTGATTTCCGAAGGAGCAATGGCAGCAAGCCAGTTTCTCGTTGAAGTGCACGACCGTATGACAGGTGCTCTGCAGTCCTTTTGTGCGCAGGCAATGATACATCTTGAGCAAGTCGGACGCCGCCTTGACTATCTCCATCCGCGGCGAGTCACGGAACGGCATGCGCAGCATCTGGATGACTTACACGATAGACTGAGCCGTGCAGCAAGCCATCAGTTGTATCTTTTGAAGGAACGTTTGCAGCAAAACAAAGGTTTGATGAGGACGCTACATCCGGATCGCCAACTTGCAGAACAAGCCGGGCAATTCGCTCGCATTCAGAGGCAGTTTCTGGCCGCTGTCACGACTGGTGTGGCGCAAAATCAACATCACCTGAAACAAGTATCGGCTGAGCTCAAGTTATTGGGCCCTGTCCAAGTCCTTTCGCGCGGATATTCGATTTCACAAGCAGTTGAAACAGGTGAAATCATCAAATCAGACGAGGATTTGAAAACGAATGATCTAGTCAAAACGCATGTTTTCAAGGGTGATTTCTTGAGTCGAGTTGAACGTCGGCCCTCTTCTTGAAATCTCCAGGATGCTCCACTATGCATTGCGAATGCATAGTGGAGCATCCATATGCATTTTTTCTGATATTTAAGGTATTTTTTGTGATATGTCATAACTATATGCCGTACAAAGTATAATCTGTTTTGCTTTCGATGCGAAAATGTCGCAAAGGGCTTAGCAAATTCTTAAGTTCTAGAAAAAGATACTCTGAGGTCTGTTTTAAGTAACAATTGGCATTTTTGGCATTCCGAGTGCTTTCACTGCTTTTTATAAAACTAATGTCTGCAGATAAACCACCATCCCCCCACTCCGACCAGTCATTTGGAAATGTGACTGAGGTTTTTGGGAGTCTGGAGACCTTGACACGGGGTGAGCAGCAAGCTCTATCTGCAGCTGAGGATCATCAGGAGCGAAATAATGGAATGCTAATCTTCCTGACTTGTGGTGTTTTCACCATGGTTGGTGCAGGCCTTCTCGCTTTAATCTCTCTTTTTGCGGTGAAATCCTTGTTTTTGCCTCAAATGAGCCAAACTGACGCATTAGGTGGGTATCCTGGAGAATACCAGAATCTTGCGTTTGAAGATGAGCTTGAAATTTCTGCAACAGAATTTGCGACCGTTAAGAATAAGTTGCATCGTTTTTTCACTCTCGCTCTGAATGGTAAAGCTCAGAAGCCTATCAAATTGGGAGAAAAGGAAGTGAATGCATTTTTAAAGTATGATTCCCGACTAGGAGGCTCGCGCAATACGACATTAATCAAAATCAAAAAAAACCGGATTCAGGCTTTTTTTAGTATCAACTTAATGGATGCAAATTTTCTCTCAAGGGAATCTATTATATCCAGAGGAAACGCGTCATTCCGAGCAGGCATGCTGGACGGGCAGTTGCAACTGAATTTGGATTCCTTGCACGTCAATAATAAAAACATGTTCCGCTGGTTGCATCGAATTCACAACTCAAGTTTGCGCCAAACAGTATCGAATGGGCTCAAAAGAATCGCTAAGATTCCCATGGGCTGGATCGGTAAAGATGTCAAAATTCGAACAGGTACCAAACCTGTAAAAATATATCTCACCTTTTCTGATGACCCTACAGGTGAGATGTTCGAATCGATCAGCTACCAAGGAAATAGTGTCATGAATTCCATATTTGGGCCTCTTCAAAAGCATACCTTCAATCGTATATTCAAAGTCCATTCACGTTTGCATGATTTAGCTCTCGCTCTGAATCGTGTGGAAGTTAATGACGGGCATATCATCCTTTATCCTAGAATGGGTAGCACGAAGTGAAAACACATTCTGGCTGAATTCGTTCATTTCCTGTTTGACCTGCCATTTTAAGTTCGCTATTATTCGAGAATTAAATGGACAGTAAAACACGACAGGTAAACTCCCGTTACAATGGCCTTCCACTCCTTGAGGTAGTAGTGGTGGTCTTGCGAAAAGCCGGGGCTTGTCGAACTTAATATAAATTTTCGACAAAATCCCACGGCTGGCAACGGTCGTGGGTTTTTTTATGACTCAGGCACGTTAGCTGTTTGAAACGACTAAACCGCAATGAGCGATACCAAAACGAAAAAGCCAGGAATGGAAGTCCGTTCCCAAAACAAGGATAAATCCGAAATCGGCCCTACCATGAGTGGTAGTGAAATTCTCGTAGCTGCTCTCGAGCGAGAAATGGTTGATACCATTTTTGCTTATCCAGGAGGCGCCAGCATGGAATTACACCAGGCTCTGACCCGATCAGATAAAATACGTGTCATTCTCCCCAGGCACGAACAAGGAGGTGTATTTGCTGCAGAAGGTTATGCACGTGCCTCAGGCAGACCTGGAGTCTGCATGGCGACAAGTGGACCTGGTGCAACCAATTTGGTTACAGGGATAGCGGACGCGTTCATGGATTCGACACCGTTGGTTGCCATTACTGGGCAAGTTCCTCAAGCCATGATTGGTAAAGGCGCCTTTCAAGAGACAGATTTCTTCGGGATGACGCTGCCTATCGTGAAGCACAGCTTTCTCATTACGGACATCGCCGATATACCGCGTGTCGTTAAGGAGGCGTTTCATGTCGCTGCGACCGGAAGACCTGGTCCCGTCGTGATTGATCTTCCCAAAAATATTCAGCAAGCCAAGGCGCAGCCCGTTTTCCCGAAAACGGTCAACATCCGCGGTTATGACCCAATGAAAAAAGCCAGCGACTTGGAGCTCAATGAAATCATAGGTCTGATACAAAAAGCAGAGCGTCCGGTGCTTTACGTTGGCGGAGGTATCATCAGTGGGGAAGCGCATCATGAGCTTCGGGAACTCGTCAAATTGACTGGTATACCCGTGACCTCAACTATCATGGGATGCGGGGCTTTCCCTGAGTCGGATCCCCTCTCATTGCGTTGGTTAGGGATGCACGGTGCAGCTTTTGCCAACTGGGCTGTCAGTGGTGAATTTAAGAAGGAAACGGATGCCGATGGTGAAGTCAGGGTTACTGAAGTTCACCCGGGTGCGGACTTGTTACTTGCCTTCGGCGTTCGTTTTGATGATCGAGTCACAGGTAAGGTGGAAAAATTTTGTGAAAACGGAACCATCGTTCATGTGGACATCGACGATTCTGAACACAACAAAAACCGCAAAGTGCAATTACCCGTTGTCAGTGATGTGAAATACGCACTGGGGCGCCTGGTTGAAATGATTCGAGAACGTCCGATTCTAACGTCATTTGATGGTTGGCATCGGCGTATCGAAGACTGGAAAAAGCGTGGAGCATTTCTTTTTAATGTGAACGAGGAAGTGATGCGTTCACAGCATATGCGTGATCATTTACAAGGAATGGAGGATCAGGTGATTCTTCCTCAGATGACCATTGACATGTTGTATGAACTTACTCAGGGCGATGCCATTGTTACAACCGGTGTTGGGCAGCACCAGATGTGGGCTGGACAATGGTACAAATACGATGAGCCACGTCGATATATCACGAGTGCAGGACTAGGCTCGATGGGATTTGGATATCCGGCGGCAATGGGAGCCAAGGTGGCCTGTCCTGACAGGCAGGTGGTTGATATCGACGGTGATGGTTCATTTCTGATGAACGTTCAAGAATTGGCAACGGCACATATTGAGAAAATTGCAGCAAAAGCCATCATTTTGAATAACCAGCATCTAGGTATGGTCATGCAGTGGGAAGATCGATTCTATCAAGGTAATCGCGGAAACACCTACTTGGGAGACCCCGAAAACATGAAAGCCATCTACCCTGATTATGTGACGATGGCGAAAGGTTTTGGCGTGACATGTGAACGAGTGATGTTTCGCAAGGATCTAAAAGCTGCCATGCAGAGGATGCTGGACTCGGATCAACCTTATTTACTGGACGTAGTCGTACCTTATACGGAACATGTCCTTCCATTCATTCCTGCAGGGCACACTGTGGCAGATATGATTATCTCATGAGTATCTACTTAACTTGACGTTGACCCACTCTCCAACGTGGGTTCAATTTGGTAAGTAATGATGGATGCACACGGTCCTTTTCTCTTCTTTGAGCAAAAAAACCCCTTGGAAAAATATTCCAAGGGGTTTTTTCATGAGTGAATTTAATTTTATCGGCCTGTGCGTGACTTGTCTGTGAGTGAGCCTAGAAAGGCCAGGATGGATTCGGTCTGTTCAGTGGTTAACTCGAGGCCTAACTGCATGTAAGCCATTTTGCGAACAGCAAAACCGAGAGTTGCTATACCTCCATCATGAAAATAAGGTCCTGTGATGGCTACGTTGCGAAGGGTCGGCACCTTGAACTTGTATTTATCATCTTCGTTCGCAGTGACGGCTTCACGCCCAATGTCGCTGAAATTTTCATACGGATTGACCAATCCAACTTTTTGATACATGCCTCCACCAAGTAAAGGTCCCGTATGACAAGTCGTACATCCGATACTGGTGAATGTCTCAAGACCCTTGAGTTCCAAATCGCTCATGGCTTCATCATCGCCACGCTGAAAATCATCGAAACGGTCCTTGGTAATTAGGGTGCGCTCGAAGGCAGCAATGGCTTCAGCCATGTTGTCGTAGGTCAGAGCCGTTTCCTTACCAGGGAAGGCTTTAACGAAAAGAGCCCGATAGGTGTCATCCATGCGCAGTCGGTCTAAAACGGCTTCCTCGCTGGGCATTGCCATTTCTCCGGGGTTGAGTACTGGACCTTTGGCTTGAGCCTGGAGATCCTCTGCTCGACCGTCCCAAAACTGAGCCAACTGAAAACCTGCATTCAGCACTGTTGGGGAATTGCGGTCTCCTACTCCACCGAAAGCACCCGTGGAACCTGGAGCATTATCCACTCCTCCCAGGCCTTGATCCACACGGTGGCATGAGTTGCATGAAATACTATTATTTTTGGAAAGTTGAGTATCAAAATAAAGTTTTTCACCTAGATGGCGACGATGATCATTATCATTTTCCGAACCAGGCATCGCTGCAGGAAGGACGCCAAAGAAGGCGGTTGCCAATTCTCGAAGTTCAGTCTTTTTGGCTTTGTCGTATGCTGCTGCCTCACCTGCGATCAAATATTCGCCAGTGGAGAACAAGCTGGCAGCAACAAGAGACACGTTTAATAAGTAGTTAAAGGAAGAGTTCATTTTGATTTAATATAAACCGATCCTTGTGAGACTCAAGTGCTGGGTAAAAAAAAATCCCGCAGGAAGGTCCTGCGGGACGTGAAAACAAATAAGAGTCTACTTAGAAGTTATAAATAGCATTCAAGGTGAATGTGATAATATCATCATCACCACCGTAGAGACCTTCACCATCTTCTTGGCTATCCCAGCGAACTTCAGCACGAGTAAGGACATTTTCCCACAGGTCATACTGAACAGTTCCGGTCAAGGACAACATTTCAGAGTCAACAGCAACACCGTTGCTTGTTGCGTCGAAGAGCACTCCTTCATCACCATCAAGATACTCAACGCGGCCATTCAGGGACATTTTATCCGTCGCCTGATAAGATATATATCCAGCTAATACGTTTGCATCGCCACCATTTCCGGCGATGTTTTGGACGTTATCCCAAGCAGCACCAAGCGCTAAACCATCAATCGGAGTAGGTATTGTAGATCCGACGTAAAGGTTCTGTTGCTCATCACCACCGCCTCCGAACTCCATGTATCCTACATAAACGGTTGCACCAGCAAGTGCACCCATACTCTCAGGAGCTTCCACAGCGATAGAGCCCATGTAGGAGATGTCAGATGAATCATCTGCGCGATCCATGAGAATATTGCCACCAGTGTTGGCAACACCAAACTGAGCGCTCACAAGATCGTTGACCTGATAACCGCCAATTACACCTGTGTGGTTGAAAGGTTGGAGGTTGTAAGCCATGTTACGACTGTAGTTGGGGTTGTCGCGGTTGGAAAAACCTTCATAACCAATGATCGCATCAAAAACACCCATTTTGAGGTCCAGACCATTACCAACAGGAACACGTGTATTCACATAAGCTTGGCGAACTGCAACATCATCCGCTTCCGCACCAGTAGAAACACTGTATGCAGAGGCATCAGGGCCAAATAACAAATCAACTGCATATCCAGCTGCCCAATCGCTCTCATCCAATGGGCTTGCCAATGAAAGTTGGATGACGTCCAGATTGATACCATTCATCTTTTCGCCACTTTGATAGGGCACACGGCCGTGTAATGCTTGGTTTGCGCCTTTCTCTGAGATAGAGAGTGAGGTATCCACGAACCCGCTGAGGGTTGTTTTTGACATAGCGGTCATGACGGCGTTGCCGGCTTCTTCCGCTTGTGCGTTTTGTCCCAAACTAACCAATCCTGCGGCGGCTAGTGCTACTGTCCATTTGTTAAGTTTCATATCAGTTCCTCTAAGTTAATTAACAAATTAGGCCCCTGCTCCGTTAGGGACCAGTGACCGCATTTGTTATATCTTGGTGCATTTTCTCAAAAGTGCCAACTTTTTTTTGCGATTATTATTCCCTCGTAGTTTTGAGTGCGAATATCATTTGAATTGAACTTCTCAACTTGGTTACCAAAGGTTTGCGGACTTTTTGGAAATACCAGCAGCACATTTTTATCTCAAATCTGCCAAAATTTTGATGTGGTTGAATATAAATTTTCACTTTGGCATGATAGATTTCAACTAGAAAATGAGCATATTTGGAACCCTACCCTGACTCCTTCCTTGGAAATAGCAAAGTCCGATGATGGCCCAGATATTAGTCAGCCGTATTTTCCTTTTCGATTTTTCTAGCAAACGTTTTATTCCGCATTACTTCCTTGATCATTAACTTTCATTAATATAATTTTGATCCGGCTG
>ERZ802830.28-NODE-28-length-111812-cov-12.85_pt1 | contig 111812 bp, 104 predicted proteins | sample MGYA00345654_ERZ802830 | MGnify/ENA primary metagenome ERZ802830 (study PRJEB30503, sample SAMEA104212375) | marine metagenome | biome: Westerlies Biome; feature: [SRF] surface water layer (ENVO:00010504) within the epipelagic zone...; material: water...
TCCATTTTAGCCAGCAGACTTACCACCCTACTCCCCACAAGACTCACACAGCCTGCCTGCACCACCTGCCAGCACCTTATTGCTCGGGCCTTACCCAACACCTGCCATTGACACTGTAATCGCCATTAACATCATGTCTGTGATGCACTGGAAGTGGCCATGCTTGCTACAACCAAAAAGGTTCTTTCCATAGATTTTGACAAAAGCTTTTGAAAATGCTTATTAGTTCTTGGCTGTAGGAGGTCGCATTTTGAGCGTGAATTCAAAAACTTTATTTTTCATTATCTTTTATTTTGGTTTAATTTCTTCTTCAAGCGCTAGCGAATTAGACAACGTTGCGGCTTGCTCAGGTGTTGTAATTGGCAACGCCTCAGTTGATTTTAGTTTGGGAGATGAAGGCAGCTTCAACGATGGGATTAAATTGGCCATCACAGCTTATTTGGGCGAAGTACTAGAACAGTCCAGCACCGAAGAAGACATAGTAATCGCTGACCAAATACTCGCAGCCAACACAGACAAAATTATTAATGCTGCGAATACTGAAACCTTTGATTACGATGTCTACGAAGAAGTAGTACAATGTTACCGGAAGGTAGGGGGGTTTTTACTTAAAAACTCAGAAACAATTTTACAAAATAAAGAAGAAATAGATGGGATTATTTTGCAGAGGATTGAGTTACTTAAAAGGGTTCTTTCAGCCGGGTAGGTTATTTTCACATTCTTGCAAAGATACAAATATAAATGGCCACCTGACTCCTACCCAAATCTTTGTAACAGCACATGTATAATACCTACGTAGGTGGGTATGGTTCATGCCTACCCATGTTGTAGGTACATGTATCCACAGTAGGTCCTTTCCATTACCAGAAGATTTCTGAATGGGTAGGTCACTGGGTAGGTCTTTGATGCATCTTGACTGCACGTGTGATGAATGGGATTCTAGGCTCTGCTTAGATTAAGGCATCTAGCTGGTACATAGGTGGGGCATCAAACCCACTCAGCGGGCACCACTTCTTCATGTACATGACTGATATGTAGGCATTTTATGTGCTGGCAGGTCAGGTGACGTACAGGATGGTGTTCACTCAATACCCTCATATCTGCATCCTATTTGGCATCTATCACTTTGTCAGGCGTGTTCCTGCTGACCTTCGGCTGCACTATCGCAGTGACAATGTGAGCATCAGCCTTCGCAGCAAGTTAGCCAGAGCAGCATCGGGTCTACCATGTCCATCAGATGTAGTTGCCTAAAGACATTGTCATTCTTGTCATTTGTGTCATTGGGATGCTCTAATTCTTCACCAAAATGAAAGAGTTTATGAAAGAGAGTTGTGAGGAGACGCGAAGATGAAATCAGAAACCAAACCGATTTACACATGGGATGCGAAGCCATCCCGCCGGAATTTAACGGCAGCAGATATCAGAGCATGTAAGGGAAACAAAAAGTTAACGCAGACAACCGCGAACACTGTTGAAGAAGCGTCGGCTGCGGCAGATTCTGAAATCGACATGCTCATTTGTGGTGCCTCCAACGTGAGTCTTGTGCGTCGAGGCGCGCCTTATAATTTTCTCACTGCAGCTTTGACCATTCCCGATTACCCAACGGATGATGACATTCTTCGCGGCGCTCTAAAGGCGCTACAGAATGGTGCCGACTCAGTCATGACCGCGCGCCGATTGGCCGTTGTGGAAATGCTGGCAAGAGAAGATATACCGGTAATGGGTCATCTGGGTTTGGTGCCTCGCAAATCAACGTGGCGAGGTGGTCTGCGTGCTGTTGGCCGGACGGCGAGTGAGGCCCTTGAACTAATGCAAGATTTCCGCGATTTGGAAAATGCTGGTGCATTCTCTGTGGAGGCTGAAGTCATTCCGGCTGATGTTCTTGCCGTAATCAGCCCGCAAACATCGCTGATAACGGTGTCACTTGGGTCTGGGCCGGGGGGTGACGTGATGTATTTGTTTCAGAATGACATATGTGGTGAAAACCCCTTGCCACGTCACGCGCGCGCCTTTGGCGACCTCGCCGCAATCGCGGCTCAGATGGCAACAGAACGCCGCGCCGCCCTATCAGCCTTTCGTGTCGCATGTATGGAGGAAAGTTTTCCGGCGCAGGCAGAAAACGCGAAAATTCCAGAAAAAGAGTTGGATTTGTTTCTTGCGGGTTTGGAGGACAGCAATTGACAAAAATGCCCATGGCAGGATGTCTTATCAGTCTTATAACTCTTTTCAAGACTGCCCCAGCGTGTTGTTGTTAACTGTTTAATGTTGTGTGGGAGACACCATGAGTCACCAAAACAAAGAAGACAAAGGCGCGATGCTCCTGCCTCTTTTGAAGGAGCATGGGGTAGATTTCCTGCCTTTCGTTCCTGATGCTGGGCACGCAAGTCTCATCGAGTTGGCCTTTGATGATCCTCACATCCAGCCTGTCGTCCTTACAACAGAAGAAGAGGGTGTTGCGCTTGCCTGTGGCCATTGGTTGGGAGGAAAAAAATCCGTTTTATTGATGCAGTCAAGTGGCGTTGGCAACACAGTCAACATGTTGTCATTGATCTCGAACTGCAATTTCCCTTTTGTTGCTCTGGTTACGATGCGAGGCAATTTTGGGGAATTCAACTCTTGGCAAGTGCCAATGGGACGGGCAACCCCGGATGTTCTGACGGCAATGGGGATACAGGTATATGTCGTTGAAAGAGATGACGAGCTTCCCAAGGCTGTCGATTCTGCGCTCTATTCTGCTTTCTCAAGTGATCAAGGCGTGGCTGTTCTTTTGTCTCAAAATTTGATTGGTAGAAAGGAATGGTGATGCTCAAACGGCGGGACGTTACGGCTAAGCTAAATGATATGCGGGGGGAGTCTCGAATCATATCTGGCTTGGGTTCCTCAACCTATGATCTACATTCCACTGGTGATACGGATCATAATTTCTATCTGTGGGGGGCAATGGGTGGAGCGGCAATGGTTGGTCTTGGTGTTGCAATGGCTCAACCGGATAGCAACGTCATAATCCTGACTGGTGATGGCGAAATGCTGATGGGGATCGGCTCTCTTGCGACAATTGGGGTGCAAAAACCTGCAAACCTGTCTGTAATCGTGCTTGATAACGGTCATTTTGGTGAAACTGGCATGCAAGCCAGCCACACAAATTCATGTGTCGATTTGGCAAAAATAGCGGCAGCTTCAGGTTTTAAAAGGGCTGAGACTATTGAGACAGAGCAAGAGCTCGAACGTTTTTTACAGCTTTTTCAAGATGCGTCTGGACCCTCTTTTGCCGCAATAAAGGTGGAACAGGAAGCCCCGCCCCGCAGCCTGCCTATTCTTGACGGCGTTGAATTGAAAAACAGATTTAGAAGGACGTTTAATCTCTTTCCGAAATGATCGGGGAAACGCTGCTTGGGGTCACGCCAAATGGATGGCCAGAGTATACTAGGATGGAAAGGTGTTTATCCTTTATGGCTGTCCAGCGATGCCCAGCCAATTCACGTTCAGATACAGATTTGAAGGTTTGGGTAAGGATAACAGTTTAAATCTTTTCTTTGTCCTTACTGTTTCATAAGGCTTAAAATTCTCATTCCAAATTTTTACGTAATTGTCGGCTTTATCGGGGAGCATTCATCTATGTCTAAATCTGTTATCACAAGTTACACACTTATGGACTTCTTGTCTGAGGCTGACATGTTGGCTTTTCTATCATTTGCCGAAGAAAGCATGCAGGCACATGCCAATAATTTGAGAGCCAATGGAATGACGAAGTTTTACATTTCAAGAGTTTTCAACAAGGGCGACAAATTCACTATCGGAAATTGGCTTGAGTATGAGGACCAGGAGGCTTACGTCGCGTGCGACAAAATTTGGCAAAAATTCCTTAGCGATAGTGATAATGAAAATAAATTTAATTTTATCAGCAAAATCGTTCCGTATAGGGGAATTGTTCAGTACGACTTTAGCTGACGCCCACCGGGTTTTTCAGCACGTGCCAGATCCAGGGCGGCAGACAGTCCGGTAAAGTTACATCCGCTCATAGCGATATCAGCAGGCTCATCTCCACCCGTGGGATGTGATGGAAATGTGCAACGGCTATCACAGGCTCTACAGCTTCAGGGGCTGACATGTTTCACATACGAATGCGCGCCGCCCGTTGATCTCGAAACGTCGAATGGCGTCCTTACACGTCGGACAATTATCCTTTGCAAAGATGTTGACGCGCTCGCGATAGCGGCTTTTTGACGGGCGTGCACCAGCTATGGTGATGATCGCATTGTGTTTTACGCCGAGCGCAAGCAGCGCCTTTGCGTCGTCCCAAATTCGATCAAATGTCTGCCGGTCGACAGCTCTTCCGGGTGTTTCGGGGTGAACCGATTGGCGCCATAGAATTTCGGACCGATAGATGTTGCCAATCCCTGACATCACTGCCTGATCCATGATCAGCCGGCCAATGGGGGCTTTGCTCTTTGATATTCTTGCATATGCGAGATTCGGCTTTGCATCGGCGCGAAGCACGTCGGGTCCTATACGGTCGGTTAATGAAATGAACTCATGAGGGGCCAGAACCTGACAGATGGTTGGCCCATTGATATCTATCGCGTGCGTGTCGCCGACCAGACGCACGCGCACTGCACCGCGCGGTTCAGCCAAAGGCAGTTTATGTTTTCGAATCCGGCCGAACAAACCGAGATGGATGTGAAGCACATCGCCCTCATCAAAACGATAAATGAGGTGCTTGCCAAATGCCTCAACAGCAAGACATGGTCGCCCGGATAGCAGAAGCGCTCCGTCAGCAAAACGCCCTTGTGGTGAAGAGATAGTCAGCTTTTGCCCGGCAAACAACCGATGATGGTCGCGTGCTGCGCGATGAATTGTATGGCCCTCTGGCAATAAGTCCTCCCCGCGTTAGTGAAATGTTACTCTAAATTTTGGCGGCTCATAGGGTTAGGTAACGTTGCATCCCAGCTGCATCAAGCCCCCAACTCCGAATCCTCAACCCTGACCACCAGCTCAGAATCCCAGTCCAGAATCCCAGTCCAGAATCCCAGTCCAAGGCACGGACTCACAGGCACAATTAAAATTGTTGGATGAAGAATTCCGTGAGCACATGGCTGAAGGGTTGCGCGTGCTTCTTAATCTTTGGGCGAATAAATTTGTTCAACCTTGGGGTGGTGGAGTGCTGGTACCCGTCAGATGGTAACCGAAAACCGGCCATCGGCCACGGCATCGCAAAATGTTTGGTGAACTGCTTTGATCACCTTTGATTTGCCACTGTCGCTGCGCCATGCCAGCCCTAGCTGGCGCGAGGGAGCGTTGACGCCAAGCGTGATATGCTTGACCGGTAACGGGTTCATATTGCTAACACAGCGTTGCGGCACGATTGATACGCCGAGATTGGCCATCACCATGCTGGAGATCGCCTCCAGATCCTCCAGCTCCATACTCTCCTGAACGGCAATTTTTTGCGCCTGTAGCCAGGTTTCGACCATTTGTCCGACAATCGCGTTGCGGTCAAACCGGATGAAGGGGTAATGGCGCAGCAGGAACATCGGATCGTCCGTTTCGGTTTGGGGGGGTGCCAACAATTCAAGCGGCTCTGTCGCGATTTCATGGAAAGTAAAGCCGCGTTGCAGGCTGGCTGGACGGGTGATGACTGCCGCATCAATCTGTCGCCGGTCAATTTGCTGCAGCAGCGCGGTCGAGAGGCCGGGCTGGATGACGACATGCAATTTATCATGTTTGCGTTTTAGATGTGATACGGCCAGAGGCACCAGACCTGTCAGGGTGGTTGGTACCGCGCCAAGCCCGATTTCCCCTGCAAATCCAGCCTCATCTGATATCTCGACAAGCATATTGTCATAGGCCCGAACAATGGTCTCGGCTCTGTCGGCAAAGGCACGGCCCAACGGTGTCAGCTGTGGGCTCCGTGGCCGGCGGTCAAAAAGCACAACATTCCAGTGAGACTCAAGCGCTTTAATCTGTTGGCTCACCGCTGCATGGGTGATCAGCACCGCCTCGCCGGCGGCGCTAAATGATCCGTGATCGCGGATTGCCAGCAGGGTGCGGAAATGACGGATGGACATTGCTAAAATCGCCAAACTACAGATGAATCATATGTAATAAAAACTTACACAAAAAGAAACTTATATTTTCTTTTTGTTAGATAAAATTGATTTATAGTATCGTTTGCAATTAACGGGGTAAAATCGTGGACAAAACCGAGGCATTTCTTGATGTATCAATCTGGCGGGAACAGAATGGCGATGGCCATTTCGAGACCTATCAGGTGCCCCGGCGTGCCAACCAGACTATTCTTGATGTGGTGGCATGGGTGCAGCAACAGGCTGACCCAACGCTATCATATCGTTTTGCCTGCCGTGTTGGCATGTGTGGCTCATGCGCGATGATGGTCAATGGGGCACCGCGCTGGACCTGTCGTACACATGTTCTCAAGGTGGCAGAAGGGGCGTCTCTGGAAATAGCGCCGCTGCGTAATCTGCCCGTGATCAAGGATCTGGTTGTTGATATGGATCCGTTCTTTGACAAATGGGTGGCTGCTGATGCGGTGTTTGCGCCAAGTCAAACCCGTGATGACCCCATGGCACCCATCACGCCTGATGATACAATGCGGATTGCGGCGGATGATGCCATTGAATGTATAAATTGTGCGGTATGCTACGCGGCGTGTGATGTGGTTGCTGCCAACCCGGACTATCTCGGTCCGGCGGCACTCAACAGATCGTGGAGCCTTGTCAATGACAGCCGTGATGCAGGACAGGCTGAACGCTTGCAGGCGGTCTCCGCTGTGGGCGGCTGTCACAATTGTCATTCCCAGCAGGGCTGCGCAAAATTTTGCCCCAACGAACTCAACCCTACCCTGTCAATTTCGGGTTTGAAGCGCGCCACGGCGAAATCACTTTTGCGCTGGGGGCGGTAGATGCTGACCCTGCGTCTCTATTTTGCCCAGCGTCTGACCGCCCTGATCATGGCGCCGCTTACCCTTGGGCATCTTGCGGTGATGATCTATGCGGTGCAGGGCGGTCTGAGTGTTGCGGAAATTCTAGCCCGCACGCAGGGCTCTGTTGCCTGGTTTCTGTTCTATGGTGGGTTTGTTGTGGCTGTTGCGGTGCATGCAGCCATCGGTCTCCGCGTTGTCGTATCTGAATGGTTGGGCGTGAGGGGCATCGCCCTGTCGGTCTTCAGCTTGGTGGTTCTTGCAACTCTTCTTTTGCTTGGTGGACGAGCTGTCTGGGCAGTGACCTTTGCTGGAGGCGGGCTATGATCAGACCGCACCGCACACATGCTCTATGGCTTGCCTTTATTTTGCACCGTCTTTCGGGAATCGGACTGGCGCTGTTCCTTCCTGTGCATTTTTACATGCTCTCGCTGGCGCTAACTGATCCGGACCAGCTTGATGGGTTTCTTGCCTTCACCGATCTGCTGCTCGTCAAATGTGCTGAATTCGGGCTGGTGTTTTTACTGGCTGTCCACATGTTCGGCGGGTTACGGCTGATGGCATTGGAGTTTCTGCCCTGGAGTCCACGCCAGAAGAGCTACGCGGCGACGGCAGTGGCACTGGCGTTTTTTGTTTCAACTGGTTTTTTCTTACAGGCGGTCTAAGTGATGCACTCCTCTGTTGAATGGCATGATACCGATATCCTGATTTTGGGGAGTGGCGGCGCTGGGCTGTTTGCAGCGCTGCATGCCCAGAAAGCGGCGCCGGATGCCAAGGTGACAATCGCTGTCAAGGGCCTGATTGGAAAATGCGGCTGCACGCGCATGGTTCAGGGTGGTTACAATGTCGCATTGGCGCCAGGTGATTCGGTTGAACGTCATTTCATGGACACAGTTATCGGCGGTAAATGGCTTCCGGATCAGGATATGGCGTGGCAGTTGTGCAAAACTGCTGTCACACGCATTCATGAACTGGAAAATGAGATTGGCTGTTTTTTTGATCGCAACCCGGATGGCAGCCTGCATCAAAAGGCTTTCGCCGGGCAGACATTTGATCGCACCGCGCACAAGGGTGATCTGACAGGAATTGAAATCATCAGCCGCCTGATGGAGCAGGTGTTGGCGCGGCCTGTGGAGAGATTGCAGGAACATCGGGCCATTGGGTTGATCCCCTCTCGTGATGGATCGGCGCTGGCCGGCGTATTGTTCATCGACATGCGCACTGGCAAATTTCGGCTGGTACGCGCCAAAGCCGTGCTGATGGCGACTGGCGGTGGCCCCACTATGTACAAATATCACACCCCTTCTGGTGACAAAAGCATGGATGGGCTGGCGATGGCGATGCGCCGGGGTCTGGCGTTGCGGGATATGGAAATGGTGCAATTCCACCCAACCGGCTTGCTGGCCGGGGCTGAAACAAAAATGACGGGAACGGTTCTTGAGGAAGGTCTGCGTGGGGCCGGTGGTTATCTGATGAATGGCGACAGGCACCGCTTCATGTTCGATTATGATGCCGATGGCGAGCGGGCGACACGTGATATCGTTAGCCGTGCCATCTACGAGGAGATGCGGCAACACCGTACCTCGCCGCATGGCGGTGTCTATATCTCTATGGCTCATCTTGGCCCGGATCTCGTGGCCAGCAAATTCAAGGGCATGGTGAAAAGATGCGCTGATAGTGGTTTTGATCTCGCCGAGGGTCTGGTCGAGGTGGTGCCGACAGCGCATTATCTGATGGGTGGAGTCGTGGTGGACACTTATACCCGCACCAGCCTGCCCGGCCTGTATGTCGCCGGCGAAGATGCAGGCGGGGCACATGGATCAAACCGCCTTGGTGGTAACGGCGTCGCCAATTCGACGGTTTATGGCGGTATCGCTGGTGATGTCATGGGGCGTGATGCGCAGCGCGTAACCTGCCTGCATGATCCGGACAGCGATGTGCTTGATGCGGAAATGGCCCGGGCGATGGCACCATTGGAAAAACGACCTGGCAATTTGGCTGAGCTGCGCACCCATTTGCTGGATGTGATGTGGGATGACGTTGGCGTCATGCGCGATGCCAATGGGTTGCAGCGCGGCCTGAAACGCATTGATGAGATTGACGCCGAGTTATCTGCGACGGGTGTCGCGCCTGATAATCTGGCTTTTAATTTATCCTGGCATGACTGGCTGAATTTGCGCAGTCTGGTTGATATGTCGAAGGTGATCGCAAACGCCGCACTGTCGCGCGAAAATTCGCGTGGTGCCCATTTCCGCGAGGATTTTCCGGATACGGGCGCCATGGCTGACTCTTACTTCACATTGGCAACAGCCTCTGACAAGGCCATATCGGTCACGAGAGCGCCGGTTCAGTTCACCATCGTCAAGCCGGGCGAGACCTTGCTTGGCGAGGATGAGGCAGAAACGCTGGTGGAGGTTGCCGAATGATTACCATCGACCGGTTGCAGGCGACAGCTGAAGAGCTTATGCGGCGGGCGGCCATTGAGATCCCAGACGATTATCTGACGGGGCTGAAGGCCGCGGCGGCAGCCGAGGATGGTGATCTTTCTAGCTTTGTGCTTGACGCCATGCTTGAAAATTATGACGCCGCCAAGGAAGATGGCCGGGCCATGTGCGGCGATACAGGATGTCCACGCTGGTATGTAAAAATGGGCAATGAGGCGCGCATTGACGGTGGCCCTGTGGCGTTGGAGGCGGCGTTACGCCGGGCCACAGCAAACGCCACATCCGCAGTGCCACTCCGACCCAACCGGGTGCACCCCTTATGGCGAACCGACCACGACAACAATGTTGGCATTGGTGCCCCGGAAATTGAATATGGGTTTGAGCCGGGGGGTGATTGGATTGATCTGACGACTGTTCACAAGGGTGGGCTGTTTGGCACCGATTACAGGATGTTGTTTCCAAGCGACGGCATTCAGGGAATCAAGCGTTTCTTTCTTGATTCACTTGTAGCCTTTGGTAAGCGTGGCCTTGCCTGCCAGCCGGCAATTATTGGCATTGGCCTTGGCGGCTCAAAGGATGCCTGTATGGTGCTTGGCAAACGGGCGGCCTGTCTGCGGGTTGTTGGCGACCGTAATCCCGATCCTAAAATCGCTGCGCTTGAGGACGAGCTAAAGGTGCTTGGCAACAATATTGGCATGGGTGCCATGGGGTTTGTCGGCAAGTCGATGGTGATTGATTGTAACATTGAAGTTGGCTACTGCCACACTGGCGGGATGCAAATGAGCGTTCATGCCTTCTGCCTGTCGTCGCGCCGGGCTGTGGCCCGGATCCATGGTGATGGCCGGGTTGAATATCGCACCAACCCAGATTGGTTCACGGACTATCAACGGCGGGAGACGGTTGAATGGCCACAGGCTTGAGAAAAATCCGGCTCAGCACCACCCCAACGGATGAGGCGCTGGCAGATTTGCAGATCGGTGATATCGTCTATCTGGACGGCACCATCTATACGGCACGCGAGGGTGTGTATATGCGCGTTATCGAGGATGGGGTTGACCTGCCGCTCGATCTGCCGGCGGTGTCGGCGGCAAATTTTCATTGCTCACCAGCGGCAACGCAGCATGAGGATGGCTCGTTTGCCCTTGGCGCTGTAACAGCGACAGCGTCATTTCGCTTTTCCAAATGGATTGGTGCGTGGTTGGCTGCGTCGGGTGCCAAGTTGATCATTGGTAAAGGCGGAATGAGCCCTGAGGATTACCGCGATCACTTTGTCCCGCATGGGGCGATCTATCTGACCACAGTTGGTTATGGCACCGGTGCCCTGTTGGGGCGGGGCGTGAAGGATGTGTGTGATTTGTATTGGCGCAAGGAGCTTGGCCTGGCTCAGGCCATGTGGGTGCTAAAGGTAGAGAATTTCGGTCCTTTCATTGTCGAGAGTGACAGTCAGGGCAACAGCCTTTTTGAACGAGAGAACACAAAAATTGCCGCCAACCTTGATGCCGCCTATGAAGGCACCAAACCGGCAGTTTTGAAACGGTTTGGCGAAACTGATGACCGCAAGGATGAATTGATCTAGGCCAGGCTGGCGCCGCCTAATCTTCCAGGCTCTGCCAGCCGTCAATCTCGAGATCATAACCGTCGATGCTGATCACGTTGGACGGGGTATTTGACAGCAGGATCATCCGGTGGATGCCGAGATCGACAAGGATTTGTGCCCCGACGCCATATTCACGCAAGCCATGCACCTGATCACCACCATCATCGTCATTGCTGGAGGCGCTGGTGATTATCGGAGAGAGGCTTAAACTCGACGATTCCCGCAGCAGAACAATGATCCCACGTCCGGCATCGGTGATTGATTGCATGGCAGCATTCAATTCATTACCGGACCGTTTATCCGATACCTGCCCAAGAAGATCGGTTAGCAGATCAACGCGGTGCATCCGAATCAGCACAGGCTCGTTGGTTGAGATGTCACCCTTGATCAGCGCTACATGCTCGACATTGGAGATCGTATTGACATAGATGACTAACCGCCACTCGCCGCCAATCTGCAGGGTGACAACGCTCTCCATTGTGCGCTGGACAAGGGATTCGTTCTGCCTTCGCCACGCAATCAGTTCGGCGATTGAGGCGATTTTCAGATCATGGTCTTTGGCAAAGGTGATGAGGTCTGGCAGGCGCGCCATGTCGCCATCATCTTTCATGATTTCGCAGATTACGCCGGACGGGTCCTTCTGCCCGGCGGCGCGCGCGATATCAACAACGGCCTCGGTGTGACCGGCGCGGACAAGTGTGCCGCCATCGCGGGCAACAAGCGGAAACACATGGCCCGGTGTGGTGATATCCTGGTCCGCGCATTGTGGATTGATTGCTGTGCGGATGGTGTGCGCTCTATCAGCAGCAGAAATGCCAGTGGTGACACCCTCACGTGCCTCGATGGAAACGGTGAAGGCAGTTTGATGGCGACTTTCATTGCGCTGTTCCATGAGCTTCAGGCCAAGTGCTTCGGTGCGCTCGCGCGTTAGCGCCAAGCAAATTAATCCACGTCCATATTTCGCCATGAAATTGATTGCCTTGGCGTCTGCATGTTCACCGATGATGCACAGATCACCCTCATTTTCCCGATCTTCATCATCAACGAGAATGAACATCTTGCCGAGTCTGGCATCTTCGATAACGTCTTCGATCGATGACAATGTCAAATCGGTTCTGGTGTTGTTATTGGTCATGAAAAAATCCCTGATATCTGATGAATGCGACCAGCACCATCTGCTGCGCAACATAACGCGCGAGCATGTGAATTGCCATTTTTAACGTCGTGCGTTTCCAGCCCGCTATTGATGTAATCCAAACTGCCGCACCCGGCCTGCGGGCACCGCCATTGCGTTTTAGATGTTGTGATTGCTGGCAGGAAAGACAAGAGGCATTGCCGCACACCAATGGGTTAGCCAGTCTCCAGGATGATTGCCCCATAGGCGTTGGCCAAAACGGGAATGTGATAATCCACCGGTCCCCCAGATGCCGATTGTCAGATCATCATCATAGTCACGCTCTGTCATTTCGGCCTCCTTTGACGGGATCGACAAGCTATTTCGTCTGGATTGTACAAAGCTAAAACAGTGTTTCATATTGAACAATAGGCTATAAAAAGGACAGATTGTCCATGAAATGGAACATTAATGATTTGCCAATGGCGTTCAGGCGCGAGGTGATAGGAGGGCGTCTCGCCGAATTCACAATCCGGTTCCTGGATATCCGGGTGGAAGTGCTAGTCACGTCACAACAGGTCAATCTGCTGACTGAGGATATTGATGTTGCGCTGGCGGTTGGACCATTTGAGGATTCTGAACTGAACAGCCAGAAAATTGTTGAAACACCGCTGATCTGGGTGGCCTCACCCGGCTATGTCGCGCAATTTGAATGGACGGATCAACTGGCTGCTCTTAGATCGCATATCAAATTCTGTCAGCGGCGTTACAAAAGCCGACGCCTTGTTGTGAAGGGTCATCGCGGTCGCCAGTATCTCGACACTTCCGCAGCAATGAGCATCAATGATTCGATCCTGCTGCGTGAGGTCATCATGCACGGGGGCGGTGTCGGGTTAATGCCAGAATTATATTGCCGCAATCCTCTGCGGTCTGGCGCTTTGGTGCAAGCCTGCCCAGCGATCATTCCGGAGCCGCGGGCGCAGATTGTGCCACTTACTGCCTCACGCCGCCTATATCCGCAGAAAACCCGCGTATTTGTGGATTTTGCCAGACTATGCGTGAAGGATTATCAGAGTTTGGCAACTGACCAGACGGGTAATCATTGAGATGTCTGTCTGGGGGTTGTCGTTGCGGCGGTGACTGGTACCGTCTCATGCAACGCCTCAAAATTAGCAGTATGACTAAAGGTAATTTATGGTATTTGTCGTGCTGTACAGGAAGTTGGTTGGCCAGTTTCCAGAGCAACCCAAGCAAAATGGCAGCAATGAAAAAATCTGAATACCGCCTTTCAACAAAACTTGTGCGGGGCGGCTTGAACCGGTCTCCAAATCGCGAAACCAGCGAAGCGCTTTTTATGTCCTCCGGTTATGTCTATGACTCGGCCGAGCAGGCAGCTGCGGCCTTTCGCGATGAGACCGACAATTTTGTCTATTCGCGTTATGGCAACCCAACTGTTGAGATGTTTGAGTCGCGCCTCGCCCTTCTTGAAGGTGCTGAGGCCTGTAAGGCGACGGGAACGGGCATGGCAGCCGTTTTTGCGGTAATGGCGTGCCAGTTGCAGGCTGGTGACAGGGTTGTTGCGAGTCGCGCGCTGTTTGGTGCCTGTCATGGAATTCTGACCAAGACATTGCCGAAATGGGGCATTGAGACGGTGCTGATTGACGGCCGTGATCTTGATGCGTGGCGCGCCGCGCTGAAGAAGCCAGCCAAGCTGGTGTTTTTTGAGACACCCTCCAACCCGCTTCTCGAGTTGGTGGACATCGCCGCTGTTTCAAAACTGGCTCATGAGGCTGGCGCAAGCGTGATTGTTGACAATGTCTTTGCCACTGCGCTGAAGCAGCGTCCATTGGAAATTGGTGCGGATATCGTGATTTATTCCACGACAAAGCATATCGATGGACAGGGGCGGCTGATGGGGGGTGCTGTTCTGGGACGCCGGGACTTCATCGATGATGTGTTTCTGCCATTCTACCGTCAGACCGGTGCAGCGATGAGTGCTTTTAATGCCTGGGTGATGTTGAAATCGCTTGAAACCTTTTCCCTTCGCTATGATGCACAAAGCAACTCTGCAGCCAGAATTGCTCAGTGGCTGACAACGCATCCGGCTGTGGACTCGGTTTTTTATCCCGGGCTTGAGACGCATCCACAGTATGACCTTGCCTGCCAGCAGATGTCCGGCTTTGGAACGGTTCTGGCTTTCCGGCTTCATGCTGGCAAAACGGGGGCTTTTCGCGTTTTGGATAGCCTGTCGTTGATCGACATTTCCAACAATCTGGGGGACAGCAAATCACTGGCGTGTCATCCCTACACAACGACGCATTCGAGCCTCAGCGAGGAGGCTCTGGCGGAGCTGGGCGTGACCAATGCCGATCTTCGTCTCTCGGTCGGTCTTGAGGCGGTGGAGGATTTGATCGCGGATCTGGAGACAGCATTGGCGATTCTTACCTGACCTGCTGGCTGGGTGCCCGGCCTATTCGGCGATGCTTTCCATCACTGCCAGAAACTGTGCGACCTCATGAATGCTGTTGTAGTGACACATTGAAACCCTCACACAGCCATCGACACCCAGCGGATCAAGAATGTTACCGGAATAATGATCTGCTTTGCGAAGGTGTGTACGCACACCTTCCTCATTCAGGCGGGTTACGACATCTGCTGAGGCGATTCCATCGACGTAAATCGAGACCAGCCCCTCACGCGCCGCATTCTCTACACCGCCAATGATCGTCACCCTGTCCATTTTGGCAAGTCCGGTATGGTTGCCTGTGCCATGGATCATGGCGTCAGTCAGCGTTTTTTCATGCGCGTGAATGGCGGCGCCAGCGGCTTCAAACTTGGCGCGCCGGTCAGAGGCATCGCTCACCTGTTCCCCAAGCCACTCAAGGTAATCCGCAATATCGGACAAGGTGGCATAGGCACCGGTATCACGGGTTCCCAACTCCCAATTATTTTCGGGTCCACCAACAAGCGAGTCATGCGGCAATGCGGTTAACCTTTCTGAAATCCAGGCAAATCCATAGCCATGTCGGGAAAACATCTTATAGGGAGAAATCACATAGCCATCGACATCATAGCTTTTGATGTCAATCAGACCATGAGCGGCATGCTGGATGCCATCGACAATGATGAAGCAGTCCGGTGACACGTCCCGAATTGCCGCTGAAATCGCTGCAACATCCATGCCCATGCCAGTGACCGGGGATGTGTGAAGAATGGTCGCCACACGCGTATCTGCGGTAACGGTGGCGGCATAATCTTCTGCAGTCACCAGCCCTAGCGCGTTGTCATGTGGGATCAGAACATGCCTGTTCCCGCCAATCTTCGACCAGCGTGCACAGGCGCTTCGTGTTGCAGGATGTTCGACTGTCGAGCCGAGAACAACCCCGTCCGCTGCCACGCCAAGACAGGCATTCATGATCAGACGAAACAGCAATTCAGTGCCGCTCTCGCCAACAAAAAACTGACCATCAGGTGCATTCATCAAGACGCGCATATCATCCTTGGCCTTTTTGATGACGCGCATCAATTCATGCGATCCGACATTGTCGCGTCCCTGGTTGTCGGGGATCGCAGCATATCTGCGCGAATTTTCGACAACGGAATGGAGCGTTAAGGCTCCGCCGGCATTTTCAAAGAAAACCCGTTGGCCCTGTTCAGGACAATGATCGATCTGGGCGAACTTACTGCGGATGGTTTCCAGCATTTCTGGCGAAATCTGTTGCATGGCGAAGGACCTCAAAACGAAATAGGTAAAGTCAGAGTTGCGCGACAGCACAAGTTCTATAGCCTTAATCTGGTTTAGTCGAGACCCTAGCTTGTCGTTGCTGTCGGTGATTGGATGGAACGGGGTGACTGGGGTTGATGTGGTGAACGGCACGGGGATTCATGAAAATGCGTGGGGTTTTCGCAAAAAGTCTCGTCTGTATCGTCCTCACGCTAGGTGCGTTGTGGCTTGTTGGTCCACGTGAGCCGGCAGCGCTGCATATTGATCATGGCCGCATCGCTATTCCTGATGATGTTGATGCTTACCTTGCCAGTGGCGAGGCGCGCTTTGATAACATTGTTCCCGGAACCGGCAAGCGCATTTTCTGGTTCAAAACACCGGGCGAGAAAACGCCTGTCTCGATTGTCTATATTCATGGTTTCTCGGCAAGTTCCGAGGAGTTGCGTCCTGTCCCGGACCGGGTGGCGGCGGCGCTGGGCGCGAATCTGTATTTCACGCGATTGACAGGACATGGCCGCGGGACGGCGGCAATGGCTGAAGCAGATGTTGCCAGCTGGATGCAGGATGTTGGCGAGGCCATGGCCATCGGACGATCGATTGGTGACCGGGTGCTTGTCATCTCGACCTCAACCGGCGCCACCCTTGCCGCTGCCGCGGCATTGGATGACGCTGCCATGGAAAATGTTGGGGGATTTATTTTCGTCTCGCCGAATTTTGGCATCAATAGCTGGGCGGCCAGTCTATTGACATGGCCGCTTGCGCGCCAATGGCTGCCTTTGGTGCTTGGTGACAATCGCAACTCTGAGCCGCGAAATGCGTTGCATGCCAGATTTTGGACAACCACCTACCCCACCACCGCGCTTTTGCCGATGGCAGCTTTGGTAAAGACTGTGATGCGGGCAGATTTCTCCGGGGTGTCCTTTCCGGCGCTGTTTTACTACAGCAGGGATGATCTTGTCGTTGATCCGGCTGAAACAGCAGCATTCGCCGATGGATGGGGTGGTGCTGTAGCTGTCATTCATCCACAGCTTGGTGACGACGATGATAAATATGCGCATGTCATTGCCGGTGACATCGTGTCACCGCAACAGACAGACTTTGCCGTTGATGAAATGCTGCGGTGGCTTTCCACCCAACAGGGTTGGTCGGCATCAGGCCGTTAACGCGTCGAACAGCAGCTTGACGCCCAGAATAAGAAGAAATGCGTAGGACACATGATAAAAAATCCGATCATTTATCCGCTTGTTGAGCGACCAGCCGACAAGCACACCGAGCGGAACAATCGGCAACAACATTGCCGAGATTTTCAGACTTTCCGGAGACAGCAGATTTAATTCGAGAAAAAGCGGTGTTTTTAACAGGTCTATTACCATGAAATAGACGCTGAATGACCCGACAAAGGCTTCCTTGCTGAGCCGATGGGGCAGCAGGAAAATCTGTGCGGGTATGCCGCCGGATAAAGATACAAAACTGGACACGCCGGACAGGCCGCACCAGACAGACGCGCGTTTCCAGAGGTGCCTATCTGCCCATGCAGCAGTCTTTGCTTCGGCCTTGGCCTGCAGAATACTAAGCCAGTAGTTCGCTGCAGTTGCTACGGCGACAAAACCGATGCACAGCTTCAGGATATGATCGGTGAGATGGGCAAAGACCAACCAGCCAACCACCTGGCCGAACAATGCGAAAAGGCACATAAAGCCCACCAGTCGCCAGTTACAATGCTTGTACCAGATAAAGAACACCCCAACCGACGTGATCAGGAACATTGGCAACAAAACAGCGAGCGCTTCTTTCGGTGACAGCACGAACAGCATCACCGGCACGCTCATTGAGGCAAGGGCCCCGCCAAAACCCGACTTGGCAACCGACAGGAGAAAGACCGATAGTGCGGCCACGATCCAAAACTGCGCAGGGCTGGAGACCAGTACGGAAAATCCGTCCATCACATTGCCTGTTGAAAAAGGCTCATCATCGGATGGCAGCTAACGCGCGATCGTCCGGGTGATTGCCATTGTACAGACAGGAATGCGGCGTTGAGGTGAAGAATGTCTTGTCCTCCTGCGGCAAACATTTGTCGGGCTGGTCCTCAGGAGGAGGCCAACTGATACAATCCCGAGCGGGCTGAGCCAACCTTGTTGATCAAGCCCTTATTGATCAGGGTCTGGAAGGATCGGTAGAGCGACGGTGCCGGGATTGATGCGGTAAGTGCGTGGTCTCTGATATCATTGATACGCACCGTTTCATTTCTGCCCCCGTCAACCAAGACCAGCGTCGACATCACTCTCTTTTCAATATCGCTGAGCCCGGAGAAATCAAGATCTTTCTCCATTTCCAGGAGAAGATTTCGGAGAGTTGCGTAATGGCCAATAGTTGACATCTGTTCATGCTTTCATTGTCATTTTGACTTCAAATTCAGTCAAATTCAGTCAAATTCAGTCAAACTGCCAGTCAAATGGCAGGGTTCGATTCTTATCTCAGCATGGTTTCTGCTTGCTCACCGTGGCGCTTTGACGGAAATCGGACGCAAAACAGAATTGTATTGTGTGGTCCCTTATTTTTATGCAGTGGGGCTTGTCAAAAACCACCCATCTACCCGTTCAGGCTCACAACGCTTCGACCAACCTTACATGGCAAATCTAACACGACTGGACTGACCAAGACAATCTAACAACGAAAATAAAAACCCGCCATTCGGATGAGTTGCAGAACTGTAATTGTCGGATCAGCACCAAGGTCAAAAAAAGCACACCGGCTCTCTCTGCGCGAGCGATCTTGGCGCGGCATCTCAGATTTTGCAGGCCTAAATTCTGCCGGTATCCCGTTAATGGGCGTTTGGCTGAGACAAGAGTCGCAGTTGCCTTTGCTGGGCTGGCCGGGTATGGCTGAATAAATCTTGATAAGGGAGTTTCATCATGTCCGCAGCCGACGGCACGCCTCAATTCAGACAATTATGGCCAACACAGTTCATGTCACTTCGCTTGCCCGGTAATGAACAGGCCAACCCTGTTCTGGCCGATTTTTTGCTCACCCAGAATGTCGAAGCTGACGATATGACAACGAATTATACGGCCAGCAACCTTTTCGTGTCTGACCACCCTGCGGTGATCTGGCTGCGCCAATGCTGTGACCGGGCTGTGCTCGACTATGCTGGTGAAATGGGGATTTCCTATGAGGTTGAATGGGTTCTTCAGGGGTGGGGCAATGTGAATATGAAAGGTGATTATCATAATTTACACAACCATCCGCATTCCTGGCTGTCGGGAACTTATTATGTTGCGGTTCCGGACCAGAGCGATTCCAGCATGTTCAGGTCTGACCTGAATCCAGCCGCCATCAGCTTCTTTGACCCGCGCCCACAGGCCAATATGAACGCCATTCGCGACGATGCTCAGGTTGATCCTGAACACCGCCTCCTGCCTGTCGCGGGAGATTTACTGCTTTGGCCATCATTTCTGCATCATCTGGTGCATCCCAACATGTCTGATGCCCCCCGGATCTCGGTCTCATTCAATGTCGTGTTGAAATGGAAGAATGATTACATCCCTCGCCAGGGCTGAGTCATATCTTTCTGCAAAAATTGATCGCGGCGATTAATTACCTGTCTTTTCGCGCAGGGTTTCAACATCGCCGATATGGATCTTCAGCGCTCCCGTCGATAGATAAATTTCCACGACGAACAGGCTCATCGATACCGCCATCAGGATGATGGCAACGGGGAACAGTAAAGGGGTGATGGTCGAGACGGAAAGATAGGTTGCCAGCACAAAGAGCAGGTTGAAGACAAAGGCAAGCCCGCCAAAAAACTGGCTGGCCTTGATCAGTTGCATGCGCCGCTTGAGGCTAACCAGCTCTGCCATGAAAATGCTGTGTTTTGTTGCGCTGAGATCCGGTTGTTCCATCGTGTCGTGAAGATTTCTGATCAGACCAGCTACGGCTGTATAACGGCCGCTGACATTGTTCATCGCCAATGGAATGGCCGGAAACAGAATACCGGCAATCAAAATGTCATTCACGCGATGGCTTCCTTCTTTATTGATCTGGCTGGTCGGCGGAAAGACGCATTTGCATCCCGGTTGAGGGTATATGCCTTTCCATGGGGGCGTTTTGCCGCTTTATCCCGATGCGAGATACTGCTTAAATTTTTCATCTCCGCTGCAAATTTTGCAGCATTATGTGACCTGACAGGGCTAAACAAGGCATTGGTCTGTTGGTTATTTATCCATTGCCAACGGACAGCCGCATTGCGGTGCTAATGCCCGGCCACCATCTAGTGGAGCAGAACAAAGTTTTAGGGAGTCGAATATGACGATGCGGGTCTATCTTTCTGGCGAAATTCATACTGACTGGCGCGATCAGATCATTGCTGGCGCGGCGGGCCTTGATGTGGTTTTTTCAAGCCCGGTTACCGATCATGCGGCAAGTGATGATTGCGGCGTTGCCATCATGGGGGAAGAAGCTGACAAATTCTGGCATGACAACAAGGGTGCCCGGCTGAACGCAATCCGTACCCGTAAGGCCATAGCGGATGCCGATATCGTCATTGTTCGGTTCGGCGAGAAGTACCGGCAATGGAACGCGGCCTTTGATGCGGGCTATGCGGCTGCCCTTGGAAAGTCATTGATCATCATGCATGGCGCGGATCATCAGCATGCCCTGAAGGAAGTGGATGCGGCTGCTCTTGCCGTCACCCAGACACCCGAACAGATCGTGCAGATCTTAACCTATGTCCAGGATGGCACATTGCCGTCCTGATGGGTGCTGGATCACATCAAAATGGGAATTTCAGATGACAGAATTATGTGATCTATCGGCAAGCCAGCTTGGCACCATAATCCGGACGAAAGAGGCGTCGCCCGTTGAGGTCATGAGGAGTTGTATCGCCCGCACAAAGGCGGTTGATGGAGCGCTCAATGCCATGGTGACACCGGCATTTGACACCGCCCTCTCAGCAGCCCGCAAGGCAGAGGACGCCGTGATGCGGGGTGATGATTTGGGGTTGATTCACGGGCTTCCCGTCGCGGTAAAGGATCTTGATGCGACTGCCGGAATTCGCACGACATACGGCTCGAGACTGCATCAGAATGACATCCCCGATGCTGATCAGGGGGCTGTTGCCCGGTTCCGTGAGCAGGGTGGAATAGTCATTGGCAAAACAAACACCCCTGAATTTGGTGCAGGTGGGAATACGCGCAACATGTTGTTTGGTGCAACCAGCAACCCGTTTGACGTTGAAAAAACCTGTGGTGGTTCGTCAGGGGGGTCAGCGGTGGCACTGGCAACAGGAATGGCACCGCTTGCCACCGGATCGGACTATGGCGGGAGTCTGCGCACGCCTGCTGGCTTTTGTGGGGTTGTTGGTTTTCGCCCCTCGCCCGGCATCGTTCCGATTGAGGATAGCGGCGTCGGGTTGCACCCGTTTGCCGTTCTTGGACCGATGGCAAGGTGTGTTGATGATGCTGCTTTGCTGCTGAGAGCCATGATGGGTTTTGATACCCGGGATGTGTTTTCGTCAGGCGCCCATCGTGATCTTGTCGCCCCGCCTATCGCAGCTGACCCTGGCAACTTGCGGGTCGCCATTTCGGCTGATCTGGGGGGCGCTGTAATGTCAGCCGCTAACCGCGCGCTATTTGCCCAGCGTGTTGATCTGTTCAGTCATCACTTTGGTGCTGTCGAGGAATGTTATCCTGATCTAAGTGATGTGGATAATGCCTTTGAGGTGTTGCGCGGTGTGAGTTTTGTGGCCGCATATGATGAACTTGTCGCCGCGCACCGTGAGGATATGTCGCCAAACGTCATTGACAATGTTGAGCGGGGCCTTGGTTTTTCAGTCCGTGATATCGCTGCTGCGCATGTGCAGCAAACAAGGATTGCGCGAAACTGGTTGTCGCTTTTTGATGATTTTGACGTGCTGATCTGTCCCGTTGCGTCGGTCTCGCCCTTCGCCCACGCCGAATGGAGTGTGAGCGAGATCGATGGCCAGAAAATGGCCAGCTATATGAGTTGGCTCGGTATTGTCTACGGCCCGACGATGGCGTTGGCTTGCGCTGCGGCGCTGCCCTGCGGCGTTGATGCTGATGGCATGCCCTTTGGGATCCAGTTGTTGGGCGCGCCGGGCACTGACAAGAAAGTGCTGGAGATTGCAAAATCTCTGGAGATCATTCTGGCAGAAAATCCGCTTACGGCACGCGCCGTGCCTGATCTTGGTCCCCTGAAAGCCACGTGACGGCATTCAGTCGGCAGATCTATCGAATGTTGGCGAACTGTGCGCGGAACATCAAAACCTTATCCCACTGCCCTACCAGATTCCGTTGCCGCTGCTTAACCCTATGATCCGGGTCTGCTGGCTCTGGTGTGGGTCGCACCGTCTTTGTGACGGCATGTCCCGCGACAGCTGATGCTTGCAGCGCTTTTGGTTTCACAGGCCGTAAATCCCCTCCCGGATTGGTGGGTGCGCGTGCAGCCGTTGCCGCACTTGCCGGTTTTACCACCGGTTTTGCAACAGGTAGCGCGACCGGCAGGACAACGGGTTGGGACGCTGGCCCCTCTTCTTTTTCTGTCAGGTCTTTGTCTGCCTCTTGCATGGCTCTGGCAAACGCATCATCGGTTGCAGTGCTGAGCGGTTCGAGCGGCAGTTGAAAAACGGCGGCCTGAATTTCTGCGTCTTGCGCATTGGGGTGACGTTTTGTCCATATCGCCAGAACCCGGTTCAGATAGGGATCATTTTTGCGTTGATCGCTGGAGTGATAGTGCCTGATCGCATCGTTCCAGCTACCATGCGCGTAGTAAAGATCGGTTAAAAAGCCAGCGGCGTAGGCGATATTGCTGGCTGGATCAAGCATCTCATCCAAAGTTTCGAAAGACGCCCCATGCCATTTCGTGTTGATCTGCATACAGCCGATATCAATGCTGGTATCTGGGTTGGTCATGTGCGTATCAAGATAATCCAGCACCTGCTCAGGATCGTCGAAAAACAGGCCCTTGCCATTGTCATTCAGCGTCCATGGCCAGGCACGATAGCTGCCGTCGGGCTGAATACGCGAAGCCTCGACCGTCGAGATGCTCTGCAAAATGCCATCAGGCAGACCATGGCGTTCCTCGGCCGCGCGGGCAATCGCTTTACAGTCGGGTACGCCGGCTGCTGCTTCCTGTCCGGCGAAGAGGCAAATTGCTGCAACGCCAAGTGTGTTCAAAATTCGTCTGACCATAAAAAGGTCAGAGCAAATTGCGTGCCACTATCCGCTATGGGTTTCTAGCGCCGCAACGTGCAGGAAAAAACTTCCGATTGGACCGATGGTTCATCACCATATTTGACAATCGCGCTATGAAAGAGAATGCCACCTTCGAGGCGAAAAATATCTGTCCGGTCGTCATTTTCGGCAAAGGCTCGAAAGCCGCCCTCGCCAAGCGGCGTCATCACATACTCCGGATGAAAGAATACGCCGTTGCTTTCGATGATATTTCCATCACGCGTAAAGACAAGCTGGCGTCCGGGATAGGCGGGTTGCATCATCCCTCCGGCAGAAACCGAAACCCGTTCAAGTTCACGGCATTCATAAGTCGAGGCGTTTGCCGACCCAGCAAAAATCAAGCCTGCTGTAACAGCACACAGAACAAGCCATCTCTTGTTGGCGAAAATCTTCATGCTCTTTAACTGGGCGTGTCGGCCCGACATTCAAGTTAAAGAAGCCGAAGACAGGAGAGGCGCCTGCCTTTTGCTATGTGCTTCGGGCTGGCCTGTGAGTAACGGGCTGGATATGAAACCGGAAATTCGCTAGACAACAGCAGGAACAACAGGCGGCGAGACAGCCCGATGAAATATGTGATCAAGGATTCGCCACTTCATGGCCTCGGTGTTTTTGCCGCTGAGGATTTGCCCTCGGGCAGCACCATCGAGCGCTGTGCCTATATCGTCATTGATGATGATGATCTGCAGGAAACCAACCGGCTCAATGACTACCTTTTCACATCTCCTGATGACCCAGGTGACTATCTATGCGTGATGGGTGCGGGCATGCTCTACAATCACAGTGATGAGCCGAATGCGGCGTGGGAAATCGACGATGATGACAATCGATTGTTGCGGTTTTACACGACCAGTGATGTGTCTGCTGGTGACGAGCTGCTCCATGATTATGGCAGCGAATATTGGACAACGCGCGAATAATCCCTAGAACAACGCCTTTACCGCACCGTAAAGAGTGCCACAGGCAAGATAGAAAAAGGCCAGCGCGCAAAGCCGGTAGGTCCAGGTTTTCCACCTTGCACCGGCGCTGCCGAACAGCTTGTTGACGATGGCAGCGCAGAAAAAGCACCAGAGAATTGACGACAGCATGAAGCCGGCAAAAAACAGTGCGAAATCTGTCGGCTGTGGATCTGGAATTCCGATGGCGCCAAATGCGCTGCCAAGCGCTGCCCAATAGGCGATGTTCTGTGGATTGGTCGTTGACAGGATCACGCCTGCCCGCGCCGCTGACATTCCGCCTCTGGAGATACTGCTGGCTTCGGCTGGTGCTTTGGCCGCTTTCCACGAGTCCCATGCAAGATAGCCAAGATATGCCGATCCCGCGATGGCTATCGGGAATTGCAGCGATGGGCTTTGTAGTAATACACCGATCCCGAGCAAACCCAGAATGGCCCAGAGCGCGTCGCCGGTCAGCGATCCCAGCTGCAATATGAGAGCTTCGCGAAACCCCCCGCTCATGCTGCGCCGAATTGTTTCCGCAAAGACCGCGCCCGGGGCCGCATTGAAAATCAAGCCAAGCACAAAGGCGGCGGAAAGTATCTGGATCATGGCTGATGGTCCTTTTTCCAAGCTGTCTGCGAGGATGGTATCATGGTCAATAATCTGCTCATAGTGGCGCTGATCCAGCCTGCAAACGTGACGTTGTATGCCGGTTTGATCATATTCGCTCAGGAATAAGGACGCAGCAATGTTGTGTTTTCCTGTCTATGGCCTATCGTTCGTTTAGGCGGTATGGGCTGAAAACGGATCAGCAACCACCGTCACCATAGATGCACCTCCGGTTAAAAAGGGTCTGACAGTCCATGCCTCTTACCTCAGAAAATGTCCGCGCCACCAAAATTCTTGCGACGGTTGGATCTGCTTGCGAGTCTGCTGGCGGCCTTGCCGCCCTGCTTGATGCCGGTGTGAATGTTTTTCGCCTGAATTTTTCGCATGGCACGCAGAAAGAACATGGAGAGCGTATCAAGACCATTCGCGCCCTTGAAGCTGACAGGCAGAACCCATGCTGTATTCTGGCGGACCTGCAGGGACCAAAGCACCGGGTGGGTGAGGTGGCTGCTGGAACCACTGTCGAGGCGGGTGACACTGTTACTTTTGACCAACAGGAAGAGGTTGGGTCAAAGACACGGTTGCGCCTGCCGCATCCTGAAATTTTTGCCGCAATCATTCCGGGGGCCAGATTGCTGATGGATGACGGCAAGCTGGTGTTCCGTGTGACCACCATCCGCGATGACAGTTTTGATGCCGAGGTGATTGCCGGAGGTCCGGTAAAAAGCCGCAAGGGCGTCAATCTGCCTGACATCATCCTCGATACAAAGCCACTTACTGAAAAGGACCTTGCCGATCTTGAATTTGCCCTTGAGCAGGGGGTTGACTGGGTGGCGCTGTCATTTGTTCAGCGGGTGAGCGATATCATCGATGCCCGCCGTATTATCGGCAAACGCGCTGGGCTTATGGCCAAAATCGAGAAGCCATCGGCGCTTTCAGGTCTTGATGACATCATCACCGCGAGTGATGGCATCATGGTGGCGCGTGGAGACCTTGGTGTCGAATTGCCGCCCGAGATGGTTCCCGGATGGCAGAAAAAAATCGTGGCGCGGTGCCGTATGGTTGGCAAGCCTGTCGTCGTCGCAACCCAGATGCTTGAATCGATGATCGAGTCACCATCGCCAACACGGGCTGAGGCATCGGATGTCGCTGGCGCTGTGTTCGATGGTGCCGATGCTGTGATGCTGTCGGCCGAGACCGCGGTTGGAGATTATCCTGTTGAGGCAGTGGCGATGATGGCCCGTATTCTGGAGTCCGCCGAAACGCATATCGCCCAGAATCCCGAGGCGGCGCTGCCACAATTGCCGGTTGAACCGAGCATCTATCATGCGGTGGCCAGAGCGGCGGTGGCACTTGCTGACACGATTGGTGCAAAGGCCATTGTGGCGTTTACCACTTCAGGCAATACAGCGGTGCGGATTGCGCGTGAACGCCCGCAGATTCCACTGTTGCTGATGACGCCTGATCCCGCGGTTCAGCGCCGGTTGACCCTGTTGTGGGGAACGCAGTCTGCCGCCAGCCAACTTACCAATGATTTTGAGGCGGCAATTTTGGAGGCTGTTGCCACCGTTCAGGCGCGCAACATTGCCGCCTCCGGCGATCATATTGTGGTCATTGCCGGCATGCCATTCGGCGTTGCTGGTACCACAAATTCGATGCGTGTCGTCTCCTTGTAGGTCCGGTCCGGTTTTTCCGCCAGTGATCAATAAATTATGATTGCGTTGATGTGTTTTTGCCGGTTCAAATGAATCGGAAAAACGCGTTCCTGAGTCAGCCGGGTGACATAGGCTGGTAACTCTGTCGGCCGTATTTTTCCTGACTATCCGGATCGGCATGATCCGCTTAACTAATCGCTGTCATGGGGGACAAAATGACAACAGTTGGGTTTATTGGACTTGGGAATGTTGGGGGCAAGCTGGCGGGCAGCATCCTGCGCAACGGATTGCCACTGATGGTACGCGATCTTGACCGGGATGCCGCTGCGCCCTTTCTCGAGGCGGGTGCACAATGGGCTGACAGTCCGAAAGCAATGGCCGAGGCTTGCGACATTGTCATCACCTGTCTGCCGTCGCCTGCGGCGAGTGCGGCGGTGATGGAGGCAGATGACGGCATTTTAGCCGGTCTTTCTGCTGGCAAGGTCTGGGCAGAGATGAGCACCACAGATGAGGCTGAGGTGAAGCGTCTCGGGACGATGGTTCGTGCGGTTGGCGCGGACCCGGTGGATTGTCCGGTGTCAGGTGGCTGTCATCGTGCTGCCACTGGCAACATCGCCATTTTCGCCGGATGCGACAGGGATGTGTTTGATCGGTTGCTGCCGGTGCTTACTGTTCTTGGACGCCGTGTTCTGCATACCGGGCCACTTGGCTCGGCATCGGTCTTGAAAGTGGTGACGAATTATCTGGCAACAGCCAATCTGATCACGCTGTCTGAGGCGCTTGTCACCTCCAAAATGGCGGGAATGGACCTCAATGTAGCCTATGAGGCGATCCGTATTTCCTCGGGCAATTCCTTTGTTCACGAGACAGAAAGTCAGGTTATTCTGAATGGAAGCCGTGACATCAATTTCACCATGGACCTTGTGATCAAGGATGTGAGTCTGTTTCAAGAGGTGGCTGACAGAGCTGGAGTGCCGCTGGAAATCTCGCCAAAACTGATTGAGATTTTCAAGGACGGGCAGGACCGTTATGGGCCCCGAGAATGGTCGCCCAACATCATCAAACGGCTCGAGGAGGCGTGTAATGTCGATATTCTGGCACCAGGCTTTCCAGCAGACATGGTCGATGATGAACCCGAGGAACCGGGATATGAGGTGATTCCCAAGGGTCGCTAGAGCGCGATGATATTGATGCGACGGGTGGCAGTGTGAAGCTACGGAGCTGACAAACTATAGCGCTTCACCGCGGAGCCGCTTTTTCAAACTGGTGATGATTGTCTCGATCTGTTCCATATGGGGGTTTTGTCTTGCCGCTGCCTGGTAGGCGAGCAGAGCACCCTCGTAATTGCCCTGCTGGGCGTGGATCATGCCAAGCCCGGAAAGGGCACCAAAATGCCGTGGTTCCAGCTGCAGCACCCGGGCAATGTCGCGTTTCGATCCGGCCAAGTCACCAATCATGAACCTGACCGTTGCCCGCTTGTTCCAAGCCTCTGCAAAGTCGGGCGCGGCGTCGGTTAGGGTGCCGAACCATTGTTCGGCATCTCGCAATGCTCCAGCATTCATCAGCCTCACACCGGCCTGCATCTTTCGGTCGATACGCTCGTCAGACTCAAACGCAGTCCAACGCGCCCAGATTTCCTGTTGAAGCTCGGCAGCCGTTCCCTTGTTCGCGGTGGTCTTCAGGGCTGAGAACAGTGTATTCAGCTCAGGATCATTCTGATCCGCCAAAGCCGGATTACCGTGCAGCATTGCGAGGCACAGCAGCACAGAAAAGCTGCGTGGTGAAATCCATTTTTTGCATAGGATTAAATTTTTCATTTTTGTCATATGGGATGATCTCCACCCTTTTCCAAGAGGTTTATGCAGGTGCAGGCAAAACTGGGTCTCTGCATGCCACAGCGTGGTCAGCGCAACTGTTGATTCGGTGCAAATTCCTAATTGCCCTAGAATGAGCCTGTCTGAAATGGAGGCCGTGATGAAACATCTTTTTCTGGCATTTTGTCTTTTTGGCACCATCTGCGCAGTAGTGCCGGAGTCTGCACGCGCGGCATCTGCTGGTGGTCTGCAGGTGAGTGATAAAATTGAGCTGCAATCAGCGCTGCTGACATTTCTGGAGCAGGGAGGAGACGCTGACGGCACGTTCCGTATCCTTGACCGTGAGAGTGGGGTAATGGTGGTGGCGCATGTGGGGGCGATGCACCCAAAAATAATCCGCCTTGGTCCTGATTATGTGCTGTGCATCGAAATGTATGATGATATGGGCCAGCGGCATGATGCAGATTTCGTCATGCGGAAGGGATCAAATGGATGGATTGTGACAGATGTCCTGTTTGATCAGCGCGACCTCCTGAAAAAAGCCCGTAAGCAGACCAAGTGAACATCATGCGCTGGCGTTTTCGTTCGTCCGGTCTGTTTTCGCGATTGCTGATGCTTTGCCTTGCTGCGGCGCTTCTTGTTCTGCTGGTGGCCATCGCTGGGATTCATATCTACCGGACAGAACGTGACACCAACAGATTTTCGGCTGAACTTGCCAGCCTGGCCAGATCGATCGGGCCCATCATCGAGGTTGAGTTGGACAATGACAGGCCAGACACTGCGGCCGCGGTACTTCGTGCCTTTGCCGGAATGCATTATGTGGTCTGTGCTGATTACATGCGCGGTGGTGAGCGCATGGCCAGCTGGCCCACCTACGGCTGTGATGTCATAAAGGGGCAAGCCGACTGGATCACCCTTCCCCTGATGGACAGTGCTTCAGGTGGTGCCAGTATAAATGTTCGTCTAAAAAGTGAGGCTCTGGGGGCAACCATTCTGGCCGAGACTGCCAGCCTTGCGGTACCGCTCATTGCTGTTGTTCTCGTGATTTTCATTGTGCTGACGGTGGCGTTCAGATGGCTTGTGCTTATGCCGCTTGACTTGTTGAAGCAGGCTATGGTCGAGTCCACTCCACGCGGCCCGGTTCGTGCTGGGGTTGTGCGGGATGATGAGATCGGATCGCTGGTCAAGGTTTACAACAAACTTGTCGCGGGCTCGCGTCTCTACATCCGGCGTCTTGATCAATCACAATCACAGCTGGCGGCAAGTGAAAGACGGTTTCGTGAACTGGCCAAGGTTTCGGGAGATTGGTTCTTTGAAATGGATGCCGAGCTTAATCTGACATTCATTTCTGACCGTTTTTACGAAATAACCGGGCTTGAACCTGCGGATGTGATTGGCAAGTCACGTCTGGATCTCGCAGTTGAAAACACCAACGCGCCGAACTGGAGGCGTCATCTCAATGACCTTTCGGCTGAGCGTGAATTCAAGCGATTCGGTTATCAGTTGCGGGCCAAGGCAGGCCATCTGGTTGATATCAGCCTGAGTGCCGTTCCCCTGCATGATGACAATGGAGTGTTTGTTGGTTATCGAGGGGTTGGAACTGACGTCAGTGAAATCAGGGAAAAAGAGCGTCAACTTGCGGAGGCCAACCGTAATTTTGGTGACTCCGTTACCTATGCAAGCTCCATTCAACGTGGCCTTCTGATTGGGTCTGAGGCCCTGTCGGCGCATCTTGGCACCGCCCGCGCAATCTGGCAGCCAAAAGATGTCGTTGGAGGTGATTTTTACTGGGCCAAGACGATAGCCAATATTCAATATCTGGTCTTTTTTGACTGCACGGGTCATGGCGTTCCCGGCGCATTCATGACTCTGATTGTGACCTCGGTCTTGGATCAAATTGCGGTTTCCGCCCCCTCCGCTCTGCCGGCCAAGCAGGTGTTGCAGCAAATTCATGACGGCGTCTGTCGGTCGCTTCACATCACCCGCGATGAACCTGGCATTGATGGGCTGGATTGCGCCGTGGTGCGTTTGGATCGAAGCGAGGACAGTCTGGAATTTGCAGGCGCGTCAATTGACCTCTATGTCATCGACCAGAAGGGCACAACCACCCGTCACAGGGGCGCGCGCATGACACTTGGCTATGAGCTGCATGATCAGCCCTTGGGCATTGAGTCGGTGTCTATGCGGGTTGGCAGCAACAGTTTCGTGATGACAACGGATGGATTGTTGACCCAGGTTGGTGAGGCAACGGGGCGCGTTCTTGGTACGCGCCGTTTTGAAGCAGCGCTTGGTGGCGTGGGCTGCAACACTCCCTCAAAACTGATCCGGGCAATTGCCCGGCTACTGAAAAACTGGCAGGGGCGCGAGGAGCGCCGTGACGATATCAGCTTCATTGCCTTCAAACCCAATGAATTCTGATAATCTTGCCAGATCAGTTCATGAGCTTGCGTCATTCCTCGATATCAATGGCTGTTTTCACCGCGAGAGTGAAAATCTCAGAATCAATATCAAATTTCCGCGGAATTGAAACAGCTCCCTCCATTGAAGACTGCACCCATTCCATCGCCTCGGCATCGGGATATTCCCACAGCTCAAAGATGACAAACGGGTCTTCGGTACATTGATATAAGCGGTATTTGACATCGACGGCTATTAGCCGGTCCTTGATCAGTTCGGTGGCCTTGATGAACTCGTTGACATCAAAGGTACTGTTGAATCTGCGTTTATAGATTCTGGCTAGTTTTGGTTTCATTGAGTGCCTGTCCTGTCGAATTTTCAAGTTGTCTGACAGCCCTTTTCAGCAAGCTGAGCGCAACTTCCTTGTCGGATAGAATGTCAAAATCGACGAAAATACGGTAACCGTCACCATTTCCCATAACGAGATCTGACGCCGATTGTCGTTGGGTCGAATTGACCTGATAAAGCTGCACAGGTTGCTGTTGCCCGCGCAGGATAACATTCTCGCGCGCGCTGGTTGAATAGAAATCCCGTACACGCAGATAGGTGATGGGGCAAATATAGACGTTGTCCGGCGTACACAGAGCCTGAATCCGAGACGCTTCATTGACCGCATTGCCAATGGCGGTGTAATGCATCCGCCGATCTGAACCAAAATTGCCAACTGTGGCATAACCTGTTGCGATCCCCATGCGCACATGCAGTGGTGTTGGCAGTCCCATATCATTCCATTTCACACGTAGAACCTCGAGTCTTTCCTGCATTTCAAGCGCCATGCCCACACCGTTGCGGGCATCTGCCTCGCTGCCGCGTGATTCGGGCGCGCCAAAGAAGATGACAACCGCATCTCCAATAAACTGGTCCAGCGTGCCGCCCCACTTCTCACACAGGCGTCCCATCTCGCTGAAATAATCACCCAGTAATGTTGACAGCTGCTCCGGTTCCAACTGTTCAGTCATTGCGGTGAATCCAACGATGTCGGAAAAGAAAACGGTCAATTCCCGCCTATCTCGATAGCCGATCTGTCGCTCCTGCGGGTCCATGAGCCGGTCGACAACTGTCTTCGGGACAAACCGCGAGAGGTTTTCAGTCAGCGCTGACAGCCGTTGATTGGTTGCCATCAGATTTTCAGCTGTCGCATCTGACAGTTTGACCATGCGGTTGATCTGTCTCACCTGCCTCTCATATTGGGCGATCAGCGCTTCGGCTGCCGTTACCAGCCCCTCATGATCGCTATTATCGATATGTGTCCGCAGGGTATCGACAATTTTCTCAGTCCGGGTCGCCATCAAGATCCAGAATATTTACCGATGTGGCACGAATATCGGCGGCGATATCCTCGGCGAATTCTCGCGTAATGTCATCATCGGGGTCACAGTACCAGTTAACAATTATCTTGACTCCCTTCTCGGCGGCTTCGTCAAGTTGGTCCAGCAGTTCCATCAGTGCGCGCGCCGAGCCGGAGTTGAAGTAGGTCAGTTTTATCGCCACATCCAGCCGCTCTGGCTTTGTGGTGAAATAGACCGCCAGCTGTTCATTGATCGTCGTATAGAACTGGCGAACATCCTCAGGATATGACTCGCCAGAGATGACTAGTGTCATGTCAGCAGTGTTCAGGTGGATTGCTGGGGTCCGGCTGGTTGCCTGAAGGGAGAAATCGCTCATAATCGGCACCTCAAACAGTCGCCCGGATCATGAAAAAGCTCAGATCATCACTGGTACGGGTGAACTCAAAATTGATTGGCAGGGTTGATCGACGGGCAATCTCGATCAGCCCAAGGCTGGCGCCTTTTGAACGCCCATCTGGAGTGTCACGCAGTTGTTGCCGGTACAAGCCTCGCAGCTCCTCCCGTGTCTTGTCCCGTAAAAATGCCATTTTTTGCTGCAACATCGCTGCCTCGTCATTGCTGACAAAATTCCCGGCAATCACATCCATGGTGCCGTTGTTTTCTGACACCATGACGATGCCAAAAGAGGGTTTTTCACTGTCAGCAGGGCCGGGTTGAGGGCCATCAACGCCATAGCGGATGATATTTTGCATCAACTCGACAAAGATTGAGAAAACATTTCTGATCTGCCGGCCATCACGCGCATGGTTTTCAAGTCGCTGGCGCAGTGTATCTCCTACCGCCTCCAGAATATCTTCTGACACATAGCCTGAGTAACTGAGGACGAATTCATCCCGAAGCAACAGCTGGCTAAATTTGAAAAACCGTTCAAACTCCATAACGGGGGCAGTGTTGTCGCAATTAGTAATTTGCGACTAACAAAATCTTCACCTTTCGTTTCTAGCGGCGTTCAGCTCTGTCGCCAGGGGAGATTGTGGAATTTCCAGCCATCAAGGCTTGATCTGTGTCCCTGCCGGTCAACAGATCCTTCAAATCCCTCAAGGATGTTGCAAACGTGAGAGTACCCCGAGGATTCTAGAAGGTGGCAGGCATTGGCCGATCTGCCACCAATTCGGCAGATGATGTATATCGGGGTGTCCGGACCAGCAATTTCGGCAATACGGGTGGTGAAATTTGCGTTTGGCTGACCTGTCTCGTCGGCGATGCTCTCGAGAACAACCTGCTTGCCGATGCTCGATAGATCAGGAATGCCAACATAGAACCATTCGGCTCGAGTCCGGCAATCCACGAGGACCGCCCTGTCATTATTAGCCAGCTCTTCATAGGCCTGCGGTGGTGTTAGTTCTTTCATCAGCTGGTCATCAATCCCTTTAGCTCTTATCCGTGATATTGGTTTTTCCAAACAAACCCAACAGCGCTATTGCCGCGTCGATGGACTGGGCGATATAGTTCAGTCAGATGTATGGCAGCACCATCCCTTAATCTTAACAAAGGTAAACAAAATGTTTAAGGCGTTAATCATCGATCAGGCCGACGAAAACGCAATATCAGCGAGTGTTGAGGAGGTTTCAGAAGACCGACTGCCTCAAGATGGCGAGGTTGACATCGCTGTTGAATATTCGACCGTCAACTACAAGGATGGTCTGTGTCTCAATGGCCTTGGCCGTTTGGTAAAGACTTATCCGCATGTTCCCGGAGTCGATTTTGCCGGTTCGGTGATCAACAGCAGCGATGATCGTTTCAATCCGGGCGACAAGGTCATCATGCATGGATGGCGTGGTGGTGAAATCAGATGGGGTGGTTATGCGACAAAAGCCAATGAAAAGGCTGATTGGCTGACGCCGCTACCTGAGGGGCTCAGCAGTTTTGAGGCCATGTGTCTCGGCACCGCAGGCTTTACCGCTATGCTGGCGATCAAACGTCTCGAGGGTGACGGGATGACCCCGGACAGTGGTGAAATCCTGGTCACGGGCGCTGGCGGCGGCGTTGGTTCGGTTGCCACCATCCTGTTGGCAAGCAAGGGCTACAAAGTTGCGGCGATGACCGGCCGCGCGGAAATTGCCGATTATCTGATGGGGCTTGGTGCGGCGCGCATCGTCACCCGTGACGAAATGCTTGATGATCCCGGCAAGGTTCTGGAATCCAGCGTCTGGGGTGGTTGCATTGACAGTGTGGGGGGTGCGCTAATGGGGCGCATCCTCAAACAGCTGAATTATGGCGCGGGTCTGGCGTCGCTCGGCAACGCCGGGGGGGCTGAGCTCAGCGGCAATATCATGCCATTCCTGTTACGCGGAGTAAATGTGTTCGGCATCGATTCGGTCGCCTATCCGATGGATAAGCGCGCCAATATCTGGCAGGCACTCGCAACAGAAATGCCCAAGGGACCACTTGTTGAGATGGTGACAGAGATCGGCCTCGCTGAATTACCGTCCTATGGCAAGCAAATTCTCGAGGGGCAGGTCAGAGGCCGCGTTGTTGTAGATGTGAATAAATAGCGCTTGATTTACCAATTGTAACGGGTCACCGTAATGTCACCTCCGGTCGGCAATGAGGTGCAACATGGATGACTTAATCGTTGGTTCCAATCGTAAGATTGACCCATCGCGCCGCGCGCACCTAAAACCTGACAATACCCCGAACGACAATGATCGCATCGAGATCGGACCGACCGCACTGGCCTTTGCCGAATGGGAAAATCTTGGCCTGTCGGCACCGGACATGCCGGCCTTGCGTGAATATCGGCTGTCACGCCTGCAAGACCAGATCCGCCAGCATGATTGCGCCGGTTTGCTGTTGTTTGATCCGTTGAACATCCGCTATGCGACTGACACCACCAACATGCAGCTGTGGATTGCCCACAATATGGCACGCGCGTGTTTCGTGCCGCCTGAGGGCAAGGTAATTTTATGGGATTTTCACAATTGCGAACATCTGTCCGCGCATCTGCCGCTGGTTGGTGAGGTTCGCCATGGCGCGAGTTTTTTCTATTTTGAGACTGGTGATCAGACAGAACAAGCCGCCGCCGCCTTTGCCGAGCAGGTGCTTGATGTGATGCGCCAACATGCAGGCACCAACAAGCGACTTGCTGTCGACAAGATTGAAAATATTGGCTATGTCAGCCTGCGTTCCTGCGGCGTGGAAGTTCTGGAAGGTCAGGTGCTGACCGAGCATGCGCGGTCAATCAAGAATGAAAATGAGCTGAACGCCATGCGCTGTGCGATCGCCGCTTGTGAGGCTGCGGTCGAGGAAATGCGCACCATCATGCGCCCGGGCATTTCAGAAAATGAAATGTGGGCGGCACTGCATGCCGGCAATATCAAACGTGGTGGTGAATGGATTGAGACGCGTATCCTCTCCTCGGGTCCGCGGACGAATCCCTGGTTCCAGGAATGTGGGCCCCGCATCATGCAGAATGGCGATATCATGGCGTTCGATACCGATCTTGTCGGCACCTATGGCTATTGCTGTGACATCTCGCGCAGCTGGATTGTCGGCGATGCGAAGCCAAACGCTGAACAGCGGACGCTCTATCAGGTCGCCTATGAACATGTGATGACCAATATTGGCCTGATTGAGCCCGGCATGAGCTTTACCGAAATGACACGGATTGCGCACCGGCTGCCAGAGGAATATCGGGCGCTACGCTATGGTGTTCTGGCACATGGTGTTGGGCTTTGTGATGAATATCCCTGTGTGCGCTATCCGGAAGATGTCGCGGCACATGGCTATGGCGGTAGTTTTGAGCCCGGAATGACCCTGTGCGTTGAGGCTTATGTTGGTGCCGTTGGTGGCCGTGAGGGGATCAAGCTGGAGGAACAGGTGCTGGTCACGGAAACTGGCGCTGTGCCGCTGTCACAGTATCGTTACGAGGATGATCTTCTGGACGTATGATCGTCTGGGCATATTATCTTCTGCAAGGGCGGCTCTGGCTAGCCCCGGACAACGCCGATATGCGGCAGATTGCGTCCCTGCTGGGCGAAATCAATGCCATAGCCGATGACAAATTCATCTGGAATGTCAAAACCCACCCAATCGACATGGACGTCGATCTCGCGGCGTGAGGGTTTGTTCAGCAAGGTGCAGACCTTGAGTGATTTCGGTGAGCGCGTTTGCAGAATTTCATAGACCTGGCTCAATGTGTGGCCGGTATCGATGATGTCCTCTACGATCAGAACATCACGTCCGTCAATCGCCGTTTCCAGATCCTGAATGATCCGAACCTGACGGGAGGACACTTTCTTGTCGCCGTATGACGAGACCGTCATGAAATCTACCTCGACCGGCAGATCGATGCGCCGCACAAGGTCAGCAATAAAAACAAATGACCCCCTGAGCAACCCCACGACAACAAGTTGCTTTGTTCCGCGATAATGATCGGAAATGATATGGGCTAGTTGTGTCGTCCGCGCGGCAATCTCCGCCTCGGTGATGAGAATCTCGATCTCTTGCTGGCTGGACAGAACGGTCATGTGTTACTCTTTAATATGGGCGAGGCGACATTATAGAGTCGGCACGCTTGATTGATAAGATGTTATTCACCAGTTATGACAGCACGGCAATGATCAATACGCTCTGCTGGACCTGCAATTAAAATGAATAATAGAAAAGGCGGCATCAAATGGCAAAGGTTGTATTTCTCGGGTTGGGTGTTATGGGCTATCCGATGGCAGGACATATTGCCACGGCAGGTCATGATGTAACGGTTTACAATCGGACCACAGCAAAAGCCGAGAAATGGGTTGCCGAACATGGTGGCTCCTATGCCGTGACCCCTGCAGATGCTGTGGCGGACGCCGATTTCGTTTTTTCCTGCGTTGGTGACGACCCGGATGTGCTGGCCGTTGCCCTAGGGGAAAATGGGGGTAATGGCGCCATTGCCGCGATGAAGCCGGGTGCGATCTATGTTGATAACAGCACCGTCTCAGCCGATGTGGCAGGCCAGCTCTATAAAGCAGGAAAAGCCCGTTCTATTGGCGTTCTTGATGCACCTGTGTCCGGTGGGCAGGCTGGTGCTGAAAACGGAGCGCTCACTGTCATGGTTGGTGGCGATCAGGCTGTTTTTGATGCAGCGTTGCCAGTCATGGAATGTTACGGGGCGCGGGTGGTGCGCATGGGCGATGCCGGCAAGGGACAGCAGGCCAAGATGTGCAACCAAATCTGCATTGCTGGTCTTGTTCAAGGATTGTCAGAGGCGCTGAATTTTGCCATTGCTGCGGATCTTGATACAGACGCCTTGCTCGAGGCAATCTCAGGCGGCGCTGCACAATCCTGGCAGATGGTCAATCGCGGTGACACCATGGTCAAAAATGAGTTTGATTTTGGCTTCGCTGTCGATTGGATGCGCAAGGATCTGCGAATCTGCCTTGAGGAGGCGGCGCGTCACGATGCACCGCTGCCGGTAACCAAAATTGTCGCCGGATATTATGATGAACTGAGCCAGATGGGGCATGGGCGCAACGATACCTCAAGTCTGATCCGCCGCTTGCGCAGCAGCTAACCATCAACGCCTCAATGCCGCGCGCTATACCTCCTTGGCCATTAAAATGAAATAAGAGCGGCCGGGCGGGAAATCCTGGCCCGGTCAACTACCCTGTCTGATGTTCTGTCTGATACCCTCTCTGGCCGTGGTTACATTCCGACGCAGACAAATTTGATTTCAAGAAATTCATCAATGCCATATTTGGAGCCTTCACGCCCAAGGCCGGAATTCTTCAGACCGCCAAACGGTCCGACCTCGGAGGAGAAAATCCCGGTATTGACGGCAACGATGCCAAATTCCAGTGCTTCGCTGACGCGGAACAGGCGGGCTGCATTCTCGGTGAACAGATAGGCGGCAAGGCCAAATTCACTGTCATTGGCCATCGCTATGGCGTCATCCTCATCGTTGAATTTGAAGAGCGCGGCCACCGGGCCAAATGTTTCCTCACGGAACAGCTGCATATCGGACGTCATCTCGGTCAGCACTGTCGGTTCGAAGAAGGTGCCGCCCAGCGCATGAGGTTTGCCACCGGTTAGCAGGATGGCACCCTTGCCGACGGCATCCTCGACATGCCGTTTGATTTTGGCAAGACCCTGATCGTTAATAATGGGTCCCTGCTCGACTCCATCGGTCATGCCATTGCCAACCTGCAGTGCGTCTGTTGCTTCGGCAAGCCGTTTGGCAAAGGCGTCATAGATTCCGTCCTGAACGAAAATGCGGTTCGCACAGACGCATGTCTGGCCGGCATTGCGGAATTTTGACATCATTGCCCCGGTCACGGCCTTGTCGAGATCGGCATCATCAAACACCAGTAAAGGTGCATTGCCACCAAGCTCCAGACTCATTTTCTTGACCGAATCGGCGCTCTGGCGCATCAGGATGCGGCCGACCTCGGTCGAGCCGGTAAAGGTCATTTTGCGAATGCGATCATCCGCGCACATGGTCTCGCCGATCGCTGGTGCGTTCATGCCCGTGACGATGTTCATGATGCCGGCGGGAAGGCCGGCGCGTTCGGCCAGTTCGGCCAGCGCCAGTGCGGAAAGCGGCGTCTGTTCAGCAGGCTTCAGCACACAGGCGCATCCAGCGGCAATGCCGGGTGCCACCTTGCGGGTGATCATGGCAATCGGAAAATTCCACGGTGTAATCGCGCCAAAAACCCCGATTGGCTGTTTGAAGGTCAGCAGCCGCTTGTCCGCCTGTGGTGTTTCCAGCACATCACCGCAGACCCGGCGTGCCTCTTCGGCAAACCAGTCGATGAAGCTGGCACCATAGGCGATCTCACCCTTTGCTTCGGCCAGCGGTTTTCCCATCTCGGTGGTCAGAATGACAGCCAGATCCTCGGCATTCGCCATCACCAGATCATACCATTTGCGCATGACCATGGCGCGGTCCTTGGCAGTTCGCTTGGCCCAAGCCTTTTGGGCTGGCACGGCTGCGTCAATGGCGGCTGTTACCTCGGCGCTTCCGAGATCAGCCACCTCGGCAATCACCTCGCCATTGGCTGGATTGGTCACGGCAAACCGCGTCTTGCCGGCAACCCAACCGCCATTGATATAGGAATCTACGCGTAAAAGAGTGGGGTCATTCAACTTCATGTCAGAAACTCCAATGAACAATGCCTTGTCAGCCTTGTTCCTGTCGGGGGTAAGGGTTGCGCCTCATCTTGATTAATCAGCTAAGAGAGACAAAAACCGCGATGGCTTGTCAACCTCGTTATTGGGTCCACAGGTGGGATGGTTTTTGCGCTGGCCTGCTGGCTTAGTCACGCGGTGGCAGGGGCCGTGTTTTCATGTGGGCGGCGAAGGGCGCTCCTGCTGTGCCGAGCCTGTGCGCACGCGCGACCTCCACATAATGCGCTGCTGATTTCTGGTTGAACTGCTTTTCATCCTCACTGAGATCACGCATTTTCTTGGCTGGCCGCCCTGCCCACAATTCGCCTGAGGGGATGCGCTTGCCCGGCGTGAGCATGGCACCTGCCGCCAGCATGCCTCCCGGCTCGATCACCGCACCGTCCATGACAATGGCTCCCATGCCGACAAAACCGCCATCGCCAATTTCACAGGCGTGAATGATGGCGCTATGGCCGATCGTGACATCATTGCCGATGATTGTCGGATATGTGCGGCTGTCGATATGAACGCAGCTATTATCCTGAATGTTGGTGTTCGCCCCGATGAGAATGTAATTATTGTCGCCGCGCACCGTTACCTGATGCCAGATGCTGCTGTGCGCGCCGATTCGAACAGCGCCCATGATGGCGGCTGTCGCCGCAACAAACACCGTATCCTCAATTTCTGGAACGAGGTCCAGAAAGGGTGCGATATAGGGCTTTTTATCACTGTCGCCCCTGTTATGGCTATTATCTGTCATCATCTTCCACCTGTCATTGGCCCTAATGGCAACCCGTGATGGGAGCCCGGCATGAAATTATTGAGTCGCCATGCAGCTTGTGTACCGGGAAAATAATACACATATCTACAACTTCATGTTTATCGAAAATCAATTGCGATGTATGTAGGGGAAGTTAATTCCCAAACATCTGGAGGCTGATATGGCATTCTCTCTACCCGACCTTCCCTATTCACACGACGCACTGGCGGCACACGGCATGAGCGCAGAGACCATGGAATATCACCATGATCTGCATCACAACGCCTATGTGGTGAATGGCAACAAATTGATCGCTGGCACCGAGTGGGAGGACAAATCACTTGAAGATATCATTGTTGGCACTTACCAGTCTGGTGCCGTCGCCCAGAACGGTATTTTCAACAACGCCTCTCAGCATTGGAATCATATGCAGTTCTGGCAGATGATGGGCCCCGGCCAAAGCGGCATGCCCTCCGAGTTGGAAAAGGCGCTTGTCGATAGCTTCGGTTCTGTTGACGCTTTCAAAGACGAGTTCAAGGCGGCTGGTGCTGGCCAGTTTGGCTCCGGCTGGTGCTGGTTGGTGAAAAATACCGATGGTGGATTGCAGGTCACCAAAACCGAAAACGGTGTGAACCCGCTCTGTTTTGGTCAGACCGCACTACTTGGTTGTGATGTGTGGGAACATTCCTACTACATTGATTTCAGAAACAAGCGCCCCGACTATCTGGCAAATTTCCTCGACAATCTGGTCGATTGGGAATTTGTTGCGGCGCAAATCTAGCCCGTGTGCAGCGCCCCCTATTTTCAAATCCTGTCCGGCAGCGCTGGGCGGGATTTTTTGTGTCATGATTTAACCCTAATGCTGCCACAAATCACGTCTATCCGTCATAGACAAATTCGACAAATCTGATGTGGAGCGAGATAAATGGAACTATTGGTGTTGGCTGCAGTCATCGGGCTGTTTAACAGTGACCCTGTGGTGGAGTTTGTCAGGGAAGGCAATGGCAATCCCGTGTACAAATTCGCCTATGTCGAGGACTGCGAGACAGGCAAGCGGGACAGTGGTTTTGCCTTGGCCCCGACAGGCAGCGTGGTGCTGAAACAGGTCAACCGTGATGGAACGATCGGCAACGTCTGCGAACGCTAGCCGCCAGCCCCATCACTTGTCATCTTGTTGACCCGCAGACGCAGGGCGTTCAGCCGGATGAAGCCATGCGCGTCACTGTGATCGTAATCCACAGCACCTTCCTCGAAAGTCACCAGATCCGCATTGTATAGCGAGTTTGGAGATTTCCGGCCGGTGACGATCACATTTCCCTTATAGAGTTTGACCCGCACGACGCCATTCACGGCATCACGGCAACTGTCGATTGCGCTCTGCAGCATTTCACGCTCGGGTGAGAACCAGAAGCCATTATAGATCAGCTCCGCATAGCGCGGCATCAACTCGTCTTTCTGATGTGCCGCCCCCCGGTCCAGCGTGATTGACTCCATGGCCCGCCGTGCCGTCAGCAACACGGTTCCCCCCGGAGTTTCATAGACACCACGGGACTTCATGCCAACAAACCGGTTTTCCACCATATCCAGGCGGCCAATGCCGTTGTCGCCGCCAAGCCTGTTCAACTCGGTCAGCAGGGTGGCTGGTGACATTTCAACACCGTCAATTGCAACGGGATCACCGGATTTGAAGGTGATCTCAATTTCGGTTGGCGTGTCTGGCGCAGCTTCGGGAGAGACAGAGCGCGAGAAGATGTATTCTTCCGGCGCAACCCAGGGGTCCTCCAGCACTTTCCCCTCGGCTGAGATATGCAGGAGGTTGGCGTCGACACTGAACGGAGCCTCGCCGCGCTTGTCTTTTGGAATGGGAATCTGATTCTCTTCGGCATAGCTGATGAGCTTGGTGCGCGACCCAAGGTCCCATTCCCGCCAGGGGGCAATCACCTTTATATCGGGCTGCTGCGCATAGTAGGCGAGCTCAAAACGCACCTGATCATTGCCTTTTCCTGTTGCGCCATGCGAGACGGCGTCGGCCCCGACCGCGCGGGCGATCTCGATTTGGCGTTTGGCAATCAAGGGCCGTGCGATTGAGGTTCCAAGCAGATACATGCCCTCATAGAGCGGATTGGCCCGAAACATCGGGAACACGTAGTCGCGGACGAATTCCTCGCGCAAATCCTCAATGAATATTTCTGTGATGCCAAGCAACTCTGCTTTCGCACGGGCGGGTTCGATATCCTCACCCTGCCCAATATCGGCAGTGAACGTCACCACCTCAGCATTATAATGGTCCTGCAGCCAGCGCAGGATAACAGAAGTGTCGAGACCACCGGAGTAAGCAAGGACGACCTTTTTGACATCGGTATTTTTCATATGTTCACTCATGCCGCACCATATAGCTGAAAGCGCCCCTGCCCGCAACGCGGATTTATCGGTGACATCTTGCTTTATTGGTGAGCGTCAGCGACTCTGTAGCGGGTCAATATAGGATGGTTTTAGCCACAAAACATACCAATTGCGGACCATTTAGCCCGAGTCTTGCTAAATTCGGGTTAGATTGGTCCTTTTTCTTGATTGTTTTTGGGTTGGGGGGTACGACAACAGACAATGCTGGCGCAGGGTGGTCTTGGTGGATCGCTTCAGGGTGAGTTCGTTGGCAGGTCGTTTCGGCGGGATTCAGCGGTTTTGTGGCGATGGCGACACAACGCGGTCTGGAACAGCCGTCAGGGTGAGAGGCCTTTTAGGTATTTCATTGGCAGACGTTCATGGGAAGAAGGGAACCCGGGGGTATGAGTCACAAGTCAGACATCGAGATTGCGCGCGAGGCAAACATGTTACCTATCCAGCAGATCGGGGCAAAACTGGATATTCCGGAAAAGGATCTGCTGCCATTTGGTCATGACAAGGCAAAAATCTCTGCCGAATTCATCAAGGCGCAGCGCGATGGCAAGGATGGCAAGCTGGTTCTCGTGACCGCAATCAACCCCACCCCGGCGGGCGAAGGCAAGACAACGACCACGGTCGGTCTCGGCGACGGTCTCAATGCGCTTGGCAAGAAAGCGATGATCTGCATCCGCGAAGCCTCGCTTGGTCCCTGCTTCGGGATGAAGGGCGGTGCTGCTGGCGGCGGATATGCCCAGGTGGTGCCGATGGAAGAGATGAACCTGCACTTCACGGGTGATTTTCATGCCATCACCTCGGCGCATAATCTGCTCTCGGCGATGATCGACAACCACATCTACTGGGGCAATGAGCTGGAGATCGACCAGCGCCGTGTGACATGGCGCCGTGTTGTCGATATGAACGATCGGGCGCTGCGCGACATCGTCACCAGCCTTGGTGGTGTCTCCAACGGATTTCCCCGGCAGGCAGGCTTTGATATCACGGTTGCCTCCGAGGTTATGGCGATTCTCTGCCTTGCACTGGATATTGAGGATCTGCAAAAGCGTCTTGGTGACATCATCGTTGCCTATCGTCGTGATCGTAGCCCGGTCTATTGCCGTGACATCAAAGCGGACGGTGCAATGACTGTTTTGCTCAGCCAGGCGATGCAGCCAAATCTGGTGCAGACGTTGGAAAACAATCCTGCCTTCGTGCATGGCGGTCCTTTTGCCAATATCGCGCATGGCTGCAATTCGGTGGTGGCCACGACGACAGCATTGAAACTGGCTGATTATGTCGTAACCGAGGCTGGTTTTGGTGCCGATCTGGGTGCCGAGAAATTCATGAATATCAAATGCCGCAAGGCGGGAATTGCGCCGAGCGTAGTTGTTCTGGTGGCAACGGTGCGGGCGATGAAGATGAATGGCGGTGTCGCCAAGGCTGATCTGGGTGCTGAGAATGTTGCCGCGGTTCAGGCGGGCTGCCCGAACCTCGGCCGCCATATCGAAAACATCAAATCCTTTGGTGTGCCTGTGGTTGTTGCGGTGAACCATTTTGTCACTGACACCGATGCTGAGGTCGCGGCTCTGCAGGATTATGTGGCTGAACAGGGTTCGGAAGCGATTGTCTCACGCCATTGGGAGCATGGGTCCAAGGGCGCGTTGGATCTTGCCACCCGAGTGGCTGAGGTTGCCGATTCCGGAATGGCGAATTTTTCGCCAATCTACCCCGATGACATGCCGCTTTTCGAAAAGATGGAGGCCATTGCCAAACGGATATACCGCGCTGATGAGGTGCTTGCCGATCAAAAGATCCGCGACCAGCTCAGACAATGGGAAGATCAGGGATATGGCAATCTGCCCGTCTGCATGGCAAAGACCCAATACAGCTTCAGCACGGATCCGACATTGCGCGGTGCGCCAACAGGCCACAGCGTCCCGGTCCGCGAGGTAAGGTTATCTGCCGGCGCTGGATTCATTGTTGCCATATGCGGAGAGATCATGACGATGCCCGGCCTGCCGCGTGTTCCGTCTGCTGAGGCGATCATGCTGAACGATCAGGGTCAGATTGAGGGGTTGTTCTAGACTGACAGGCACTGCCAGAGTCACCATGCCGGTGCTTGCCGGATTGCCTGCCACTGGCTAGGATCTGAGACGGCCGATTTTTGTGGTGAGGTGATGGCCCGGGCGCCATCCAACATTCGTCATTATGCTGGGGAGGTATTGATGCCGGAGAGTTTCTATCCAGAGATCGTGGCGGGGCCGCCAAAGCCAAGCGCCATCATTCAGCCGCGCGCCTTCTCGCTGCCGCCAGGTACCGAGCGTTATGTTGTTGCCGGTGGTGGCGCGCTACTTGTCCCAATGGAGACAGGTGATACCCTCACCCTTACCAATGACGAGGGTGGCCAACTTTGTGAAATCATAGCCGCCGATGACAAGGGCAGGATTGATCCCGCTATGCTTGGGGGCAGCACCACAAGCAATGGTGATGGGCTGAAAGCATTGCTCATGTCGGGCGATGCGTCGCTCACCGGGCTTCGGCTTGGCATTGAAGCGCGCAAAATAGATCTGGCGGCAGCTGGGGCCATTGCCTGTTTCGGCGATTCGTCACCCGCCGGTGACACGGCCAGCTTTACTGCTGATCGTGTTGGTGTCGCGATCATCGCTGCGCCCGGCGGCATGATGGATTTTGAGGCGCAGGACGCGGCCACCCCGCTGACTGTTCTGGTCAAACGTGCAACAATCAAATCGCAGGTGAAATTTGAGGTTCCGGAGCCCCTGGCCGATCCCGTGCTGGACCTTCATGTTTACACAAGCACAGCGAAATCCTTTTTTGTCAAAGCTGGGGATTACATCCAAATCATCGATGTTGATGGCCGCCAATGTACAGATTTCCAGTGTTTTGCCGCCCGTAAACTGGACCGTGGCATTGAGCATGCCCTCGATGTTACCACGACGCGAACGCTCATGCTGTCGGCCTATCCGATGCCGGGTCTGCACGCCAAATATTATGATCAGGATATGATTCCGCTCGTTGAGGTGGTACAGGACACATGTGGGCGTCACGATGCCTTTGCGCTTGCCTGTGCGGCAAAATATTATGATGACATTGGCTATCCCGGGCATGTGAATTGCTCGGATAATTTCAATCATGCGCTGGCTGATCATGGTGTCACCGCGCGGGCTGGCTGGATGGCCATCAATTTCTTTTTCAACACCGCCCTTGATGAGCATGGCCAGTTGGGCTCGGATGAGCCATGGTCGCGTCCCGGAGACTATGTTTTGATGCGGGCGCTGACAGATCTGATTTGTGTCAGCTCGGCCTGCCCGGATGATACTTCACCAGCAAATGGCTGGAACCCGACAGATATTCACGTGCGCACCTACAGGGGTGAGGAAAATTTTCAGCGCGCTGTGGCCTTTCGCGCCACGCCAGATGCGGAGCCAAAAATGACCAAGGAAACAGGATTCCACCAGAGTTTTGCCAAACATACCCGCCATTTTGTTGAGTATAATGGCTACTGGCTTGCTGATCAGTTTGCTGCTGCCGGGCCGATTGATGAATATCACGCCTGCCGTGAAAAATGTGTTGTTCTTGATCTGTCGCCACTGCGCAAATTTGAGATCACCGGCCCCGATGCCGAGGCCTTGTGCCAATATATCTTCACGCGGAATGTGAAAAAAATGGCCGATGGTCAGGTGTCCTACACTGCGATGTGCTATCCACATGGTGGAATGATTGATGATGGCACGATCTTCCGACTTGGCCGGGACAATTTCCGCTGGATTGGTGGCTCGGACTATAGCGGTGAATGGATTCGTGAGACGGCTGCCGAGCTTGGCCTTAAAGCGCTTGTCCGGTCTTCGACAGATCAACAGCATAATATTGCCGTGCAGGGGCCGGAAAGCCGCGATCTGCTGAAAAAGATCATCTGGACAGCGCCGCATAATCCGACGGTTGAGGAGCTCGCCTGGTTCCGCTTCACGCCAGCGCGCATTGGTGATGATCAGGGTGTCCCCATTGTTCTGTCGCGCACCGGATACACCGGCGAACTTGGGTACGAGATCTTCTGTCATCCGCGCCATGCCAGCACTGTTTTTGACGCTGTCTGGGACGCGGGGCAGGCGCACGGGATCACCCCAATGGGTCTGAGCGCGCTCGACATGGTTCGGATCGAAGCTGGTTTGATTTTCGCTGGGTATGATTTTTCTGATCAGACCGACCCGTTTGAGGCAGGGATTGGCTTCACCGTTCCCCTGAAATCGAAAGAGGATGATTTCATTGGCCGGGAGGCGCTGATCCGCCGCAAGCAGACACCTTCGCGCAAACTGGTGGGTCTTGATATCGACAGTGCGGTTGATGTCGTGCATGGGGATTGTGTTCACATCGGCCGGGCGCAGATTGGGGAGATTACGTCCTCCATGCGCTCGCCGCTGCTTGGCAGGAACATCGCCCTTGCGCGTGTCGATGTGCATCACAGCGAACTGGGGACAGCGGTAGAGGTTGGCAAGTTGGATGGTCATCAAAAACGACTGCCAGCAACAATTGTGCCCTTTGCCCATTACGATCCGAAGAAAACCCGGCCACAATCCTAATCCGGTCAGATTTTGGCTCTGCTGACTCTTCTGGCTCTGGCATTCGTGATGTGGGTGTCGCTGCATGCTGGGCCTGTTGTGGCGATGTAATTAGTCTGTCTCCCGATGATACTTGCCTGGCCGTTTGCCGGTGAAACACATGTTGTGCTGCGCAACGCGGCTTTTCCTGTGGAAATATGCTGGCCAAAATTGGTCTAGTTGTGTCTCCATGGCTGTTCTGTCATCAGAGGTTCTTTGATGTAAATTTTATCACATTGTTTTTATTGATAAATATTGATGTTTTCTTTGGAAAACAGAGTGATTTCAGATTAGAAAAATGAATTTATCAGCAGTTTTTCAGAAAACTGGGTTAATTTGTCCTCCTCGAAAACCCCAAAAAATCAAAAAAAAACTGGCCTGAGAGCTTTTCCTATGTATCAGTATCCAGACTGAAAGAATGTATCGCCTAATAAAACAAGGCAATATTGGTACATTTTCGGTATAGGCTCGTATTTATGAGGGCCTTTTACATTTGATGCTTTTCAATGGGGAGAATTAACGTGGAAGAGCAACTTGCAGCATTGGCCGCCGAAGTGGCTGCCTTGAAAACTGTGGCGACAGTCGGAAATACCACCGTCGCTGAAATCTACTATTATGTAACCATTCCTTTGATGGTTCTCATTCATGCCGGCTTTCTTGCTTATGAGATGGGCGCGTCACGTTCCAAGAACGTCCTTGCATCCGGCATCAAGAATATCTTGGCCTTCGCCTTTTTGGTGCCAACCTTCTATTTCTTTGGATGGTGGTGTTACTGGGCGTTCCCAACAGGCTTTGATCTGGGTGTTGGCCCGTTTGAGATCAGTGGCCTTGACTACGCGAATGCTGCGGGCAACCCGGCTGGCGAGGTTATGGGGCCGAGTCTTGCTGACAGCGCGTCTGGCGTGTTCTGGGGTGCATTTACCCTGTTTGGAGCAACCACGGCATCAATCATGTCAGGCTCAGTGATTGAGCGGATTCGCCTTGTGCCATTCATTATCCTTGCGGTGGTTCTTGGATCATTTGCATGGGTGCTGGGTGCTGCCTGGGGCTGGCATGCCGATGGGTGGCTGGTCACCAAGTTCGGCTATCACGACTTTGGTGCTGCTGGCGTTGTGCATACAGTCGCTGGCTTCTTTGCCCTTGGTGTATTGATCAATCTCGGGCCGCGTGTTGGCAAATTCAACGCCGATGGCTCAGCCAATGATCTGCCCGGTCACAACATGCCGATGACCCTTGTTGGCCTGATGATGATTATCGTCGGTTTCTGGGGCTTCTTGATGGCTTGTGCGATCTTCCCGAATGAGGGCTGGTCCTGGTCAACAAGCGGCTTTACCAGCATCTATGGCACACCGCTGACTTTATCGGCGCTGACCTTCAACATTTTGATGGGCTTTGCCGGTGGAATCATTGGTGCCTGGATGGTGTCGCGTGACCCGTTCTGGATGATGTCAGGTGCGCTCGGTGGAATCATTTCCTGCGCAGCCGGTCTTGATCTCTGGTGGCCGCCTCTGGCTTTTGCCGTTGGCTTCATCGGTGGTGCCATCATGCCATCCATCGCCCGTTTTGTGGAGCGTATGGGCATTGATGATGCCGTTGGTGCCTTCACAGTGCATGGTGCGCTTGGCGTCTGGGGTGTTCTTGCCGTTGGTATCTTTGCCGCTGGCTATCCGGCCATTCCGGGTGAGGGTGTTGCGATGACCAACTTCATGGGACAGCTGATTGGCGCTGTGGTCATGGTGCTTTGCGGTCTTGTGCCGGGCTACGTCCTGTCGTTGATCATGAAGTCGATGGGCGTTCTCCGTGTTCCGGAGAGTGCTGAGCTCGCAGGTCTTGATATAACCAAAGTACCGTCCAAGGCCTATCCTGAAGGCATGTCTGGCGGGTCAACCGCTCCGGCCGAATAAGCTGGTAGATAGAAAAGGAGTATGATCATGGGATCACCATTTGATACAGGAACTTGGGACGGCGTTACGGGCGCCTATTATACCGGCTATGGCAGTGGCGAGATGATGTGGCTGCTTGTGGCGATTGCATTGTGCGTCGTCGCCTGCTGGGTTGGGCACCGTCACGAATCTGAGTCATTTGACAAGAATGGCGGCTGAATCCGCTGGCAAATGAACTTGGACATAAAACTGTAAATAAAACCAACAAATGAAACTGGAAAGGCCGCCTTTGGGCGGCCTTTTTGCTGTTCTCCTGGACGGCAGCATCGATTGTGTCTGGCTCGGTTATTGAGCGTATTCGATGGACTGCCTTCTGGGTTCATGCTGTTCTCATTGGGTCGGTTTTCTGGATCATCGATGCGGCATGGGGTTGGCATTATGGCGGATGGATGGTGCGCGCCCAGTTCAAGGCTGAAAGCCGCGAATTGGAGGCGTTCAGCGCTGTTCATGATAAGGACAAAATCAAGTTAGCCATTGACCGCTATTAAGACAGTGCGGCACAGGGGGTGTTCGCGCCTTCCTGTGTCCATCCCACACCCTCCATCCGTCCTTGGCGTGTATCTAGAGGGCAGATTGCGCCATCGTCAACAGCGCATGATACATGGATGCGGCACCGGACCGCGGGCAGATCACGCTGAAATGCGTTGCCGCCTTTCGGCAAAGCAGGAAACAACCCAGATGCTCGATTGTGGTACGTGTCACTGCACCAGCCTGCATGCCTGCACTGTCGGCGGCACTTAGCCGTTCGAGAACAGAAACACAATCATCACCCGTCAGATCAAATCTGGCCCATCCATCATTCTGCTCGGTGACAGATGCGTTGTCCTTCACTGTGCTGCCAAGCTGCGCAGCAAGGTCAAAATGGCTTGCATAGGGCGCTTCAACCATCCATTGGTCTGCGCCAGTCCAGAAAATAGTAAGCATACCCTTGCCAACTTTGATGGCTGCGCTTTCGCCGGGCGGCGGCGGTGAAATGCCAGTTGCCTTTTTTGCGGCGCGCTGGAAGCCGGTTTTGCGGCCAAGACGCATAGCCATCGACGCATAGGCAAAATCTGGCATCTCGCTGATGGTGACATTCCTGATTGTTTCGCTTTGCGCGCTGTCACCGCCGAGCGGCGTTAGTGGAACAAGATCATGCACGAAGACGTTCCCCCTCTGGATCAACAAAATGGGCGCTCACCACCTCGACCATGATCTCCGATCCCTCGACCGGGTTCATTGCGCGGATGATCTCGCCTTTGCGCGTTGCGCCATTTTCCAAAAAGCCGATGCCGATGGATGATTCCAGACACGGCGAATAGGCAGCTGAGGTGATGTAGCCCTGATCATGCGCGGCATTGGCCGGATCATCAATATTCATCAGATGCGATCCGGCGACCACCGGATCATTTGGGTCAACAGGTTTGAAGCCCACCTGGATCAGCGCATCATCGCGGGTCAGACCCTCACGCTCTGAGAGGATGGAGCCAATGCTATCCTTGGTCTTTGACACCATCCGGCCAAGCCCCAGATTCAGCGCAGTTGTCGTTCCATTAAGCTCATTACCGGCAGCATGGCCTTTTTCTATGCGCATCACTCCGAGCGCCTCCATGCCGTAAGGGGTGATGTCAAATTCCTCACCAGCTTCCATCAGACGTCGGATCAGCGCGTCACCATATCGGGTTGGCACGGCGATCTCATAGGCAAGCTCACCGGAGAAAGAAATCCGGAACAGCCGCGCTCGCAACCCACCACATACGGTAATTTCACCGCAAGCCATGAACGGAAAAGCATCATTGGAGATGTCAAACGCCGGATCTACTATCTTTTCCAGAACTTTTCGTGAATTTGGTCCGGCAACGGCAAACTGCGCCCAGGCTTCGGTTGTCGAGATAATCTGGACATCAAGGTCGGGCCACAAACATTGGCGGGCAAATTCCATATGGCGGAAAACGCCAACAGCATTTGCCGTTGTAGTGGTCATGACAAATTGCGTTTCACCAAGGCGCGCCGTGGTGCCGTCATCCATAACAATGCCGTCCTCGCGCAGCATCAGCCCATAGCGTGTCTTGCCAACAGGCAATTTGGCAAAGCCATTGCAATAGATCCGATTCAGAAAAGTTGCCGCATCAGCACCTTGCACATCGATTTTGCCAAGCGTTGTCACGTCACATACACCAACCGATCGGCGTGTTGCCAGCACCTCCCGGTCAACGGATTGACGCCATTCGGTTTCGCCTGCCTGCGGAAACCACTGGGCGCGCATCCACATGCCAACCTCAACAAACACGGCGCCTTGTTCGCTGGCCCATTTGTGCGATGGGGTCAAACGCACAGGCCGGAAGGTTTCGTCGCGCGAACGGCCGCCAAATGCGCCAATCGCTGTTGGCGTGTAGGGCGGGCGGTAGATGGTGGTGCCGACCTCAGGTATCGTCTTGCCGGCGATCTCTGCCATTACGGCAAGGCCGGCAATATTCGAGGTCTTGCCCTGATCGGTTGCCATGCCAAGCGTGGTGTAGCGTTTCAGATGTTCGACCGACTGAAAATTCTCCTGATGCGCCAGCTTCACATCCTTGACGGTGACGTCATTCTGCTGGTCAAGCCAGGCGCGGCCCTTGCCGGTGACATGCCAGAAAGCCGTGATGCTCACCGGCGCGTCTTCAGCCTCCGGCATGGCCATGGCTTTGGCTTTGATGCCAATCTCACCAAGCGCATTTACAGCCGCCACCGCACCACCAGTCAGCGCTGCTGCCGTGCTGAACATGCCTGACGCTGCGCCGGCACTACTCAACCCGACCGGCCCGACCGCACCCGGAACAAAGGCGGCAATGGCTTCATTCCAGACAGGGCGACCGCGTTGGTGACAGGTGAGATGCACATTCGGGTTCCAGCCACCTGACACGCCAAGCGCCCCGCACTTGATCCAGCGCTGGCTGCCATCTGCGCTCCTGACCTTGATTTTTGACAGGCCGAGTCGGCCACGACTGTCGGTGACACAGGCACCGGCAAGGACCTCGGCGTCGCCATGGTCGGGTGCGTCCGCACGCGTGTCGATGATGGCGGTGACTTTCACGCCCTTGGCGGCAAGATCGCTTGCTGTCCGATGCCCGTCATCATTATTGGTAAAGACTGCCACCTCTGATGCGGCGGCAACCGCCCATCTGTTGGCATAGGCGCGAAGCGCTCCGGCCTGCATGATTCCCGGGCGGTCATTATTGGCAAAGGCGATGGGCCTCTCGATTGACCCGGCGCAGAGAATGGACCGCTTCGAATAAATCCGCCAAAGAACCTGCCGTGCCGTGCCGTCTGGCGCTGTTGCCAGATGGTCGGTCACCCGTTCAACGGCGCCATAGATGCCATGGTCAAACGCACCAATGACAGTGGTGCGGGTCATCAGCCGGACATTGGGAATGCTGGCCAGTTCAGCGGCCACCTGCGCTGCCCATTCGGCTCCTGCGGCGTCGCCGACCGCAATGGTCTCGGCGTTCAGCCGCCCGCCAGGCAGAAAATCTTCGTCGGCAATGATCACCCGCGCACCCGATCTGCCAGCGGTCAACGCCGCGGCAAGGCCTGCGGGGCCGGCCCCGATGATCAGCACGTCACAATGCAAAAAGCCCTTGTCATAACAATCGGGGTCAGACATCCCCGAGAGCGCGCCAAGGCCAGCTGCATGGCGGATGATCGGCTCATAGATTTTTTCCCAGAATTTTGCAGGCCACATAAAAGTCTTGTAATAAAAGCCAGCGGTCAGAAAATCTGACATAATGTCATTCACCGCCATCGCATCAAAAGCAAGGGATGGCCATCGGTTCTGGCTTCTGGCGACAAGCCCGTCAAACAGCTCGGCTGTTGTTGCCCGGGTGTTTGGCTCGGTAAATGCGCCCTCGCGCAGCGCGACAATTGCATTTGGCTCCTCGGCGCCGGCACTCAGCACACCCCGCGGCCGATGATATTTGAACGACCGGCCCATCAACCGCACGCCATTTGCCAGCAGGGCTGATGCCAGCGTATCGCCGCCATATCCCTCTAGGGATTTGCCATCAAAACGGAAATTCAACTCAGCTGATCTGTCGATCAGGCCGCCATCAAGGCGATTTAACCCAGTCATTGCATCACTCATTTGCTGCGTCCCCGGGCTCTCGCCACATCGCGGGCAAGTTCGACCTTGGTGATTTCATGCGTTACCGTGTTGCGGGTTACAACGAGCCAGCTGCGGTCACCCGCCTCATGGTACCAGAGCTCCTGATGCTCTCCTGCCGGATTGTTCCGCAGATACTGATATTCATAGAATTTGTCGGCAGCTTTTTTGTCCTGCCAATCGGGACGGTCAATCAGATTGGCATCGCCAAGATAGGTAAATTCTGCGCTGTCACGCGGGCCGAGAAGGGGATGATGAATAATCATGGCTTCGCCTCCTGTCTGACCTAGTGCAGGTTCGGCTGTGCGCCGGACCCTTTTTCGTCAATCATGTAACCGCGCTGGAACCGGTCAAAGCGCAGCTCGGTCGCGGTCTGGTGTGGCTCGTCATTTGCCAGCAGATGGGCGAACACCCAGCCTGATCCCGGCGTCGCCTTGAACCCGCCATAGCACCAGCCGCCATTGAAATAGAGCCCCTCGATGCCGGTCTTGTCGATGATCGGCGAGCCATCCATGCTCATATCCATGATGCCGCCCCACATTCGCAAAAGGCGAGCCCGGCCAATCATCGGCATCAGGGCCATGCCGCCCTCGCAGACATCTTCAACGACCGGAAGATTGCCGCGCTGCGCATAGGAATTATAACCATCAATGTCGCCGCCAAAGACAAGGCCGCCCTTGTCTGACTGGCTGACATAGAAATGACCGGCGCCAAAAGTAACCACGCCCGGGATGATTGGTTTCAGGCCCTCAGAGACAAAAGCCTGCAACACATGGCTCTCGATCGGCAACCGCATGCCCGCCATGCTCATCACCTTGCCGGAATTACCAGCAACTGCGACGCCGACTTTCTTTGCGCCGATAAACCCTTTCGATGTCTCGACACCGCTGCATTTGCCGTTCTTGATGCGAAAGCCGGTGGCTTCGCAATTCTGGATGATATCGACGCCAAAACTATCAGCAGAGCGCGCATAGCCCCAAGCCACAGCGTCGTGCCGTACGGTGCCACCGCGCCGCTGGGCAAGGCCACCCTTGATTGGAAACCGGTTATTGTCAAAATTCAGGAACGGACATTCGGCGCGCACCTGCTCGGCAGACAGCAACTCCGCATCTGCGCCATTCAGTAGCATTGCGTTGCCTCTGCGGCGATAGGCATCGCGCTGGCCGTCGGTGTGGATCAAATTCAAGATACCGCGCTGGCTGACCATTGCGTTGTAATTGACGTCCTGTTCCAACCCTTCCCACAGCTTTAGCGAGAATTCATAGAATGGCTCATTGCCGTCAAGCAAATAATTTGAGCGGATGATGGTCGTGTTTCGGCCGACATTACCGCCGCCAATCCAGCCCTTTTCGATGACCGCGACTGATGTGATGTTGAATTTGCTCGCCAGATAATGTGCTGTGGCCAGACCGTGGCCGCCGCCGCCGACAATGATGATGTCATATTCTTTTTGTGGCTCCGGATCCCGCCAGGCTGGTTTCCAGCCGCGATGGCCGGTCAACGCTTCTTTGATCACCCGCAGACCTGAATACCGCCCGGAGTTTTTTCCTGTCACTCGCATCGCTTGTCCTCTCATCACTGTGATGATGGCGGTGGCCACCGGATCGTTAAGTCTGAAATCGGACGATATCATGACAAAGGACGACACCGTTGGCAGAATGAAGTTGGCAAATCTTTCTTTTTGCAGGGTTCAACAACCGAATGGGCTGTGAAACATAGCTATACCGAAATTGGACAGGTTTGCCCCGGTCGTCAAGAGCCGTTTTGTGTATTTTGTTTCTGAAATACGTTACTGAACATTATTCTATTGCAATAGGCCAGAAAATTGAACAGCATATCGCCCCATTATGTTTCGCAGAAGAAATATACCAATTTATGACCAATTGGGGGGTCAATCACATGAGTGAAGAAATGCAAACCACTGCCCGCGTCGTCGTGATTGGCGGCGGTGTTGTTGGTGCTTCGGTGCTGTATCATCTCACGAAGCTCGGCTGGACGGATGTTGTTATGCTTGAGCGCTCGGAACTCACATCCGGGTCCACCTGGCATGCTGCCGGTGGGATGCACACCATCAATGGCGACCCGAATGTCGCCAAGCTGCAGCAATATACGATCAACCTCTACAAGGAAATCGAGGAGCTGTCAGGCCAGGACATCACACTTCACATGACGGGCGGTGTAATGCTGGCCGCAACTCAGGAACGGTTTGATTGGCTTAAAGGCGTCTATGCCAAGGGCAAATATCTCGGCATGGATGATCTGGAGATCATTACACCGGAGCGGGCGCATGAATTGCTGCCGCTGATTGACCCGTCGCAATTTGTAGGTGCCATGTATGACCCGATTGAGGGCCATGTCGACCCCTATGGCGTGACCCACGCCTACGCGAAGGCTGCGCGCAAGAATGGTGCCCAATTCCACACCCACACAAAGGTGGAAAATTTGTCGCAGGACCCTGATGGCACATGGCAGGTGGTGACCAATAAAGGAACGATTGCAGCCGAACATGTGGTCAATGCTGCTGGGCTCTGGGCGCGTGAAGTCGGCCGCATGGTGGGTCTTGAGCTGCCCGTGCTGGCGATGGAGCATATGTACCTTCTCACCGAGGACATGCCGGAGGTGGCAGAAGTGAATGCGGCCACCGGGTCTGAGGTCATTCACGCTGTTGATTTTGATGGTGAGATATATGTGCGTCAGGAACGGGGCGGCATGTTGATGGGTACCTATGAACGCGCTGGCAAACCATGGGCGGAAAAGACCACCTCCTGGGAGTTTGGTCACCAGCTGCTCGAACCTGACATTGACAGGATCGCGCCATCGCTTGAGATTGGATTCCAGCATTTCCCGGCATTTGAGCGCGCCGGCATCAAGCAAATCATCAACGGCCCCTTCACCTTCTCGCCTGATGGCAACCCGCTTGTTGGTCCGGTGAAGGGCATGACCAATTTCTGGTCGGCATGTGCTGTCATGGCTGGTTTCAGTCAGGGTGGCGGCGTCGGTCTCTCGCTTGCCAATTGGATGGTCAATGGTGACCCCGGCTTTGATGTCTGGGCGATGGATGTCAGCCGATTTGGCGATTATACCAGCATGGCCTTTACCAATGCCCGGGTGCGGGAGAATTATTCACGCCGGTTCTCGATTCGCTACCCGAATGAAGAACTGACGGCAGCCCGTCCATTTTTGACAACGCCCGTCTATGAACGGCAAAAGGAAGCTGGCGCCCAATTTGGTGCGGCTTACGGGTTGGAAATTCCGCTCTGGTACGCGCCTGAAGGTGTCGTTGATGAATTTTCCTGGCGGCGGTCAACGGATTTTGATCATGTTGCTGCAGAATGCAACGCGGTCCGCGCCTCGGTCGGGCTTGGCGATACCTCTGGCTTTGCCAAATACAGCATTTCCGGGCCCGGAGCGCGTGCCTGGCTTGACAAGATGCTGGCAGCCAAAATTCCGGCAAAGGGCCGGATGACTCTGGCACCGATGCTGAAAGAGGATGGCAGGGTCATCGGTGATTTCTCGCTTGCCACGCTTGCTGATGATCGTTTCCTGATCATCGGTTCTGGTGCCGCTGAGAGCTATCACATGCGCTGGTTCCTCTCGCATTTGCCAGATGATGGTTTGGTCGATCTGGTCTCACACAATCTCGGTCTCGTTGGTTTAACACTTGCCGGCCCGAATGCGCGCGCTGTGCTGCAGGCCTGCACGGACGATGATGTCTCGCATGAAGCGATGAAATTCATGGCTGTGCGCGAAATGGATATTGGCATGGTCCCGGCGATTGTTGGCCGAGTCAGCTTCACCGGTGATCTTGGGTACGAGATCTGGGTGAAGCCGGAATATCAGTTGAATTTGTTTGACCAGCTGATGCAGGCCGGCGCCGAGCATAATATCAGCCTGTTTGGCTCTCGCGCTCTAAACGCGCTGCGCCTGGAAAAGAATTTCGGCACCTGGGCGCGGGAGTACCGGCCGATCTATGGCCCCATTGAAACCGGCCTTGATCGGTTCGTTGCTTATGAGAAGGACACTGATTTCATCGGCCGGACAGGCGCCCATGCTGAGCGCGACTCGGGTGGCACCTTGCGGCTGCGCAGCTTTGTTGTCGCGGCAAAGGATGCCGATGTCATTGGGGATGAACCGATTTCACATGGTGGCAAGGTCGTTGGCTGGGTAACGTCAGGCGGCTATGCCCATGCTTCGGGTGTTTCCATGGCTCAGGGTTATGTGCCAAAAGAGCTTGCAGACGAGGTTGAGGGGTGGGAGATTGAGTTGCTCGATGAACAGCTTGCGGCCACTCTGCAGGCACAACCGCTCTTTGATGCCAATTCTGGGCGCATGCGCAGCTAGGCCTGACTGATCGGGGGACGACCGTCATTTTGAGGAAGCCATTACCATGAATATTCTGGTCCTGCAGCATGCCGAGGCAGAGCATCCCGGTGTTTTCCGCTCATTCCTTGATGAGGACGGGCATAGCTGGACAACGGTTCATCTGTATCGTGGCGACCCTTTGCCCGAATCCATGGCTGGCTACGATGCGCTCTGGGTGCTTGGTGGCCCGATGGATGTCTGGCAGGAAGATGAAAACCCCTGGCTTGTTGCCGAAAAGACCTTCATCCGGCGGGCGGTGATGGATGAGGGTTTCCCGTTTTTGGGCTTGTGTCTTGGCCATCAGCTGTTGGCCGAAGTCGTTGGCGGCACAGTTGGGCCAGCGGCCGAACCGGAGATCGGTGTCCTGCCGGTCAATATGACCGTTGAAGGCGCATCGGGCATTCTTTTTGATGGCATTGACCCGGTGTTTCCGGTGCTGCAATGGCACAGCGCGATGGTGACGGCTCTGCCCTCGGACTGCAAGGTGCTGGCGACAACTGACGCATGTCCGGTGCAGGCGTTCAGCTGGCAGACGCGTGCGCATGGCGTGCAGTTCCATCTCGAGGTTGAGAGTGACACGGTCGAAAGCTGGGCTGCCATTCCGGAATATGCGGCGGCACTTGATCTGGCGTTGGGGCAGAATGGTGTTGAAATAATGCGCACTGCCTGCGCCGACAATGCCGAAAAATTCGCCAGTACCGCCGAACGCTTCTATATCAATTGGATGCAGTGCTGCGCCCAGGCTTGATCTGGGTATCCTGATCTGGAGTCTCTTTTCCAGATTCCCTGTTCTGGATTTCCAGCTCTGAATTTCCAGTTCTGGATTTTTGCTCAGGCAGCTTGTCTGGCTCCGGGCATCAGGTGTCCATCGCCGTGGTGATCGACAATCGGGCGCTTTGCAGGTGATCGCGCATTAGACGTGCTGCCAGATCGGCGTCCCGCGCGCGGATCGCCTCGACCAATGCCCGATGCGCGATGTTGTAGTCCCTGATCATCTCCTGATTCAATGTCAGACTCAGCATGCTCAGCCATTCGCTGTTGTTTCGCACAGCGTTGATCTGTTGGATGATCCATACAAGAAGCTGGTTACGCGTGGTTTCGGCGAGTCGGGCATGGAATAGCGTGTCGCATTTGCTGAAGCGTTCCGGATCATCAAGGCTGGCTTCCATCTCCGCAAGAAGAGCCTCCATCTGTTCAAAATCATCGGCACCGGCGTTAAGAACGCAAAGCCGACAGATATGCGGCTCGATGGCAAATCTGACATCGATCAACTCCAGTGGGCGGGCGTCACGAATCGGGTCTGAGCCGGTCATTTCCGGCTGATAGGTGATGTAGGTCCCGCTGCCACGCCTTTTTTCCACCAAACCTTCTCGGGTCAGCGTGCGCAACGCGCCTCGAATCGTGCCACGCGCCACATTATGCTGGATGGCAAGCTCGCGTTCCGAGGGCAACCGGTCCAAATGCTTCAAACGACATTCATGGATCTCATTCCGCAGCATGGAGGCCACCTCAAACTGCCCCTTACGTTGCGTTTCCACGTTATTTTGATTGGCTTCATTCATGACACTATGTTGCTTTCCACATTCCAGTTATTAGACCAAAAATATACCAAATAAGCAATATTTGTCAAATATCATAGAATTGGTACAAAAATAGTTGCTATCTGGATATTCTTTGGTCATTCTCAAACCCGGCGCAAATAGTTTTGTTCAGTGGGTTCCTGCATGGCCTAATTCGCGGAACGAAAGCACCAGAACACGGTGTTACCATTGCCGACATTCGGTGTCTTGCGGTGGCCCGTGAAAATAAAGCAAAGGGGAGAAAATAATGGCTACTGATCTGGAACGTTTTGTCGAGGCTCCGGGCCGCGACGAAAAAATCAAAGAAGTCCGTGAGATGATTGATCGGATGGGGGTTGAGTATCTCTATCTTCAGTTTGTGTCGATCACCGGCAAGATTATGGGCAAGGGCATCCCGGCCGACCATTGGGAAAGCGTTGCGAAAAAGGGTTTCCAGCTCGTTTATGGCGCGACGGTCAATCTGTTCACCGACCGCGCAGGTAATTACCTTGGCTACGGACCGGAAGCGGCTGAGCTGATCGGCATTCCCGAGCCTGAGACCTTCATGCAGCTGCCATGGGCGCCCAAAATTGGACGTTTTTATTGCACCCTGTTCCGCAACCGCGAGGAGAAGCAAAATCCGGGCAGTTACCTGACTGCGGATTCGCGCGGTAATTTGCGCCGGATGCACGAGGAATTCACTAAGAAGCATAACGGCCTGAAGCTGCGTGTCGGTACCGAGCCGGAGATGATGTGGCTGAAGTTTAATGAGAATGGTCAGCCTGAAGATGGTTATTCAAAGCCTTACTGTTATCACATCGATCAGTTTGAGAGCCTGCGGCCCGTCACCATGAAAGTGATGGAATATACCCGCAAGATGGGTCTCGATATGATTCAGGGCGACCATGAGGATGCGCCGGGCCAGCTCGAACTCAACTGGATGTTTGATGATGTGCTGCGTAATGCCGACCGTCTGACAACATACCGCCAGATCTGTGCGCAGGTGGCCCGTGAATTTGGCATCTTTGCCTGTTTCATGACAAAGCCGTTCATGGGTGTCTCGGCATCAGGGTGTCACCACAATATGTCGTTGTGGCGCGACGGTGAGGACCAGTTTGTCAAATGCGGCAATGATGAGAACAACCTGCCGGGCATGCGCGAAAACTACATGTATGTCAAAGGCGGCCATAACACCTTTATGCCAGAGGGTGATGATCCACAGATGCCAAGCAAGGAAGGCCTTGTCGCCATTGGCGGCATTGTCCAGCATCTGCGTGCGCTGACGGCGATTGGGTGTTCCACCGTGAACTCATATCGGCGTCTGTGGGATACCGGTTTTTGGGCACCTGTCTTTGCTGATTGGGGCTTCCAGAACCGCACCACCGGCCTTCGCGTGTCGGCCCCCGGCCGTTTCGAGTATCGTTCGGTTGATTCAATGGTGAACCCGTATCTGATGGGCTCGTGCATTCTGGCGGCGGCTGATGACGGCATCGACAACCAGCTGGACCCGGGTGAGCCGGAAGAGCGCAATATTTATGAAGCCATTGAGGCTGGTAAGCAGGTCAAGAAGCTGCCGATGTCACTGGGTGAGGCGCTCGACGCCCTTGAGGCTGATGAGGTTGTTCGCCGCGGCATGCCGGGCGAGATGTACGGCCTCTATCACGAATACAAATATGACGAATGGGCGCGGTTTATGTCCACCGTCACTGAGTGGGACAAGGAAAGATACATGGAGTGCCTTCCATAGGTTTCCAGCCCCTTGCCACCGGGGCTAGTCGTCCCGGTGGTGATTTTAACGACCCTTTTTGCATGGAGCATCGCCAACATGTGTGGAATTGCAGGAATTATTCATCGCGGGAAAAGCTCGAACGTCGGTCAGGAGATGACCTCGATGCTGCGCTCGCTCAAACATCGCGGCCCTGACAGCACGGGTTTTGCTGTCTATGGCGCAAACACCCCTGGCGACTATGTCATGCGTTTTGTGCTGGCTGAACAGGAAGATATGTCAAAGGGATTTGACATGAAGAAAATCGTTGAGGAACGGCTGGAGCTTGTTGAGGAACGTCTTGCTGAGCATGGCGCAGAGGTAAAGCACCGCGAATCCGCAACGGATTATGCCAAGCGTTTTATCATCCACCACACAGGTGATACCGAATTGATGGCCCGCCATATCGAAGATATTGAGGGCGTCGAGATTCTCTCGATGGGCAACTCACTTGAGTTGATCAAGGACCTTGGTGACGCCGATGTGGTGTCGGATCAATATGGCCTTGGTGCCTTTGAGGGTACGCATGGCATCGGCCATACCCGCATGGCCACCGAATCTGACGTTGATATCCGGTCTGCGCACCCCTACTGGGCGTTTCCCTATAATGACGTATCGGTCGTGCATAACGGCCAGATCACCAATTACTGGATCATGCGCCGCCAGCTTGAGCGTCAGGGACACCGGTTCATGTCGCATTGTGATAGCGAGTTGCTGGCCGTCTACACTGCCAACAATCTGGCAAATGGCGTAACGCTTGAGGACAGCATGCGCCGGTCCATTGGGGAAATTGACGGTGTCTTTACCTATCTGGTCGCAACGAAGGACCAGCTCGGCATGGCAAAGGATACGATGGCGGCAAAGCCACTGGTTCTCTACCAGAGCGATGATTTGATCGTGATGGCCTCGGAAGAAGTTGCCATCCGCTCGATCCTGCCTCAGGAAATTGACACGACTGACCCGTATGATGAGGAGGTTTTCGTATGGCAAGCGTAACAGATCAGGAGCTGAAGCAGATGTCTCAGGAAGAGCGCGTCACCGCGTTTGGCATGCGCACTGAGCAGCTCACAGGCCGTTCCCTCTATATCGAGTTCGAAGAGGATGAAGGGTCGAATTTCACCTATCCGTGGGCGCCTGATGTTGATTTCAACAAACGTGTCGAGATTGACGCTGATGAGTTTGATACGACAGGGGCGAACAACAAGATCCGCGAGTTGATGGAAGAGGGCTACGGCACCATTGTCATCAAGAATCCGCGTGGCAAGCACAGCCTTGGCGTCGGCATCTTGAGCCGCCTCAATCTAATCATCGAGGGGTCGACAGGATATTTTGGTGTCGGCCTGATTGACGGGCCCAACGTCCGTATCAATGGTCGTGTTGGCTGGTCATGTGGTGAAAACATGATGTCAGGCACTGTCTTGATCGAAAAGAACGCCGGTTCAACCTTCGGCGCCGCAATCCGCGGTGGTGATCTGGTGTGCCGCGGGTCGGTTGGCTCGCGCACAGGCATCGACATGAAAGGCGGCACGATCATCGTTGGTGGTGATACGGGCGCGCTGTCCGGCTTCATGATGCAGCGTGGCCGCATGGTTGTTTGCGGAAATGCTGGCAAGAATCTTGGTGACAGCATGTATGACGGCACCATCTATGTTGGCGGCGAAATTCAGTCGCTTGGTGTTGATGCAGTCCCCGCCGAACTCACCCAGCTCGACAAGGACTGGCTGACGCGCAAATTGTCGCAATACGACCTGATGCCGGAAACGGGTGTTGACCATTTCACCAAGGTCGTTGCCGGTAAACAATTATGGAACTACGACAATCTCGAACCAAATGAAAAGAAACTTATCCTGTAAGTACAAGAAGGGGTTTTATTATGCCTGACGGAATTTCAAAAAAGCCTTTGGGGCGTGACGTAAATCGGCTGGGCAATTCATTTGTCTTTACGCCGCAGGTGATGGACGACATTCACATTAAGTCCGAACTTGGCCGCTACCGTATGCGTGGTTTCTCGCTGTTCAAGAAAATCCCGCATTGGGATGATCTGACCTTTCTGCCCGGAACGCTGACCCGTTTCGTGATTGAGGGTTACCGCGAGAAATGTGAGACGAAAACAGTGATCGGTCCACGGGCCAAACGCCCGCTGGAACTTGATATTCCAGTCTATGTGACAGGGATGAGCTTTGGTGCTTTGTCCTATGAGGCAAAGACCGCGCTTGCCCGTGGTGCGACCATGGCGGGCACAGCAACCTGTTCCGGCGAGGGTGGTATGATCCCAGATGAGCGCCGCTATTCGTCAAAATGGTTCTACCAGTGCATCCAGTCACGCTATGGCTTCAACCCGAACCACCTCGTTCTGGCTGACGGCTGTGAATTCTTCATCGGTCAGGGCTGTAAAGTTGGTCTTGGTGGCCATTTGATGGGCCAGAAGGTGACAGATCAGGTCGCTGAAATGCGGTCATTGCCTGCGGGTATCGACCAGCGCTCACCTGCGCGTCACCCTGATTGGCTTGGCCCGGATGATTTGGCGCTGAAAATTCAGGAGATCCGGGAAGCAACAGACTGGCAGATTCCGATCCAGCTGAAACTGGGTGCGGCCCGTGTCTATGATGATGTGCGTATGGCGGTCAAATGTGACCCTGACAGCATCTATATTGACGGTATGGAAGGCGGTACCGGTGCTGGCCCGCATCTGGCGACAGAAGATACAGGTGTGCCGGGCATGGCAGCCATTCGCCAGGCACGCCGGGCGATTGACGATCTTGGCAAGCGTGGTGAGATTTCTCTGATCTATGCCGGCGGCATCAGAAATGGTGCAGATGTTGCCAAGGCGATTGCTCTTGGTGCCGATGCCATTGCGCTTGGCCATTCGGTAATGATGGCGATGAACTGTAACAAGGACATCGAGGAAGCTGATTTTCCGAACGAGATTGGTGCCGAGCCCGGCTATTGCTACCATTGCCACACTGGCCGTTGTCCGGTCGGTATTGCCACCCAGGACCCGGCATTGCGCAAGCGTCTGGACCCTGATGAAGCCGCTGAGCGTGTGTATAACTTCCTGCACACTCTGACCATTGAGGCACAGCTCTTTGCCCGTGCCTGCGGTAAAACCCACCTGCATAGCCTCGAGCCTGAGGATCTGGCTGCCCTGACGATGGAAGCATCGGCAATGGCGGGCGTTCCTTTGGCGGGCACCAACCACACTGTTGGTGTCGAGGATTATCACAAGCTCTAGGAGGCCTTAGTCATGGCAGGCACACAGTATCGAGGTTCAGAAATCACTGATGTTGATCAGTTCCTCAAAGACGCAGGCGGCCTTGAGTCAGAGCGTGAAAAGGAAATCGGCCAGCATATTGGCTACCGCTACGATGTAAATCTGGTTCCAGATTATGATCGTCTGACACCCTTTCTTGCCGAATATATGGAAGTCATGGGATGGGATGATCTGAACTGGCTCGAAGATGTTCACATGGGATATGAAGAGGGCATGCCAGCCGTTTTCGACCGCAACATCAATGGCTGGGTCCGGGTGCCGGACAGTATTAGCCTTCCTGACAACCAGCAGGATCGTGACATGATCGCGCGTGAGCTTCTGGTCAAGTTTCAGATGTCGGAGCGCCACCCCCTTGTGGCCCTTCGCAAGGTCTACATGAAATTCTGATCGGCGCTCAGCTGAAACATAAAACAGGATCGCCATGATCTGATGGCGGTCCTGACGCCGGACAGGCCAGGATTAAACAAAACAGGGACCACATGACAGAGACCATATATGAGTGATGTGAGCGAAATGTTTGGCGTTGACAGGGCATCCCTTGCCCTGAAGGACGCGTTTTTACGCTGGCAATGCCGTGTCCGCATGATGGCGATGCGTGACAAGCAGGGACGACCTGATGACGCTGTGATGCCCGATCTGTTTTTGCCTGGCGAGAGCGAGGCGATGGGGCAGATCATCACGGTGCTGTCAAAATCGCCGATGTTCAGCAAGACACCAGAACTCAAACATATGGTCATGCGCACCAATGACCCAGCGCAGCGGCGCGAAAAAGCGCTGCAGCTGTTCTCGGAAACCTATTTCCAGAGATCACGTGAATTTTCTGACGTCCTGACCGCCAGCTTTGCGGGCAAGACAGCTGCTGTCGAAAAAATTCTGGCAGCACAGAAATGCAGGCTGCATTTTTCCGCCTATAATCAGACGTTTGAAATTGCCTGCACAGTCTCTGAACTCGAGTCCACGGATCCGATGTATCAATCGACATGGTGGCACAATCACCTGTTCAATCCTGACATGTCCTCGTCGGCGGTCGTCGTTGCTTTTGCGCCCCTGTGGTCAGACAGCAATGCGGAGCCACCGGTGTTGACAGCGGCACAACGCTAGACAAGGCTAGGGTCAGGTAAACAAATCATTAATACTCCGTAAAAAAGGAGTGTACCTGGGGAGGTAGTGATGACAAAGAAAGTGGCAATCATTGGGGCAGGGCCGAGCGGACTTGCACAATTGCGTGCTTTTCAGTCAGCGGCCAGCAAAGGCGCTGAAATCCCGGAAATTGTGTGTTTCGAAAAACAGTCGGATTGGGGTGGTCTGTGGAATTACACATGGCGCACCGGCGTTGATGAGCATGGCAATCCCTGTCACGGCTCCATGTATCGGTATCTATGGTCGAACGGTCCCAAGGAAGGGCTTGAGTTTGCCGATTACACCTTCGAGGAGCATTTCGGCAAGCCAATCGCCAGCTATCCCCCTCGCCCGGTGCTTTTTGACTACATAAAAGGGCGCGTGGAAAAAGCCGGCGTTCGCAAATATATCCGCTTCAACACCAATGTGCGTGATGTGCGCTACGATCCTGCCTCGGCGAAATTCACTGTCACCGCGCGTGACGGCCTGAGTGATACCGAAACCATCGAGGATTATGACCATGTGATTGTTGCATCGGGACATTTCTCGATGCCCAACGTTCCCTATTATGAGGGGTTTGAGAGCTTCAATGGGCGCATTCTGCATGCCCATGATTTTCGTGATGCACGTGAATTTGCCGGGCAGGACATCCTGATTCTGGGAACCAGCTATTCGGCAGAGGATATCGGGTCGCAATGCTGGAAATATGGCTGCAAGTCGGTGACCGTTGCCCATCGCACTGCGCCAATCGGCTATGAATGGCCGGACAATTGGCAGGAGGTTCCCGCACTGGTCAAAATTGAAAAGGGCGTTGCCCATTTCAGGGACGGCCAGTCAAAGAAGGTTGACTCGATCATCCTTTGCACCGGTTACAAGCATCATTTCGGCTTCCTGCCGGACAGCCTGCGCCTGAAAACGGATAATCGTCTGGCATCGTCAGACCTCTACAAGGGTGTGGTCTTCAACCCGAATCCGGCGATGTTCTACCTTGGCATGCAGGACCAATGGTACACATTCAATATGTTTGACGCGCAGGCGTGGTATGTGCGCGATCTCATCATGGGGCGAATTGCACTTCCCGATGCAGCGGCCATGGAGGCTGACGTGATCGCCCGGCAAAAAGCCGAAGACGCTCTGGAAGATGATTATGCCTGCATTCGCTACCAGGGCGCCTACACAGGCGAGCTGATTGATGAAACCGATTATCCCACCTTCGACATCGATGCTGCCAATCAGGCATTCATCGAATGGAAGGGCCACAAGAAAAAAGGGATCATGACATTCCGCGATCATGGCTATACTTCGCCAATGACCGGAACACTTGCCCCAGCGCACCACACTAGCTGGGTCGAGGCTCTGGACGACAGTCTGGAGTCGTATCTGCAAGAATAACGAAAACAACTTGCTTAACCAACAGGTGTTTAAAAGGGAGGTAATAAATGTCCAAGACACTGAAAACCGCTGTTATCGGAGCCGCGTTAGCGGCTTTTACGGCACTGCCAATGGTGGCTTCTGCTGACAGCAGTGGCACAATCAAAATTCCAACACATAACTGGTCAAGCCAGCTTGTCGGCGCCGAAGTTGTCGGCGAATTGTTCAAGATGGTGGGTGAAGAGATCGAATATGTCCCAATGGACAGCCAGACCGTCTATCAGGCAATGGCTGATGGCGATATCGATATTGTTCACGAGGTTTGGGAAGGTGCGTTTGGCGCCTCTTTTACCAAGTCTCTTGAGACGGGCAATGTCATCGACCTTTTGACACATGATGCCGTCACCCGCGAAGACTGGTGGTATCCCGAATATATAGAGGAAGTCTGCCCGGGTCTGCCTGACTGGAAGGCGCTGGACAAATGTTCAGATATGTTTGCCCGTGCCGATTCTGGTGGCAAAGGCGTGTTCATTGGCGGTCCGGTTGACTGGCTGAAGCATGATGCCGAAAAGGTTGAAGCTCTGGGAATGAATTTTGTTGTCCGTAACGCTGGTTCTGCTGGTGCTATCTGGGCAGAGCTTGATGCGGCAGCAGCGCAGAAGAAGCCGGTTGTGATCTTCAATTGGTCACCAAACTTCATCGGCGCAAAATATGCCGGTAAGTTTGTCGAGTTCCCGACCCATGATCCAAAATGTACATCTGACGCATCATGGGGTGTGAACCCGAATGCGCTTTATGACTGTGGCAACCCTGCCACCGGTTATCTGAAAATTGGCGTGAACAAGGATTTCGAGAAGAACCATCCAAAGGCATTCAAGGTTGCCCAGCAGATGAACTTCTCTGGTCCTGACATCGACAAGATGGCCAACTATGTTGACACAGATGGTCTCGAGGTTCCAGAAGCCGCGCAGCAGTGGCTGAACGACCATGAGTCAAAATGGAAAGAGTGGATTAAGTAATCCCTCCTGACTTGCCGTTACGGCCCAACCGGATTTTCGGTTGGGCCATTACTGTTTTTTTGATTTCAGGCGTATCGTGATGACTGACGAAAAGAAAATTTCCTGCCGCAATGTCTGGAAACTCTACGGAGATGACCCGGCGGGGTTTTTGGCGTCACACAACAACAAGCCCACCACCCAGGCGATTCGTGATGGCAATTACATTCCGGCTGTTCGCGATGCCACGATCGATGTCCATACCGGTGAAATTCTTGTCATTATGGGGCTCAGCGGGTCTGGCAAATCAACGCTGGTTCGCTGCATGTCAAAACTCATCGACCCGACGGGTGGTGAGATTGATTTTGATGGCACTGATCTGCTGCGTGCCAGCAAAGAGGAATTGATTGAAATCCGGCGTCATAAGATGGGCATGGTCTTTCAGAATTTCGCCCTTTTGCCGCACCGCAACGTCATTCAGAACATCGCTTTTCCGCTTGAGGTGCAGGGGATCAACAAAGAGGAGAGAGAGGCCAAGGCCCGCGAGATCATTGAACTGGTTGGTCTTGAAGGGCGTGATAAATATTTCCCGCGTGAGCTGTCTGGTGGCCAGCAACAGCGTGTCGGCCTTGCCCGTTCGCTTGCGGCTGAGCCTGATGTCTGGTTCCTCGATGAACCATTTTCGGCACTTGATCCCCTGATCCGCAAGGAAATGCAGAACGAATTTCTGCGGCTGCAGAACATGTTGCATAAAACCATCGTGTTCATCACGCATGATTTTGACGAGGCCATCCGCCTGGCAGACCGGATCGCCATCATGTTTGAGGGGGAGATCGTTCAGGTTGGCACGGCCGAGGAATTGATCACCAATCCGGCAACGGACTATGTGGCTGAATTCACAAGGGACATTCCCCGGGCAAAGCTGTTGTCGGTGGCCAGCCTGATGCAGCCTACCAAAAAGAAAAAGGCAGGAAAGCTCAGCGTCAAAGCAAGTGATCGGATTGCCTCGGTGGCGTCGGCGGTGCTGATGCAGCCGGATGACGTCACGGTGCTGGATGATGCGGGCAAGATTTGTGGTGAGCTGTCGCGTGATCAGGTCGCCGCCATCCTGTTCGACACTGAAACCACCTCGGCTGGAGCCTGATCATGGCTGGTCCGGTTCCGGCGACTGAGCAGATGCCATCACGCCTGAACATGATGGCACCGATGATCCCCTTTGCCCTCCTGTGGCTGTTCAAGCCGTTGCTGCCGTCTTGGGCGATTGTCCCACCCAAGAGCTGTCTTGGTGGCTGCGGGACGATCGAGGGTCTGATCCCATTTGTTGACTGGGTTAATGCCGGGATACAATTTCTGCGCTCCTACGAAATCTTTGGCCTGTTCACTTTCCGTGATATCACGCGTTCGATCGCTCGGGGCATTGATGTGCCGCTCGATTTCACCGAGGCGCTCCTCTACAAGGGATTTGGTGCCGTTGGCCCAATGCCATGGGTGATGATCGTTGGTCTGATGATTGTTTTCGGTCTCTATCTTCGCGGCTGGCGGTTGGCGCTGCTTGGCGGCGGCACCTTCTTCTACCTCTCGCTGTTTAGCCTGCGCGGGATCTGGGAGTTGTCGATGAAGACATTGTCGGCCATCGCCGTGTCGGTGCCGCTTGCCGCCATCATCGGTCTGCTGATCGGCATTGCGGCGGCAAAGCGCCAGAGAATTGCCATGGTGGTTGCGCCGATGCTCAACATCCTGCAGTCATTGCCGCATTTTTCCTATCTGATTATTGTCGCCATCTTCTTTGGTGTCGGGGCAAAGGCCGGTGTTATTGCCACGGTGATTTTTGCCTTTCCCCCAATGACCCGTCTGACAATGCTGGGTCTGCGCGAGATTTCCAGCGAAGTTCGTGAGGCTGGGATCATGGCTGGCTGCACCCGTTGGCAGATGCTCTACAAGGTCGAAATCCCCTCGGCACGTTCGGCGCTGATGCTGGGTGTCAATCAGGTGATCATGCAATGTCTTGCCATGGTGGTAATCGCCTCTTTCATTGGCCAGCCCGGGCTTGGCCATGATCTGCTTACGCGGCTGCAAAATCTGCGCCTTGGCCAGGCCTTTGAGATTGGCGTTGCCGTCGTCCTGATCGCCGTGACTCTTGATCGCTTCAGCCAGGCACTTGTCGAAAAGGAGCCGGAACGAATCAAGGATGGCCCGCTCTGGGTGCGGCATCCCTATCTCTGCGCCATAGCGTTGATCATTGTCGGCTCGATCGGTCTTGCCAGCCTGACAGAGGCCGCCGTGCAATTGCCAAAGGAATATACCGTCTCGATCTCCAGCTATCTGGATGCGATGATCAAATTCATCACAACCTCGCTGTTTACCCCGCTCGGAATCCTGCGTGATTTTCTGCTTGTCTATGTGTTCATGCCGACCAAAGCGACCTTCCAATCGATGCCGTGGGTGGCAGTGATGACGCTGATCGGGTGTGTCGGCTGGAAACTTGGTCGCTGGAAGCTGGCTTTGACCGTCATGGCCTTTGTTTTCTTCATTGCCGCCTCGGGCTATTGGGTGCGTGCCGTGATCACGCTCTATATGGTCTTTGTGGCTTTGTGCATTTGCGCCGCCATTGGCATTCCACTGGGAATCTGGGCGGCAAAAAAGGACCGGCGGACGAAATTTGTTTTGGGCTTGTGTGATACCTTTCAGACCTTCCCATCTTTCATCTACCTCCTGCCAGCCGTGATGCTGTTCCAGATCAGTGATGTTTCGGCAATCTTCGCCATTGTTGTCTATGCCACCATTCCGATCACCCGCTATACGATTTTTGGTCTGCGCAACGTTCCAAGCCAGATTGTTGAGGCGGCGCTGACCTCGGGATGCACTGAACGCCAGATGCTGTGGAAGGTGCGGATGCCGATGGCCTTTCCCGAAATGCTGCTTGGCCTCAACCAGACGCTGATGTTTGCGCTGTTCATGGTGATGATTGCCGGCTTTATCGGCACGGTTGACCTCAGCCAGGAAATTTTTCGGGCGCTGTCATTCAATGATGGTGGCAAGGGTCTGGTGATCGGGCTGTGCGTCTCCCTGATCGGCCTGACGGCTGACCGTTTGCTGGTCGAATGGTCGAACCAGCAGAAAAAACGCCTCGGTTTCGCCAATTAGGCCTCGCGCAATAACGGCGCAGGTTTGCGCCCCAATGTGCGGGTGGCTCCGGCTAGCCCCAATAGAGCAGTTGCGCCAGCGCCGGCAAAGCTGGTGGTCAGCACGAGCTTGCCATAGAACACGAAATCAGCCTGCAGAAATTGCGTGATCAAGGCCCAGCTTGCGAGCGATCCAATCAATGTTGCGGCAAAGGCGGTCAACACGCCAAGCAGCGCATATTCAAAGAACCACGCAATCATGATCGAGATTCGGGTGGCCCCAAGCACCTTGAGGATGACCGAATCGGCCAGTCGCTGCGCCTCGGTACTGGCAACGGTGCCAGCCAGAACGGCGATGCCGGCCACAAGTGTGATCAGCGCGGTCAGCTGGACGGCGCTGCCAAGCAGGCCGATAATGCGCTGTGCGGTGGCCACCGCCTCACGTACCGAGATTGCCGAGACATTGGAAAATCTGTCCGTTACCCTGATCTCGACACGGTCTGCGGCGAGATCGTCGCTCACATGTGTTGTCGCCATCCAGCTGTGGGGCGCAGCCTCCAGCATTCCGGGCGATAGAATGAAAACGAAATTCAGCGAGAAACTCTCCCACTCCACATCCCTTATGTTGGTGATGGTGGCCTCGAATTTACGCCCAAGCACATTAAAAGCAACGCTGTCCCCAATCCACACGCCCAGCTCCAGGGCTTCTTCTTGCGACATGGAAACAAGGGGTGTGCCCTGATAATCAGCTGGCCACCAATCGCCAGCGATTACGTCAGCGCCGGCAGGTGGTGCGCCGGCCCATGTCAACGCCCGGTCACCGCGCAAAACCCACGCCGCGCCATTTTGCGGGTCAAAATCACTGGCCGGACGACCGCCGATTGCCGTGACACGCCCGCGTAGCATCGGCGTTTGGGTGATCTCCGTCACCCCCTGTGTCGCCGTGGCGATCTTGAGGAACTCGTCGATCTGTTGCGGCTGGATGTCGATGAAGAACCAGGCAGGCGCTTCCTCGGCAACGCGCATGTCGATCTGTCGGCTTAGATTGGCCTGTGAGAGAGCAACGGCAACCAGCACCGAGAGCCCTAGGCCAAATGCGATGATCACGGCGCGCACCGGTGATCCGGGGCGGGTGATCGCCGACAGCGCCAGCCGTGCTGGCACATAGCGCGGCGATGGTACCTGCCGCATCACCCGCATCAATAACTCACCAAGCCCGGCGAGCAGCACCAATGCGGCAATCGACCCGCCGATAAAGCTGACGGTCAAAGCAAGATTGCGTGTTGCCAGAAACGCCAGCAGCGCCAGCGCCCCAAGCGCCGCGCCTGTCATCACCAGATAGATTGTCCGGGGGCGGCCTTGTGGCATCTCGACAAGACTGCGGAACAGATGGGCGGCCCTCACCTCCTCAGCTTTTGCAACTGGCCAGAGGGCGAACAGAAACGATGTAACAAGGCCGAAGCTGGCGGCGATGGCAAGCGGCACCGGATAGACTGACAGCGTCAGCGGAACGGTGATGTAAGCGCCAAGAATATCAAGCGCGAGTGCCGGTGCCACGGCTGCCAGAATCACACCAAGGCAGACACCAAGGCTGGCGATCAGCATCACCTGCAACAGATAGACCCGGAAAATCAGCCGCGCCGGAGCGCCAAGACATTTCAACGTGGCAATGACCGGCATCCGGCTGGCGAGCCAGGCCCGCACCGCACCTGCCACGCCAAGGCCGCCAATCAGCAGCGCTGTCAATCCGACCAGCACCAAAAAGACTTCCGCCCTGTCGATAAATTCCTCGAAACCGGGTGCCGCATCGTCAACATCGCGGACCCTGACATTGGTGTCCGCCGTCACCGTTTCCAGCGTTTCGACGGCCTGTTTGGCACTGGTGATATCGTCCAGCAATAGCCGCGATTTATAGGTGATGAAGGCGCCGGGCTGTGCAAGACCGGTTGCCACCAACGTTTCAGCAGAAATCAGCACGCGGGGGCCAAAGCTGATGAAGCTCACGGATCTGTCCGGTTCATAGAGCAGTGCCGCAGAGACGCGGACGGTTGCCTCGCCAAGCCGCGCCGTGTCGCCGGGCGACAATCCCATCATCCGCAGCAATTGCGCGTCGGCAACCATGCCATTATCGGCAAGGGCGGTCTCCAGGCTCAGATTGCCGCCAGTCGTCTCATCCAGTTCGGCCGCACCAACCAGCGGCCAATTTTGATCAACGGCCTTTAACTCAACCAGCTTGCGGTCATCATTGGTTTGCAGCATGGCCCGCATCTGCACGGTATTTGACAGGGTGCCATAGCGGGCAGCCGCCTCGCGCACCGCCATCTCAGGCGCTGTGTGCCGGCTCCGCAATTCAATATCACCGCCCAACAACACCCGGGCATTATTGGCAATGCCATCCCGCATCGCCTCGGCGACTGAGCCAACAGTGCCAATCGCGGCGACGCCGAGAAGCAGAGCCATCAGGAAAACGCGAAAACGCCGCACACTGCCACGCACCTCGCGGCGGGCAAAGCGCCAGGCCAGTAACCAGTCGCTGCGTCCGGTTGTGGCCTGTGGATTATTCTGCTGGCTCGCGATGTCTTTCGTCATGACGCGTGAACAGCGCTGTCATGAACCAACAGGCCGTCCTCTATATGCAGAACACGGGAACAGCGTTTGGCAAGACCCGCATCATGCGTGACCAGCACCAGTGCGGCACCAGCGGCTTTTGCTGCGGCAAACAGCGTGTTGATAACGTTTTCACCGGTGGCGCTGTCGAGGTTTCCGGTCGGCTCATCAGCAAGAAGAATCTGCGGGCGCGGTGCAATGGCTCTGGCGATGGCGACACGCTGTTGTTCTCCCCCCGAGAGCTGGTCTGGCAAATGTGTCAACCGGTGTCCAAGCCCTACGGATTCGAGCGCCACCTGCGCCAGTGTTTCGGCCTCACGATTTCCCGCAAGTTCCAACGGCACCGCCACATTCTGGATTGCCGTCATTGACGGGATTAGACGAAAAGCCTGAAAAACGATACCAACCTTGTCGCGGCGCAGTGCTGCCAGCGAGTCCTCACCCATTTCCGTGATGTCCTGATTGGCAAGCTCGATGGTGCCACTGCTCAGGCTCTCCAGCCCGGACATGATCATCAACAGACTGGTCTTGCCAGCGCCGCTGGGGCCAAGAATGCCAACGCTCTCTCCCGCCGAGATGGTAAGTGAAATGCCTTTGAGGATATCAATCATGCCATCTGCACTTTTCAGTGCCAGCCGGGCATTATCGAGCATGATGACGGGTGTCGGCGCGGCGTGTGCCTTGGCGGTGGTTGGCATTTCAGGGCTTTCTGACTTGGTAATTGGTTTGGCTATTCGGTTTGGCTTACTTGAGGATTTGATCTGGAATATGTTTAGGGGTATTCCCACATCACCATAGAAAGGGCAACGACTATCCTGGCGGAGCCGTTGATCCAGACGTCGCCATCTCTAATCGATATGGGCGTTAACCGAGGGGGGTCAATCATTTGTTCACTGTTTTTTTGTCTGTGAAGTCTGCATCAATGCGCGACCTGTGGTCTACACGCCAACGGGCACTTGACCGTCTATTGATCATGCTGTTGATCACGCCACTGTTTCTGGTGTGCCTCTCTGCCTTCGCGGATGGCGCAGAAAGCGCAGAAGGCGCAGATGGTGACAACAGGCCACGGCTGATGATTCTGGGTGACTCGCTCGTCGCGGGTCACGGCCTGCCGCAGGGCCAGGCCTTTCCTGATATTCTGCGGATGGAACTGGTTGCCGCCGGGCATGATGTTGAGGTGTTGAATGCGGGCGTGTCGGGTGACACCACAGCCGGCGGTTTGGCGCGCCTTGATTGGTCGTTTGCCGAGAACCCGGATGCCCTGATCATCGTCCTTGGTGGCAATGATCTGCTGCGTGGCCTCGAGCCTGAAGCGACAAAAGCCAATCTGGCGGCGATTATTGACCGTGCCATCAGTCAGAAAATCGTGGTGATGCTGGCTGGCATGCAGGCGCCACGTAATCTTGGTGCAGATTATGCTGGGGAATTTGACGCCATCTATACCCAGCTGGGAGCGCGTGACGAGGTTATTTTCTATCCCTTCTTTCTGGATGGGGTGGCCCTCGTTCCAGAATTCAACCAGCCAGATGGCATGCATCCCAACCGGGCAGGTGTCGATGAAATAGCCAGACGGATCCGGCCAACGGTTGAGGCATTGTTGGCGGCGGTGCCAAATGACTGATGGTGGGCAGAACAGAGGCTGCAAAATACTTTGAATTGCGTGGCGCACTGGCCTATAACTGCGCCGGGCCGTTCGGTGCTTGGCAACATCGCGCAGCTACGGCATATTGTTGCCATATGACGGACCAAATAATGGCCTGATTACGGCTAGAATCGCCGTTAACGGTGGCGCAGCATGCGCCGCTTTCTGTCGGTATTGAGGATAACAACTGGGATATTGTTGGGAATGATGCGTTTAACAAGAAAACTGACGTTTGCAGTGACTTTGGCTTTCGGGCTTGTTGGTTTGGGCACCGTAATGCCGGCAGCGGCGCAACCGGTTCAGATGTTGGCTGAAAAGGACTGGGTGGCATACCGTGTTGATGATGGTGGCAAACGGACCTGCTTCATCAGCAGTGTACCAACCAAGAGTGTTGGCAAATATGATCCTGCAAACCGCGGTGAGACGCGCGTTTATGTCTCGCATGGGCCGGTCCCCGAAGAACGCAATGTGGTGCAGTTCCTGGCTGGTTACAAACACAAGCAACAGACAGATGTAAAAGTGACGATCGACACGCGCACCTTCACCTTGTTCACCCTTGAGGGTCGGTCCTACGCCGAGAGTGAGGAAGACGATGTTGCGATGATCAAGGCGATGAAACGGGGCAGCAAAATGAAGGTCGTCGGCATTTCCAGCCGGGGAACGAAAACGACAGACACCTATTCGCTTGCCGGTTTCACCAAGACCAAGAATTTGATAGACAAGACCTGTAAATAAGCACCTGTATGAAGGCTAATGGCGGCCGTTTCTGGCCGCGCTCTGGTATGAAAACGGCGCGGTGCCAGGCGCCATGAAAGCAAAGCAATGACCACTCAGCTTGCCCAGACGCCAATGCCAGACACCGCACCGCATCCGGATGCGCCGGTGCGCCAAAGCCTGCTTGGCCTGTCACCGGCGGACCTTGAGGCGCAGATCGTTGCCGCGGGCCTGCCAAAATTTCGCGCCCGTCAGTTGTGGCGGTGGGTCTGGCGGCATGGCTTGACCAATTTTGACGAGATGAGCGATCTTGGCAAAACAGTCCGCGCCCAGTTTTCCGAGATGTTTCACGCGGATCGGCCCGTGGTGACGCGCCGCCTGCAATCCAGTGATGGCACGATCAAATGGCTGCTCCGCTTTCCCGATGGCACTGAGGCCGAGACGGTCTACATCCCCGATAGGGAGCGGGGCACTCTCTGCATCTCCTCGCAGATCGGGTGCACGCTGACCTGTAGTTTTTGCCATACCGGAACGCAGAAGCTGGTGCGCAATCTCAGCACTGCTGAAATCTGCGGTCAGGTGATGCTGGCCATGGACGAGCTGGGTGACTGGCCAGCGGGCAAGCCAAACCGCCGCCTGACCAATATCGTCCTGATGGGGATGGGTGAGCCGCTGTTCAATTATGAAAATGTGGCGGCGGCAATGCGCATTATCATGAGCGGTGAGGGCGTTGGTCTGTCAAGGCGCCGGATCACCCTGTCAACCTCCGGTGTGGTGCCGGAGATCAAGCGGGCGGGTGAGGAGCTTGGCGTCAATCTGGCGATTTCGCTGCATGCTGTGCGTGATGAGCTGCGTGACGAGCTTGTGCCAATCAATCGCAAATACCCGCTTGCCGCATTAATTGATGCCTGTCGGAATTATCCGGGCCTGTCCAACGCGCGGCGGATCACCTGGGAATATGTGATGCTGGATGGGGTGAATGACAGCGATGAGGATTGCCGAGAGTTATTGGCATTGATCAAGGGCATCCCGTCAAAACTCAATCTAATCCCCTTCAACCCATGGCCCGGCAGCCCCTATAAATGTTCCGGTCCAGAGCGGATAGAGGCCTTTGCCCGCAAGGTTTTGAAAGCAGGCTACGCCTCGCCCGTCCGCACGCCGCGTGGTCAGGATATCATGGCGGCATGTGGTCAGTTGAAATCGGCCTCCGAGCGGCAGAGACGCCAGAAAACAGGCGTTGCTGGCTAAATCTTTTTCATGTCGCCAAGGTGGGTGCCAAGCTGGGCACAAAGGTGGGTAAAGCTATGTCGATGAGACTTGAACAAAACCATGACAGACACTAAGTTATAGGCAACCAATCAGCTATTTGGGGGTTACAAAATGGCAGATAATCGTTTTATGAATACAGCAGCAGCCGATGCGTCGCAAATTGACGTTGGCCTGCGCTCCTACATGCTTGGCGTATACAACCACATGACAATCGCGTTGTTGTTCAGCGGATTGTTCGCTTTTGGCACCAAGATGCTGACCACTGTAACGGGTCCTGATGGCGGTCTTTACCTCACATCACTGGGTCAGTTGATCTACGCATCGCCGCTGAAATGGGTGATCATGCTGGCACCGCTTGGCATGGTTTTCTGGCTGTCAGCCCGGATAAACTCCATGTCTGCGTCAAAAGCCCGCACCATGTTTTATGTCTACAGCGCGTTGATGGGGCTTTCCCTGTCATCAATCCTGTTGACCTTCAGCATGCCAAGCGTTGCCCGGGCGTTCTTCGTGACCGCCGGTGCCTTCGCCGCACTCAGCCTTTATGGCTACACGACAAAACGCAGCCTGTCAGCGCTGGGCTCGTTCCTGATGATCGGCCTTTTCGGTCTGATCATTGCCAGTGTGGTCAACATTTTCATGGCATCAACGGCCATGCATTTTGTGATCTCGGTTGGCGGCGTGTTGATTTTTGCTGGCCTGACCGCTTATGACACGCAGGACATCAAGAACATGTATCGCGCTGGCGACAGCTCAGAAGTATCAGCGAAGAAATCGATCTTTGGGGCGCTGCGCCTCTATCTTGATTTTATCAACATGTTCCTGTTTATCCTGCAGCTGTTTGGCAACCGGGAATAGCCGCGAACGGATCGTTCATAGATGACGACATGAACAACCACGCCCGGTGACACTCTGCACCGGGCGTTTTTTTTGATAGCGGTCAATGTGACCGTATTTTGGCGACATAACATGACTGACCTTCGCAACTATATCTCAACCCACTCTTTGGGATCGCCGCTCCAAGCGGCTGCCGGTGAGGCAATCCTCGCGTTGTCTGACGCCGCTGCCCAGATTGCCACATTGATCCGTGAACCAGATTCCTCAGCAGATTTTGCCGCCGCTCAGGGTAGTGCCAATGCCGATGGCGACACGCAAAAAGCGCTGGATGTGATCTGTGACGAGATTGTTGCGAGCGCGCTGGCGGCGGCTGGCGTTTCCACCTACCTGTCGGAAGAGCGCGAGGAGCCCGTGTCGATGGATAAGGATGGGCTGGTGATCGTTGCCTGTGATCCACTGGACGGCTCCTCAAACATTGACACCAATCTGTCCATTGGCACAATTTTCTCTTTGCTGCCTGCGGCGACAGGGCCACTCCAGCCTGGCCGCAACCAGCTTGCCTCCGGCTTTTTCGTCTATGGCCCGCAAACCACATTATTGCTGACCATGGGAGAGGGTGTTCATGCCTTCCAGATGGATGCCTCCGGTGTGTTTCATCTGCTGGACTGGGCTGTCAGCATTCCGGCGCAAACGTCCGAATTTGCCATCAATGCGGCCAACGCCCGATTTTGGCATGCACCGGCTGCTGCCTATGTCGCTGATTGTATCGCCGGTGCCGAGGGGTCGCGTGGGCGTGATTTCAATATGCGCTGGCTTGGCTCGCTGGTCGCTGACAGCTGGCGGATTTTCCGACGCGGCGGTGTGTTTCTCTATCCCGGAGATCGGCGCGCGGGTTACAGTGAGGGCCGGTTGCGGCTCATTTATGAGGCTGCGCCTGTTGCCTTCCTTGTTGAACAGGCCGGTGGCCGCGCGACGGATGGCAAAAACGCGATCATGGATATTGTTCCTGAATTTTTGCATCAGCGTGTGCCATTTATGTTCGGATCCGACACCGAAATGGAAGAAATAATCAGGCATCATTCATGATTAGAGCCACCCATCCAAAAGGAGCGATCCCATGTTGATTTCACTGCGCCAACTGCTGGACGATGCTGCTGAGCGCGGCTATGGCGTTCCGGCTTTCAACATCAACAATATGGAACAGGGGCTGGCCATTCTGCAGGCCGCAGACAAAGTTGATGCGCCGGTGATTATTCAGGCAAGCCGGGGTGCCCGGAACTATGCCGGTGACATCATGTTGCAGGCGATGGTCAAGGCGCTGGCTGAGATGTATCCGCATATTCCGGTCTGCATGCATCAGGACCACGGCAACAACCAGGCCACCTGCATGACGGCCATTCAATATGGCTTCACGTCGGTGATGATGGATGGCTCGCTCGAGGCAGACGCCAAAACCCCGGCATCCTATGAGTACAATCTGGCGATCACCAGACAGGTCACCCAGATGGCGCACCATGCGGGTGTTTCGGTGGAGGGAGAACTCGGCATTCTGGGCTCGCTGGAAACAGGTGAGGGCGAACAGGAAGACGGCCATGGTGCTGAGGGCAAACTGTCTGAGGAGCAGCTTCTCACTGACCCTGATCAGGCCGTCGATTTCGTCAGGCAGACAAAGGTCGATGCGCTGGCCATTGCGATGGGAACCAGCCATGGTGCCTATAAATTCACCCGCAAGCCGGATGGCGACATTCTGGCGATGAATGTGGTCGAGGAAATCAACCGCCGGCTGCCAAACATTCATCTTGTCATGCATGGGTCATCCAGCGTACCGCAGGAATTGCAGGATGTGTTCAACGCCCATGGTGGCGAGATGCCACAGACATGGGGGGTGCCGCTTGAGGAAATTGAGCGGGGCATCAAGCATGGTGTGCGCAAGGTCAACATCGACACTGATTGCCGGCTGGCAATGCTGGGTGTGATTCGCAAGGTCGCCACCGAAAACAAGTCAGAATTCGACCCACGGAAATTTTTCAAGCCAGCCATGCAGGCCATGGCCGACCTTTGCGCCGACAGGCTGGAGCGTTTCGGCACGGCCGGCAATGCCTCACGGATCAAGCCATTGTCACTTCAAACGATGGCATCGCGTTACGCTGCCGGCGGGCTTGACCCGGTCACTGGCTAGCCTTTCGCCGCCGTCAGCCGCCCTCAGCCTCAAGAATTGCCGCAAGGCCGCTCTCATAGTCGGGATAGAGCAGATCAAGACCCAATTCCGGCTTGATCACGCGTGAGCCAACACGCCGCCTCGATACATAAAAGCTGCGGGCCATTGCTGACAGATTTGCTTCTTCAAGGGTCTGTGGTTCTGGTGGGGCTACCCCCAGAATTTTGGCGGCATGTCGCACAACGTCACCCTGTGGTGCCGGCTTTTCATCGGCCAGATTGATGATCCGGCCGCGCCGGGGCTGCGCCATTGCGGCGTGGATGATTCGGCAGATATCATCAACATGAATTCTGTTGAAAACCTGTCCTTCGCGCTCGATGATCCGCGCTGTGCCGGCACGCAGCCCGTCAAAGGCACTTCGTCCAGGGCCGTAAATGCCTGCCGCCCGGAAAATTTCAGCGCCCAGCAGAGCCAGCCAGCGCCCTTCCGCAGCCAGGCGGGCGCGTCCCCGCGCCGTTGCCGGTTCCGGCGGCGTGTCCTCATAACAAAAACCCAGCGGCTTGTCTGGATAGATTGAGGTCGCGGAGACATAGCCTGTCCAGCCGGCGAAATTACGCAACTCGTCGCCATGGGCGTCGAGCACCGGATCGCTACCACCGATTGCAGTGATCGTGCTGACCAGCGCGTCCACTCCCTCAAGCGCCGATTTAGGATCGCGCAACGGTTGGCTGTCGCTAAAGGGATGGATCTGCCATCCGGCAGCAATCTCATCCGCCAGCTTTTCGGGTGTGCGGGTGGTGCCACGGATTTGCCAGCCTGCCTTTGCCAGCAGATGACCCAAGGGCCGGCCAACATAGCCGATGCCGAAAATGAAAATGACGGGTGGTTTTGTCATCGCGTCAGACCGGTTCTGGCAGGTTCGATCATTGCGGCATCGGGCCGGCAATCAGGGCGGCGTCAAGTCTGCGCCCCTGCCAGTCCAGCCGCCAGTCAAGATGGGGCCCGGTTGACCTGCCGCTCGATCCGACCCATCCCAGCAATGTGCCACGCTGAACCGTCTCGCCTGTGGAAACGGCGACCTGATCGAGATGGAGAAAGCTGGAGTTAAGTCCAAGGCCATGCGCCATCAGAATGGTCCAGCCTGAATAATAAAGGTCCATGACCAGTGTCACCCTGCCACTGGCCGGGGCCAGAACGGCTGTTCCCTTCGGGGCGGCAATATCAATGCCGTAATGCGGTGCCCGTGGCTTGCCGTTGAGAATGCGCTGGCTGCCGAAAACGCCGGAAATCCGGCCCCTTACCGGCCAATCGAAGCCATCAACAAAATCACCAAGTGGGGCAATCCGTGTCCGCGCTTCGCGTACAGCCTTGGAGTCACTCTTGATGCGTTTGATGACATCTTCAGGCGGTGTCACCATTTTTGGTTCGAGACCGTCAATCCGCTGGATGTCATAGTCGCGCTGCACCGGCGTCACCACCGTGCTGTGTCGCCCACCATCACCGCTGGTTATCCGGATTGTCTGCGGTGTATCGCTTTGATGATGAAACCCGACAAGGAACAATCCGGTGCCGCTGACGGGAACCGCCGTGCCATCAATTTCGACCCGGCTGCCTGGCGTTGTGCGGGCGATGATTAAACCACCCTCAATGGCTGAGCCGGTGATCACATCGGCGCCATTGATTACGGCTGTCTGGGTTTGCTGGGCGGCGCTGCCTGTCATCGGCAACAGCACAGAAATAGACGCAAACGCAAGAAAAAGCAGGCAGAGGTGGGTAAATGATCTTGGCTTCATAATGCGGCAAGGGTACCATTATTCTATGTCCAATACACGCCGAAACATTTTGTTCCGGCATGCAAGGCAAGCTTGCAAAGCCAGCTTGCGGGGGGCGTGTTTTTATTTGACTGGCTGATTGTCGACCTGCTGCATGTCGACTGGCCAATTGTCCTTGCAGGAGACGTTCAATGGCAAGTGTGCCCTCCCAATCATCCCCCCAAGCTGTGCCCCATGAGCAGGTCGTCATTATTGGCGCTGGCGCGGCTGGTCTGACGGCTGGCATCTACACCGCGCGGGCCAATCTGAGCCCTGTCATTCTTGCTGGGCTGCAGCCCGGCGGTCAAATGACGATCACCACCGATGTTGAGAATTATCCGGGTTTTGCCAATGTCATTCAGGGGCCATGGCTGATGACCGAGATGCAGTCACAGGCTGAAAATGTGGGCGCGCGCGTTATCTATGACATCGTGACAGCGGTTGACGCCTCGTCGCGGCCCTTCGTCCTGAGCCTTGATTCCGGGGGCCAGATGACGGCGGATACAATCATTCTGGCGACCGGCGCACAGGCGCGCTGGCTTGGGCTTGAATCTGAACAGGCCTTCAATGGGCGCGGCGTGTCTGCCTGTGCCACCTGCGATGGGTTTTTCTACAAGGGGCGTGAGGTTGCCGTGATTGGGGGTGGCAATACGGCGGTTGAGGAAGCGCTGTATCTGGCCAATATCTGTGAAAAGGTGACGCTGGTGCATCGCCGTGACACCCTGCGGGCTGAACAGATCATGCAGGACCGGTTGCTTCGGAACGAGAAAATTGAGGTTCTCTGGAACCGTCAGGTTGCCGAGGTTCTGGGCGATGATGGCGGTGTCTCGGGTCTGCGTCTGGCATCAACCGTTGGCGAGGCGGAGCTGGAAATTGCCGTGCATGGCATGTTTGTTGCCATTGGCCATGATCCGGCAACAGCCGCCTTTGCCCGCGTCGTTGATCTCGATGACGAGGGGTATATCCTTGCCGAAAAGGGAGGAACGCGCACGTCGGTTTCCGGTATTTTTGCCGCCGGTGATTGCGTTGACAAGATTTACCGTCAGGCGGTAACGGCTGCTGGCATGGGCTGCATGGCGGCGCTTGATGCCGAGCGCTGGCTTGGTGAGCAGGAGTAAACTGTCTTTTTTGCAGTGTCTCAGGCTCTGGCTGTTTGCGGCATGATCGGTGCTTCGCGGATCAGCCAATTGATGCCAAAGGCAAAAAGACCGGCCGCCACATTCAGCCACCACATCAGCTCATAGCTGGCGTTCAGATCATAGAGATACCCGCCAAGCCAGGCGCCGACAAACGAGCCCAACTGGTGTGACAGAAACACGATGCCATAGAGCATGCTCAGATGTTTTGGGCCAAAAAACACCACAATCAACCCGCTGGTGAGTGGGATTGTCCCCAGCCATAACAGGCCCATCGCCGCCCCGAAGATCAGCGCACTTGTCGCGCTTGGTGGAGTGATGACAAAGGCGGCAATCACCAGTCCGCGGAGCAGATAGACGGTTGCCAGCGTTTTGCGCTTCGATAATTTGCCTCCCAGCCATCCGCAGACAAAAGCCCCCAGAATGTTGAACAGCCCGACCAGCGCCAATGCCCAGCTGGCTATATTGCCGGAAATCGCATGGTCTCTTAGATAAACAGGCAGGTGCGTTGTGATGAACACAAGCTGCAGGCCGCAGACAAAAAACCCCGTTGTCAGCAACAGATAGTCGCGGCTGCGCACCGCCAGTTGCAGTGCCTCGCCGGTGGTGACTGCGGCGACGTCACGGGTGCTGCCGGGCTTGTCGCTACGCATGCCAAGTGCCACCGCCATCATCGCTCCCATCAGCACTGACAGGATGATCAGGGCCATCTGCCAGCCATAGCCGCCGATGAGCAATTGTGTAATCGGCAACAGGGCAAACTGGCCAAATGAGCCGAAACTTGTCACCATGCCGAACGCGAGTGAGTGTTTCTCGGGCGGAACGGCTCTGGCCACGGCACCAATGGCGATCGAAATTCCGGCACTTCCCATGCCGATGCCGATCAATATTTGCCCCAGAAAAATTCCGGCCTCAGTTACCATCAAGGCCGTGAACAGCAATCCGGCACTATAGATTAATGCGCCAAGCGCTGCCACTTTCCACGCGCCGATCTTGTCGGCAAGCGCTCCAAACAGAGGTGATGACGCACCCCATAGCAGGTTCTGCGCGGCAATCGCCAGCGAGAATGTCTGCAGTCCGGTGCCAAGCTCATTCGATATCGGCACCATGAACAGGCCGAAAACCTGCCGGATACCAAGCGTCACCGTGACAATACACGACCCGGCAATCAACACCATAACCCAGGGCGCGAACATGGATGATGGGGATGAGGGCTGTGTGTTGCTCATTCGTATGATCCGGGCTCAAGGTAACGTGTTCAAGGTAAGATGCGTCATGTGACGCACGGCATGCGCAGCACCACGCTAGTTCTCAACCCAGCTCAAGTATAGTGAAATCGACTGTTGGCTGAATTTGCCGGGCGATGATGCCCACCACGGTCATGCACCTAGGCGCTCATAGCACCATCAATCTCTGCGGGTGTTCCCAAGATTATTCCCGAGATTACTTATTTACCCATTCCTGCAAGGGGTACCTGCGTCTGCAGAAGGTGACTACTCTTGCAAGGGGTAACTGCTTCTGCAGGAGGTGACTACTCCTGCAAGAGGCGGACAGCCTGAACCTGTGGTCCACGCCCTGAATCATCCACTTTCACCAGAAGTTTCTGGCCCTGCATCAGCGAATGAAAGCCGCAGTCGTTAAGAACGCGGCTATGAACAAAGACATCTTCCTCAAGCTCGTCAGCCGTGACAAAGCCATAGCCCCGCAGATCATTGAAGAATTTGACCACGGCACGAACTTCATCTTCAGCGGGCTCTGCGGCCGCTGGTGGTGATGGTGAGACAGGCCTGTTGACCGTCAGTAGATCTTGAATGACCTGCCCATGCTCGTTCGTTGTCAGGGACACGCTGACCCTGTCACCGGTGAGGAGTCTGATCAAACCGAATCGATCCAGTGTAGACCGGTGCAGAAAAACCTCTGCATCACCGATTTTAACAAATCCATACCCTTTGCGCTCATTGTACCAGATGAGCTCACCTTCACGGACCTCTACTTCACTCACAACACTTAGCTTTCTTACCTAGATTAACACTCTGCTTATTGGAAGAACGCTCCAACCTGCCAAGCATTCGCCGGATTAAACATTTCGCCCCAAGCAAAATCTGACGTGGTAACGCAGTTGTGAATTTCAAAGGATAATGTGGGTATTGCGGCGGCAGTCACCGGCGGTGCGGTATGCCATGCCAGAGATGTCGAATCTGAGCTGATTTGGTGTGTTAACCGGTGGGGCTCAACGCCGCTTTATTGGCGTCTACTGTATCAGAAATCGCTTTATTCCAGTCACTTATAGACTTTGCGTCTGCCGCTGCGGCAGGGAAAATCAGACCGCGTGTGCTGTTTACCAGCCCCCCTTCCCAGCCAAATTTACCACGCTTCAGCCCGGCAAGCGCTTTTTCCGGCCCGGCACCCTGAGCGCCAAATCCCGGAACCAGAAACGGCGAATCGGGCAAAATGGCGCGCAGACGGCGTGCATCCTCTGGCCAGGTGGCACCTGCAACGATGCCAAGTGATGACCAGCCGCTGGCACCGCGCCGGTCTGCGGCGAGTGGCGCCAGCATCCCGGCAAGATGGTGATAGAGAGGTTGGCCGTCGACAAGCTGGTCCTGCAGATCACCGGCCCCCGGATTGCTCGTTCGGTTCAAAATGAACAGGCCGCTGCCGGTTGCGTCAGCCCGTTGCAGAAACGGCTCCAGCGTATCAAGGCCAAGCCAGGGGTTGATCGTGAGTGCGTCTGATGGAAAGGCGGCGTCATGCCCGATCCAGCCAGCGGCATAGGCGGTTGAGGTGCTGCCAATATCACCGCGTTTTGCGTCCATCACCACCAGCAGACCGGCCCTCACCGCGTCGCGGCCAAGTTCGGCGAGCACCTGCATGCCACCCGAGCCATGCTGTTCGAAAAAGGCTGCCTGCGGTTTGATTGCGGCAACCTTGCCAATCGCCTGACCAAGACAGGCATTGGCAAAATCCCTAATCGCAGCGATGCTGGCATCGCTGCCGGGCGCTCCGCCGCCAAACAGCGCCGGAATCATCGTCATATGCGGGTCAATCCCCATGCAAAGAACGGTGCCGGTTTGCCGGTTGGCCTCGGTCAGCCTGTCTGCAAAAACTGTCATGCCTTGGCCCGCTTTTGTCAGACCAGACCAAGCGCGGTGCGATAGGTTGTTAGCAATTCATCCTGCTCGTTCAGCAATTCGCGGTCCATGCCCCGCAGCCGCACGATCTGGCGCATGATTTTCGGCTCAAAGCCTGTTGCCTTTGCTTCGGCATAGACATCCTTGATATCTGCCATCAGCGCCCGTTTTTCTTCCTCCAACCGCTCAATCCGCTCAATGAATTGTTGTAGCTGCTCGGCGCCAGCACCGGTTCCGGGGATGATTGCCATGAATGTTCCTACCTTAAGATGTCTGTTGTTGGTCAGTCAGTGTGACGATTAATGTGACCCGGAGAATGTGACGCGATGATCGGCTATTTCTTCACCGCAGCATGACTCTTTTCATAGGCGGCTTTTTGTTCAGCTGTCGCCTCGGTCTGGTATTGCGCTTTCCAGTCGGCATATTCCATCCCATAGACGATGGCGCGTGCCTCGGTTTCGGTCATTTCGATGTCGCGGTCCTCGGCTGCCTGCCGATACCATCGGGACATGCAGTTGCGACAGAAACCCGATAAATTCATCATATCGATATTCTGCACGTCGGTGCGGTTTTGCAGATGGGCAACGAGACGGCGAAATGCAGCGGCTTCCAGTTCGGTTGTCGTTGTCTTATCCATGGATCACAATCTCCCTTTCCTCAGGGTCCCCGCTTCAGGACTCCCTTCCCGAAGGGAACATAGTCATCCGGCAGCGCCCACGCAACCCAATTGCTGGTGCTGGCGGCTGTTGATCGCCGGCTGTTCGCAGCTGGCTGGGACATGTCCTGCCCCTGTAGTTTGAAACGATTCCAAAATTTTTTGGCATGGCTAAACTTTTTGGAATTCTTTATAAACTTTATGCAATTTTGATGGTCGGCTTACCCGGGACAAGGAAGATGGCGCAGCGAGAGACACAGCGAGAGACAAAAAGCAGCGATGATATGGACGTCAGCGAGAGCGCTGCGAAGTTCGACCGGATTCGCAAGGCGCATCAAAGCGAGGTTGCTGAGGATTACGTCGAGTTGATTGCCGATCTGATTGACGAAAATGGTGAGGCGCGGACCGTTGATCTTGCTGCCCGTTTTGGCGTGACCAGCCCGACCGTGAACGCCATCGTTCAGCGTTTGGTGCGAGAGGATTTGGTCGAGACCAAGCCATATCGCTCGATTTTCCTGACCGAAAAGGGCATGGCTCTTGCCGAGGCAAGCCGCCAGCGACACAAGATTGTCCGTGATTTTCTGGTATCGATCGGCGTTCCAGAAGCGATCGCCGAGGAAGATGCCGAAGGTGTTGAACATCATGTGAGCCCGGAAACGCTGGATATTTTTGCCCGCATCACCGGTGCGCAGAAAGCCTGACAATCAGACATGGGGAATTAGATATCCGGCCGTTCACGCCCGTGATGCAGATAAATTATCCGGCGGCGCTTATCGCTGATCACCACGTCTGAAACCGCTGGTGACCCCATCCATTCCACGCTGTCCAGGGCAGGGGCATCCGGCGCGCCGCTCAGCATCAGAATTTGCCGTCCCGGCTGTGACGTCCAGGGGTAATTCGCCTCAAAATGGTTGCTTGGAATGCCGTCTGCATCATTAATCAGGATGGTGACGTCACGCTGATGAAAATGCCAGTTCAACAGCGCCGCCGATGCCCGTCTGTCAGTGATGACGGTTCGCGCGCCGGAGGCGGTCAGCGCCATATCCACATCATCGGCCAGCAGTGACCAGCCCTTGAGCCGGCGCAGCGGATCGGATTTTGGTGTGAGGGGCCCCATATCGGCGGCAGCGCTGACAGCCAGAAATATCAGCGCAATGCCGCCATTGATCCCAGCGCTGAGAAGACCCCATCGCCAGCCGTCCCGCGTGATCCAGCCTGACAGCCAGACCACCAGCGCGGGCATCGCCGTCAGCGCCCAATTTGCGTTGGCCTCGCTGACAAAAGCCTGCAGTGACATGAGGGCAAGCGGTGGCACAGACAGACAGATCAACAGCCGGTCTGCCGACGTGCTTTGCCGTGGCCATATGATCAGCAGCATCAACGCAAAACAGAGCGGTCCGGCCGTAATGAACTGGGCGCCCAGAAATGCGGCGCTTCCTGCCAGACTGAAGGATTGTTTTGCCAGATTTGCATTGTCTCCGAGATGCCGCACCGTGGCAAAATCATGCAGCAGATTCCAGCCGAGATTCGGGCTTGCCGCCAGCAGCATGCCAGCCAGCAACAGGCCGATCTGCCGCGCTGAGAGATCACCGAATTCCATGTCTGGTGACGGTCGGCTGCGTCGATGGCGGCGTTGCCAAACCCAAAAAAGCACGATGCCAACAGCAAAATAGACAGCCGCATATTTCGCCAGCATTCCGCCACCAATCATGACACCGGCAAGCGCCATGCCGGAGGTGGGGGCGATCTTCTGGCGGAGCGTGCCAACGACAAACATCAGAGCGGCGCTCCAGAAGAACAGCAACGGCGTGTCGGTGGACATGATGAAGCTGCCAAGGCTGACGGCGGGAAGCACCATCCACAACACCGCCCCCCAGCGTCCGGCAGCATCCCCATAGAGCCACCGCGCGGTCTGCCAGATCATCAGGCCCGTGCCAAGATGAAGCCAGGGGGCGGCAATCCGTACGGCCCAGCTCTCATGCCCGAGCAGCCCATGGGTGAGAGCGATAATCCAGCTGGTCATCGGCGGTTTTGTGTAATACCCAAAATCGAAATTCTGGCTCCACAGCCAGTATTGTGCTTCGTCAACACCCAGCTCCAGCGGCGTGGCAAAAAGGGCGAGCGAGCGCAGCAAAGCCACCCCGACAAGAGCGATCAGCACATATCTGTCATGCCGGCGCATCTGTGCGGTGGTGGAAACAGATGTAGCCTTCGCTGCGTGCATTGGGTATCCTTACCTCAGCTTTTGGGCGGACCAGCTGTGCCGCCCAGTCCCGGGTCTCATCCTGCTGGCGATTGCAAAACCTGGCGGGACCATAAAAACAATCGGGACTATAAAAACAATAGGTGTGACATGTCATCAGATGAAAGTGTTTTTGCGACCGCATCACACGCTGATTGGGCCCAAATGGTCACAAAACTGCTCGGCGGTGCGCCGCCCGAGAGTCTGAACCGCCATGATGAGGATGGTCTGATGGTGTCGGTTCTCTATCCGATTGACCCGTCTGTCGGAACAAGGGCCCGTCTCACGCCACAAATTCCGCAGGCACCAGCTGACCGGGTCAGATATGGCTGGGACATCTGCCAGCCGATCCACCTTGCCGATCTTCAAGATGCCACGGTAAAGGCCGCCAACACCCATAGTCTTGCCGCGCTCGCATCTGGTGCCAGCAGTCTCTGGCTGTCCAGTGATCAGGATATCACGCCAGTGCTGCCAGCGCTGTTTGATCGCGTGGTTCTGTCGGCAATCACAGTGATCATCGACACACCTGCCGGAGCCGATGATGTGCTGCGCGCCGTGCAGGCACTTTATGGTGAGGAGCCGCTATCGCTCTGTTTTACCCACTCACCTGTCTGCTCGTCCAGCATCGCCGCTGGTCTTGCGCTGGCCGACAATCTCGAACATCCCGACAATCCCGAACTTACCGGCATTTTTATGGCTGATGGCTGGGCGCTGCATAACCAAGGTCACACCGCCATTGCCGAGTTGGCTGCCGTGCTTGCCGGTGTTGCCGCAATTCTGCGTGCCGGTCATTCGGCCGGTCATTCAGCAGGTCATTCAGGAATTCACGATCTGGCCACACTCATCGGCCAGATTTGTCTGACGGTTGCGCTGCCTGCCGACATGTTTGACGGCATTGCCAAACTGCGTGCGATGCGCCAGCTGCTGGCCAACCTTCTCGTCGGCCTCGGCCTTGATCCAACAAAACAGCCGCGCCTGATCGGGCGGCCATCCCTGCGCATGATGTCGCTTCTTGATCCCGAGGAGAACATGCTGCGCGCCACAACGGCATTGCTTGGCGGGGCAATCGGTGGTGCGGATGCGATGGCGGCATTTGGTCATGATTATCTGTCCGGCGAGAGTGAGGCGGCGCGCCGTCTTGCCCGCATGACACAAATGATGATGATCGAGGAATCCGGTCTGGCGCGTTCGCTCGATCCTGCTGGCGGTTCCGCCTTCATCGAGGCCAGAACGAATGATATGGCGAACGCCGCCTGGTCGCAGTTTCAGACAATCGAGGCACAGGGCGGGTTGCCGGCATTTGTTGAGGCGGGGTCATTGGCGGCCTTGGTTGAGGCGGCGAATGTCAGACGCGAGGCGGCGCTGCGGGCTGGCAAGACCCAGCTTGTCGGCGTCACGCTGCAACCAGCCCCGGATGAGCCGTCACCACTGGCTGCGCTGCCGGAAGCACCTGTCCGTCCAGCCGCACTGGTTGAGGTGATCCGCCGTGAGGCGGCGGCCACCCCGCTGCGTATTCTGGTCTTGCAGGCCAGCAATCCCGACATGGCGCAATCATCGCGGCAAAAAGCGGTGATGAATTTGCTGGCAATTGCCGGTCTGCATCCGGTGGTGCTTGGCTGGGGTGCTGATCAGGATGCAGCGTTGGCAGCCGCGAGACCCGATATCATCATCAACTGTCTCGGTTATAATGAGGGCGATGGAGATGATGATGATGATCCGATTGTGCCGCCGCCCGGGTGCCAGATGGCCGATGCGGGTGAATTGCTGGCGGATGCCGACCAGCTTGGCAGATTGCGCGCGATGATTGCGGGGGCAGCAACATGACCACAAGGACATTTCCAGATTTCACCAAAATGGATTTCAGACCTGTGGCCAGCACGCCATCATCTGCTGTGCCCGCCGATCAAATGCCCGCTGATCACATGACCGCGGAGCAGATCGCCATTCCCGCGATCGTGTCGCCAAACCCGGACGCCATCGCCATGGCCGCCCGCACCATGCCGGGGACGGCGCCATTTCTGCGCGGCCCCTATCCGACCATGTATGCAACGCGGCCCTGGACAATTCGCCAATATGCCGGTTTCTCGACAGCTGAGGAGTCCAACGCTTTCTACCGGCGCAATCTTGCCGCAGGGCAGATGGGGCTGTCGGTGGCCTTTGATCTGCCAACGCACCGCGGGTATGATTCGGATGATGATCTGGTCGCTGATGATGTTGGTATGGCCGGGGTGGCGATTGATTCGATTGCGGATATGAACACATTGTTCCGCGATATTCCGCTGGACAGGATGAGTGTCTCGATGACGATGAATGGTGCGGTCCTGCCGGTGCTTGCCCTGTTCATCAGCGCCGCTGGCGAGCAGGGTGTGCCGCCCGAGGCATTGGCTGGCACTATCCAGAATGATGTGCTGAAAGAATTCATGGTGCGCAACACCTATATCTATCCGCCGGCGCCCTCGATGCGGATCATTTCGGATATTTTTGGCTATTGCGCCCATCACATGCCGAAATTCAACTTCATTTCGGTGTCCGGCTATCACATGCAGGAAGCCGGCGCCTCGGCGGATCTGGAGCTTGCCTACACGCTTGCTGATGGTCTGGAATATGTGCGCGCCGGTGTTGCCGCGGGCCTTGATGTCGATGCCTTTGCCCCGCGCCTGTCCTTCTTCTTTGCCATCGGCATGAATTACTTCATGGAAGTGGCAAAGCTGCGCGCGGCGCGGCTGCTCTGGGCGGAGATGATGCAGGCACATTTCGCACCGCAAAATCCCAAATCACTGATGCTGCGCACCCATTGCCAGACTTCGGGCTGGTCGCTTGCGGCACAGGATGTTTTCAACAATGTCGCGCGCACCTGCATTGAGGGCAGCGCCGCCGTTGCCGGACATACCCAATCACTGCATACCAACTCGCTCGATGAGGCCCTCGGTCTGCCCACCGATTATGCTGCGCGTATCGCCCGCAACACACAGCTGCATCTGCAGACCGAAGCCAACATGGCGCATGTCATCGACCCCTTCGGTGGCTCATATCTTGTTGAGACAATGACGCAGGAGCTGGCCAGCAAGGCCCGTGCGCACATCGCCGAGATTGAGGGACTTGGCGGAATGGCCGCGGCAATTGAAGAAGGCGTGCCAAAGCTGCGGATTGAGGAGGTGGCAACCGCCACCCAGGCGCAAATTGATTCCGGTGACCAGATCATTGTAGGCGTCAACAGATACCAACCGGCAACCACCGCCTCCACCACCGAGGAGGTACAGGTGCGCCGCATTGACAATCGCGGGGTCCGCGCCCAGCAGATAGCCGGTCTGAAAAAAATCAAAGCCGAGCGTGATCCAGCGCGTGTTGGTGCGGCGCTGGAGGCGCTTGCCGCGGCCGCGGCAAGCACTGAAAACCTGATGCCACGCGCCATCGAGGCAGCCCGCGCACGGGCAACAGTCGGCGAGATGTCAGAGGCGCTTGCCACGCATTTTGGCCGTCACAAGGCCAAAATCAATGGTGTGCGGGGTGTGTGGAAACGCCATATGCACGGTGCCAGGGATATCGAAATTCTCCAGGACCGGGTCGACTCCTTTGTTGCGGCAACGGGCAGGCCACCGCGCATTCTGGTCGCCAAACTTGGTCAGGATGGGCATGACCGCGGCCAGAAGGTAATCGCCTCAGCCTTTGCCGATCTGGGGTTCGAGGTCACAACCGGCCCTTTGTTTCAAAGCCCGGATGAGGTCTATGATCTGGCGATTGCGCATGATGTCGATGCGGTTGGTGTTTCGACATTGGCAGCCAGCCATCTCACTCAGGTTCCCGCCCTGCGCCGCCGCCTCGACAGGGGTGAGGGGCGGCATATTGAACTTGTCGTTGGCGGTGTCATTCCGCCGGGGGATATTCCCGCGCTTGAGGCTGCTGGTGCAGCCGCAGTGTTTCTGCCGGGAACAAAATCAACCGATGCTGCCGCTCGGCTTCTTGATCTTCTGGCCCGCCGTCGCAATATCAGCTAGGCCGCGCTCAAGACGCGCCATTCCAACGGACTGAGTATTTGACAGGTAAACATCATGAACAGAGCCGCCGAAGCTGCCACTGAAATTACCGAGGAATTTGGGTTTCTGGATGATTGGGAAGACCGGTATCAGCTACTAATCGATCAGGGGCGCCGGCTGTCCCCCCTGCCAAGCCAGTATCATCAGGATGAATATCGTCTGCGTGGTTGCCAGTCGGTTGTGCATTTTGCTGCCGAGAAATCGGCCAATGATGAGATTGTCTTCCACGCTGCATCTGATGCTGCGATTGTTCAGGGGTTGATTGCGCTGCTGCTGCGTGTCTATTCCGGGCGCACGGCTGAGGAGATTCGGGCAACCGAACCTGAATTTCTCCGCGAGATCGGGCTTGACTCACATTTGTCGGCAACGCGAAAGAACGGCCTTGCCAGCATGGTCACGGCAATCAAGGCCGCCGCCGGTTAGCACCCTCTCAAGCCCCGAACCCTCTCAAGCCCCGAACCCTCTCAAGCTAGTGACCCTCTTGCAATTGACGCCCTCTCAGGCTGGCGCCCGTTCGGCACGCGGTGTGCAGCCATAGCATTCGCGATAGCATTTTGAAAAATGCGATGCCGAGACAAAACCACAGGCAAGCGCCACCGACAGGATGGACATTGATGTCTGGCGCAGGAGATGGCGCGCTCTGGCGAGGCGCAGATTGAGATAATAGCGCGTCGGCGTGGTGTTCAGATATTTTCTGAACAGTCGCTCAAGCTGCCGCGTTGACAGATTTGTCATCCGGGCGATATCGGTCTGCGCCAGCGGTTCTTCCAGATTGTCTTCCATGGTTTTGACGACGGCCAGCAATTTTGGGTGGCTCACCCCCAGCCGTGACCGTAATTCCATCCGCTGCCGGTCGGTTGGCTCGCGAATCCGGTCATGGATGAACTGGTCTGATATCTCGGCGGCAAGCGCCGCCCCATGCGCCTGGGTGATCAGGTTCAGCATCATATCCAATGATGCCGTCCCGCCCGAGCAGGTGACACGTGTTCCATCCACCTCAAACAGATCATTGGTGATTTCCAGCTCGGGAAACTCCTCTGACAAGCCGTCAATATTCTCCCAATGGATCGTGCAGCGCCGCCCATCAAGCAGGCCAGCGGCAGCCATGACATAAGTGCCGGTGCAGATCGCGCCAATGACTGCGCCATTTCGGTCAAGTCGGCGGATCAGATTGAGCACGTTCCTATCGGTATTGCTGCGCACATTTACCCCGGCGCACACAAACACCATGCGGCATTCCTGTAAAATTGTGAGATCACCATCGGCCCGCACCTCGACACCATTGCTGGCTATCGCCACCGTCCCGCCGGGGTTGGCGATCACCCAGTTGAAAAGATCTCTATTGGATTGTCTGTTTGCCGCCCGCAACGGCTCCAGCGCCGAGGCAAAAGCAAGCATCGAAAACTCATTGAGCAACAAGAATCCTATTTGCTGGGGACGCGTTGGGTCTTCGTGTCGAAGCAGGCTTTCAATTGTCTGGATACTCATCGCCACCCCCTGATATGCGTGCGATCATCGGGCCATGGTGTAACACCAATCACCAAATTCCTAGTACGACAGTTTTTGTCGGAAACAAAACAAAAAATATGCACCAGTTTCTTTTTTCTGTTGCGGGCGATAATCACCCCAAAACCAGCCCCGCTGATGATCTATCACCCCGTGCTGCTTTCTGCTAAACCATCCGTCATGACATCATCAATCGCCGCCATACCCGCGCCAATTACCAGCGCTGCAAATGCCGAGGTCAAACGGCTGCGATCCCTGCATGAACGCAAATACCGCCGCCAGACAGGCTGGTTTCTTGCCGAGGGAACGCGCATCTGCACCGAAGCGGCGGCGCTTGGCTGGGAGATGCACAGGCTCGCCTTTCTTGCCGGGCGCGAGAATGACAAACACGTCCGCTCACTGCTTGGCGCACTTGGCGAGGCCGGGGGGCGCGCCTTACCGATGACCGAATCCCTGCTACAGCGGATCAGTCGCAAGGACAACCCGCAGATGGTGCTTGGTGCCTTTGCCCAGCGCCATATCGGCCTGGCTGACATTCACCCAGATCCGTCTGACATATGGGTGGCGCTCGACCGTGTGCGTGATCCGGGTAATCTGGGCACAATCATGCGCACCATTGATGCAACCGGTGCACGCGGCCTGATTCTGATTGATGATTGCACCGACCCCTATTCCGTCGAAGCGGTACGCGCCTCGATGGGGGCGGTGTTCAATGTCGCCATTGCCAGCTGCAGCCAGCCGGAGTTTCTGGCATTTGCCAGCGACTGGCCCGGCCGCATCCTTGGCACGGCATTGCCTGCCAGCGCCGATTATCGCACCGCGGCCTATGATGGGCCGTTGATTGTGATGATGGGGAATGAGCAGGCAGGTCTGCCGGATCCTCTAATGCAAATCTGCACACAGCTTATCCGCATGCCGATGCGGGGCCGCTCAGACTCGCTCAATCTTGCGGTGGCAACGGGCGTGGCGCTGTATGAGGCGGTGCGCAACCGCGACTAGCTGGCCGGCTGCCAGCGGGCGAAATTGGCCTGCGAGATGATCCGTGGGTTGGCCTGCGCCTCGGCAACGGCGAGTTCCCCCGATGTCACCTGTCCCCCCGTCATCACCTCGCGCATTGCGTAATGCGCTGCCTGCGATGAGGCGCGGATCGCATAGATTGTCAGCAGCATGAACAAGGGCGTGTCTGATAGCAGATCACGGCAAGCCGATAGCAACGGCACCAGATCCTGTTCGACCCGCCAAATCTCGCCTTTTGGGCCGCGCCCATATTTTGGCGGGTCCATGATAATGCCATCATAGCACCGCCCACGCCGTAACTCGCGCTCGACAAACCGCATTGCATCATCGGTGATAAACCTGATCGGTGCGTCCTGAAGCCCGGCCGCATCGCGGTTTTCAAAGGCATGCGTGATCGCTTTTTTGCTGGCATCAACATGTGTCACCTCGGCACCGGCTTCGGCGGCGTGCAGGCTGGCAATGCCGGAATAGGCAAACAAATTGAGGATGCGGGGCCGGCTGTCCGGTGATCCGGCCGTGGTGGCAGCCCGGATTTTTGCCGCGCACCAGTCCCAGTGACACGCCTGTTCGGGGAAAAAGCCAAGATGGCGAAAGGGCGTTGGTCGGGCGCGAAAGCGCAGCGATTGATAGCCGATCTCCCAATCAGCAGGCAGGCCGTTGCGTAGTTTCCAACCGCCGCCCTTACTGTCATTACCGTCATTACCATCATCACCATCTTCGCCATCACGGCGGCTTGTCTGCGATGCGATGAAGGTGCCATCAGCCTGCCAGTGATTGGCGTCAAGCCGTGGTTTCCACATTGCCTGTGGTTCTGGCCGCACAAAACAATAGGGTCCGAAACGCTCCAGCTTCAGCAGATTGCCACTGTCTAGCAGGGCATAATCATCCCACTGGTCGGCGATCAGAATCTCAATTGTTGCTTTATCATCATTCATGGCGCGGATCATGCCGGTCTCAATGCGTTATGGCAAGTCCCGGCACTGACCAGATTTCAGCATGTCCAAAATCAAAATATTTGTAAAAATTTTGCTATATTCCAGATTAAGGGGATGAATTTAGCAAAAATCACGACTAATATCTTAAACAAACAGAAATATTTGGTGTTTCCTCCCACTCCCAGAATGAGGGCGCATCATTATTGGAGGCAGGTCTCGATGGACAGAATTGATCGTCAAATTCTCCAGCATCTTCAGGAAAATGCGGCCCAGCCGGTCGCAGATATTGCCCGCAAGGTTGGCTTGTCTGTCACGCCGTGCTGGCGGCGCATTCAGCGGCTGGAGGAATCAGGCATCATCCGCCAGCGCGTGGCTCTGCTCGATGCCCAGAAACTCGGTGTTGGCATGTCGGTCTTTGTTGCGGTCCGCACGGACCAGCACAATGCCGATTGGCTCAGCCAGTTTGCCGCGATGGTCTCGGCGATGCCCGAAGTTGTCGAATTTTACCGGATGAGCGGTGAGGTGGATTACATGCTGCGCGTTGTGGTCGCCGATATGGCTGCCTATGACGCCTTTTATCGCAAGCTGATTTCCAGCGTGGAATTGACTGATGTCAGCTCCTCCTTTGCCATGGAACAGATCAAATTCACCACCGCCCTGCCAATCACCTTAGACGCTCCCAGCTAGCCGCGCGCGGCAAGGATATCGGCAACAGGTTGTTCGGCGCTGGCACCGCAACAATGAATCTGATGCCACAGCGCGTAGAACAACAGACGCCATGCCAGCAACCCACCACGACCATCTGCTGATGCGATGACCGAGCGCGCCTTATCTGCGCGTATCAGTTCTGCCACGCCATTTTGCTTTGCCACCAATGGCGCAAGCGTGTGGGACTCCTCTGCAATCCAGCTGCCAACAGGCACGGTAAAGCCGCGCTTTTTGGCAAAGGGCTGGCAGGCTGGCAGGCGTCTGGAAAGCCAGGATTTGACGAGATTCTTGCCACCGCCACGCCCGATCTTCGCCGCCAATGGTAGGTGAAATCCATAGTAAGACATCTGCCTGTCAACGAATGGCGTACGCCCTTCCAACCCATGGCGCATGAGGCATCGGTCAAGCTTGATCAGCAAGTCATTGGGCAGCCAATCATCAATGTCATGGCGTTGCAGCGCGGCAAGTGAGCTGTGCTGGTCGGTCAGCCGTTGCAATAAGCCCGGCATGGAGGCGCCCGCGAGATCATAGCGCGCGGCCAGCCGTCGTGTCACATCATCGGCAAACAATTCTGCCCGCATGGCCGGGCCGGGCCTGGTTGGGAATTTCGCGCCGATGGCGCGCAGGCCTGCCCGATAACGACCATAGCCGGCAAAGAACTCATCGCCGCCCTCGCCGGATAGCACCACCTTGACATCCTTGGCCGCCCGGCGCGCCAAATGCAGCGTTGGAAGGATGGCATAGTCGGCCACCGCATCATCGCAAGCCAGCGCTGCCAGCCCGGCATCCGCAAGAAAGTCTGCCTTGCCATAGGGCACATCAACGAAATCGGCACCTTCAGCGGCGGCAAGCGACGCAGCAAGGCTAGCTTCTTCATTCTCACCGCTGCCAAAACGCACATTATAGGTAAGGATAGGCTCCTCATCTCCATCGCGTGACCGCAGATCGGTAAGCGCGGCAAGGATGGCTGTGGAATCGACGCCGCCGGAAAAGAACAGGCCGAGTGGGACATCAGCCATCAAATGTGTTGCAACACTGTTGTGAAGCTCCGCCTCGAACCTGTCTATCGTCGGTGTGGCTGGATCCGTCATCCCCTCTTCAAGTGGTGCATCAATATAGGTTTCGGCAATTTGCCCATCACGAATGACCAGCATCTCGCCCGGCGCAACACGCCTGATTGTGCTGAAGGCCGGCAGATCGTCTGGGGCGAACTGCCGGTCGATGATACAGGCGGCATGCAGCGGGTCAGGCGCCATATCGACGAGGCCAATTGCCCGCAGCGCGGTGATCTCCGACGCAAAGAACAGCCCATCCTTTGTCTCGCATACATAAAGCGGCTTGATTCCGAATTGATCACGGATCAACAGCCCCTCATTTTTGCCGGGGTCATAAAGCGCGGCCGCATACATGCCGCGAAGCTGCTTGAGGGCAGCGGTGCCATGGCGCGCCCACAGCGCCAGCAGCGTCTCACAATCTGAATTGGAGCTGAAATTATAGCCGGCGCAATGTGATTGTCGCAGCATTGCGTGATTGTAAATCTCGCCATTTGCGACCAGCACCTTGCCACCATCAGCGGCTGGCGCGATAAAGGGCTGTGCCCCATTTGCCAGATCAACAATCGACAGGCGTGTATGGACGAACCCGACAGTGCTGTCAGTGAACTGGCCGCTGCCATTTGGGCCGCGATGCGCCAGCTCACTCTTCATTTTCTCAAGTGCGTCTGTTGGTACTGTGCCACCGGGGCGCAGGAAATATCCGCCGATCCCGCACATCAGCCGGCCACCTTTTCAAGAAAGGCGATCCAGTCACTTGTCACTTTCTGCGGCGAAAGGTTAGCCTGCCAATGGGTTCGCCCATTTTCCCCCAGATCCGTCGCCAATGCCATGTTAGGTGTCAGCTGGCCAAGCGCATCCGCCATCGCGCGGTCTTCATCTATAGGCACCAAAAGACCATTCACGCCATCCTCAATCAATTCGAGGCCACCATTTGTGCGGGTTGAGATTACCGGTTTGCCGCAGGCCATCCCCTCGGCGATAACATTGCCAAAGGGTTCGTGCCGCGACGGGCAAACCAGAATATCGAGCCCACGGATGACGGCCTGCGGGTCTTCCTGCCAGCCGAGGAACGCCACGCGGTCGCCAACGCCAAGCTCGTCCGCAAGCTTGCCAAGCATCGCGCGTTCCGGCCCTTCACCTGCCAGCCACAACATACCCGAAGGCAAGGTGGCAAAGGCGCGGATCAGCGTGTCAAAGGCCTTGTTGTGATGCAATCTTCCAAGCGCGCCTATGATCGGTCCATCGCTGCGTGGTTCATCGCCGCGCGGCCCCTCAAAAACCGGCCCTTCGCGTCCGTCGGGGACAAAATTGATCTGGTAATGAACGCGGTCTTTTGGCACGCCCTCGGCGATCAGATAGTCGGCGATATCTGTTGTGTTGGCGACCAACCAATCGCAGCCATGATAATATTTCAAATTATAGAACCCACCAAGCCGTGCGACATGCGGGCATGATGTTGACGGCGTTAACATGGTGGCCCTATTCATCCAGCTAAGAATAACATCTGGTTTGCTGCGGTGAATGGCGTTAACAATTTGGCGGCGATGCACTGCTGCAAGGAGTGGTGAAAACCTACACCCGGTGACGTGAATACCGGCGGCGGTGAGACGGGATATGCGATCCTTGATGGGCTTGATCATCAATTGCTGCGTCATGCCGGTCCCTTGAAAGGCGATGGCAAGCCGCTCAAAGAACAGTTCAGCACCACCATGTTCAGCGCCAGCCATTGTCTGGAAGAGCCGGAGGTTGGTCACTGGCGACGATGGAGATGGCGTTGTCACGCGTCACCCACCTGGAGGTGGATGGGGGCCGGTTTGATTTTGTTACAGACCGCCAACCAATGCTGGCTGTGTGGCCGGTTTTTTCCGCCAATATAGGACTGACAGATCTGCATGGTGATGCGTCTCCGAATAGTGGTCTTTGCCATCATACCTATGCTGTTGTCGGCACGTATAGTGGTAAAAAATAACGCCAAAAAATAACGCAAAAAAGTAACGGTAAAAAAAGCGGGGCGCCTTTGTGACGTGATAATATGAAATTCTCCCCTGCTTTACCCCTGCTTTACCCTAGCTGTGCCTTTGCGTTACCCACGCTTTACCGATTCTGGGCCTATGGCCAATAAATGTTAAGGGTTGTTGGGTCATCAATAAAATGGTCCCACACAGCACCATTCAACATGCCGAACGGCATCGAATAGTCACTCAAAAGAAAACCATAAGACGCCGTACAGGTGCTGCTTTAGGCGCGGGATGCTCTCCGGCCGTAGAGCTTTACGTCCTACAGCGTTACGCCGTAAAGCTGTACATATTAAAGCCGCACACCTTTAAAGCTGTACATAGGTCGTTTTGACCTCACTATAGGCATCTAGCGAATAATGGCTGTTTTCGCGGCCAAACCCGGAATGTTTCACCCCGCCAAAAGGCAGGCCAGGTGGCAACAGATTATAGGTGTTGATCCACACATTGCCGCTTTCCAATTGGGCGGCAACCCGGTGGCCGCGTGCCAGATCGCGTGTCATCAACCCGGCGCCAAGGCCAAAATCGGTGGCATTGGCGCGGCGGATGGCTTCGTCCTCATCGGCGAAAGTCAGCACCGACATCACCGGCCCGAAAATCTCTTCACGAACGACGCGCATGTCATCCCGGCATTGGGTCAGGATGGTTGGTTCCATGAAATAGCCGTCCTCGAATCCCTGCGGGTGAACCCGGTGGCCGCCTGTCGCCAGCTCTGCGCCCTCGGCAATGCCGATCTGCACATAATCCAAAACCTTCTCCAGATGCGGGGCGGAAATCAGCGCCCCCATATCGACATCGGGTGCCATCGGATCGCCAACGCTCATCGCTTCGGCCTTTTCCACCATCGCGGCGATGAAATCTGCGGCAATGCCGTCCTCGACAAAAATGCGTGTCGCGTTTGAACAGACCTCGCCTGCGGTATAGAAATTGGCGTCCAAGGCGGTCTGCACTGCACTGTCGAAATCGGCATCGGCAAACACAATTAGCGGTGATTTACCGCCAAGCTCAAGCGTTACCTTTTTCAAAGTCTGCGCTGATTGCGCCATGATCAGCTTGCCCGTCTCGACACCACCGGTCAGCGAAATCTTGGCAATGCCCGGATGCTCACAGATCGCCCGCCCGATATGGTAATCCCCATGGATCACCTGGAATAACCCTGTCGGCAGACCGGCCTCGGCAAACAGCTCGGCAATGCGGTTTCCGGAGAGCGGTGTCATTTCCGAAGGTTTGAGGATAAACGCATTTCCCGCAGCCAACGCCGGCGCCGCCTTCCAGCAGGCGATCTGCACCGGATAGTTCCAGGCGCCAATGCCAGCGCAGACCCCAAGCGGCACCCGCTCGCTGTAGGCAATGGCATCGCCAAAACGGTGCATGTCCCCTGTCCCGGTCTGCGCCAGCGCGGCAAAATAGGCCAGCGCATCGGGTCCGCTTGGCACATCCGCGCTCACCGCCTCACCAAAACATTTTCCAACATCCATCACCTCGAGGCGAGCCAACTCGTCATTGTGCGTGCGCATCAGGGTGGCGGCGCGCTGCAGAATTTCACCGCGCTGTCCAGCCTCAAGCGCGGCCCATCCGCGCTGTGCCTCGCTGGCGATGGCAACCGCCTCATCCAGCATTTCGGCGGTGGCAGGCTCGACCTGTGCGATCACCTCGCCTGTCGCTGCATAGAATTTGTCGATCGGTGGCTGGCTGCTCGGCCAGCTCTTGCCGCCGATATAGGACTGACATATCTGCATGATGAGGTCTCTCCAGATGGTGGTTTTCGCCATCATACATTTGCCGCTGTCAGCGCGTATAGGGGTAAAAATCAATTGCCAACAGACAGGTTTTTACGGCAGGTTTAATTCTCCTTTGCGCAGGGTAAAGCCATTGGATGGAGGAGTTACAGAAATGTCTGAGATCATTATCGACCGTGATGAGGCGCGCCGGGATCTGGCAGCAATCTTCCGCTGGACAGCGCGCGAGAACATGCATGAGGGCGTTGCCAATCACTTTTCCTATGCCATCTCCGATGACGGGCAGCGCTTCTTGATGAACCCGTTTGGCAAGCATTTCTCGAAAATGCGGGCAAGCGATCTGATCGAGATTGACGCGGCGCAATATCCAGCCGAACTACGCGGCCGGATAGACCCGACCGCCTGGGCCATCCATAGCGCGATGCACCGCAACAACCCACAGGCGCGTTGCATTGTCCATCTGCACACACATTATGCAACGGCGCTCAGCGCGCTGAAATCACCCACATTGCCAGCCATCGACCAGACAAGTTGCCGCTTTCACAACCGGGTCGCCGTTGATTTGGGCTTTGGCGGCATGGGGCTGGGTGACGAGGCGGAGCGTCTGTCGACTTTGCTGGGTAACAAGATGATGATGATGATGGGCAATCACGGCTTCCTGACCGTCGCCGATACACCGGCCCTCGCCTTTGACCTTGCCTATCATTTTGAACGGGGCTGCCGGACCTACATGACAGCCATTGCCACCGGCGAGGAGCTGGCGGTGTTGCCGGATGATGTTGCCGAGACAACAGCGCAGCAATTTGAGAATTATGAGGGTGGTGCAACCACCTACATGCTGGCGATTCGCAGTATTCTTGACGAGGAGGAGCCAGAGTATCGCCAGTGAGGCTTCCTGCGGCAATCCACCACCATGCTGTGACCGGTGATCATAGGCCATCGCCCGGGCGGCGGCAAAATCCGGCAATGCCAGTCTGACACTTGGATTGGTCCGATGCTCGCTGCATCTGCCGGCGTTGTCTGCGGCGAATTTTCACCATCTTGAAATGTCGTGACTTGACCGTCTGATGTCGTAACTTGACCCGACCCATTGGCTGGGGCAACCTAACGTCTTAGCATGTGCGTGCCTGCGCCGGCCTTGGTGTTTTCTAAAGTAGGCGCGAGATCGTGGATTGATAAATTTAATGGGAGGGAACCCCAAATGAAGAAATTTCTAACCGCAGCGGCCATCACTGGCGCAGCTGTCTTCACAATGGCTGGTCAGGCATCTGCTGACGGTCATGCCTGCGGATCAATGACCATGGCCGAGATGAACTGGGCGTCTGCCGAGTTGATGGCCAATGTTGACAAGATTATCCTCGAAGAAGGCTATGGCTGTGAAGTCGAGCTGGTTTCAGGTGCGACAATGACAACCTTTGCGTCCATGAACGAAAAAGGTCAGCCGGATGTTGCCGGTGAGCTGTGGATCAACGCTGTGCGTGAGCCATTGTTCAAGGCTATGGATGAAGGCCGTCTGATGTCTGCCGTTGAGGGCCCAATCACTCAGCTTGGTGAAGGCTGGTGGGTGCCACCACACACTGCTGAAAAGCATCCAGAGATCGTCAATGACGTAAACGCTCTGTTGTCGCGTCCGGATCTGTTCCCACATCCAGAAGACCCATCAAAGGGTGCGTTCATCGGCTGTCCGGCTGGTTGGGGTTGCCAGTTGGCCAACGCCAATCTGTTCCGGGCTTTCGACATGGAAGCCAAAGGCTGGCTTCTGGTAGATCCAGGCTCAGCTGCTGGTCTTGACGGTTCAATGGCAAAAGCTGCTGAGCGTGGCGAGAACTGGCTTGGCTACTACTGGTCACCAACCGCGATGATCGGCAAGTACTCAATGGTGCCTGTGTCGATGGGTGATTGGGGCGGTGCTGAAAACTGGGACGGCTGTATCGTCAAGGCCGAGCAGGATTGTGCCAATCCAAAGCCATCATCATGGACACATTCAGAGGTGCACACCGTTGTGACAACTGATTTCCAAAAGCGTGGTGGACCAGCCGTGGAATATCTGAGCAAGCGGATTTTCCCGGGTCCAATCATGAATGCCATGTTGGTTTACATGGCTGATGAGCAGGCAGGTGGTGGCGACGCCGCTATCGAGTTCCTTCTCCAGCATGAGGACCTCTGGACAGCATGGGTCTCAGCAGACGCTGCTGCCAAAATTAAAGCGGCACTTTAAACCCATGTGCTAGCACTATCCAATGGCCTGCCAGACACTTGTTTGGCGGGCCTATTCTATTTTTTGATCTGATCAAAATCCGAAGGTGTCAAAATGGATTTTTTCGCTGAATTCCCTGAGATGGGTCGCCAGGATCTGCGTGATTTTAAAAAGGGCATTGATGCCTCTTTTCGTGAATTCTCGCGCACTTATGGCGAGGCTATCGAGACATTTTTTGAACCGCTTCTGTGGTTTCTCGTATGGCTGGAAAAACTGCTGACAAATGCCCCATGGCCAATCGTTATTATTGTGATTTGCGCTCTCGCGTGGCTTGGCTCTCGTAGTTGGAAGCTGGTTGCCGGAACGGCGGCAGCATTTTTGGTAATTGGGTATCTTGGCATGTGGGAAGATACCATGGCCACGTTAGCCATTATTTCGGTGGCAACGATGCTGTGCATTGTGCTGGGCATTCCTCTTGGCATTCTCATGGCGCGCTCCAACCGCGTGCAATCTGCGATTACGCCGGTTCTTGACATCATGCAGACGATCCCGAGCTTCGTGTATCTGATCCCAGTGGTGATGCTGCTTGGCATTGGCAAGGTGCCGGGGCTGATCGCGGTGTGCATCTATGCCATCCCGCCGATTGTCCGTCTGACCAATCTTGGCATTCGCCTTGTCGACAAAGAAGTCCTCGAAGCTGCCGATGCTTTTGGCGCTGATTACAGACAGCGTCTCTTCGGCGTGCAGATTCCTCTGGCGTTGCCCAATATATTTGCCGGCGTGAACCAGACAATCATGATGTCGCTGGCGATGGTCGTGATCGCCTCAATGATCGGGGTGAAGGGGCTTGGCCTGCCGGTGTTGCGGGCGATCTCCAACCAGTATCTGGCATTGGGCCTGCTCAATGGTCTGGCCATTGTCACCCTCGCCATCATCTTTGACCGTGTTTCTCAGGAATATGGGCGGCGCCTGCAGGCGCACCGTCAGGGGGCCGACCATGGCTAAAATCAAAATCAAGATCAGCAATCTCTACAAGGTCTTTGGCGACAACCCGAAGGCGGCGATGGAGCATGTGCGCAATGGTGCCACAAAACAGAGTCTGCTGGATGATCACCGTCATGTTCTTGGCCTCAGGGACATCAACATTGATATCCCGGAAAAGAAAATCAAGGTGGTGATGGGGTTGTCCGGTTCCGGCAAATCGACCCTGATTAGGCACATCAACCGGTTGATTGAGCCAACCGAGGGCCAGGTGATTGTCGATGGTGAGGATGTGCTTGCCATGTCGCAGGAAGAGCTGCGTGAGTTTCGCCGGCACAAATCATCCATGGTGTTCCAGAAATTCGCCCTGTTGCCACACCGCACCGTGGCCCAGAATGCGGCCTACGGCCTGACCATTCAGGGCATCGCCGAGGGTGAGGCGGCGGAGCGTGCCCAGCGCTGGATTGATCGTGTGGGCCTTGGCGGTTTCGAAAACCATTTTCCGGCGCAATTGTCGGGCGGCATGCAACAGCGTGTCGGCCTTGCCCGGGCGCTGGCAACGGATGCTGAGATTTTGCTGATGGACGAAGCCTTTTCGGCGCTTGATCCGCTGATCCGGACCGACATGCAGGATATTCTGCTCGATTTGCAGGAAGAGTTGCACAAGACAATCGTTTTCATCACCCATGATTTGGATGAGGCTTTGCGGATTGGTGATCAGATTGCTATTTTGCGTGATGGTGAATCCATTCAGCAAGGGGATCCGCAGGACATTATTCTGAGACCTGCAGACGATTACATCTCTGACTTCATCAAGGATATCAATCGGGGACGGGTGATCGAAGTGCGCTCTGTGATGGCCAAGGCAGCGCGGGCGTCCGGCCCGAAACTGCCAATGGACACCGCGCTTGAGGATGCACTGCAAACGCTCGCATCGGTTGGCAAGGATACGGGCACCGTCGTTGATCATGATGGCAAGACCATTGGCAAGATTGACATCAATGCCGCAATCACCGCGATGGCACGGCCGGACCGGGGAACCAGTCAGCCGCGCTACAAGTAACCGCGCTACCGAGTAACCTTGGTCCCATTGGGCTCTTTCATCGAATCCCTTGATAAGGCCCTGTGATCGGGGTCATGGAGTGACTATGCCTGATACCGTGTCTTTGACCCTTGATGAAATTTCGGCGCTCATCACCGATGTGATGATCGCCAATGGCTGTGACGATGCCAACGCCGCAGCCCTTGCCGACATCATGACCCGGGCGGAGCGTGATGGTTCCCACTCGCATGGTGTTTTCCGTGTGCCCGGCTATGTCAAGGCGTTGCGCTCCGGCAAGGTTGATGGCACGGCAAAGCCGGTGGTGACCAAAAAGACACCCGCCATCATCCATGTTGATGGGCAGGGCTGTTTTGCGCCGCTGGCTCAGGCCGTGGGGCTGCCGGTGCTGGCTGAGGCCACGGCCGAGATCGGCGTTGCCGCGCTCTCACTCACCGGGGTTCACCATTTTGCCGCGCTCTGGCCGGAGACTGAATATCTGGCCGACCGTGGTCTTGTTGGCATTGCCTGCACGGCCTATATGCCGATGGTCGCGCCAGCTGGATCGTCAACGGCGCTGTTCGGCACCAATCCCATTTCCTTTGCCTGGCCACGCCCGGGAAAAACGCCTGTCTGTTATGATATGGCAACGGCGGCGATGGCGATGGGCGATGTCCAGATCGCCGCGCGTGATGGCAGGAGTGTTCCCCTTGGCACGGGTCTTGATGCTGATGGCCAGCCAAGCACTGATCCGGCCGCCATCGCCAAAGGTGTCCTGCTGCCCTTTGGCGGTTACAAAGGTTCGGCAATCGCCATGATGGTTGAATTGCTGGCCGCCGGTCTGACAGGTGAGCAGTTCAGCTTTGAGGCGCGGGAAAATGACAACGGCGATGGCGGTCCGCCGCGCGGCGGTGAGATGGTAATCGGCCTGTCGCCAGAACTGATTGCCGGTGATGGCTGGCAGGCGCATGTCGAGGGGTTCATGGACCGCTTGACGGCGATGGATGGTGTGCGCATTCCAGGCGCACGGCGTCATCAAAACCGCCTTGATACCGGCCCGCGCCAGATCAATGCGGCTCTGATCGAGACCGTCACCGCCCTAAAATAGCCAGCCCGAAATAGACGCCCCGAAATAGCCTGCCCGAAATAGCCAGCCCCGAAATAGCGGCCCTACCCTTGATACGACCTGCCCGCCTAGCGGCCTTTCCAGACCGGGTCCCGTTTCTCGGCAAAGGCCTTGAAACCCTCAAGCCCATCCTCTGAGTTATACAGCTTGTCGACAGTTGCCAGCTGCATTTTCGTGACCTTGTTCAGGGCGTCCTGAAATTTCATGTTCTCGGCCTCACGGGCAACTTCCTTGATCGCGGCAAAGACCAGTGGCGGCCCTGACTCAAGCAATTTTGCCAGCTCCCAAACGCGGTCATACAGCGCGGGTCCATCGGCCATTACCTCGTTCACCAGCCCCCATTTATGCGCCTCGGCACTGTCCATCCAGCGTCCGGTCAGCAACAAATCCATCGCCACATGATAGGGGATGCGTTTTGGCAATTTGATGGTGGCGGCATCGGCCAGCGTGCCAGCGCGAATTTCCGGCAGGGCAAAACTTGCGCCCTCAGTGGCAAGGATCAGATCGCAGGACAGCGCAATTTCAAAACCACCACCAACGCACATGCCCTCCACTGCGGCAATCACCGGCTTGTTCAAATCGCGCAGCTCCTGCAAGCCGCCAAAGCCGCCAACGCCATAATCGGCGGTAACGGAATCACCATCGGCTGCGGCCTTCAGATCCCACCCGGCAGAAAAGAATTTTTCCCCGGCGGTGCGCAGGATACAGACGCGCAATTCATCATTGTCACGGAAATGCCTGAAGGTCTCCCCCATCTGGCGCGAGGTTGCCAGATCAATGGCGTTGGCTTTCGGCCTGTCGAGTGTAACCTCGAAAATACTGCCATCCTGCCGGGTTTTGATTACATCATCCATTGCCACATCCATTCCTAGTCTCCCTGATTATCATTCATCCATATCACGGCATCGGCGGCTATGGCACCCTTGCCTTGGCCAGCCACCATCAGCGGATTAACCTCAATCTCATCCAGCGCGGCATCATTCTGCATCGCGGCTGCCATTGCCATGATCGCCGCAACCGCCGCGTCAAGATCTCCCTGCGGTGTGCCACGATAGCCGCTGAACAATGGTGCCAGCTGCAAACGGTTGATCGCCGCCAGAACGTCGCGGGGCTCAACCGGCAGAATGAGTGTCTGCGTGTCACCCAGCAATTCTGCCGCAATGCCGCCCGTGCCGATTGTCAGGCTGGTCCCATAAACCGGATCACGGCGCAGGCCAACCAACAGCTCGCCCACTGGCGGTGGCACCATCTCTTCCACCAGAAAGCCCGCCGCAGTCTCCATTGCGCCCGCCGCAGCCACAAGCGCGTCTGCTGTCAGATTGAGCTTCACCAGCCCGGCCTCGCTTTTGTGGGGATGCCCCAATCCCTTGAGCGCGAATGGCGCACGAAGCGCTGCGCTGGCCGGTGCCAGCTCTGCCGGCGTCTCTGCGCGTGCGCCGCGTGGGCAGGCAACTCCCCATCTGGCCAGCCTGTCCTTGGCCCTGCTCTCATCGAGCATCCGCCGCTGGCCGGTGCCCCGCTGGCCGGTGCCTGTCACGTCCGTTGACCGCGCCACTGCCAGCGGTTGCCAGTCTGTCCGCGCCCGGCTGTCCGTGGTGATTTTCTCGATGGCGCAAAGGCCGGTGGCAAACCCACATAGCGGCACGATGCCATCCTCCATCAACCTTATTGCCCATTCATCCGAAATGCCCTCGGCGATACTGCCAAGCATGATCATCGGTGTATCGGTCATTTTGCCCGCCCGCCGCATGGCCGCCACGGCTGGATGCCAGGCCGCATCACTGCATCTGTCGGCACGGGGAAAATCAATCACCAGAATTGAGGCATCGACAAAAGACCCCATCATGCTGGCAAAGGTGCGGGTCATCCGCTCCTCATCGCCCCAGATAAAAGTGTGATAGTCGAGCGGGTTGGAAATCGTCACAAGCGGGCCAAGCGTCTCGGCAAGTGCCGTCTGATTGGCGTGTGGAATGGCCGGCCAGTCAAGCGCCATGCTGGCACTCAGATCTGCCATCATGCCGGTCTCCCCGCCTGAACAGCACATGGCGCTGATCCTGTTGCCTGCCAGCCGCCCGAACAGATGCAGCAGTTTCAGCGTTTCCAGCATTTCCTCTGGTGTATCGACCTCGATCACCCCGCATTGCGCGAGAAAGGCCGAGGAGGCGGCGGCATCCCCGGCAAGGGCCGCCGTGTGCGAGCTTGCCGTGTCCTGTGATGCGGCGGTTTTGCCGGATTTGATTGCCACCAGATGTTTGCCGGCGCGGCGCGTTGCTGCGGCCATGGCGGCAAAATCCATCGTGTTGACGATGCCCTCGATATAAAGGCCAGCCGCCGTGACCCGGTCATCGGCCAGCAATGTAGCCGCCATTTCGGTCAGGCTGGTCTGCGCCTGATTGCCGACACAGGCGATATAGGCGATGGGCAGGCCGCGCGCCTGCATGCTCATATTGATCACGATGTTGGACGATTGGCTGATCAACGCGACACCGCTATCGACCGGGCGTCCCCCATGCTGGTCCGGCCACAGCATTGCCCCATCAAGATAATTCAGCACGCCATAACAATTCGGCCCCAATAACGGCATCTCGCCTGCCGCCGCAATCAGCGCCGCCTGCAACGCCGCATCACCCGTCTCGGCAAAGCCTGAGGCAAAACAGACGGCACCACCGCATCCACGTGCCGCCAGTGCCGCCGTGACCTCGATCACCGCATGCCGGTTGATCCCCAGAAACGCCGCGTCGGGTGTCGCTGGCAGGTCGGCGATAGTGCGGAAACAGGGAACGCCACCGATCTCATCGCGTGTTGGATGAACCGGCCAGATATCCCCCTTAAAGCCACTTTTCTGGCACTGGGTGACAACATTTTCCGCCCACCAACCGCCAAATACGGCGATTGATTTTGGCTGGAACAGGCGCGACAGGTCCCGCATCTCAGCCGCCAAGAGGGCGCAGCAAATCGCGGCTGATGATGTGACGCTGGATTTCCGAGGTGCCGTCCCAGATCCGCTCGACGCGCGCATCGCGCCAGAAACGGGCCAGCGGCAGATCATCCATCAACCCCATGCCGCCATAGACCTGAATCGCCTCATCTGTCACCCGTGCCAGCATTTCCGAGGCATAGAGCTTTGCAGAGGCAATCTCCCGGTTTGCTGGCAGCCCCTGATCCAGCCGCCAGGCCGAGGCAAGCGTCAGCCAGTCAGCCGCATCAATCTCGGTAATCATATCCGCCAGCTTGAAGCTCACCCCCTGAAACTTGCCGATCTGCTTGCCGAACTGTTTGCGTTCAGCGGCATAGGTAAGCGCATAGTCAAAGGCGCGTCTTGCCCGGCCGACACACATCGTGGCAACGGTGATCCGGGTCGCATAAAGCCAGGTGTTCATCACTTCAAAACCGCCATCAACCTCGCCCAGAACCTGCGCATCGGGAAGGCGGCATTCCTCGAACTTCAGGATTACATTGTGATAGCCGGCATGCGAGACCGAGTTATAGCCGGGCAGAACCTCAAAGCCGGGATGGCCACGGTCGACCAGAAAACAGGTAATCCGTTTCTTCGGCCCATGCGGCGTGTCATCGACACCGGTCGCCACAAAAACAATGAAGAAATCGGCATGGTCGCCACCTGAAATGAAATGTTTTGTGCCATTGAGAATCCAATCGCCACCCGCACGTTTAGCGGTCGTGTTCATGCCCCGCACATCAGACCCGGCACCCGGTTCCGTCATCGCCAGCGCGTCCATCCGTTCACCCTTTACCGCCGGTGTCAGATATTTCTCGATCTGCTCATCCTTGCAGGCCATGAGGATATTCTGCGGGCGGCCAAAAAAATGGGTCAGCGCCATTGATCCACGGCCCAATTCACGTTCCAGCAACGCAAATTCCAGATTGTTCAGGCCGCCGCCACCCACATGGTCGGGAAAATTTGACGCATAAAAGCCCATATCGATGACTTTCTGCTTGATCGCCTGTCCCATCTCGGTCGGCACATGCCCCAGCTTTTCAACCTCATCCTCAAGCGGATAGATTTCCGTCTCGACAAAACTGCGCACTGTGGAGACGATCAGCTCCTGCTCCTCACTTAGTCCAAACTGCATTGCTTCCTCCCCAAAATTTGCACGACACTGCCCATTATCATCCGTTATTTTACGCCAATTGCGCGCCCTGCCCCATCGGGTGTTGGCAGGCCGGCATGGGCATCGACAAAGCCTGCCAGCTTGGCGGCGACGGCCTCGCCTGGCAGGCTCGATGCGCGGCTGTTCATATCGACATGCAACAGCATATGCTCGCCGGTTGCCAGTAACCGGCCCTCACCTTCATAAAGGCGGTGAAACAGATGCAGCTTCTTGCCAGCGCCCGCCAAGATCTGTGTGGTGACATGCAGCTCGGCGCCTGCCTTTACCTCATCCAGATGCCGGATATGCGTCTCGACGGTAAAATAGCTGCCCCCCGCCGCAACATAGGCCGCATCAACGCCGCACATTCGCATGAACATGTCGGTGGCGTGTGAGAAGCAATCCAGATAGCGCGCTTCATTCATATGTCCGTTGTAATCCGTCCATTCGGCGGGCACGCGCCGGCGCAGGGTTTCCAGCGGCTTTGTCGTGTCGCTCCTGGTCTCGGCGGGAACCGCGTCATAGAGCGCCGCCTCCCAGTTGGCCAATGTTTTGCCAGCGCCCCAGTCATTCGCTTTTAGCGCCTGCATGATGGCGACCAGATTATTGTCACGGATTCGTTCCAGTTCGCGGATCGAATGGCTGCCTGACTGCGCGTCGGATTGAGAGGATATTTTTTCCACCAGCTCATCCGTCAGCTCGGGCACATCCATCAGCTTTGTCCAGGGCCATTTCAGACAGGGGCCGAACTGCGCGATGAAATGCGCCATGCCTGCCTCGCCGCCGGCCACCCGATAGGTTTCAA